>Ga0189288_10011_pt1 | contig 366721 bp, 373 predicted proteins | sample UW105minimetaG_FD_130316 | JGI IMG/M metagenome (GOLD analysis project Ga0189288, IMG submission 130316) | Marine microbial communities from the Costa Rica Dome - UW105 mini metaG | ecosystem: Environmental > Aquatic > Marine > Oceanic > Photic zone | place: Costa Rica: the Eastern Pacific... | reverse complement strand
CGTTCAGGCCAACACGTCCCGCGATTTCGGGATCAAAGCTATGGCGGCTCATGATTGGCCCCCGAAATACGCACAAACGTGCGAATTTTGTACAGGTTTTGTACGAGAAATCGGCCGTTTCAGCCGACTTCGGCCTGAAATCTCACGGGCCTTTTTGCAAGCTTCCGCACAACGTCCTATAAATAAGCCATATTTTTCAAGTGGTTTTGGCGACCCCGGCAGGATTCGAACCTGCAACCTGCCCCTTAGGAGGGGGCTGCTCTATCCAGTTGAGCCACGGGACCGCCCAACCGTCTGTCTAACGGGACATTCAGAGCTTGTCATCCCGCCTCTGTGGCGCATTCGTCATCTTGTAACTCTGCAACCGAATGCGCTACGGTTTTCCGAGTACAAGAGGAATTTTGCCCGTGCCGAACGATGCCACCCGTCCGCTAACGCTCCGCGATGTCTCCGAAGCGTCTGGCGTTTCCGAAATGACCGTAAGTCGGGTGCTGCGCAATCGCGGCGATGTCTCTCAGGCCACACGCGAAAAGGTGCTCGAGGCCGCCAAGACCCTTGGCTATGTCCCCAACAAAATCGCCGGGGCGCTGGCCAGTCAGCGGGTCAATCTGGTGGCTGTGGTCATTCCGTCTCTGCGCAACATGGTGTTCCCCGAGGTGATGTCGGGGATTTCCAAGGTTCTGGAAGAAACCGATCTTCAGCCCGTTGTCGGGGTAACCGACTATATGCCGGAAAAAGAAGAACGTGTGCTGTATGAGATGCTGTCCTGGCGTCCCTCCGGTGTGATTGTGGCTGGTCTGGAACACACCGAAGCCTCGCGCGCCATGTTGAAAGCCAGCGGCATTCCCGTGGTTGAGATTATGGACACCGATGGCAATCCAATCGACAGCGCCGTGGGCATCAGCCACCGCCGCGCAGGACGTGAAATGGCCAAAGCGATCCTAAAGCAAGGCTATCAGCGCATTGGCTTTATGGGCACCAAGATGCCGCTGGATCACCGCGCCCGCAAACGGTTTGAGGGCTTTACCGAAGCTCTGGCGAAAGAAGGTGTCGAGATCGCCGATCAGGAGTTCTACTCTGGTGGCTCGGCTCTGGCCAAAGGGCGCGAGATGACCGAAGCCATGTTGGAGCGCGATCCTGAGCTGGATTTCCTCTATTATTCCAACGATATGATTGCGGCGGGTGGCATGTTGCACCTGCTCGACAAAGGCATCGACATCCCCGGACGCGTTGGTTTGGCGGGGTTCAACGGGGTTGAATTGCTCGAAGGTCTGCCGCGTCGTCTGGCCACCATGGATGCCTGCCGCAGCGAAATTGGCATGCGGGCGGCGCAGATCATTGCCCAGCGCGTTGAGGATCCAAAGGTAGAGCTCGACCCAATTGTCGAACTGACCCCAACCATCGCCCATGGCGACACATTGAAACGTCGATAATCCATGCTGCGTCTGGACAATGCCCAGGCGCGCCGCCTGTTCTTGCACAAACACGCGCTGGCCGAGCCGCCCACCGGCCCGGCCAAAGGCACGGATCTTGCGGATCTGATCACCCGGTTGGGCTTTGTTCAGCTTGATAGCGTGCGCACCGTTGAACGGGCGCATCACATGATCCTGTTTTCACGTCGCCAGTCGTATCGCCCAGCCCATCTCGCGCCGTTGTTGGATCACGACCGCGCGGTGTTTGAGCACTGGACACACGACGCGGCTGTGATCCCCATGGCCTTCTACCCCTATTGGCAGATGCGCTTTGCACGGGATGCTGAACGCCTGCAACGCCGCTGGAGCAAAGATAGGCGCGAGGGGTTCACCCAGAAATTCGACGAGGTTCTGACCCGCATCCGCGACGGTGGCCCCTGCTCGTCTTCAGATGTTGGCGAAGGCGAAACCCGCAAATCTGGTGGATGGTGGGATTGGCACCCATCAAAAACCGCGCTGGAATACCTCTGGCGCAGCGGATCACTGGCAGTGACCCGCCGCGAGGCCTTTCGCAAGATCTATGACCTGACCGAACGGGTGATCCCCACCGAGCACACCCATCTCCCCCCCGAAGATCAGGCCGCGGATTGGCTCAACAACGCCGCCCTTGATCGATTGGGCTTTGCCACCCCCGGTGAACTTGCCGCCTTCTGGGACACCCTGCGTCCGGCGGAGGTTAAAACCTGGGCCGAGGGGGAGCGCGCCGCCGGTCGGTTGATCGAGGTTGAGATCACGGGGGCAGACGGCAGTCAGCGCACTGCACTGGCCCGTCCCAATGTGGTCTCGGAAGCCGAAGATGCACCAACTGCGCCCAAACGCATGCGCGTGCTCAGCCCCTTTGACCCAGCCCTGCGCGACCGCAAGCGCGCCGAGCGCCTGTTCGGCTTCCACTACCGGATTGAAATCTTTGTCCCCGCCGCAAAACGCCAATACGGCTATTATGTTTTCCCGCTCATGGAGGGGGATCGTTTGGTCGGGCGGATCGACATGAGCGCGGACCGCAAAACAGGTGTGCTGCATGTCACCGCGCTCTGGCCTGAAACCGGGGTGCGTTGGGGCGATGCGCGTCAGAGCCGATTGGAAGCCGAACTCGCCCGCGTCGCCCGCTTTGCGGGTCTAGACCAGATCACATGGGCATCTGACTGGAAAAGATAATATCGCGGGGGGAGGCGTTCCCAGACCATTGCACGGCTGTCAAACCCGCCCTTTACCGCACTCACAGAAACTCTCCCCCAGTACCAAACAACATCGGATCATTCCCCGCTCAGGGGCCTGTCAGATGTGCACATCTCATGCAGGGCGACTCCCTGAGCGCGCGGGACTTGGCACCCCCGCAACCTGATCCACCCCGTCGGTGGCCACCGCTTTCCTTAAACAGGCAACACAGCCGCAGTCTTTGACTGTCGGCGGCGTTCCCACATGCGCCGGTGAAAGGGGCATCTGCGGGAGGGTGGGCGGGGCGAGGTTGCCACAGGCAACAAGCGTCCGTCCCTCCCTCATACGGGCTCAGGCCACCGCCACCCCGCGCGACCAGACCCCACGCAGCATCGGCACAGTCCCGGCCAGTCGGAAACGGATCAGATCGGCCCGCATGCCCTGCGCCACAACCCCACGATCCGTCAGCCCCACGGCTTCGGCTGGCGTCTTGGTCACGGTGGCAATCCCACGCGGCAGATCCTGCCAGATATCACCCAGTTTCACCGCCGCCTGCAGCAAGGCTGCTGGGACATAATCAGACGACACAATATCCAACAGGTCCAGCTCGGCCAGCTCAGAGGCCGCCACGTTGCCGGAATGGGATCCCCCCCGGATCAGGTTTGGCGCGCCCATCATCACCGCAATACCATGATCATGACAGGCCTGCGCCGCCTCAACCGTGGTCGGGAACTCGGCAAGCTTGATGCCATATTGGGCCGAGGTTTCCACCTGCCCGCGTGTGGTGTCATCGTGGCTGGCAAGGGTCGCGCCAAAGCGCCCAGCCTCTGCCACCGCCGCCGCCTCATGCAGCTCGCCCACACGGTCCCGCATCGCCTTCAACTCGGCCACATGCTCGAGAAACTCGTCGTCGCTCATGCCGCGCTTGCTTTTGACATATTGCTCAAGCTTTTTGATATCGCGGAACTGCCGTTGCCCCGGCGTGTGATCCATCACACTCACCAGACCCACGCCGTCCTCTTCACCAAACTCGGCCAGCTCCTCCGCCAGTGTCTCAGAACAGACCTCGGCGCGCAGGTGCAGAAAATGGCTGATCTTCAGCATGTCTTTGGCCCGTAGTTCCAGCAACTCACTGGCCAGCGACCGCGCATATTTCACATAGCGCCCCTTGCCACGCGGGATCGATCCAACGCGCATGGCATCAAACACCGTGGTGATCCCGGTCGAGGCCAGCTCGGCGTCATGCGCCACAATCGCCGAGGCATGTGGCCAGTCAACACCGGGGCGCGGCTCGATATGGCGCTCCAGATTGTCGGTGTGCAATTCAACCAGACCCGGGGCAATAAAATCGCCCTGACAGTCAATGGCACCGGCAGGAACCTCATGGCCCTCGCCCAGTGCAACAATCCTGTCACCTTCAACCTGTACCCAGCCGGTCATGGTTGCCTCTGGCAACACCAATGTGGCATTCGCCAAAACAAATCCAGCGGTCACCGAGGTGCCGTTGGCCGAACTGCCTGCCGCCGCTGCGGGGGCTTCAAGAACCGAGGTTGTCATGGATTTCTCCCGTTACGCCATCTATCTGACCCTGCCTGAGGGTCCCTTGTCCGAATTTGGTGTGGCCTGGCTTGGCTGGGATGCCGCCACAGGCCGCGAAACTGTTGCGCCCGAGGTGGACGGCCTGCCCGCCCCCGCGCATGACATCACCGCCACGCCCCGCAAATACGGGCTGCATGGCACGATCAAACCGCCTTTCCGTCTGGCGGAGGGCGCGACATATGAAGAATTGAACGACGCCTTTGCCACGCTGTGCAAATCCTGCAGTCCGGCCACGACCGGTCCGCTTGAACTGGCCCGGTTGGGCAGCTTCCTTGCGTTCATTCCCACCGGTGACACCACCGAATTGGCCGATCTGGCCGCGTCCATGGTCAAATCGCTCGACAGCTTCCGCGCCGCCCCCACCGAAGCAGAGCTTGAGAAACGCCGCAAAAGCCGCTTGAACCCGCGTCAGGACGCGCTTCTGACCCAGTGGGGCTACCCCTACGTGATGGACCAGTTCAAATTTCACATCACGCTGAGCGGCAGGCTCACGAAACAGGACGCGGAACAGACCCATGCCGCGCTGTTGCCGCATCTGGCCCCGCATCTCACCGAGCCCTTCCGCGTCGATGCCCTGACGCTCTGCGGAGAAGATGAACAGGGCCGGTTCCACGAGCTGCACCGCTACACCCTCTCGGCCTGAAGCGCGTCGCGGATCGCGCGCACCGTCTGATCCAGCGGGCCGGAATTGTCGATCTCAATGATCGGCAGGCCCGCTGGAATATCGAACCGCGACCGACGCAGCCGTGCCGCAATATCTTCGGCACTTTCACGCCCGCGACCGGCCAAGCGCTCGGCCAGAACCTCATCCGGTGCGGTCAGAGACAACACGCAAAACCGCTTGAACCGCAGATCCGCCTCCACCAGCATTCCGCGTGACAGATTGGCGAGAACATCCTGCCCCGCTGCCAAGTGATTCCGCACCGTGTTTGGCACGCCATAACACAGCCCATGTGCCCGCCAGCTCAGCACGAACTCACCCGCAGCCTCGCGGCGCAGGAATTCCGGCTCCGTCACCGGAATATAGTCCTCGCCACCCGCCTCTGGATCACGGGTGATCACCCGGGTCAGCAAGGCAAACCGAGGGTCCGCAGCCGCCAGCGCCGTCATGACGCTGTCCTTGCCGACCCCCGATGGCCCCACAACCGCGATGAACCGCCCCTCTGCCATCACGCCGCCGCCTTTGGGGTAAAGTCTGAAACATTGATCTCGCGGTCACAGACCCGATCGCGCGCCGCCTCGTCATGGAAAATCCCGATGATGGCCGCCCCGCGCGATTTCGCCTCTTCGATCAGCGACAAAACCGTCTCGCGGTTCTGCGCATCCAGCGAGGCCGTGGGTTCATCCAGCAACATCGCCGGATAGGTATGGGCGAAACCACGCGCAATGTTCACGCGCTGCTGCTCACCACCCGAAAAGGTGGTGGGTGAGAGGCTCCAGAGCCGCTCGGGAATGCGCAGCTGCGCCAGAAGATCGCGTGCGCGCGCCTCGGCCTCTTCCGCAGGCACCCCCAGCGACAACAGGGGCTCGGCCACTACATCCAGCGTCGCCACACGGGGCACCACCCGTAGGAACTGGCTCACATAACCCAGAACCTCGCGGCGCAACTGGATGATCTCACGCGGCTCGGCTGTGGCCACATCCACATCGCCCACCAGAATCCGACCCGAGGCCGCCAGATAGTTGCCATAGATCATCCGCATCAGGGTCGATTTGCCCGCGCCCGAAGATCCGGTCAGCGCCACACATTCGCCCGCCGCCACACTCAGGTTTGCACCATCCATCACCTGGATCACCGCGCTGCCCTGATTGTGCAGGGTGAAGGTCTTTGAAACGTTCGAAATCTCGATCATCGTCTCTTCTCTTTTTCGAAAATACTCTGGGGTCTGGGGCAAGGCCCCAGTCCTCGGTTCAGACCTGCAGAACGCTGGACACCAGCAACTGGGTGTAGCCATGCTGCGGATCATCCAGCACCTGATCGGTCAAACCGCTTTCCACCACGTGGCCGTCTTTCATCACCATCAAACGGTCCGCCAAAAGACGCACAACCGCCAAATCATGGGTAACGATAATGGCGCTCAATCCCATCTCGCGCACAAGGCTGCGCAGCAGGTCGAGCAGGCGCGCTTGAACCGAGACATCCAGACCACCGGTGGGCTCATCCATGAACACCAGACGCGGGCCGGTCACGAGGTTGCGAGCGATCTGCAGGCGCTGCTGCATGCCTCCAGAAAAGGCGCTGGGGCGGTCGTCGATGCGGCTTTCCTTGATCTCTACCCGGTCCAGCCAGTCAATGGCAGTGTCGCGGATCTCACCATAATGACGCGCCCCCACCGCCATCAGACGTTCACCCACATTGCCGCCGGCGCTGACATTCATGCGCAGCCCGTCGCGGGCATGCTGATGCACAAAGGCCCAGTCGGTGCGGCTCAACATCCGGCGTTCGGGTTCCGACATCTCAAGCGTGTCTTTCATGCCCTCGGCACGCGTGTCGAACATCACCTGTCCAGCGTCCGGGGTCAAATGCCCAGCCATACAGTTCAACAGCGTCGATTTTCCCGAGCCGCTTTCACCGACAATCCCCATCACCTCACCGGGATAGAGATCGAAATTCACATCGCGACAGCCAATGTGCGTGCCGTAATTCTTGGAAAGGCCTTTGACCTGAAACAGAGGGGTCATGCTGCGTCCTCCTGCGCCATGCCAAGTGCGCCCACATGACCGGCTTCGCGCCGCGAACGGCAGTAATCGGTGTCGGAACAGACAAACATGCGTCCGCCCTGATCATCGGTGATGACCTCATCGAGATAGCTGTCTTCCGCGCCACAGAGATCACAGCAGGCATCAGCTTTGCTGGCCTCAAACGGGAAATCTTCGAAATCGAGGCTGACCACCTTAGTGTAGGGCGGCAGTGCATAGATCCGCTGTTCGCGCCCCGCACCAAAGAGCTGGATCGCCGCCATTTCCATCTTGGGGTTGTCAAATTTCGGAATGGGCGAAGGGTCCATCACATAGCGGCCCTCTACCTTCACCGGATAGGCGTAGGCGGTGGCAATTGCACCATGGCGGGCAATGTCCTCATAGAGCTTCACATGCATCAGCCCGTATTCCTCGAGGCTGTGCATCTTGCGGGTCTCAATCTCTGAGGGTTCCAGAAAGCGCAGCGGTTCGGGGATCGGCACCTGATAGACAAGGATCTGATCTTCGGTCAGATCCTCTTCCGGAATGCGGTGGCGGGTCTGAATGACCGTGGCCTTCGCGGTTTCCTCGGTGGTCTCCACCCCGGCGGTGCGTTCAAAGAACTTGCGGATCGATACCGCGTTTGTGGTGTCATCGGCGCCCTGATCGATCACTTTGAACTGATCATCGGGGGTCAGCGTCGCGGCCGAAACCTGCACGCCGCCAGTGCCCCAGCCATAGGGCATCGGCATTTCGCGGCTGGCGAATGGCACCTGATACCCCGGAATGGCAAGCCCCTTGAGGATCGCGCGGCGGATCATGCGTTTGGTCTGTTCGTCCAGATAGGCGAAGTTATAATCAGACATGGCTGGTCCTTTCAGCCGTTGTATTTTGTTTTGGGAGATTTGAGAGATGGGCGAAGATCTGGTTGTGACCCTCGGCTCCATTGTTTTGGGAGTTGTCGTTGTTGGCGGCGTGCTGTGGCTCTCGCTGCGAAGCCCCGCAAAAAAGCCCAAGCCGCATGCCACACGGGCGCGCATCACGGCGCGACGCGACAATGATCGCAACACCCCGCCGGACACTTTCTAAGGTCGGCGCGTGTTTAGACTGTGGAGGAGTGGGAAACCCTAGCCGCGATAGACCCGCAGCACGATCACACCACAGATCGTCGACATGGCGGCGGCCACTTTGCGGAAATTGACCCGCTCGTGAAACACCACCGATCCGATGATCAGCGCAAAGATGATGCTGGTTTCGCGCAATGCGGTGACCATGGCGATGGGCGCAAACATGAAGGCGTAGACCACCAGCGCGTAGGCCACAAACGACGCGCCTCCGCCCAGAACAAGATGGGTCGGCAGACGCAATGCACTGCGCACCGATGCGGGCCGCACCATCAGAGACAGCACGGTAAAGATCACCCCATTGATGGCGGCCTGTAGCCCGAAGTAACCCACGGCGGTGCCCCCCGCGCGCGCGCCTAGCCCATCGACCACGGAATAGCCCGCGATAAAGGCCCCGGTGATCAGCGCCAGCACAGCGCCCTGCCACTGAAACGTGCCCTCGCCATTGCGCACCAGTGAAATCGACATGATCCCAACGGCAATCAGCCCAATGGCCATCAACTGTACCGACGAAAAGCTCGCTCCGAGGAGCGCAATGGACACACCCGTGACCAACAGAGGCGCCACGCCGCGCGCAATCGGATAGACTTGGGTAAAGTCGCCCATGCGATAGGCCGCGATCAGAAAGCTCTGATACCCGACATGCAGTGCAATGCTGTAGGGCAGATAGACCATGGCTTCGGCGGTGGGCCAGCTGACAAAGGGCAGAACCAGCAGACCGGCAATCCCCTGACCGATGGACACGGCGATCATGGCCGCGCCCTTTTCGGCCCCGCCCTTGACCAAGGCGTTCCAGCCCGCATGCAACAGAGCCGCAAAAAGAACCGTCATGAAGATGCCAACAGTCACGCCCTGTGCCTCGCGTCAGGAAAGGAGAAGTCTCCGCTCTCCTAACGCAGTCACAGCCGGAGGTCTGGCCCGGTTGGACCACTCCGATGTCGTTTGTGACACTTTTATGACAGAAGCTGCGGATCACTCTGCCGCCTCCGCCAGATTGGCCTCGGCTTCGCGACGCAGCTTGCGCACCAGTTCCAGCTCGGACTGGAAATCGACGTAATGCGGCAGTTTGATATGCTCAAGAAAGCCGGTCGCCTGAATATTGTCCGAGTGGTACAGAACAAATTCTTCGTCCTGCGCCGGGGCGCCCATGTCGTCTTCACCCAGCTCGCGCCAGCGCAAGGCCCGGTCCACCAGCGCCATCGAGATCGATTTACGCTCGCACTGGCCCATCACAAGACCATAGCCCCGGGTAAACTGTGGCGGTTCCGATTTGGAGCCTGTGAACTGGTTCACGGTCTCACATTCGGTGACTTCGATCTCACCGATCTCAATGGCAAAGCCCAGCTCGGGGATTTCCATCTCGACCGCCACATCCCCGATGCGCAGCTCGCCCACAAAGGCGTGGTTGCGCGCATAGCCACGCTGGGTCGAATAGGCCATGCCAAGCACAAAGCCCTCATCGCCGCGGGTCAGCGACTGCAGACGCAGCGCCCGGTTGCCAGGAAGCTCCATCGGCTCGCGTGTCAGATCCGGCGGGGTGTCGTCGCTCTCTGCCTCTTCCTGAATCAATCCTTCGCGGCCAAGGAAATCGGCAATGCGCGGTGTGGGTTCCGTGCGTGGCGCGCTTTCGGGTGCCTCGGGCACCTCGCCATCCGCAGCCAGTTTGAAATCCAGCAGGCGGTGCGTGTAATCAAAGGTCGGCCCAAGCACCTGACCACCGGGCGCGTCTTTGAAGGTCGCCGAAATACGGCGGATGCACTCCATGGCACCGGTGTCGATGGGTTTGGTGTTGCCAAATCGGGGCAAGGTGGTGCGATAGGCGCGGATCAGAAAGATCGCCTCGATCATATCACCACGCGCCTGTTTGATGGCCAGCGCCGCCAGATCGGGATCATAGAGCGAACCCTCGGCCATCACGCGGTTCACTGCCAGCTTGAGCTGCTCTTTGATCTGATCGACCGACAGCTCGGCCACGCTCAGATCCCCGCGACGCTCCTCAGCCAACCAGGCGTGGGCGTTGTCGATGGCACGTTCGCCACCTTTTACGGCTACATACATCGCTTAGCCCTCAACCTTTGTTGTGCGTGGCAGCGCGGCAACCTGATCACCGGCGCAAAAGAAGAAATCCAACCCCAGCGGGAACAGCAGAGCATTGTTCTGAAACACCTCAACCTCGGGCAGCGCCAAAGACGCGGTGTCTTTGATGCCGGGGCCGCTGAGCCTGTGGCCTTCGCCCAGCGCATCACATTCCACAATCAACGTGGCCGAGCGGTCGGGGTATTCCGGCGTGCCGATGGCAAAGCGCGTGACCGGAGTCAGGTCTTCCCAACACCCGATGGCAAACATGGCTGTGTCGGCGTCCACAAAGGGGGCGCCGGTGTGGAAGGTGATCCAGTCGCGCACCGGCTGGCAATCCAGCGCGCCCGCCAGATGCACGGGCGTTTCCGGATCACATAGCGTCAGCACCAACACCCCCGCCGCAACCGACATCGGCGCCGGTGGCGTTCCACCGCTCACGGTTTCGATACAACCTGGACGTGCCATGACCTGCATCGCGGCCCGAAAGGCCACAGCCGCATCAATCGGCGCATTGGCGAAACCGCCTTGCAAAACCTCTGCCTGCATCAGTCTTCTCCTCGGGCCATGGTGAAGAAATCCACCTTTGTCGCCGCCGCTTTGGCGGCGCGGGCTGTGCGGACGCTGGCCATCTTGGCGCGCAAGGGTTGCAACAGCACCATGTCGGTTTGGGCAGCAGCCTCGGTCTGCATCAGCGCATCCACCAGCGCGGCCCGTTCCGCATGGGCCTTGTCGCGCCCCTGCACATAGCCATGCCCAACGGTGCCGCAGCCGAGCTGCAGCGAACAGCGAGTCACGGTCATTTCCCCAAGGTTGAAAGGCGCGCCAGTGCCGCCCATGCGGCCCCGCACCATCGCGGCACCGATCTCAGGCGCCCTCAAATGGGTAAACTCGGGCGCGTCTTCCATGCCCTGCCACAGCTCAGCCAGGACACCCGCAGGCGCTTTGGCCAAGAGGCTCATCCAATCTTTTCTGGCGGTTTGATCGACCATCTAGACACCTTGCCTATTTGTCTGAATTCCTATACAACTAGACAAGTCTGTAGTCGCTCAGTCCCACTCTGAGCAAGCATCTTTGAGTGAAAGTTTCATGACATGACGCGCCGCGCGATCTGGAAATCCATTGCTGACAGCCTGACGACGGACATCGCAGGCGACAAATATGCACCCGGAGATAAACTGCCGACCGAGGCGGAACTTTCGGCACGGTTTGGGGTCAACCGCCACACCGTGCGCCGGGCGCTGCAGGATATGTCAGAAAAGGGATTGGTGCTCTCGCGCCGGGGTGCCGGGGTGTTTGTGGCCTCCAAACCAGCGGATTACCCGATTGGTCGCCGGGTGCGCTTTACCCAGAACCTGCGCGCCGCCGGGCGCAGCGCCAGCCGCGAGATCATCGTGCTTGAAACCCGTGGTGCCGACGTCCGAGAGGCCGAGGCGCTCAACATCGCGCCGGGAGATCCGGTGCATGTCTACGAAGGTCTGTCCAAAGCTGACGGCCAACCCATCGCACTGGGGCGGAGCGTGTTTCCCGCCGCACGTGTACCCGATATTCTGTCCGTACTTAACGACGTCAGCTCGGTCACCGATGCGCTGGCACGCTGCGGGATCAGCGACTACACCCGCGCCTCCACCCGCCTGACCGCGAAACTCGCGACACCGACACAGGCCCTACACCTGCGCCTGCGCGACAACGCCCCGATCCTGCGCACCGTGAACATCAACGTCGACCCAAACGGCGTGCCCATCGAATACGGGCACACCTGGTTCGCCGGAGACCGCGTGACCCTGACTGTGGAGTTGTGACGCGACAAACGCCTTCGGGCAATACAGCTATTGTAGCTCGTCAACCGCAGCGTAGAAACTGGCCCATTTAGTCTTTTGGTCCTCTGGCGTACCGCTCTCATCATCCGTGACGAGCTGCTGCGGTGTGAGCCAATCGATGGTCAAGGGGAGAGCGGCTTCGCAAAGGCGCTTGGATTGCTGATCTGTCAACTCTCTCGCGACAAGGTCGTGAAGCCCATCCAAACCGTCTTTTCCCGTTGAAAATGACTCAACCAACGGCTCCATCTCCGCGCTTTCTGCATCCTCGGGAAACGCAATAATTAGGGCGCGAATTTGAGCCAGATCTGTCTCACGAGGTCCCCCGCAGGCCCATTTGATCGCCAAGGGTGTTAGAACAAAATCAAATCCAAAGAAAACATTTTTGTAAGGTGCATGGTTCTGGGCTGAAACGGGAATGGCTAATGAACTTGCACAAATTGCCAGAAAACCAACCCACGAAAACAATTTACGACTGAGCATAATGCCCTCTCTGTTCAAAGTGGAGACAATGGCCACATCGCTTCCCAAACCGTGTAGAAATACAATAAGAGCCGCAATTTTATCTGCGACATGACTTCAGATCTAGACGGATCACGCAACGACACTGTTCCGAATGTCTGCGACTATCTTCTGCCCGCTACACTGCCCCTTCAAACTTGATGAGCCCTCCAATCGACCAAGGATTACCCGCCAGTTTCTCAGCGTCGATGAACCACGGATGGCCCACAACCATTTAGCAAAACGCAAGCTCACCAAACCTGTTTGACGTGTGATGCCCTTGGGCCTACACCCCAAAAACCCGGTGCGAGATAGCGCGCCTTTACCCAGTACGTGGTGTTTGTGCCATTTCAGTGCGATCACCAAACAACGAATGACATACTACATGAAAAAAATATTGGCCTTTACCGCAATCTTGGCGACATGCGCGCAGTGCATGCAGGCGGACACAACTTCGACATCAACGACACCGGTCTCATTGGAGAAGGCGCTTTCGGGCAAACGCGTGTCGAGCGACGATGCCCCTAAGGGCTGGTTTTTGACGTTTCGGCGGGGTGGCGCACTTAAGCGGGAACGCCCAGGTATTCCTGATGAGATGGGTCAGTGGGCCGTTCAGGGAGAAGGCCTGTGCCTGACAAACGAGCAGCGCTCCGATTGCTTTGACGTGATCAAATTGACCGACCACGAGCTCGTCTTGCGCAACCAAAAACACGGCGACAAGGGCCGTCTTATGGACATGTATTTCGTGAATAAAAAGGGCGTGGCGCTGCGCGATGTCATTAATTTCGACGGTGTTCTGGCCAAAAAGCTCTTTGGTCGTGTGATCACCGTTGAGGACGAGAGCCCATCCCCCAGCCTGAAGGGGAGCAAAACCGTCTATGAGTTTGAGACACGCAGCACCGTGACCGTCGGCTTCCTCAGCGCCTCGGGCTTTCCCATGCCGTTTGGCGGCGAGCTGCCCTATAACTCGGTCGGGAATGACCTTTGCATTGAGAACGACGAACAGAAACAGGTTTGCATGCGTGTGGCGATTTCCGACGACAAAGTGCGCCTGACACCGATTGAAAATGGCGCTCTGCTTGAAAAAGAGGCCATGGTCGGCACTATCGAATAACCGCTCAACACATTGGCGCCCCACACTGGGGCGCTTTTTCTTTAGGCCAAGTGCCGCATTTTGCGTTCTCTCTTCTTCAAGGGCGCAATCCATCTCAGCGTAGACAGGTATTTGACATCGAGTTTCAGCGTAAATGTCACTGCCACGACATATAGACTGGTTAGACAAGCGGAACATTTCCCGTTCCGAGATGATCCATGTCTTTGTTACCCTGCTCTCTGCGTCTGACCGGCGCAACCGTGTTACGTGATGGCACGCTACAGAACCGCTCTGTTGCGATTGAAGAGGGGCGCATATCCAAAGGCCCTCTGCCCGAAGTTGACCTGCGCGGATATTATATTCTGCCGGGTATCATTGACCTGCATGGCGACGCCTTTGAGCGCCACCTTGCGCCACGCCCCTCCGCCCCATTCCCGATCCGCACAGCCCTGCGGGCCACGGCACATGACGCGGCGGCCAATGGCATCACAACGGCCTGGATGGCACATAGCTGGAGCTGGGAGGGGGGCTTTCGCGGGCCGGATCATTGTGAAGCGTTTCTACAGGCGGTTGACGATTACGCGCCTGAGGCCCTGACCGATCTGCGGGTCCAGATCCGATGTGAAACCCACACCGTCGACAGCGGTGAGCGGCTTTTGGCGGCGATCCGGCGGCATCAGGTCGACTATGTGGTGTTCAACAACCATCTGGATGAGGCACTCCATCTCGCAGCGTGTGACCCGGAACAGCTTGGGTTCTGGGCCAGGAAATCGGGTCATACCCCGCAAGAGCATCTCGCCAACATTCGCGCGGCGCATGATCAGGACCGCGATGTCCCGCGGTATCTCTGCCGCCTCTCAGAGGCCTTTGACACCCTCGGGGTCACCTATGGCAGCCACGATGATGGCGACGGCGAAACCCGTGAAATGTATTCCATGATCGGGGCAAAGATCTGCGAGTTTCCAACCCATCGGTCTGCTGCGGCTTTGGCACGCGCTGTTGGAGATCCGGTTCTGATGGGCGCGCCCAATGTGGTGCGGGGCGGATCACAATCAGGCAATATCGCTGCCACCGACTTGATCCGCGCCCGGCTCTGTGACGCCTTGGTGTCGGACTACTACTATCCGGCTTTGCATCAGGCGGCGTTCAAGCTTGTTGATGATGGGTTGATGGACCTGCCCACCGCCTGGGAGATGATCTCGAAAACCCCGGCGGATATTCTGCGTCTGCCAGATCGCGGCGTGATTGATTATGGGCGCCGCGCGGATCTTGTGGTGGTCAATCAGAAAACGCGCTGCGTGGAAGCAACTTTGAGCCAGGGAAGAATCACACACCTTTCAGGCGAGGCGGCACAGCGCTTTCTAGGGGCGCGGGAATGCCTGCCAATTGCAGCTGAATAGGGTGGATTTCACGCGGTATTCACGCGGAAACATGCCTCCGCGTTACAATTCCGTCACCGCAAAGCGCTAAACATGGCCTTGTGAGTGAGACGCCAGGATCTGACAATTTGGTCAGCACAACACGGCTTCGAGTATTGAGTAAAAAGTGTATTTTAGCAGCTAAATGGGCGGTCTTCGGACCGCCCTAATTGTTTTCAGAGTTTGGCGGGGCCTAGCCGTTGTATTTCTCGAGGAAAGCCTCAACCGGCAGAGCGCGGAAATCCTCCAGTGCGCGGCGCAACGCCTGATGGTCCCAATCCCACCAAGCCAACGCCTGCACCCGGTCCGCCAGATCAGAGGCCAGACGCAGGCGCACTGGCTTTGCAGGCACCCCCGCCACGATGGTGTAGGGCGCCACATCTTTGGTCACCACAGAACCCGAGGCGATCACCGCGCCATTGCCGATGCTGACCTCGGGTTTGACCTGCGCGTTGTGTCCAATCCAGGTGTCATGCCCCACGACCAAACGTCGGGCGCGGCGCTTTTCGAACCACTCGGCATGGTCCTCGGCATCGTCCCAGTAGGACGCTGAGCGGTAGAGAAAGTGATGCAGGCTCGCCCGGTCCAGCGGGTGATCCGTAGCCCCAAGGCGAACAAAGCTGGCGATATTGGAAAACTTGCCAATGGTGGCATTCGCGATGTCGCACACCCGGTCGCAATAGGAATAATCCCCAAACTCGGAATAGACGACGCGGCTGTTTTCACCCACTTCAGTATAGGCGCCAAAGGTGCTGTCGGTGATGGCACAGCCGGGTTTCAGGGTGGGTTCGGTGGCCGAGAGTTTTGCCATGTCAGGCTCCCTTCAGAATCGATGAGGCCGAATTTCCCGCGAAATCCGGCCCCTTTTGAGAGTGGTGTTTGAAAGGCGCGCTTAGTGCCCGCTCTCATCCCCTTTGATCAGGCGGCGGCGCAGGTGGCCCGAGACCCAATCCATGAAGATCACCACAAGCACGATCAGCGTGATGTAATAGGTCACCTCTTCCCAATCCTTCTGGGTGATGATCGCCTGAGTGAGCAGCAAGCCAATCCCCCCGCCGGTGATCGCGCCAATCACGGTCGCGCTGCGGGTGTTGGATTCGAGGTAGTAGAGGATCTGGCTCAGCAGAACCGGCGTGATCTGGGGAATGACCCCAAAGCGATAGCGCTGAAGCGGTTTTGCCCCGGTCGAACGAATGCCTTCAATCTGTTTGTCATCCACGTTCTCAAGCGTTTCCGAGAACAGTTTGCCAAACGACCCCGTGTCGGTGATCAGGATCGCCAGAGCGCCGGTCAATGGTCCAAGACCAAAGGCGCGGGTCAGAACGATGGTCCAGATCAGCGCGTCAACGCCGCGAACGAAGTCAAAGAAACGGCGGGTGGCAAAGCGGACGGCCACCAGCGGCGCAAAATTGCGCGCGGCAAGGAAGGCCAGCGGCAGTGCCAACAGAGCCGCGCCCATGGTGCCTAGGAAGGCCATCAGCACCGTTTCAAAGATCGCCCAGACCACATCCTTGTGGCGCCACATCTTGTTGTTCCAGATGTCGCTGAGAATGGCACCCGCTTCTCCGCTGACAAATTTGCCCGCCAGTTCACCAATGCCCATGCCGTGATAAGGGCTGTCGAGGGTGAAGAAGAACAGCTCCCACCCGGTGAAATACCGGAACACTTCGGTGCGGTTGCGGGTGATGCTCAGACGGCCTGCCTCGGTGGTGATCGCCACGCGGTTCTTTGAGGCATTGATCCACTCCGGCAGCACATCCACCGGATAATCGGCCACAACGCCACGCGACCGGGACACCTCAAAGGTCATCAGGCCAAAGTCTGGCACATCATAGGTGATCTGGTCCGGGCTATAGGTGATGATGTGACCGTCTTCGAGGTCAATCACCGTGGTCTCCCCCAGATCAACCCAGGCTGGAGCCGTGCCTTCGGGATAGCGGCCTTTTTTCTCACCTTCGATGGCCACAGACACGGTACCCGAGCGGTTGTCGCGGGTCACATGGGTTTTGTAGCTATAGAGGTCAGAGACCAGCGAGCGCGCGTTGTTGGCATTGGCCCGCGCCCAGAGACCCGGCACTTCAAAGGCAAAGAAGATATAGGTCAGATAGGCCAGAATGACCGCCGGGATGGCGAAGGTGAACAGACGCTTGCGGCGAAAGATGCTTTCGGTTTGGGCCCGCAGATCCTGGGTCGCGTCGAGCATGGTCATGGGTCTTACTCCTTGCCCTTGGCGCCGTGCACCAGTTTGTCTCGGTAGTGGCTGCTGATCTGGTCAAAGAAGACGATGGTCAAAAACAGCATGATGAACATGGCACCGGCCTCGTCAAAACGGCCCTGTCCCCATTGGATGGCAACCTTAAGCTCATAGCCCAGACCACCCGCACCTACGAAGCCAAGGATGGCTGAGGCGCGAATGTTGATCTCAAAGCGCAGCAGAGCATAGCTGAGCCAGTTGGGCGCAACCTGTGGCACAACCCCCAGCAACATGCGCTGGGTCCAGTTGGCGCCCACGGATTCAAGACCTTCGAGTGGTTTCAGCGAGGCGTTTTCGTTCACTTCCGAGAACAGCTTGCCCAGCGCACCGGCGGTGTGAATGGCGATTGCAATCATCGCCGGCACCGGGCCACCACCCAGCACAAAAATCAGGATCAGCGCGACCACAATCTCGGGCACGGCGCGGGTGATGTCCATCATCCGGCGGAACAGGCCAATCAGGCGTGGAAAGCGTGCGAGACCTCGGGTCGATAGAAGCGACAACACAATCGCCATCAACGCACCGATCAAGGTAGCCACGGCGGCGATGTTCACGGTCTCAAGCAACGCCGGGAAATAGGTGGCGAAATGCGCAGGCATCTCGGCAGCCTTGCTTGCGGCCTCGGCCACCACTTCGCCAGGGTAATCAAAAAAATTGTCGATCCCGCCCCAAAAGCTGCCGCCGTTGCGCGACGATGCCAGATTGAAGCCCGAGATCATCAGCAGGACAAAAACCAGCATCGTGATGCCGGAATAGAGCCGCTTGCGGCCCACCTGCGCCATATAGGACGCTTGGATATCGTTTACCCGCCCGGGGTGTTGCGTCAGATCGGCCATGCCTGCCTCTTGTGTCACCAGCGTAAGAGCCCGGTGATGTGGTGTGAAAAGAAGGCGCCCACTGTGACATGGGCGCAGCTTTCGAATGAGGGAGCGACAGAGCCAACAGATCCGGGAGGATAGATCTGCGGGCCATGACGGGCATTCGAAAGCGAAAGGCGGGCCCGCAGTGGAACCCGCCCCAAAGGTCGAACCGACTTAGTTCGATTTTGCCTTACGTGCTTCGATGATCGAAACATAAGCGTCGTGGGTGATCGGGTCGAAGCCCAGCGATTCACCGGCTGCAACACCGTAGGCGCAATCGGCGTCTGCTTCGTGCAGGCCGTCAACCAGAGCGATCATTTTCGCTTTTACGTCAGCAGGCAGCGATTTGCGCAGAACAATCGGGCCTTCTGGGATTGGCTTGGATTTCCAGATCTGAACCAGATCGTTCATGTCCACCAGACCGGCATCAACCGCGCGACGCAGTGCGCCCGAGTTGTAACCATCTTCCCATGCGCCCTGACCGTCGGCCCAGGTTACACCACCGTCGATGTCGCCATTGTTTACGGCTACGATGGTCTGCTCGTGACCACCGGTGAACTTCACCTCACCAAAGTACTCAGCTGTTTCCATGGTGATGCCGTCTTTGTAGGTGGGGATCTCGATCGATGGGATCAGGTAACCCGAGGTCGAGTTCGGATCGCCAAAGCCAAAGACTTTGCCTTCCATCTCGTCAAGGTTGGTGACGCCGCTGTCTTTGCGGGCAAAACCGATCGAGTGGTAACCGTACGAACCGTCGAGGTTGATTTTCACCAGAACAGGCTCAACAGCGTCTGCGTCCTGCAGGTAGGTCGCCGCGTAGGACGACGCGCCCAGCCATGCCATGTCCAAGGTGCCGCCAACGAGGCCCTGGATCACACCGGCGTAATCCGCAGGGGCGAACAGCTTGGTTTCAACACCCAGAGTTTCCTCGGTGTAGGCGCGCAGGCATTCGTTGTTGTTCAGACGGTCCTGAGCGTTCTCACCGCCCAGAAGGCCGATGCGGAACTGAGTGATGTCTTCTGCCATTGCCGGTGCGGCCAGAGCAGTGGTTGCCACGAGGGCTGCAAGGATCTTTTTCATCGTCGTTCTCTCCGTTGACTGAGCCCCGCCATCCCAGCGGAGCGATGAAAACTTGGGGTTAGGCCGGAACCGCCTCAGGCGTGTTCAGGGCTTCGATTTCGGTCGAGGTCGCGGCCTCGGAAAAACCAGCACCAGCGCCATAGATGTCGCGGGCGACACCGGTGGTGAGCTGTTCGGGCGTGCCATCAAACACCACGCGGCCCTGACGCATGCCGATCACGCGGTCGCAGTAGCGGCGGGCGGTGTCCAGGGTGTGCAGGTTGGCGATCACCATACGCCCATCTTCTTCGTGAATGCGGCGCAGAGCCTCCATCACGATCTGAGCGTTCATCGGGTCCAGCGAGGCGATGGGCTCATCGGCCAGAATGATCTGTGGGTCCTGCATCAGGGCGCGGGCAATCGCCACGCGCTGTTGCTGACCACCCGAAAGCGCCTCGGCACGTTTGGGCGCGTGCTCGGCAATGCCAAGACGGTCGAGAATTTCGATCGCCTTGTGAATGTCCTCGGTGGGGTAGAGGTTGAACAAGGTCGCCAGCGTGCCGCGCTTGTTCAACGTCCCGTGCAGAACGTTTGATACCACATCCATACGTGGCACCAGATTGAACTGCTGAAAGATCATCGCGCATTCGGACTGCCATTCACGTTTGGCTTTGCCCTGCAGGCGGGTCACATCATGTTCGTTGAAAAAGATCGACCCTTCGGTCGCATCGTTCAAACGGTTCAGCATGCGCAGCATGGTCGACTTGCCTGCGCCCGATGCCCCGATCACGCCGATCATCATCGGTTTGTCGACGGTGAAGCTGACGTTATCGACCGCTGCATTGCTGCCAAAACGTTTGGTGAGATTTTCGATCCGAAGCACAAGCGCCCCCTGTTGTCGTCTGAGGGGTCAGCTATTGGGCCGTGTTAAACCTACTGTGACGGAACCGCTAAAGTTTTGTGACAGGCCAATTCGGGGTGAAGTTGTCTAAGTTTTACACAACACAATTCCCGCCCAACGTGCATTTGTCACGCGAACCGCCACATGAATGCGCAGGAAGGAACCTGTCCAATCCCGCTGCGAACCCCAATTCTCTTTACGAGAATCGCATCGGCGCACGGCGTTTGGCTTAAAATTTCATAAACAACCAGACACTTCCCAACCCCGTTTCGAAGGTTGGGTTAAGAATTGGATCGTCTTCTCTAATCAATCGATAATGTAAGATGTTGAAGGAGTTTCTCGATGACCCAGCCCACGCCACACCGCTCGTTTTTTGCCACCCTGTTTGGTGGGCTGTTTGGCACCCGATCGGCGAAGGCAGAGGCGCAGGACATCGACGAGGGCCCGAAACACATCCCTTATGAGCAACATCGCGGATCCGTCCCACTGGGCGCTTACCGCAGCGCATTTTTTGTCTGAAGTGAGAGACAGGCAAAACGCGGGTCCGGTTTGTGTACTCTGATCCGTGGAAGGCCGCTCCGGTTGGGGCGGCCTTTTCTTTGTCTGAAACCCGTTGAGGCGAGCCCCGCGAAGCGTCCTGCACGCGGCCGCGCCACATATCGTGGGGCTTTAGTCGGCAGATGCACCGTGCGACCGCAACAAGGGGCAGTGCTCAACCCCCTCTTCCATTTTGTCGGGATCAAATTGCATCACCGAGAAATACTGACCGGCGGCCTCTGACGACTGCGCCCGTTGAAACACCGCATCGGCCTGGGCCTGGCTTTGCCAACGAATGATATCGACATAGGTGCCATCCCGACGCCGCACCAGATCGCGCCCTTTGAACCCATCCTGACCGTTCAGAAATGCTGCCTGAAACTTTTCTGATGCGGCCAATAGATCGGTTTCGGTTTTGCCCGGGGCCAGACGGATCTGGGCCAGCTCTACGATTTCCTGAGACATTTTTCTTTCCTCATTCAGAATCTCTGCCTCTCGATGTCTATTCACTAATACGACAAATTATGTCCTATTAGTTGAATGGAAACTCTCTCACGTATGGACCGACTGGATCGGCTTGAACATTGGCTGAAGTCGGACGACTCGTTGATCCTGCGCGATGCTGCAGATGAGCTGGGGGTGAGCCTTCGCACGATCACCCGTGACATCGAACTGTTGCGAAACCGGGGTGTGCCCATAGAAACCGAACGTGGTCGTGGGGGCGGCGTTCGGCTAGAGCGCAACTGGGGCGTCGGTCGTCTCAATCTGAACTACGCCGAAGCGGTTGACCTGTTGATCAGCATTGCGGTGGCAGAACAGATGGGATCGCCGCTATTTCTGGCCAATCTGGCGTCCACACGGCGTCAGTTGATTGCCTCCTTTTCCGCCGACAAACGCGAACGGGTAGAGGGGCTCAAATCGCGCATTCTGATTGGCTCAACGGCCTCAACCATGGTGCAGGGGTCGCTGGACACCGCGAACCATCGGGTCATTCAGAAACTGCACCAGAGTTTTCTCGATCTCAGGACCATTACAATCACCTATCAAGGCGGAACAGGTGAGATCACAAAACGCGAGATCGAGGCGCATTACATTCTGCTCAACTATCCTGTTTGGTATGTTCTGGCGCTCGACCATCTGCGCAACGATCTACGCACCTTTCGCTGCGACCGAATTCAGGGGATCGAGACCTCAGAAACCCGGTTCCGCCTCTTGCCGAAAGAGCGGTTTGATCCGTTGATCGAAGGAAATGTTGCGTTGAAATAGCCAAGTGGGCGCCTTGTCTCGAACACCCGACCTGACTTGTTAAAATCGTCAGGCCAAGACGTGCCAGAAATCAAGATCGACGCTTGCCGGATCAAACATGCTTAGTAACGGTAAGCAGGCGGGTTCCTCCAAATATCCGTTACAGACCTCACGCGCCGCACCTTCCGTTTCGACAAAGGCAATCTCTGAATAGGTTGTGTCGTCGATACGCGCCATAAAATGGGCTTTGGACTCGTCAAAGCGAGACAGGTAGTCCTGCCTGATCCGCTCTGCGGCCAACTGAATCGCATCGTCTGAGACATCCGTTTCCTTTGGTGAAAAGCTACCAAACTCGATACAGGCGAACCCCTGCGGCACGTGCTGTGGACCACCCAACAACATGTTCTGTGTCAGACGAATACTGTCTCGGTCCAAAAGCTCCATAAAAGCCCCTGACGAGGGTGCCGATGCATGGGCCTCGGCCATGGCCATAAAGCTCGCGGGGTCGGTGGCCAGAATGGCGTCGGCGAAGTCACCCGCGTGATTGCCCAGAAAACAATGCATGGCGATGCCGGGTTGGTGGGCCAGAAAATCGCGCTGCCACACCCGTGCGGCGGCAATCAGATCCGCTGGGTCAACACCCTCTTTGGCGCGGTAGCGGGCAAAGCCCATGACAGTGACGGGGCCGAGGTCTCGCTTCAACATCTTTGATCCTTTCAACTTGACGTTGGCCCCGGAGATAGACCACCTGATTGTCAGTTTCTGTCAGGGTGTTTCATGCGCACAATCCGTCTGTTTTCGATCCTCGATGTTCTACGCGGCCGCAAACGACCTGTGTCGGCGCAGGTGCTGGCGGACAGCCTGGGGGTATCCGTGCGCACGATCTATCGCGACATTGCCACGCTGCAGTCCATGGGTGCGCCGGTCCGGGGGGAAGGTGGCGTAGGCTATCAAATCGAAGCCGGATTCTTCCTACCACCGCTCCATTTTGAGCAAGATGAACTTGATGCCTTGCTGTTGGGCATTCGGATGGTCACGGCGCGGGGGGACGACACGCTTGGTGCCGCAGCGGCGCGCGTGTTGGGCAAGATCGAAACCGTGCTGGGAGACACGGAAACCTCACTAAATCAGTCGCTTCTGGCCGTGGGCGCCGGGCCGCGGCAAGCGAAGAGTTCAGGTTTGACGGACCTGAAGTCCGCGACTCAGAGGCGGCTAAAAACCAAGGTCATTTATAAAGATGATCGCGACCAGCTCAGTGAGCGAGTCGTGCGCCCTCTCGGCCTGACCGCCTTTGAAGCGGTCTGGGTATTGACCGCATGGTGTGAGACCCGAGAGGCCTTTCGCAACTTCCGGCTAGACCGGATCGTCACCTATGAGATCACAGACCAACGGTTCAAACGAGAGCCGGGCAAAGAGTTCAACGACTATTTGCGTAGCCTATAACGCTACCCCGGTATGCGTTTGTTTTTGTAGTAATATGTCCGATCATGTTCGCCTATTTCGCGCAACACGCGGCACGGATTGCCAACCGCCACCACATTGGCGGGAATGTCTTTTGTCACAATGCTGCCGGCACCGATGACCGAGTTTTCTCCAATTGATACACCGGGAAGAAGAACCGCATTTGAGCCAATCCAGACATTGTCGCCGATGTGAACCGGCATATTGAATTGGTGCGTAGACTTGCGCAGCTCGGGCTCGACGGGGTGCCCAGCGGTGGTGATTGTGACATTTGGCCCAATCAGAACATCGTCACCAATATGCACATGCGTGTCATCGACCAGGGTCAGGTTGAAATTCACATAGACCCGATTGCCCAGATGGGTGTGCCGCCCCCAGTTGGCCTGCAACGGCGGTTCAATGTGGCAGTTGTCTCCGAGGTTACCCAGAAACTGTGCCAGAATCTTTTGCCGCTTCTCGCCTTCGCTCGGACGCGCATGGTTAAAGTCATACAACAACTCCATGCACGCCTGTTGGTCTGCGACCAGCTCCGCGTCGCCGCTTTGATACAGCTCACCAGAATGCATCTTGTCCGTCAGGCTCATCCGTCTCTCCAAATCTATCGCTTAGGGATAGGTCGCATCAGATCGCATGTCACCCAAGACAAAAGGCCAGCACCAAACGCAAAAAGGCCGCCCCGGTGAGGAGCGGCCTTTTCGTATTGGATCGGCTCAGACTTAGTTCTGAGCGTAGTATTCGATAACCAGGTTCGGTTCCATGACGACCGGGTATGGTACGTCGGACAGACCCGGAGCGCGAACGAAGGTCGCGGTCATTTTCGAATGGTCGGCTTCGATGTAGTCAGGAACATCACGCTCGGCCAGCTGAACAGCTTCCAGAAGAACAACCAGCTGCTTCGACTTGTCGCGAACCGAAACAACGTCACCTTCTTTAACGCGGTAGGATGCGATGTTGACGCGCTTGCCGTTCACTTCCACGTGGCCGTGGTTCACGAACTGACGTGCTGCGAAAACAGTCGGTACGAACTTGGCGCGGTACACAACCGCGTCCAGACGACGCTCGAGCAGACCAATCAGGTTCTCGCCGGTGTCACCCTTTACACGCTCAGCTTCGGCGTAGATGCGGCGGAACTGCTTCTCGGTCATGTCGCCGTAGTAGCCTTTCAGCTTCTGCTTGGCGCGCAGCTGAAGACCGAAGTCCGACATTTTACCTTTGCGGCGCTGACCGTGCTGACCCGGGCCGTAGTCACGGCGGTTCAGAGGCGACTTGGGGCGACCCCAAATGTTTTCGCCCATGCGACGGTCAATTTTGTACTTGGCAGACGTGCGTTTGGTCACGGCTGATCTCCTTCGTTTATGTGTTTCGAAGGGCGTTGTCCTCTTGAGGTCTCCCCCATGACAGGCATCCTCTTGCGAGGGCCACCAACACCAATGAAGGCGCGCTTATACGCCGGATTGATCCAGAGTCAACGCCCACAAATCGGAAAAGACTAAATTCCAAGATATTCTACTTGGCTACAAATCGAATTGTTAAGGCAGGATTCACCCATAAGGCGCAAAACTGTCATCAGATTCGACACGGTATAGCTACGGCAAACATCCTTATGGACACAATCGGCAACCCGCTTAACGCACTTGATCATGCGATCAGCTCTCGCGATGTAAATACGCTAGAGATGGTGCGCAACGCGATCCAGCACCGCAACGTGATGTTGGCGTTTCAGCCTGTCGTACAGGCAAACGCCCCTGATCGCGCAGCCTTTTACGAGGGCTTGATACGCGTACTCGACGACACCGGCCGCATTATCCCTGCGGGCGAATTCATCGAGACCGTTGAAAACACGGAATACGGGCGCTTGCTTGACTGTCTCGCGTTGGAAAAAGGTCTCGCTGAATTGCACCGCGTGCCTGATCTCAGGCTCTCTATCAACATGTCGGCCCGATCGATCGGTTATGCCAAATGGATGCGGTCGCTCAAACGCGGCCTGTCCTTGGACAAAACCATCGCCGAACGCCTGATTCTCGAAATCACCGAAACCTCGGCCATGATGGTGCCCGAACTGGTGATCAGCTTTATGGACGAGTTGCAGTCCATGGGAATCAGTTTTGCCATCGATGATTTTGGGGCCGGATACACAGCGCTGCGTCATTTCAAAGATTTCAGATTTGATATCTTGAAAATTGATGGTGAGTTTTCGCGCAACATTGCCAATGACCCGGACAATCAGGTTCTGGTCTCCGCCATGCTATCTATCGCGGAACAGTTTGACATGTTCACTGTCGCGGAAATGGTTGAAACTGCTGCAGATGCTGAATGTCTGCGCGCGCTTGGGGCCAACTGTTTGCAGGGGTATTACTACGCCGCGCCAACCACAAAACCCGCCTGGCGGGCTGAGGCCGAAAAGCGACAGGCCTGATCTATCTTACCCTGAGACACCCTGTCGGGTTTCGCTGCACTGCAGCTTAGTCTATCCACAGGCTTCGAGAGGCGCGCTTTTGCCCCGTCTTATCGTGGGCTCGCTGCTGCGCCGTCGTTTTGGCTTGGCTGGAGGACCACATGACCAATGTTGTAATCGCAAGCGCCGCACGGACCGCCGTGGGCAGCTTTAGTGGCTCGTTTGCTACCACCCCTGCACATGATCTTGGTGCTGCTGTGCTCGAGGCCGTTGTCGCCCGCGCCGGCATCGAAAAGGGTGAGGTGTCAGAGACCATCATGGGGCAGGTTCTGACCGCTGCTCAGGGTCAAAACCCCGCACGTCAGGCCCATATTAATGCCGGTCTGTCGCAGAACGCCGCCGCCTGGGGTATCAACCAGGTCTGTGGCTCGGGTCTGCGGGCCGTCGCTCTGGGTGCGCAGCACATCATGCTGGGCGATGCCTCGATTGTGGCCGCTGGCGGTCAGGAAAACATGTCGCTCTCGACCCATGCTGCACATCTGCGCGCCGGACACAAAATGGGGGATGTGAAATACATCGACACCATGATTCGGGACGGCCTCTGGGATGCCTTCAACGGCTACCACATGGGTCAGACCGCCGAGAATGTTGCCGCTCAATGGCAGATCTCGCGTGACATGCAGGATGAATTCGCTGTTGCCTCGCAAAATAAGGCCGAAGCCGCTCAAAAAGCGGGCAAATTCGCCGACGAGATTACCCCATTTATTGTAAAGCACCGCAAGGGTGACATCACCGTCGACAGCGATGAATACATCCGTCACGGCGCCACTATGGCAGCGATGCAGAAATTGCGCCCGGCCTTCACCAAAGACGGGTCGGTCACCGCGGCAAATGCCTCGGGCATCAACGATGGCGCCGCCGCCACACTCTTGATGAGCGCAGACGAAGCTGAAAAGCGCGGCATCGAACCTCTGGCCCGCATCGCCTCTTACGCCACAGCTGGACTAGACCCATCGATCATGGGTGTCGGCCCGATCTACGCATCGCGCAAAGCGCTGGACAAAGCCGGCTGGTCGGTTGGTGATCTGGATCTGGTCGAGGCCAACGAAGCCTTCGCCGCTCAGGCCTGTGCCGTGAACAAAGACATGGGCTGGGATCCGGCCATTGTGAACGTGAACGGCGGCGCAATCGCCATCGGTCACCCCATCGGCGCCTCGGGTTGCCGGGTGCTCAACACCCTGTTGTTCGAAATGAAGCGTCGCGATGCAAAGAAAGGTCTCGCGACCCTCTGCATCGGTGGCGGCATGGGCGTCGCCCTCTGCGTGGAGCGCCCATAAGCGCCCCGCCCACACACATATTAAAGGCGCCACTGAGGCGCCTTTTTTTATGGCAAAACGCCGCGCTGCGGCAATTTCATCGCGAAACTTTGTTGCGCAACTAATGTTTCGCGGATAACAAGATTACCAAGAGACTTCCAAGTTACGGAGAATATCATGACACGAGTTGCACTGGTTACCGGCGGAAGCCGCGGCATCGGCGAAGCGATTTCCAAGAAACTGAAAGCCGAAGGCTATCAGGTTGCCGCGACCTATGCGGGCAACGATGAAAAAGCTGCCGCCTTTACCGAAGCCACCGGTATCAAGACCTACAAATGGAACGTGGCCGATTACGAGGCGTCCAAAGCCGGTCTAGCTCAGGTCGAAGCCGATCTTGGCCCCATCGACGTGGTTGTCGCCAACGCGGGCATCACCCGCGACGCTCCGTTCCACAAAATGACCCCGGACCAGTGGAAAGAGGTGGTCGACACCAACCTGACCGGCGTGTTCAACACCGTTCATCCCATCTGGCCTGGTATGCGTGAGCGCAAATTCGGCCGCGTGATTGTCATCAGCTCGATCAACGGTCAGAAAGGCCAGTTCGCTCAGGTGAACTATGCCGCCACCAAAGCCGGCGACCTCGGCATCGTGAAATCTCTGGCACAAGAAGGCGCGCGCGCAGGCATCACCGCCAATGCAATCTGCCCGGGCTATATCGCCACCGAAATGGTGATGGCAGTTCCAGAAAAGGTCCGCGAATCCATCATCGGCCAGATCCCAACTGGTCGCCTGGGTGAACCAGAAGAGATCGCACGCTGTGTGGCGTTCCTGGCCTCGGATGACTCTGGCTTCATCAACGGCTCGACCATCTCAGCGAACGGCGCTCAGTTCTTCGTTTGATGTGACTTAGGGTGCGCGGCCCTCATCGCGCGCCCGAAACGGGACGGTGGGCGGGGCGAGGTTTCGGTTTCCGAAACAAGCGCCGCGCCGTCCCTCTTTCTCTTTACACCAAATCCCCTTACCCCCTTAGGCATGACACGTCGTAACGCCACAGCCATTGGTTTCATCGCCGTCCTGCTCTGGGCCCTTCTGGCCCTTTTTACTGTCGGCTCTGCGCCAACCCCACCTCTCCTGCTCAACGCGCTCACCTTTGCGGTCGGAGGCAGTCTTGGGATGATCTGGGTGACAGCAACCAGAAGCTGGCCCGCTCTCCGCAAAACCCCGTGGACAGTCTATGCCTTTGGCACACTTGGCCTGTTCGGCTATCACGCGCTCTATTTCTCTGCGCTCCGCCTTGCGCCCCCCGCCGAAGCGGGTCTGATCGCCTATCTGTGGCCGCTGCTGATTGTTCTGTTCTCAGGGCTTCTTCCCGGCGAGCGTCTGGGGGCCCTTCATATTCTGGGGGCCATGGTGGCTTTCGCGGGGGCCGCTTTGATTGTCCTGCGCGGCGGCGCCGATTTTGACAGTGCGGCCCTTCCGGGTCTTGTCCTCGCCTTGCTCTGTGCGCTGACCTGGTCCGGATACTCCGTTCTCTCCCGCAGGTTAGGGCATGTGCCAACAGAATCCGTCGCGGTATTCTGCGTGGCCACCGCTATTCTGTCCGCTTTGGCGCATCTTCTTTTCGAACACCCCCTCTGGCCCACGGGCCTAATCGGCTGGGGATCCGTTCTTGCGCTTGGGTTGGGCCCGGTTGGGTTGGCGTTTTATGTCTGGGACATTGGTGTCAAACGCGGCGACATCCAACTGCTGGGCACCGCAAGCTACGCCGCCCCATTGCTCTCGACGCTGGCGCTGATTGCCGCCGGTGTCACGCAGGCGGGCCTGACCTTACTCATCGCAGCCGGGTTGATTGCAGGGGGTGCGGGATTGGCGGCCTGGGGCAGTGCGCGCATGACCCGGACACCTGCGCGATGATGCACAGACCCGGCGCGCTCTTGGGCATATGACCGATCAGTTTACCTGCCTATCTTTAAGCCCACACGCTTTTGGAGCCCTCTCATGACCACCTATCATTTTGAAGAAACACAAGGCACAGAGAATGCGCCATTGATCTTCACCTTCCATGGCACAGGTGGAGATGAACAGCAGTTTCATGGCATCGCAGAAGCCTTGATCCCTGGATCACATGTGATTTCCCCGCGAGGGGATGTTCTTGAAAATGGTGCGCGGCGCTACTTCAAACGGCAGGGCTGTGCTCTTTATGATATGGAAGATCTGGATCAGCGTATTGCCGCCATGTCCCAGTTTGTGACCGAGGCCAAAGCGCGTCTCACGCCCAAACGTGTGATTGCCATTGGCTATTCGAACGGCGCAAATCTGATCACCACAATGGCGATGCGTCATCCAGATCTCTTTGACGATCTGGCATTGTTGCACCCGATGATCCCATGGGATCCCGCCCCTCAGCCCGATCTCGCAGGCACACGCGTGTTGATTGCCGCAGGAGAGCGGGACCCGATTTGCCCCGAGGTCAACACCCGTGACCTGATGGCCTGGTTCAAAGCGCAAGATTGCGAAGTTTATGATCTCTGGCACCGGGGTGGACATGAAATCACACAGGCCGAATTTGCCGCGCTGCGCACATTCCTGCAGGGATGCCCGGGCTGCAACTGACCCGATCGGGAATAAGCTCAGGCACCCCCGCAGCCTCATGCGGTTCGGGGATGCCTGAAATGCGCGTCAGACACCGGCGGGATACATCCTGCGGCTTCGTTTACGCGCAAAAATCATCTTCCAGAGATCGACAACCATCGCACCCCGTGCTGTGTGGGCCGCCTGAATCGCTTTGGCATGGCGGGTATCTTGAGCAACTTCAAACATGTTCGCCTCCTGGAATAAGTTTAGCTTTCCTTGACTGTCCTCAACCTAGCGTCTTAGTTTGCGGGCGACAAACGAGACTTCATCGAAGTTCAGTTAAGGAAAACTAATCCATGGCAGAGCGCCTCCCGCCCCTCACTGCACTGCGCGCCTTTGAATCTGCGGCGCGCCACATGTCTTTTGCCAAAGCGGCTGAGGAACTTCATGTCACCCCTGCGGCCCTGTCGTTCCAGATCAAGAACCTTGAAGAACATCTTGGCCAGCCACTGTTCCACCGCCTCAACCGCGCGGTTGACCTGACCGAAGCCGGGCGACTGTTGTCGCCGGGGGCCAGTGAGGGGTTTGAACGGCTGGAAACGGCCTGGCGCGCAACACGACGGTTGCAGGACAGTCGTGTGTTGTCGGTGACAGCAGGCCCGGCTTTTACCGCCAAAATCCTTGCCCCCAATCTCTATGCTTTCGCCTTGGCGCATCCTGAAATCGAGCTGCGATTCGCCGCAAGCCTGCGCCGCATGGATTTCCAACGCGATGAGGTGGATGTCGCTGTCCGCTATAGTCTTGACCCCGAGGACGACCTGTTCAATCAGCCGCTTATGGAAGAGGCCGCGATGCCGCTTATGCGGCCGGAACTGGCCGGGCGGTTTCCCACTCCGGAAAGTCTGATCCAGGCACCCCTGATCTACGACGATTCGCTGATAAACCTGCGCAGCGCCTCCCACTGGGACCGCTGGGTGCGTGCCGCCGGATTGACCTTCACCCCGCACCCAACCGCCAGATTTTCACAGGCCGATCACGCGTTGGATGCGGCCCTTTCGGGCAGCGGCGTGGTGTTTTCGCGCAGCTCAATTGCACGCCGCCTTCTGGCGACAGGTCAGCTTGTGGCACCCTACCCGATCGCCCTGCGCACCCGCGCCCGGTTTCGGGTGCTTTGCGTACACGGCACCGAAAACAGACCGCAGGTCGCGGCCTTTCGCAGTTGGCTGGTGTCAGAGTTGGACAAATTGCCAACGGGGCTTGAGGACAAGCTTCTGCTGGATGAGGCGGAGTATGAATAAACAAAAAGGGCCCGACCCAACGGTCAGACCCCTACGATGCCTAGCCTAATGGCGAAGGATCACTGCGTCACAGTAAGACGCGTGATTTCTTCTTTCAGGCGGAGTTTCTGTTTCTTCAGGTCTGCTATTCGCAGATCGTCAATTCCCGGCGCGCGCTGTGCTTCCTCAACAGCGTTCGAAAGCGTCTGATGCTTCTTCTTCAGTTCCTGCAAATGCGAACTCAAGCTCATCGGGATCCTCCATGTCATTGTGTACAGGTTGAGTGCAGCACATTCCCGATCAGCTGTCACGCCGCAGATGCAAAAGAATTATGACAATCCGGCAGATTTTTGCTCGTTAGGCGGGAAAATCCAATGCCGCACCATCCCGCATCACCTTTTCGACCCGTGGGCTATAGTAGGTTTCGCTGTCGCCATGGTTTTCCCCGTCGTGGAGAATCAACGGAGCGTGGAAGCGGAAAGGCGTGCGCCCATCTTTACGCGCACGGATCAGAATAAGCCGGGGGGGACGGCCGACGCGCGGCACAAGCGGCAGAAGTTCAATGGCGCCCAGATGGGTCTGCATCGCGGTCATCAGCTCCGGCAGACGCTCAGCCCGCTGGATGATCGTAAGATATCCGCGTGGCTTAAGTCGTTTGGCCCCAATCTCAACCCAAGAGGTCAGTGGGGTTTCCCCAGCCAGCGCAATTTCGCGCCCTCCGTCCTCGGCCACAATGCGTTTTCCCGCTTCAAAATAGGGGGGATTCGCAATCACGTGGTCAAAGCTTTCGGCCTTCATCTGCGCCGGTGGGTCGGAAAGATCCCCCTGCCAAATGTCACCGTCGAGTCCATTTGAGGCCAAGTTTCGCCGCGCCAGATCTGCGTATCCCGGCTGTAATTCGATCCCGCGCAACCTGAGCCCCGGCACGCGCACCCCAAGACAGCACAACCCCGGCGCCGCCCCGCACCCAAGTTCAAGCACGCTTTGCCCCGCGTGGGCTGGGATTGATGCGGCCAAAAGTACAGGATCCGTCCCCGCGCGGTACCCTTGTACCGGTTGATGGACCTGTACCAACCCTCCCAGCATTGCATCCACCGACAGATCGCTGTCGGCAAAAGCCTCAAGTCTCAAATTTCACCCCGTATTCCCAAAGCACATGACGTGCCCGCGCAAGTTGATCACGCGGCACCATAAGCCGACGCGGCAAGATGCCGATTGACCCTTCCAGCACGCTCATATTTACGTCCAATTCAAAGCTGTCTATACCCGCCTCATCCAGAAGGGTCTGGGCCAGCGGGATCAAGGTGATGTCGGTTGTGCGCAAGAGCTCTTCCATGACAGCGATGTAAGATCAAGCGGGTCGAAATGTCGAGCCGCACACGGGGGTGTGATGAGCGTGGAACAAGTGAAAAGCAAGCCGCATGAACGTCTGGCCGAACTATTGGCGGATGAAATGGCATCGGTGAACACGCTGATCCGTGAGCGGATGGCCTCGAAACATGCGCCGCGCATCCCTGAGGTGACCGCACATCTGGTTGAGGCAGGTGGCAAACGTTTGCGCCCTTTGCTGACCTTGGCGGCGGCAAATATCTCGGGCTATGACGGCCCATATCACGTGCATCTGGCCGCAACGGTTGAATTTATCCACACCGCGACCCTGCTGCATGACGACGTTGTGGATGAAAGCGCCAAACGTCGCGGCCGCCCCACCGCAAATCTGCTGTGGGACAACAAATCGTCGATTTTGGTGGGTGACTACCTGTTCTCGCGTGCCTTCCAGTTGATGACCGATACCGGTAACCTGCACGTGTTGCGCATCCTGTCGGACGCGTCGGCCACCATCGCCGAGGGCGAAGTTCTGCAACTGACAGCCGCGCAGGATCTGGCAACGACGGAAGAGATCTATCTTCAGGTTGTCCGCGGCAAAACCGCCGCGCTGTTTTCAGCGGCCACCGAAGTCGGCGGCGTGATCGCAGACCGCCCGGATGCAGAAACACAGGCGCTTTATGCCTATGGCGACGCACTTGGGATCGCGTTCCAGATTGTCGATGATCTGTTGGATTATTGGGGCTCTGACGCCACAGGGAAAAACGTCGGCGATGATTTCCGGGAACGCAAACTGACCCTGCCGCTGATCAAAGCCGTGGCCAAAGGCGATGCGGAAGAGCGTGCTTTCTGGTCGCGCACCATCGAAAAAGGGGACCAGCGCGAGGGCGACCTTGAGCACGCCATTGCCCTGCTGAACAAGCACGATGCGCTGGAAGACACCCGCCAAGAGGCACTTGCCTGGTCGGCAAAAGCCAAAGCTGCACTTCAGGTCTTTCCACAGTCCGAAATGCGCGATCTGCTGATTGACGTGAACGACTATGTTGTTGCGCGTGTGAGCTGACCCGCAGTGGGTATGCCCTTGTAGAACAACACAGCCCCGGAGCGATCACGCTGCCGGGGCTTTTTCATGGACCGGTTACGTCAGTGTCGCACTTTGCACCCACCAGTTGGGGTATTGGGTCGCGAGCATCTGCGCCGCATGATCGGCCAGCGCACGTGATTCAAAGAGCGCAAAACAGGTGGCCCCGGACCCAGACATGCGCGTCAGGCACTGGTTTGGCACCTGAGCTAAGGCATCGAGCGTGGTCTGGATTTCAGGGGCGAGCCCTGCCGCTGCGGCTTCCATGTCATTCCGCTGAGACGCCAGCCACGCAAGGTATTCGCTTTCTGGGATCTCTCCCATTGGCGGATTGTCTTTGGTTGGCAGCGCCTTGAACACCGCAGGTGTCGGCACGTCTACCCGTGGATTGACCAAAACCGCATGAACGGCAGGCACGCTCAGCCCGGTGATTTCCTCACCAATCCCGGCCATACGCGCCGCAGAGGCGTGAAGACACACCGGGATATCTGCGCCCAGTGTCAGAGGATCGCCACCAAAGGGGCGTTCAAAAAGCTGTTCCATCGCACGCAGCACCGCCGCTGCGTCTGAGGACCCACCGCCTATGCCGGCGGCGTGGGGCAGGTGTTTGTCCAACTCAATTGCAACGGGTTCACCAAAAGCCTCGGCCGCACGCCAGCACAGATTTCGGGCATCTTCGGGCACCCCATCCGCAAGGGGGCCCGTGACCCGCAGTGACATTTCGGAGGCCTTGGTCACACGCAGGTGATCCCCAAAATCCGCGAACATCACAACAGAATCGAGCAGATGGTATCCATCTGCCCGTTGTCCTGTGACATGAAGTGTCAGATTTACCTTGGCGGGCGCAAAGACCTCAATTGCCATTTGCCACCTGCAACGGGGGCGCGCCTTCTTCAGCCAGAACCTGATCCAGGCCGACTTCAATTTTTCGGCGGATCCGATCAACATCCGCCTCTTCTGAGGCCTCTTCCCAATCGGCGAACGACAGCGCCCGTTTCCACATGAATTCGGCCTCGCGCACACGGCCAACCGCCCAATACACATCGCCTAGGTGATCATTCACAATGGGATCAATCGGCATCAATTCTGCCGCGCGTTCCATCTGGGGCACCGATTCTTCATAGCGACCAAGGCGGTACAGCACCCAGCCCAGACTATCGATGATATAGCCCGCATTGGGCTGAGCCGCCGCAGCGCGCTGAATCATATCCAGCGCCTCATCAAGCTTCATCTTCTTCTCGACCAGAGAATAGCCAAGGTAGTTCAACACCTGAGGCTGATCCGGGCGCAGCTCAAGCGCTTTGCGGAAATCGGCCTCGGCCTTGTCCCACTCCCCCTGACGCTCAAAGGAAATGCCGCGTGTGTAATACAGGTACCACTGCCGGGGCGTGACCTCTGCAAACAGATCAAGCGCCTGCGTATAAGATGCACTGGCAGCTGCAAAATTTTCTTGCTGCCGCTCCAGATCGCCCAAAGTCGAATGCACGATGGGCAATTGCCCGTGTGTTTCGGTCAATGCGCGCAGCACATCGGTTGCCTCGCTCAGCTTATCCTGAGCACGCAGGGCACCGGCGCGCCCCAGTTCTGCGGCGTGGAACGACACATCATCTGCCGGAACACGTCCATAAGCGGCCACGGCGAGATCAAACTGACGTAGGCTTTCCAGCACTTCGGCGGACAACAGCATTGCATCCACACTGGCGGGATTAAGATGCTCGGCCATACGCGCATAGAGCAATGTCAGCTCGTCGTTGCCCTCGGTCGAAAGCGCACCGGCGATGGTGATAAACACCTCGGCCATGCCATCGCGTGGCGACCGCACATGGGTAAAGGAAAGTTTATCCCCCGCCTCAAGCGCAGCGCGAATTTCGGCCAATTGCGGATCTACGTTGCTGCCAAAGGCGCGGTCCAACAGCGCGACGGCCTCGGTATTGCGATCCAGCTGGCTCAGAATCTCGGTATGGGCGATAACCCCCCGGCGCGTCAGGCCAAGCCCGCCTGCCCCATCGGTGCCCAAAATCGCATCTGCGCTTTCAAAATCCCCAATCGACGCCAGAGCCAGCGCTTTGTGATAGCTGGCAAAGGGCGCAAGCCCCTGCACTTCTTTCACTGCGTCGAAATCCAACAGCGCACCGCTCATGTCGCCCTGACCCAACTGGGCCCAGGCCCGCACGAGCCCATCCGCCAAAGGCCCAAGGCCCCGCTTGTCTTCGATTGCTTTCAAGATGGCCGCATAGTTCTCGGAATCCGCATCACGGCTGACCAAAGCCATATGCGCCAGTTGGCTTGGCAATCCCTGTTCAACCAGACGATCCGCCAGAACCGAAGCCAGATCGATTTCACCCAAGGCGATATTGGCCAGAATGGCGTTTTCCAGAAGCTCGGGTTTTCCGGGCTCAAACATCAACGCCCGCCCATAATAGAGCGCCGCCGCCTTGAAATCCCCCTCAAAGCTGGCCTGCCGTGCGGCAAGATAATCGCCGGAAATTCCATTTGCGGCGGTCATCTGCGGCAGAGCAAGCCCTGCTGCCATCACCATCGCGCGAACTGTGTTAGCCCAAAATGCCACTGTGCTTTGTCTCCTCAGGGATCTGGTGATCAAAGCCTAGAGCGCGACAGATGGCAAGGCAATCGCACAAGTCTGACAAGACTGTCATTCCTGACCCCAAAGCGGTCAGTTTAGAAATAATCGCGGTATTGACGCAGGTTGGCCAGCTGCGCGGCGGTGATTTCCCCTTCAAAGGTGAAGGCCCCCCCGGTCTCCTCCCGTCGCACAAGGGCGGCGTGCACCGTTTGACCCATAGCCCGCAGCCGTACTGTCTGCCCCACATCCGCAGGCAGATCGCCGATAAATTTGAAACCAGTCTCCGAGACATTCATAATTTTAACCGGGAACTCGCCCCGATCCGTTTCGATATTCAACGCCCAGTGGCTGGGCCAACGTTGTGCGCGGGGTTTCATAGATCACCTGTGTCGTCTGTGGTGACAACCATGCCTTTGATTTCTAAACCCAGCCCTAACCCCTAAAATCGTTGAAACAAATTTGACCAACGACAAACGCCGGAAAGATCTCTCTTCCCGGCGTCGCAAATCGTGGATCGCAGATGCGATTACATGTTGGGGTAGTTCGGACCGTCGCCGCCCTGTGGAACCGTCCAGGTGATGTTCTGGCTCGGATCTTTGATGTCACAGGTTTTGCAGTGCACGCAGTTCTGGAAGTTGACCACAAACTCCTGATGGCCGTCTTTCTCAACAACCTCATACACACCCGCCGGGCAATACCGCTGCGCCGGTTCGGCGTATTGTGGGATGTTGACCAGGGTCGGCACCATCTCATCGGCCAGACGCAGGTGCGCGGGCTGGCTTTCTTCGTGGTTGGTGAACGAGAAGGACACGTTGGTCAGGCGATCAAACGAGATCACGCCATCCGGTTTCGGGTAGTCGATCGGCTTGTGTTTGAACACGCTTTCGGTCGAGTCCGCGTCGTTTTTGCCGTGACCCAATGTCCCGAAGAACGAGAAGCCCAGCAGCTCGTTGGTCCACATGTCCATACCGCCCAGCGCCAGCGAGGCAGTGAGGCCCCATTTCGACCAGATCGGCTTGACGTTGCGTACTTTTTTCAGGTCATCGCCGATGGCGCCTTCACGCACTTCGGTTTCATAGGCGGTCAGCTCATCGCTCGCACGACCCGCTTTGATCGCATCATAAGCCGCTTCAGCCGCTGCTTTGCCCGACAGCATCGCATTGTGGTTGCCCTTGATGCGCGGCACGTTGACCATACCCACCGAACAGCCCAGCAGCGCCGCGCCCGGTGCCACCATTTTCGGCATCGACTGGTAGCCACCTTCCGAAATCGCACGCGCACCATAGGCCACGCGCTTGCCGCCTTTCAGCAGCTCTTCGACCATCGGATGGTGCTTGAAGCGCTGGAATTCCATGTAGGGGAAAAGGTAGGGGTTTTTGTAGTTCAGATGAACAACAAACCCAACATAAACCTGATTATTATCAAGGTGGTAAATGAAGGAACCACCACCTGCATTCGACCCCAAAGGCCAGCCCATGGTGTGGGTTACAGTGCCTTCTTTGTGTTTGGCTGGGTCGATTTCCCAGATCTCTTTCATGCCAACACCGAACTTCTGAGGCTCTTTGCCCTCCTGAAGGTCGTATTTGGCAATGATCTCTTTGGCGAGCGAACCGCGCACACCTTCTGAGATAAAGACGTATTTGCCCAAAAGCTCCATACCGGGCTCATAGGCTGGACCCTGGCTGCCATCGGCTTCTTTGCCAAACTCACCGGCGACAACGCCGCGCACTTCGCCATTTTCACCATAGACCAGCTCGGAACAGGCCATGCCCGGGAAAATCTCAACACCCAGCTCTTCGGCCTGTTCAGCCATCCAGCGGCAGACATTCGCCATCGAGACGATGTAGTTGCCGTGGTTGTTCATCAACTTGGGCATGGGTGCATTGGGAATGCGGATTTTGCCCGCTTCACCGAGGAAGAAGAAGTTGTCTTCTTTCACTTCCACATTGATCGGCGCACCTTTTTCTTTCCAGTCCGGGATCAGCGCATCAAGGCCACAGGGGTCAAGCACAGCACCCGACAAGATATGCGCGCCCACTTCTGAGCCCTTTTCCAACAGCACAACTTCCAGATCGGGGTCCAGCTGTTTCAGTCGGATCGCCGCAGACAGACCAGCCGGTCCGCCGCCTACGATCACCACATCATATTCCATCGATTCGCGCTGTACGTCGCTCATATCTGAGTTCTCCCGGCCCCAGGCAAAAATTGTCCGGCCAGACCTAGCGCGGCAGTGCAGCACGGGTCAATCGGTACGCGGCGAAACCTATCGGGAATGCGACAGAATACGTCAGTTTCTGCCGCATCCCGCGCAATTTCATTGCTGACAAAATCCGTCAGAATAGACACCAACAGACCGTATGACCTCGCTCTGGGCCGCTTCAACCCGTTTTCCGGTCAATTCACTGGCCAATACGCGGGACAGGAGAGCTTTCAAACGAGTCACACGATAGCAGGCGACCTTGGGTTCCGCATGGGCCTGCCCCACACCAGAATCATCGGTGAGAAACAGATAGCGCCCACCGCTGACCAAGGAGGCCTGACGCATCAGGAACTCGGCTTCGTCCCCGACACCACTGGCCCCAAGGCCAAAGATCTGCACACCTTTCCCCGCCGCAATCTGCGCTGCACGGGTATAGGCAAGACTATTGCTCTTATGGGGCGGCGCATCCGCGATGTGAAAAATCAGACGCTCACCTTTGCCGCGTTTCCAGTTGAGATCCACAGCGGCCCGCAGGGCTCGATCCGCCGCTTCAGGGTAATCGCCACCACCATCGGCATTTAAACCACGCAGCCAACGCTGCATCTGGCTTTGTTTGAGGGTGAAACCATAGTTCTGCACCTCATAGGCGTCGCCCTTGTCGCGATAGGCCACAAGACCAAACCGGAAATCCGCCCCCGGTGCGGCGCGCTTTGCGCGGGAAACAATGCCTTTGAACTCTTTAGTCAGCCAGGCAAGCTCATCTCCCATGCTGCCGGTTGTATCAAAGACAAAAACGAGGTCCACAAAGTCGGGGCTGTAACGGGTGGTCTCGTCGCGAGTGACACGCTGCCAGCCTTTCCCTGTTGAGAGGATCTCCTGCCGCATTGCCCCATCCGCAGAGAAGGTGCGCAGCTCAACTTTATTGAGCCGCCCCTGCCCCAAACTGGCGGGAAAGACCGAAATCCGCCCGTCGACGCCCGCATAGCCACTGTGAAACGGCTCGGCCGCGCCGGGCTTGCGCAGGGTATAATGCATGCCCGGCAGGGGTTTGTTGTTGTGCCCAACCAATTGGATCTGCACCGGTGTCAGCAGGTTGACCCGCTTCAAACCCAAGGCTTTGCCTTGGCGCGCCTGATAACGTGTGAACGCCGCAAGATTAAGCGTGTCGTCAATGTCGCCCGCCGTCACAACGCCTTGGCGGGCGGGACGACGCCCCAGTCCCACGCTGGCACGCTTTTCAACAAGGACCGGTTCCATCATCACCTCGGCCATCGGCGTGTCTGCAACAATGACCGGTTCGACAGGGGCTTCACCGACAATCGCTGCGTCGCACCCCGCAAGCCCGACCCCCACACACAGGGCTTTGATCCAACTCTGTTTCATCCTCACTCCGCAAAAATGTGTTTTTTGCACATTTCACGATTCGCATTGCCCTCGTCAAGGAAAATGTGCTTTTTACACATATGGCGGATAAATTTGACTCTCTCCTTGGCCCATTGGCGCAGTTGATGGTGGCGCAGGGCATTGGCTTTCCCGAACTGGCCGAACGCTTGAAGGGGCATTACGTGGCCGCGGCCATGGCACAGTTGGACGGCAAGCAGACCGACAGCAAACTCTCGGTGATGACGGGGTTGCAGCGTCGCGACGTCGCCCGCCTGCGCGCCTTTGAGCGCAAGCCCCCCAAACCTCATCCGCTGACCCGGCTGGTTGCCCTATGGCAGACGCATCCGGACTATTCCGATCACGGCACACCGCGCGCCCTTGCCCGCTCCGGCCCAACCGGGTCCTTCGACAGTCTCGCCCGTGAGGTGCGTCAGGACATCCACCCGCGCACGCTTTTGGATGGGTTACATGAGGCCGGTATGGTCGAGGGCGAAGATCCGATCACTTTAATCAAGCGGGCCTACACACCACCCGGCGGCAGTGAAGAACAGGTCTCTTATCTGTCGGAGAATGCAGGCGACCACCTGTTGGCCGCAGTGGAGAACATTCACGCCCAGCAGCCTCCGCATTTTGAACGTGCCCTGCATTACACAGGCCTGACAGAAGAGGGAGTTGCCCAGTTGAAGCAGGCCTTTGACCAGGCGCAGATGACACTATTGACCGATCTCAATGCTGAGGCTGCTCGCCTAAAAGCCAAGGCACCCGCCGGATCGCCCCACCGCATTCGCCTCGGCGGTTATGCCTATTCCTCAAAGGACAGCTCTGAATGACGCGCATTCTCTGCATTTTTCTTGGCCTGGCCCTCGCGGGCTGTGCCGTTCCGAGGCAAGCCCCCCTTGTCTTGGAAGAACCTGTCATCATGGCGGAAGAGGCCCTGTCGCCGGAAGACTGCGACATTGGTGACGACGGAATAGGCGGAACGGGGTGTCCTGAGCGCTAACAGCAGGGTTTTGCTGGACATCCGTTTTGCCCTGTTGCAATGCACCGGGGCTTGGGCACATTGTGAAGCCATAAAGGGACCGGGCCGTGGACAAACCACAGGCCCCGACAACGACGGAAAAAAGATCCTATGGAAAAGATCCCGATGACCCGCGCGGGTTTTGACGCGCTGGAAGTAGAATTGAAGCAGCTCAAAACCATTGAGCGCCCTGCCATCATTCAGGCCATCGCCGAGGCACGCGAGCTGGGTGACCTGAAAGAAAACGCCGAGTATCATTCGGCGCGCGAAAAGCAGGGCTTTATCGAGGGCCGTGTGGGCGAGCTTGAAGCCATCATCAGCCGCGCCGAAGTGATTGATCCGGCCTCGCTGTCGGGTTCGATCAAATTCGGTGCCACGGTCACTGTGGCAGATGAAGACACCGACGAAGAGAAAACCTGGCAGATCGTCGGCGAATACGAGGCCAATGTCGAAAAGGGTTTGTTGAACATCAAATCCCCCATCGCCCGCGCATTCATCGGCAAGGAAGAGGGTGACAGCGTCGAGGTGCGCGCACCGGGCGGCATCAAGTCCTACGAAATTCTCTCAGTCGAGTTCAAGTAAAGCGCGTTATGGCCGAGCCCAAAGAAACCCGTCGCCCCGGTCCGGGGCTCTATGATCGCTCCGCAGCCAGCGGCGTGTCGGCAATCGAGGCTGCGGCATCGATTGCGACGCTGGTCTGGTTGCTTATTGCGGGCGGGTATTTTCTGTTTGGCTTTGGAGCAAGCAGCGACAGCCTGCTTTTCCTGCTGACTGTTATGGTGATTGTGCTGCCGATCGCGCTGATCTGGGTGGCGGCCATCACCATTCGGTCGTCGCGGGTCATGCGCTCTGAAAGCGCCCGTCTTGCCGCTGCGATTGATGCGATCCGTCAGGCCTATGTGACACAGGCGCAAAACGGCCAGAGCACCGCACCACATCCCGCCCTGCTGAGCAGGCTTGATGAAATCGCAGGCACCCAGCGGAATTTCGAGGCCACTCTGGCCATGTTGGGCGGGGTCCGTCAGGCCGAAACGGCGCAGGCACAACTCACATCCAACGTGGCGCCTTCTGAGGCAGACGACGAACAGCCCACCCTGTCGCTGGGCACCTCAGCCGAGGATATGGCAGCGCCACTGGCCACTGAAGATTTCATTCGCGCCCTGCACTTCCCAGAGACGGCAGAGGACACCGAGGGCTTTTCTGCGCTGCGCAGAGCGTTGAAAGATCGCCAAACCGCAAAACTGATCCAGGCCGCGCAGGATGTTCTGACCCTGCTGAGCCAGGACGGCATCTATATGGATGATCTGCGCCCCGATCTGGCCCGCCCTGAAATCTGGCGCGCCTTCGCACAGGGCACCCGTGGGCGCGAAATTGCAGCGCTCGGCGGGGTGCGGGATCGCTCGTCTCTGGCATTGGCGGCGGGCCGGATGAAACAAGATCCAATTTTCCGCGACGCCGCGCATCACTTTTTGCGCCGGTTCGACACCAACTATACGATTTTCGAGCAAAACGCCTCGGATGCCGAGATCAGCGCCTTTGCTGGCACCCGCACTGCCCGCGCCTTTATGCTTTTGGGCCGCATCGCCGGGACCTTCGACTAGCATCTCTCAACGGTACGAAAAAGGAACCCCGGACGCACGCGCCCGGGGTTTTGTTTTAGCCGCCAAAGGCCGCATGGAACGCCACCGCGCCCTGGGGCACCTCTAGGGTAAAGGGGAGTGCCTGAAAATACTCAGGCGGCACCCCCGCGAGGGTCAATCGCGGATCGTTCTGAAACCCGAAGCGACCGTAATAGGCAGGATCGCCCAACAGGACACAGCCCTGCGCACCAAGCACCTTGAGCTGTGCCAGCCCTTCCCGGATTAACCCCGCGCCAATGCCCTGCCCCTGATGATCTGGCGCCACCGAAACCGGCGCGAGACCGTACCAATCGCACGACGTACCCTCGACCGTTACCGGGGAAAACGCGACGTGCCCGGCGATGGCCCCGTCGCGGTCCCCCACCAGTGACAGTGTCAGGGCCCCTGCTCTGCGCAGCCCCTCCACAATTTCCGCTTCTCCTTGATAGCCAAAACGACTTGTTTCAAAGGCCGCGATAGTAAGGCCGTGAATAGCCGCATGATCTGCGGCGGTTTCGTTACGGATCATGGTCATGTCTCCCTGTCTCACCGATTGTCCAGTTGGGCACCTACGGTCCGACGCCCCCGATCAGAGATTCGATAGGCCCCGGATTTGCGTGACGCCACCAGCCCCTTGCGGCGTAGTTTGGAAAAGACATCCATGGTGCAATTGCTCAGGACATAGCCCTCGCGCGTAAAGCATGTGATGTCGATGATCTTACCATTTGCAGCACGGTCGTATTGCACGAAGCCACCCTGCGCCAACGCATGCAACACGCGCTGTTCGTTCTTTGAGATGTTCATTGTATTGCCTGTTTGAACCACATCAAAACAGCCCACCCACGCGATACGCGCCGGATGAGAGAATGACGGTGCCCGGTCAGCCGAGACCGTCAGTGGTTTGAAACACGCTCCAACATCTACAATTCCTTCTCGAAGGGATGCCCAAGCCGCTTAGCAGCCCCGCCGCGCAACTGCAATTAGAACACACCCATCGCCAGACCGGCGCCCAAAGCCGCGCCCAATTCGCCACAGCGTGCGAGATCCGCAGGGGCGATGGTTTTCTCGGCCAATATGGCTTCGGGCGTCTGCGCATGGGTACAAATCACGATCGGCTCTTGCACCTCTTTCAACCGCCACCCGGTGGCAATCCGCGCCATCTGACGCACGGCGTTTTGCCCATCCGACCCCGCACAGACCATCACCGCATAGGGTCGGCCTTCGATCTGCCCAAGCACGGGATAATAGCAGCGATCAAAACATTCTTTCATCGCGCCCGAAATGGCCGCGAGGTTTTCTGGGGCACAAAAGATATAGCCATCTGCGCCCAAAAGATCGTCTGATCCGGCCTCATCGGCGGTCAACAACACCGCGTCACATTCCTCTTGCGCCGCCGCAAAGGCCGCCTCGGCCATCTGGCGCGAACCACCAGTGCGCGAGTGATAGAGGATAAGCAAGCGCGCCATGCCTATAATCCAAAGCTACCAAAAGGAATGAACCGCACCAGTGTGCCTTCAGTGATCTGCGCTGCACCATCGCCTAGTTCAACCAGCCCCTCGGCCCAGCTTAGGCCCGATACGCGCCCCGATCCTTCGGATTTGAACACCTCGGCCTGTCCGTTGCGCAGGCGCGCGCGCAGATACTCCCGTCGTCCCGGTTTCTTGCGCTTTTCAAAGGCCGCGGGCACTTCAAACCCTTCGGGCTCTTGCCACCCGGCCCCAGACAGCGCGGCAAAAGCCGGTCGGGCAAACATCAAGGTACAGACAAAGGCCGCAACCGGATTGCCGGGCAGGCCAAGCACGGGCGTGCCATTCCACACCGCCAAGGCCAGCGGGCGTCCGGGTTTAAGTGCGATGCGCCACTCGGCCAGCGCCCCGCTTTCTTTCAGCAGAGCCGAGACATGGTCTTCATCCCCCGCCGATGCCCCACCCGAGGTCAGGATCACATCGGTGTCTTCCGCCGCCTTGTCCAAAGCTTTGCGCAGCGTCTCACGGTCATCTGCAACCCGGCCCAGATCAACAGGTTCATAGCCAAAGCGTCGCGCCATATTCAGCAGCATGGGGCGGTTGGCATCAAAGATCTGACCCAGACCCGCCTCGCCACCCGGCTCGATCAACTCATCACCGGTTGAGATGACGCCAACCCGCAGGGGGCGATAGACCGGCAGACGTCCATGCCCCACCGCCGCTGCCAGAGCCAGATCCGCAGGTGTGAGCACCCGACCTTTGGGCAAAGCCACCTCACCCTCGGCCACATCCTCGCCGGCTTTACGGGTATTTGCGCCTTGTTTGACAGGCCCGTTAAAGGCCACTTGGCCCTCTGCAACGGCGCAGTCCTCTTCCAGAACAACGGTATCCACACCCTCGGGCAGCGCTGCGCCGGTCAGGATGCGAATGGCCTGTCCCTGTGGCACGGTCCCCCCATAGGGCACGCCCGCCGCAGCGCGCCCCTCAACCAGGGTCAGGGCGTTTGGCCCTTCAGGCGCCGGGCCGGCGAAGCCATAGCCATCCACAGCGGTGTTGGGTTGCGGAGGGTTGGACCGGAGCGCCAGCAGATCTTCGGCCAACACGCGGCCCGCACAATCCATCAGCGGCAGATCTTCTTGTGCCACAACACAGTGCAGCCGCTCTTTCAACGCGACCAAAGCCTCATCCACAGGGGTCCAGTCGACACCCGGCGGTAGGGCAAAACAATCGTTCGTCAGAGGCGGTGGAGCAAGCGGTGCGGCGGCCTCACGTGCAATCAATCCCACCTCGCGCAGGACAAAATCGGCAATACCTGCGGTATCATCAAGATCCAGAACCGGGCGATCCACCTCTAGCGGGCAATCGCTTGCGATGGCGCGAATGGTGGCATCACCGGGGGCAATCAGCGCATGGCCTGCCTCATTGCGAAAAGCCTCAATCTTGGGATGCGCTTCGCGTTTATACCCTTCGATCAGCACCAGATCGACCGGCGCCACACGTGCCAACAACGCCTTCAGCCCCGGTTCCTCGGTGATCTCCGACATCTGTGCCACACGCTTGGATGAGGCCAAAATGACCTCACGCGCACCCGCCGCACGGTGGCGGTAGCTGTCGGTGCCGTCATGGTCGACATCAAAGGAATGATGCGCATGTTTGATGGTGCTGACCGAAAACCCGCGCGCGGTGATTTCGGTCACAAGCCGTTCAACCAACCCGGTTTTGCCCGCGTTCTTCCACCCAGTGACACCAAAGACCCTCATCCGCGTGCCTCCTGCGCCAGGCGCTCTGCCACAGCGAGATCTTCAGGGGTATTGACGTTGAAAAACGCGCCATCGTCAAAGGCGGCTGAGGCGGCGCCATGTTTGTCGGTCCAAAGCACCACCTTGCGTAGCCCTTCTTGCAGCGCGACCCGCAGGTCTGCCCGCAAATTTACCGGCCATAGCCCAAAAGTAGGATGGCGATTGGTGCGCCCCTCTTCATGGGTCACTGCAAGGGCGATAGGCGTCGATGCGGTCTCCGCTGTGCGCTGCAGACGCTCAACCAGATCTTTAGGAAAAAACGGCGTATCCGCAGCGGCGGTCACGATATGGGTAAAGCCCTTATCCGCCGCCCACTCCATACCCGCCAGCACACCAGCAAGCGGTCCGGGATACCCCGGCAGCGTATCGGCACAGACCGGCAGGCCGTATTCCATAAACCGGTCCGCATCGCCATTGGCATTGATCACAAGATGATCGACCTGAGGGCCCAGACGATCGATCACACGGTCCAACATGCTGCGCCCATCCACAACAAGCGCGCCCTTGTCGCCGCCCCCCATTCGCCGCGCCTGTCCACCGGCCAAAATCACACCAAGCGGTTGTTTCATGGGTTTAACCTTTCTCCCAAGGGGTTGGGCGCAGGATAATCAGGTTGATGCCAAGTACAACCGCCAGCAGCGGCACCATGGGTCCAAGCTGATCGGCAAACATGACCAAAAAGCCAAGCGCTACCAAAGTGATAAGTCCGTTGCTGAGGCGCAATCTCCGCAGAGCTGTCAGCGCCGCATCGGAATGCCGCAACCCCGGAGGTGGTCCCCAGAGGGTCAGACGCAAGGTCAATCGTCTTGCACCCATGCCTCCACGTGTAAAAGGTTTGTCTACGGGATTGTCACGGTCCCAACCGAACCTTTGGCGCTCATCCAGCGGCAGCTCAGTCATGAGCCCGAAATAACGTGCCTGACAGAAATAGCGCCACATCATCAACAGTGTTGCCATCAGAATAAAAACCAGAGCCCAGCCCGCTGGAACGTCCAATTGGCGCCCCATCTTCACTCGGCCCCTTTGCGGCGCGATTTACGGGACTCTTCTGGAACGCTATCCGGGTCGATATCCCGCACCAAGCGTTCCTCTCCCGACAGGCAGACAAAGCGTTTGCCGCGCATGCGCCCGATACAGGTCAGGCCGATCTGTCGGGCGATCTCGACACCCCAGGCCGTGAACCCCGATCGCGAGGCCAGAACGGGAATTCCCATCAGAGCACATTTTATCACCATCTCAGACGTCAGCCGCCCGGTGGTATACATCATCTTGTCGCCCCCCGAGACCCCCTCGGACACCATCCAGCCTGCGATCTTATCAACCGCGTTATGACGCCCGACATCTTCCATATAGACCAGTGGCTGATCCTGGTGGCACAGGACAGAGCCATGGATCGCCCCGGCTTCGAGATAGAGAGAGGGCGTTGTGTTGATCCGCTGTGCCAAAGAATAGAGCCAAGAGGTACGCAACTCGGCGTGTGGCAGTTCTAGCCCCTCAAGGCCTTCCATCATATCCCCAAACACAGTGCCCACCGCACAACCGCTGGTGCGGGTTTTCTTTTGCACCTTCTCTTCATAGGTGGTCTGCGACGCGGTGCGCACCACAACCACTTCCAGTTCATCGTCGTAGTCAACGCCGGTGATCTCTTCGTCGTCCGACAACATCCCCTGATTGCGTAGAAATCCGAGCGCGAGATATTCCGGATAATCCCCGATGGTCATCGCTGTCACAATTTCCTGACGGTTCAGGTAGATGGTGAGCGGCCGCTCTTCGACCACCGAAATCTCGACCGTGGCACCAGTGTGATCTACGCCCGAAACAGGCCGGGTCAGGCGCGGCGCACTGGGGTCAGGCGCGATCAAATAGTCCTTTGGCAGCGATTGCATCTTGGTGGTTCCCCAGCTACGGCAGTTATGAATGAACGGGGGTTAAGTCATGGCGCAGAGTGATGTGATGTCAAGCTTTTGGCGCGGGGTGCGGCATGGCGTGCCATTTATTCTTGTGGTTGGTCCCTTTGCGCTTTTGTTTGGTGTCATTGCCGCCGAAGCGGGCCTGCATGTGACCGAGGCCCTGGCGTTTTCTGTTGTTGTGATCGCCGGCGCGGCTCAGTTCACGGCTCTGCAGCTGATGGGGGAAAACGCCCCGACCTGGGTGGTGCTTTTGTCGGCGCTCGCCGTCAACCTGCGGATGGTCATGTATTCGGCGTCTCTCACCCCGCATTTGGGCGGCATTGCGCTTTGGAAACGTGGGTTGGTGGCCTATTTTCTTGTCGATCAGGCCTACGCCGTGTCGATCTTGGAATATGAGCGCGATCCAGATGCCAGCCCGGCTGTGAAGTTTGCCTATTTCATCGGTGTTGTCCTACCCATCGTGCCCTTTTGGTATGGTCTCACCGCCGCCGGGGCACTGGTAGGCGCGGCCATTCCACCTGAACTCGGTTTGGATTTTGCGCTGCCCATTGCCTTTATCGCCATGATTGCCCCCGCGCTTCGAACCAACGCCCACCGTGCGGCCGCAACGGTTTCGGTCATTCTGGTTCTGTGCCTGACATGGATTCCCTTCAATCTGGGCCTGATCATCGCAGCCTTGGGCGGTATGGCCACCGGCGCAGAGATCGAACGGAGGTACGGGCTATGATCGAACAAACTGAAATCTGGTTTGTCATCGTTGCGCTTGGCATTGGGTCTTTTCTGCTGAGGTTCCTTTTCCTCGGCTTTATCGGCGACCGACCCATGCCGCCGTGGCTGTTGCGCCATCTGCGCTATACCGCCGTCACCGTATTGCCTGCGCTGGTTGCACCGCTGGTTGTCTGGCCCGCTGCCAATGGCGGGGAAACAGACCCGATGCGCGTGCTGGCCGCCGCCGCGACCCTTTTCATTGGCTTCTGGACCAAGAACGTCATCGCCGCGATGGGATCTGGTGCTGCGGTGCTTTTGATCGCGCACTACCTGCCATAGCCTCGGAAAGGGCGTTGGTTAGGGTGCGGGAAGGTGGCACACCGCTTCGATATTATGCCCCTCGGGATCAAGAACATAAGCGGCATAGTAATTCTGATGGTAATGCGGGCGCAGACCCGGTGCCCCGTTGTCTGTCCCACCTGCACGCAACGCCGCCGCATAAAAGGCATCAACTTCGGCATGGGTCGCCGCCTGCAAAGCGATATGCATCATTCCGGAAGTCGGGTTTTCTTCCGCCAGCCAAAGAAACGGGTGATCCGTGCCATACCCGGCGAGGTTCACATCATCCCCCTCTTTCGGAACATAGACCAGGCGCCTCACGCCTAAGGGCGCCAGGGCCGCGTCGTAAAACGCGGTGGAGCGCGCAAAATCCGCAACGCCTATAGAAACGTGATCAATCATTGTTACGGTTCTGCGCTGCGGACCAGGCCTCCTGCGCCACATCGACCACCGCCTGAGGGTGGCTGAGCACCACCATATGCCCCGCCTCAGGAACTATCGTCTCTGCGGCATTGGGCAGGCGTGACGCCAGATTGGCGTGAATACACTCGATGATCCCGTCGGTTTCTGCCCCACGGATGAATTGGACAGGGCAGGTCAGTGTCTCAAGCCGACCGGGAGCCAGTATATTATGCTCGTCTTCCCATAGACTTTGCCCTGTCCCCACAACAAAGCGCATTTGTTGCGCCATGAGCGCCTGCGCCTCGGCGGAGAAACTGTCCCATTTCGCACCACCCCAGGCCTTGTTGAACAGCCGCGCCGCAAGCGCAGGGTCTTCCTCGAGAATTTTGGCCAATTTCATCTGGCCTTTCAAACCCTCGTCATAATTCTGCGTGCCCCGGGCAGCGGCAAACAAAACGGGCTCAATCAAAACCAGAGCTTTCACTTTGCCTGGATGTTCAAGCGCCATCCGCAATGCCACCGTCGCACCGAAACTGTGCCCGATGACAAGCGAGCCCTCTTTCAGCAACCCAGCAGCAATGTCTGTGGCCTGACTGTGATAGGCCACATCGGGCGCCCAATCCGCGCTTTTACCGTGTCCCGGCCAGTCCGGCGCAACCATATGGAACTGTTCACTCAATTTTGAGGCAATCACTCGGAACATACCGGAATGTCCCTGACTGCAATGCAGAAGCAATGCAGGCGCGTCGCCATGGCCCAGATCGCGCGAAAAAATCTGGGCGTTTTTTTCCAAATCCAAGGTCATCAGCCCGCCGACAGATGTGCGTCTAGATCATCAAGCCGGTCCTGGCCCCAGAACCTTTGATCATCCGCAGTGATGTAAAACGGGGCGCCAAAGACACCGGCATCAACAGCCTCTTCGAGGTTGCGGGCATAGGTCTCTGCCCCCGTGAGAAGGCCGCTCATGGTAAGATTGCGCGAGAACCCTGCGGCCTCAAGACAGTCCTGTACCACCGCCTCATCCGCTATATCTCCCTCTTCGGCCCAACATGCACGCAAGATGCTGTGTGTCAAAAGCCCGAGATCGCCGCCACCCGCCTCTTGTGCGGCGATAATTGCATAGGCCGACGGCGCGGCGTTTGTTGGCCAAAAGGCGGGTTTAAAGTTCAACGCCATGCCCGTGCTTTTCTGCATCCGAGCCAGTTCTTGTGCGCGGTAGGCCATGCGGTTGGGGTGGCGATCTTTTGGAGCAACACCTCCGGTGCGCGCAAAAAGCGCCATAATGTCGAGCGGCTTGTATTTCACGCTCGCACCATGTTTGGCCGCGATCTCTTCGAGGCGCTGACCGGCCAGATAAGTGAAGGGTGACAGCGTCGAGAAATAATAATCGATGTGAGACACAGCTCAACTCCTGCTGGTGATACTGGAACGGAATCTAAGCCCATGTTAAGCGGGCCGCAATGTCACGAATCCGTCATCCTCTCGGAGAGCCAAACCTATGCCCACCGTTGTCGAACCCAAGCTGATCGCAGGCAATGCCAACCGCCCCTTGGCCGAGGCCATTGCGCGCCGCACCTCGATCTATCGCGGACGCCCTGTTGACCTGATCAACACCCGTGTCGAGCGCTTTAATGACGGCGAGATCTTCGTCGAAGTGTTTGAAAACGTGCGCGGTGAGGACATGTTCATCATCCAGAGCACGTCGAACCCGGCCAATGACAACCTGATGGAATTGCTGATCATGGCCGATGCGCTGCGCCGCTCGTCCGCTCAGCGGATCACCGCCGTGATGCCGTACTTTGGCTATGCCCGTCAGGACCGCCGCGCCAAGGCCCGGACCCCGATTTCCGCCAAACTGGTTGCCAATATGCTGGTTGAGGCCGGTGTTGAACGTGTTTTGACCATGGATCTGCACGCCGCGCAGATTCAGGGCTTCTTCGACATCCCCGTCGACAACCTCTATGCTTCGCCGATCTTCGCACTGGATATTCTCAAACAGTTCGAAGGTTCGCTGAGCGATGTGATGGTTGTATCCCCTGACGTGGGTGGCGTGGCCCGTGCCCGTGAGCTGGCCAAGCGTATCAACGCTCCGCTGTCGATCGTCGACAAACGCCGTGAAAAACCCGGTGAAATCGCGGAGATGACGGTTATCGGTAATGTTGAAGGCAAGAAATGTATCATCGTCGATGACATCTGCGACACCGCCGGCACGCTGTGCAAAGCTGCCGAAGTTCTGCTGGAACATGGCGCAACCGAAGTACACGCCTATATCTCGCACGGCGTTATGTCAGGCCCAGCGGTTGAGCGCGTGTCGAACTCGGTGATGAAGTCCCTGGTCCTGACCGATTCGATTCAGCCCACCGACGAAGTTGTTGCCGCGCCGAATATTCGCATCGTGCCCACCGCACCAATGTTTGCGCAGTCGATCCTCAACATCTGGAACGGCACCAGCGTTTCGTCGCTGTTTGAAACCGATACGCTTGAGCCGATCTACGAAGGCATCCTGTAAAACGATCCTTCAGAAAATTAAGAAGAGGCGCGGCCGATGGCTGCGCCCTTTTTCGTTAAACCTGAGCCATTCCGCTCAAGGATTTCATCACGGCCATATAGGGGAAAGGCCCATAGCTGAGCCGCGCAATACCTGAATCGAGCAAATCCGCATCAGGCGCGGCAGTGGATCCCGACATCGCGTTTATCGGCAAAGGCACCGCTTCAGCGATCTGCGCCAACGCCGCAGGGTCAAGCAACCCCGGCACAAACAGGCCCGAAGCCCCAGCCTCGTGATAGGCCTGCCCCCTCTCAATCGCCATCTGCACAAGGTCCTCCTGCGCGACATCCCGGACACTGCCAAAGAACAGATCAGTGCGCGCATTTAAGAAGACATCTTTGCCCTCAGCATCACAGGCACTGCGGATGGCACGGATACGCGCCGTTTGATCCGCAATGGAATACAGGCCACGCCCAGACACTACCCGATCTTCGAAATTCAAACCAACCACACCTGTTTGCAAAAGCCGGAGAACATGGGCTGCGACCTCCTCAGGTGCCTCTGCATAGCCGCCCTCAAAATCGGCGTTGACCGGTACATCAACGCTTTCAACGATTCGCTGAATGATGCCCAACACCAGTTCCAGCGGACAGTCCTCGCCGTCATCATAGCCCTGCGCCGCAGCCACTGACCAACTGCCCGTTGCTATGGCTTTGGCTCCAGCTTTGGCGATGGATTTGGCCGATCCTGCATCCCAGGCGTTAAACAGCACCAAAGGCGCGCTCTGGGTATGAAGGTTGCGGAATTCAGTGGCCTTGTCGTCCCAGGTCATGTGGTTCTTCCAGTTTCAGGTTTGGCATAGCGTCGTTCAATCTCAATCAGGCTTTGTTTACGCCACAGCCCGCCCCCATAGCCGGTCAGCGCGCCATCCATGCCCAGAATACGGTGGCAGGGAATCACCAAGCCGATCTGATTGGCACCATTGGCCCGCGCCACCGCCCGCACCGATCCAGGTTTACCGATGGCCTGCGCCAGTTCGGTATAAGTGCGTGTTTCCCCGGCGGGGATCTCAATCAGTGCGCGCCAGACCTCTTTGGTGAACTCAGTGCCGTGCAGCACAAGAGGGGTGTCAAACTTTGCGCTTTCGCCGGAAAAGTACCGATCCAATTCTTCGCGCATCTGGTCCATGGGTTCCGTATGACCAATCCCCAGATCGCCCTTCACAGCTTTGCGCAGCCGGGTGAGCTCGGTCGGTAGCGCTCGCCTGTCAACAAACTCCAGCAAATGCAGATGGGTTCGGTCGGCCACCGCAATCATGTCGCCAAGAGGTGTCGGGATCCAATCCGCCTGCAGCAACCCATTTTTGGAAATCTCAGCCGGGGCACATCCCAGCAATCGGGCAAAGGCACGGCGAAAGGCACTTGGCGATTCAAATCCGGCATCCTGCTGCGCCGTGATCACCTTTTCTCCTGCCCCAAGGCTTTCAAATCCTTCTCTCAGACGTCGCTGCCGGGCCATCTCAAGAAAGGTCATGCCAAACTGGCGCTTGAAACTGCGGCGCACTGTGGATGGATCAAATCCCATCCGAACCACATGCGCCTCAGTCCACCGCACATCGGGACGCGCATCCAGAGCCCCCAGAAGCGCAGCAATCATTGGATCGGCCTCTGCAGAAGGCGCAAGGGGATGACAGCGTTTGCAGGCGCGAAACCCCGCTTCGATGCATTCCCCGATTGTCGCAAAGAACAGACAGTTTTCCTGCTTGGGTTTGCGTGCCGGGCAGGTCAGCCGGCAAAATACACCGGTCGAGGTGACACAGACATAGGCCCGGCCGTCATAGTCGGTGTTGCGCGCAAGCAAAGCAGCATAAAGGGTGTTTTGGTCGGGCAGGTCAAACATCATGTCTCTGCCTAGCAGGCCAGTTTATCCAACACCGCCCAAAATCGGGCGGCTATTCAAAAAACCTACATGACGTCCCAATCGTCTTCGCTCCGCACCTCACCAATGGCCATCCAGCTCATGCGCACGCGGGCCACCCGCGTGTCGGACCAGGTGCGAAACACAAGGTCAAATCCCTTGGCCGTCACCTTATCCGCCAGAATATCGGCGCGCACATTGGCCCCCTGATCCATGTCCCAAAGCGAAAGAGAGACCTGAACTGTCGGTGGAGTCAAAAAGGGCTCAGAAAAACTTATCTTCTTGCGACGCTCCCGTGACCCTTGACCGGTCCACATCGACCCGCCACTGGCAAAATCGGAAAAAACTTCCTCGTTGCCATCATCCACGCCAATCAGCGATCCAACATATTTTCGCATAGCTGCCTCAAATCTATTTCCTTTTTTATAGCGCTCCTCGCTCCGCTTGGGAATTCTCAATGCAAACTGACGCAGAGGGGCGTTTTCACGTATACTTCCGGAATGATTCCCGATAAGAGCCACGGCTTGCGAGGTCCCTTCGTCTTTCGCAGTCCTCGCCACCCCCAGCATCCGGACCCTTTGTCATGATCCCTACCCTTCAGGCTGCCTTAGACGCGCGCGGCTATTCCACCCTCACCGATGTGCAACAAGCCGTCACCGAACCCGAGCTCGGCAATTCAGACCTTTTGGTCTCCGCGCAGACCGGGTCGGGCAAGACCGTAGGCTTTGGTCTGGCGATTGCGCCGACATTGCTGGATGGGGCTGAGATTTTTGGCAAGCCTGACCTGCCTCAGGCTCTGGTGATTGCACCAACCCGCGAATTGGCCATGCAGGTCAAACGCGAACTAGACTGGCTTTATGCAAGTGCAGGCGCACGCATTTCGTCTTGTGTGGGCGGCATGGACATTCGGGATGAGCGACGCGCTCTGGCCCGCGGCACCCACATCGTTGTCGGCACGCCTGGGCGTCTGCGCGATCACATCGAGAAAGGCGCTTTGCAGTTGGGGGAACTGCGGGCTGTTGTTCTCGATGAAGCCGATGAGATGCTCGACATGGGGTTCCGCGAAGACCTCGAATTCATGCTGGGTGAATCTCCGGAAGAGCGCCGCACATTGATGTTCTCGGCAACCGTATCGCCGATGATCGCCAAGCTGGCCGAAAAGTATCAGCGCAGTGCAAAACGCATCTCGACCATCTCCAAAGGGTCGCAGCATACCGACATTCAATATCAGGTTGTTCAGGTGGCCCAGTCAGATGTCGAACACGGCATCATCAACCTGTTGCGCTTCCACGACGCGGAAAAGGCAATTGTCTTTGCCAACACCCGCGCCGCCGTGGCCCGTCTGACCGCCCGTCTTGCCAACCGGGGTCTTTCGGTTGTGTCGCTGTCGGGGGAGCTGTCGCAATCCGAACGGACTCACGCGCTTCAGGCCATGCGAGACGGCCGTGCCCGGATCTGTGTGGCCACGGATGTGGCTGCACGCGGGATTGACCTGCCCAAGCTGGAACTAGTCATTCACGCCGATCTGCCCTCCAACACCGAAGCCCTGCTGCACCGCTCGGGCCGCACCGGGCGTGCCGGTCAAAAAGGGATCTCGGCTCTGATCGTGACGCCCAAAATCGGCAAAAAGGCCAGCCGCTTGTTGCAGTGGGCCAAACTGAAGGCCGAGTGGGGCGCAGCCCCCAGCCCCGAAGAGATCCGTGCCAAAGATGAAGAGCGCCTGCTTGAGAGTGCCCTATGGACCGACGAGATCACAGACGCGCAAGAGGCTTTCGCCGCCAAACTGCTAGAGCAGCATAGCCCCGAGCGCATCGCTGCCGCCTTCTTTGCTTTGGCGCAGTCCAAACTCTCCGCGCCAGAAGAGCTGCGTGACCCCGAAGCACGCCCTGAGCGCAAGGAACGCACGCCCTTTGGCCCCAGCACCTGGATTGCTCTGTCGGTGGGCCGTGGTGATCGCGCCGAACCACGCTGGCTCCTGCCTATGCTCTGCCGCGTTGGTGGCCTGGACAAGGAACAGATCGGCTATATCAAAGTTGCTCAGAAAGAGACCTATGTTCAGCTGGCCGAGGCCTCTGTTGCAGGCTTCATGAGCAAACTGACCGATGACGTTCTGCAAGACGACATCAAAGTGCGCAAAATGGACGAGCCGCCCGAGCTGCCGGACCGCAATGCACGGGGCCCGCGCCCGGATCGTGGCCCCCGCCCCGACCGTGGTCCGCGTCAAGATCGCGGCGACCGTGGGGACCGCCCCAACCGTGGCCCTCGCCCGGATCGGGGTGACCGTCCTGATCGTGGCCCGCGCCCCGACCGTGGGGATCGTCCTGACCGTGGAGATCGCCCCGAGCGCGGCCCCAAGCCTGACCGTGACGCCCCGCGAGAAGATCGCTCGGAAGGCGCAGTGCCCAAGCCAAGCAGCTTCCGCGCAAAAAAGTTTGATGGCCCCTCCGACGAGGACCGTGGCGCGCGTAAGCCCCGCCACAGCGGCAAGCCCGGCGCTGGCGCACGTCCCGACGGAGAGGCCTTTAAACAACGCAAAAGCAAAGGTGACTTTGGCGGCGACCGCCCCAAGGGTAAAAAGCCCGGCGGCAAACCGGGTGGCAAAGGCGCACCCGCAGCGGCCTCCCCGGGCAAACGCCTAGGCCCGCCCCGCAAAGGTGGGGATGCACGCCCGACCCGGCGCAAGTAACGAAAATCGGGGCCTTCGGGCCCCTTTTTATACTCTAGATGCTGAAGGGGAGAATCGAGAAGGCCCGAAGCGCGGTGATCACTTTGGCCGATACCGCCCTGCATATGAAGAACGGAAAAGCATATAGCCCTGCTTTGCAGGGTGTGGCTGTCACGCTATGTAGGAAGCTGAAACTGTTTCTACTATTCGTATCTCATCACCCAAAATTTCGTTATTCCCAAACCATCAATGACAACGAAAACATATAGAACCGCCGGTTGGCAAAGATTTGAACTTAATCGGCGTAAAATGCTGGCGAACTACGATCTAGCTAAATTTGAAAACAGCAAGAGACCACTTCAAACCGAACATGGAAATGTAGCGGAAGCATCTCTACGAAGCTGGTTGGACGAATTCTTACCTGACCGTTACGGCGTGACTTCAGGGTTCATCCTACCTCCCGTTTTAGAAGAAAATCATCCGTTAGAATATCACTACGATCTGATCATCTATGACAGACTGATTGCTCCTGTCTTAGTATCAGATTTAGACAACGATAGATCAAAGTTCGGCACTGCCAAGATGATCCCTTCGCAGTGTGTAAAAGCAGTCTTCGAAGTGAAGGCAAGAGCAACTCCCGCATCTGCTCGTGGCGCAGCAATGAAACTGCAAGAATTGTCCTCTATTGCAGGATTTTTGGGGCAGAACTTCTTCAGTGGTGTAGTGTTTTTCGAACTAGAGACCCCACCAAAACGAAGCTTGAGCATCCTCGAAGGCCTTATTCCTGATACCGCTCCATGTAGTATGCTTAACACAGGCTGCATCCTTAGATGTACACCTCATAAAGAAGCTTCTGGCAAGCTAGAGAGTTTCCATGGTGTCATCAATGGCCCAGCTTCTAAGGCACCTCTCTTCCGTAATTTCCTCGAAGAGAGAATAGTGATGGAAGAAGGAAAGCCCAAATCACCAACCGATACAAGTTTGGGCATCTTAGATGTGCGTAGTAAGTCCAATATCAAACAGCAACACTTCTATCTTAGGCACATTTCTCGGACGGCCAAAGGAGAACATGGTAACTACCGAGGGGTTGATGTTGAATGGTCTAGGAACGGTTTCGCCATTTTCACCTTGGACCTCCTCTCTCGCTTAGGAACCAGTAGACGTTTCTCAACCGATATTGTCGGAGGATTTCCTTTCGGTTTGGAGCTTGACATAACGAACTGAACAATAGGCATTCTATCCTTGATGTGTCTCAGTTCAGAGGCCTCAGCCGTCATTTGAATCTCTGATGCCAAGGTTCGCTCTGTCCGCAAACTTGCATCCGTCGCGACAACGCTCGATGACGTCTTCTGCTGAGCTTTTCCAATTCGCGAAACAACAAAAAACCCCAGAGACCGTTTGGTCACCGGGGTTCTTCTATTTTGTGGTCAAACTCGGCGTCAGAGCGACGGAGTTTTCGGGTCCAGACCGATGTGAGTGCCGATCGCAACCATGTCCATCAGCAGCTTGGCTGCTTCGTCCACGGCGTTCACGTCCTCATAGGATCCGTCTTTGGCCTGGTGATATGCCTCGTGGGCTTCTTCCACCAGAGCGTCATAGGTCGCCTGATCCAGATCCGACGCCGCCAGAGCTTTTTCAGCCAGAACCGACAGGTTTTCGCCAACTTCAGCGAAACCGCCGGTGACAACGAATTCCTGAACACCCGCTTCGGTTTCAACAGTCATAACGCCGGGACGCAGGGTGGTGATCAGCGATGCGTGGTTTGGCATCACTGTCAGATCCCCCTCGGAGCCTGGAATACGGACCGCTTTGACCTGCTCGGACAGCAAGCTGCGCTCGGGGCTGACCAGATCGAATTGCATGGTCTCTGCCATGATGTCCTCCTGTTAAGCCGGGGGCGCGGACATGCGCCCCCTGACCGGTGGATTAGGCAGCCTCAGCAGCGATTTTCTCAGCTTTGGCCAGCACTTCGTCGATGCCACCAACCATGTAGAACGCGGCCTCGGGCAGGTGGTCATATTCACCAGCCACAACAGCTTTGAACGACGAGATGGTGTCTTCCAGCGGAACCTGAACACCGTCCGAACCAGTGAAGACCTTCGCAACGTCAAACGGCTGCGAGAGGAAACGCTGGATCTTACGAGCGCGGGCAACGGTCAGTTTGTCTTCTTCCGACAGTTCGTCCATGCCGAGGATCGCGATGATATCCTGAAGCGACTTGTAGCGCTGGAGAATACCCTGGATGTCACGAGCAACCTGATAGTGCTCTTCACCAACGATCTGCGGGTCCATCAGACGCGATGTCGAATCGAGCGGGTCAACGGCCGGGTAGATACCCAGTTCCGAGATCGCACGGTTCAGAACGGTGGTTGCGTCCAAGTGAGCAAAGGTTGTTGCTGGTGCAGGGTCGGTAAGGTCATCCGCAGGAACATAAACAGCCTGGATCGAGGTGATCGAGCCGTTTTTGGTCGAGGTGATGCGTTCCTGCATGGCGCCCATGTCGGTCGCCAGAGTGGGCTGATAGCCAACCGCCGAAGGAATACGACCCAGCAGAGCCGACATTTCCGAACCCGCCTGAGTAAAGCGGAAAATGTTGTCGACAAAGAACAGAACGTCAGTACCGGTTGCGTCACGGAACTGTTCCGCCAAGGTCAGACCTGTCAGAGCAATACGTGCACGCGCACCGGGAGGCTCGTTCATCTGGCCGAAGACCAGAGCAATTTTCGAGTCAACCAGGTTGTCGGGGGTCAGAACGCCCGATTCGATCATCTCGTGGTACAGGTCGTTCCCTTCACGGGTCCGCTCACCAACACCCGCGAACACCGAGAGACCCGAGTGTACTTTCGCGATGTTGTTGATCAGTTCCTGAATGAGAACGGTTTTGCCAACGCCCGCACCGCCGAACAGACCAATTTTACCACCTTTGGCGTAGGGTGCCAGAAGGTCGATAACTTTGATGCCGGTGACCAGAACTTCTGCTTCGGTTGCCTGATCGGCAAAGTCGGGAGCAGGCTGGTGGATCGCGCGGGTTTCGGTTGCTTCAACCGGGCCCTTTTCGTCGATCGGATCGCCGGTCACGTTCAGAATACGGCCCAGGGTGGCTTCACCCACGGGAACCATGATGGCGCCACCGGTGTCTTCCACCGCCTGACCGCGAACCAGACCTTCGGTTGCGTCCATTGCGATGGCGCGAACGGTGTTCTCGCCGAGGTGCTGAGCCACTTCCAGAACCAGTTTCTTGCCCTGGTTGTCGGTGTTCAACGCGTTCAGAATTTCTGGCAGGTGGTCATCGAATTGCACGTCGACCACGGCGCCAATCACCTGAGTGATCTTGCCTTGTGCATTTGCCATTGTTGCTGTCTCCGGTTCTTAGAGCGCCTCAGCGCCCGAGATAATTTCGATCAGTTCGTTTGTGATCACAGCTTGACGCGACCGGTTGTATTCGGTGGTCAGCTTGTCGATCATGTCGCCCGCGTTCCGCGTTGCGTTATCCATGGCAGACATCCGGGCACCCTGTTCAGAGGCCGCATTCTCGAGCAGAGCCGAGAAGATCTGTGTCGCCACGCCACGCGGCAGCAGGTCAGCCAGGATCGCTTCTTCGTCGGGCTCGTAGTCATACAAAGCCGACGCGTCCGACGCGCCTTCTTCCGTCTCGTACGAGGCCGGAATGATCTGCTGTGCTGTCGGGATCTGGCTGATCACCGACTGGAAGCGGTTGAAGAAGATCGTTGCGACATCAAACTCATTGGCGTCAAAACGGCCCAGTACATCTTTGGCGATATCCTGTGCGTTGTTGTAACCAAGGCGTTTCACGTCAGACAGATCCACGTGACCAACCATCAGGTTGTCGAATTCACGCTTCAGCTGCTCACGACCTTTTTTGCCGACGGTGAGCACTTTCACCTGCTTGCCTGCCTCGAGCAGCTTTTCAGCATGCGCTTTGGCAAGTTTCACAATCGAACTGTTGAAGCCGCCACAAAGACCACGTTCTGCGGTCATGACAACCAACAGGTGCACATCGTCTTTGCCCGAGCCTGCAAGCAGGCGCGGTGCGGTATCACTGCCGGCCACAGACGCGGCCAGCGATGCCATTACAGCGTTAAAGCGGGCGGCATAGGGGCGCGCCTGCTCGGCTGCATCCTGGGCCCGCCGCAATTTTGCGGCGGCCACCATTTGCATAGCCTTTGTGATCTTGCGGGTCGATTTGACCGACTCGATCCTGTTTTTTAGGTCCTTGAGACTGGGCATCGCCGGATCTCCTTACGAGAAGTTCGCAGCGAATTCGTCGAGGACTGCCTTCATCTTCTCTACCGGCTCACCTTTCTTGAACTTGGGATCGGTATCGGTGATCCAAGCTAGGAAGTCAGCTTTCTGGGTGCGCAGGAAGGACAGCAGTTCGCTTTCAAAGCGGCCAACGTCTTTCAGATCTACGTTGTCCAGATACCCGTTGGTGCCTGCATAGATGACGCAAACGATTTCCGAGTTGGTCAGCGGCGAGTACTGAGGCTGTTTCATCAGCTCGGTCAGACGCGCACCACGTGCCAGAAGCTGCTGGGTTGCGGCATCAAGGTCGGAACCGAACTGAGCGAAGGCCGCCATTTCGCGATACTGAGCCAGCGACAGTTTCACCGGACCAGCAACCGACGACATGGAGTCAGTTTGAGCCGACGAACCAACACGCGAAACCGACAGACCGGTGTTCACCGCGGGACGGATGCCCTGATAGAACAGCTCGGTTTCCAGGAAGATCTGACCGTCGGTGATCGAGATCACGTTGGTCGGAATAAACGCCGAAACGTCGCCGCCCTGGGTTTCAATGATCGGCAGCGCGGTCAGCGAGCCCGAACCACTGTCTTCGTTCAGCTTCGCCGAACGCTCGAGCAGACGCGAGTGGAGATAGAAAACGTCGCCAGGATAGGCTTCACGGCCGGGTGGGCGGCGCAGCAGCAGCGACATCTGACGGTAGGACACAGCCTGCTTCGACAGGTCATCATAGATGATCAGCGCGTGCTTGCCGTTGTCACGGAAGTATTCTGCCATAGCGGTCGCGGCATAGGGCGCCAGGAACTGCATGGGAGCCGGGTCGGACGCAGTCGCGGCCACAACAACCGAATAATCGATCGCACCGGTTTCTTCCAGTTTCTTCACCAACTGAGCAACGGTCGAACGCTTCTGACCTACAGCAACGTAGATGCAGTACAGTTTCTTCGACTCATCGTCGCCTGCGGCGTCGTTGTACGATTTCTGGTTCAGGATCGCGTCCAGAGCAACGGCGGTTTTGCCGGTCTGACGGTCACCAATGATCAGCTCACGCTGGCCACGACCAATTGGGATCATCGCGTCAACGGCTTTGAGGCCGGTTGCCATCGGTTCGTGAACCGATTTACGCGGGATGATGCCCGGTGCTTTCGAGTCGGCGATGCGACGCTCTGCAGCTTCGATCGGGCCTTTGCCGTCAACCGGGTTGCCCAGGCCGTCAACAACACGACCCAAAAGCGCGTCACCCGCAGGCACGTCCACGATGGACTGTGTGCGCTTGACGGTGTCGCCTTCTTTAATGTCGCGGTCGGAACCGAAGATAACGATACCAACGTTGTCGCTTTCCAGGTTCAGGGCCATGCCCATAACACCACCTGGGAATTCGACCATTTCACCGGCCTGAACATTGTCGAGGCCGTGGACACGGGCAATACCGTCCCCAACGCTCAGCACGCGACCAACTTCAGCCACTTCGGCGTCTTGACCGAAGTTTTTGATCTGGTCTTTCAAGATCGCAGAAATCTCTGCTGCTTGGATACCCATTTATCCGACCTCTTTCATTGCATTCTGGAGAGAGTTGAGCTTGGAGCGGATCGACGTGTCGATCATCTTCGAGCCCACCTTAACTACAAGCCCGCCGATCAGTTTTTCGTCGACGGAGGCATTGATCTTAACATCTTTGCCGACGCTGGCTTTCAGCGTCTCGGCCAGTTTCTTGGCCTGGGCGTTGGTCATGGCGGTGGCCGAAACCACGTCTGCTGTAACCTCACCTTTGTCTTCCGCGATCAGATCACGCAGTTTTGCGATCAGCTGCGGTGCGACAAACAGGCGGCGCTTGGCGGCCATAAGCGCCAGCACGTTCTGCATCGCGGGGATCATACCCATTTTCTGGGCAATCGCTGTCACGGCCGATCCCTGATCATCACGGCTGTAAATCGGCGAAACCAACAGGTCACGCAGATCGGCACTGTCATCCAGCGCAGCAGCGAAATCGTCAAGATTGGCCTCGAGTTTAGGTAGCTCTTTGGCTTCCTTCACAAGCTCGAAGACAGCGGTGGCATAGCGCTCGGCGATGCCGGAGGAAATCGATGCTGATTCAGACACGTCCACCCTTCCGATATTAGCCCCCGCGGCGCTGCGGAAACCCGAGCACCCGGAGGCGTTTTGAGAACTTGATTTGCATCAAGCGACATAAATCGACGCGGATGTAGCAGAGCCCCTTGCACCAAGCAACAAGTTAGCGTCGAAATCTCACAGGCCGGATTGCCCTAATTTCAAGGGCTTCGGGCAAAGTGCGACGTTCTGCGCATAAAAAAGTGCCGCAAAAGTTGGTGCTTTTTTAAGAAATTAGCTGATTTCCAAGAGAATCTCTCGCTTTCATGGGGAGTTCACTTTGCGAAAACCGCATGTGTTTCGCGCCACAAAATACGACATTCACCTGTGTGTTTCCCGCCACGAAACAGGTTAATTCTGGATCTCTCGTCGCCACAGACGAATCTCTTGAGGGGGCACCGCCGTGGGACGGCGGGTGGGGCGATGGGTCAAAGACCCGAGCGCCAGTCCGTCCCATAGGCGGTCTTGGGCTCTTTGCTCGGACCCAACACATCCAGTGGATTGAGCACCCGCGCCGCCTGCCCCAGCCCCTTCCGACGGGGTGGATTTCGCTTCGAGGCGATCACCATCATCACGCCTCCCGCCATCACCGCAGGAATGGCCCGTCCGGTTTTCTCCCAAAAGGCGCCGGTCTTCATCCAGAAGCGCCGCGTTGAGGGGGGCTGATACAGAACAGAGAGATGGGCCTCGGGCACAAAGTCATGTGCCTTCAGCTGCGCCTCAAGCTGACCCAGCGTATAGGGGCGCCCATACCCAAAGGGCGTCCGTTCCGCCCGTGCCCAAACCCCTGTGCGATTTGGCACCACAAACAACGCCTCGCCGCCCGGGCCTAACACACGATAGGCTTCGTCCAGCACATCAGTTGGCGTTTCAGATGTCTCAAGCCCATGCATCAGAACCAGACGATCCACACGTCCCGTCTCGAGCGGCCACCGTGCCTCTTCACACAGGACGCTGACATTTGGCATGCCCGCAGGCCAGGGCATCACCCCCTGCGGTCCGGGCATCAACCCGATCACCCGCCGGGCGTCTTTGAGATACGGGCGCAGCAGAGGCACAGCAAAACCATAGCCCGCAACGGTCTGCCCCTTGGCCTCAGGCCAGAATTCCAGAACCTGATTGCGAATGATCTTCTGCGCCGCACGCCCCAACGCGTTGCGGTAATAGAAATCTCGCAAAACCTGTACATCCAGATGCATTGCAGCCCTTCGCAGGATCGGTCACTCTGGGGGCACTGTGTCAAAGCCGAGAAGGAAAGACCATGCCCCTTGAGATCGTGACCATTCCCTGCCTCGAAGACAACTACGCATATTTGGTCAATGGCACGGATGGCGTGGCCATCATTGACGCACCCGAAGCTGCTCCGATCATCGACGCCCTCGACAGCCGGGGCTGGACCCCCGGTGTGATCATGCTGACCCACCACCATTGGGATCATGTACAGGCCATAGATGAGCTGAAGGAAAAATACGGCTGTATGGTCATGGGTCCAAAGGCCGAAGAAGACAAACTGCCCAAGCTTGATTTTGCCCTGCCCAACGGGTTTTCCGGCGGCAGCGGCAACAGCCTGTGTCAGGTCATCCCTGTGCCGGGGCACACGCTTGGGCATGTGGCCTATTATTACCCCGAAGGCCCGGCCGTCTTCACTGCGGATAGCTTGATGGCCTTGGGCTGTGGACGCCTGTTTGAGGGCACCTCAGAGATGATGTGGGATTCGCTGTCACGCCTGGCCGAACTGCCGGGTGAAACTATGGTTTACTCGGGTCATGAATATACGACAGGCAATGCCAAGTTCGCTCTGACCATTGACCCCGACAACCAAAACCTTATCTCTCGGGTTCGTGATATTGAAGTGGCGCGCAAAGCGGGGCTTCCAACCGCACAGGTGCCATTATCTTTGGAACTGGAAACCAATCCTTTTTTGCGGGCCTCCGATGAAGACCTAAAGACAAGTCTCGGCATGGCAAGTGCTTCAAATGTTGAAGTTTTTGCCGAAATCCGCGCCCGCAAAGACGCCTTCTAGTCTGAAGGCTTGAAACAAGAAATGGGGCAAGTTGTGATGACCGTGAAACGAGAAAACACTTGAAGACCGGCATTAATCGACCAAACTTTAACCCTATGAGGCAATGCTGTCAGAAAGACGGCGCACAAAAAGAGGAGCACGCCCGTGCCTTCATTCTCGACCACACTTGAGCAAGCCATTCATGCGGCCCTTGCTTTGGCCAATTCACGCAGCCACGAGTTCGCAACGCTAGAGCACCTGCTCTTGGCGCTGATTGACGAACCAGATGCGGTGCGCGTGATGAAGGCCTGTTCGGTCGACACCGAGGAACTGCGCACTACGCTTGTGGATTTCATCGACGACGATCTGACCAATCTGGTCACCGATGTCGAAGGATCCGAGGCCGTGCCAACCGCGGCTTTCCAGCGCGTGATTCAACGCGCGGCAATCCACGTGCAGTCATCGGGCCGGACCGAAGTAAGCGGCGCCAATGTTTTGGTCGCCATTTTCGCGGAACGCGAATCCAACGCGGCCTATTTCCTGCAAGAGCAGGACATGACCCGATATGACGCGGTCAACTTTATCGCCCATGGCGTGGCCAAAAACCCCGCCTATGGCGAAAGCCGCCCTATCCAGGGCGCAGAAGAGGCCGAAGAACAGGCCCCCCATGTCGAACCCCAACCGTCTGGTCAGGACAAAGAATCTGCGCTGGCAAAATACTGCGTCGACCTCAATGAAAAGGCCGGCGAAGGTGACATTGATCCTCTGATTGGCCGCAACCATGAAGTTGAGCGCTGTATTCAGGTGCTGTGCCGCCGCCGCAAGAACAACCCGCTGCTGGTGGGCGATCCCGGTGTGGGCAAAACCGCCATCGCCGAGGGGCTGGCCCGCAAGGTTGTGGCCGGCGAAACGCCTGAGGTTCTGTCCAACACCACGATCTATTCGCTAGATATGGGCGCACTGCTGGCAGGCACCCGCTATCGCGGTGACTTTGAGGAACGTCTCAAGGCTGTGGTGACCGAGCTGGAAGAGCATCCTGATGCGGTGTTGTTCATCGATGAGATCCACACAGTAATTGGGGCTGGTGCCACCTCGGGTGGGGCCATGGATGCCTCGAACCTTCTGAAGCCTGCGCTTCAGGGCGGCAAGCTGCGCACCATGGGGTCAACCACCTACAAAGAGTTCCGTCAGCATTTTGAGAAAGATCGCGCTCTGTCGCGTCGTTTCCAGAAAATCGACGTGAGCGAACCCACGGTCGAAGATGCGGTAAAGATCCTCAAAGGGATCAAAACCTACTTCGAAGAGCACCACAGCGTGAAATATACCGCCGATGCGATCAAATCTGCTGTGGAACTGTCGTCGCGCTATATCAACGATCGCAAGCTACCCGATAAGGCCATCGACGTGATCGACGAAGCCGGTGCGGCCCAGCACCTTGTGGCAGAGTCCAAACGCCGTAAGACCATCGGCGTGAAAGAGATCGAAGATGTTGTGGCCAAAATTGCCCGCATCCCGCCGAAAAACGTGTCGAAAGACGATGCTGAAGTGCTGAAAGATCTGGAGAAGACGCTCAAACGCGTGGTCTTTGGTCAGAACCTTGCCATCGAAGCGCTTTCGTCGGCGATCAAACTGGCCCGTGCCGGTCTGCGTGAGCCTGAGAAACCCATTGGCAACTATCTGTTTGCCGGACCTACAGGCGTCGGTAAAACCGAGGTCGCCAAACAGCTGGCAAGCACCTTGGGTGTCGAACTGCTGCGCTTTGATATGTCCGAGTACATGGAGAAACACGCCGTCAGCCGTCTGATTGGTGCACCTCCCGGCTATGTCGGCTTTGATCAGGGTGGTCTTCTGACCGACGGTGTTGATCAGAACCCGCATTGTGTCCTGTTGCTCGACGAGATCGAAAAGGCTCACCCGGATGTCTTCAACATCCTGTTGCAGGTCATGGATCACGGCACCTTGACCGATCACAACGGGCGTTCGGTTGATTTCCGCAATGTGATCCTGATCATGACCTCAAACGCCGGTGCCGCCGAGCAGGCAAAGGCTGCCATTGGCTTTGGTCGCGATCGTCGGACCGGAGAAGACACCGCCGCGATTGAACGCACCTTCACACCTGAATTCCGCAACCGTCTGGATTCGGTCATCAGCTTCGGCCCACTTCCAAAAGAGGTGATCCTGCAGGTGGTCGAGAAATTTGTGCTTCAACTTGAAGCCCAACTTCTGGACCGTGGCGTGACCATTGAGCTGACCCGCCCGGCTGCCGAATGGCTGGCGGACAAAGGCTATGATGATCGCATGGGAGCCCGTCCTCTGGGCCGCGTCATTCAGGAACACATCAAAAAGCCGCTGGCGGAAGAGTTGCTCTTTGGCAAGCTTGCCAAGGGTGGCCTTGTGAAGGTTTCGGTCAAAGACGGTGAGCTGGTGCTTGATCTGGATGGCCCTGACAAACCCCGGATCAGCAGCAAGAAGAAGCCACCGCTTCTGACTGCAGAATGACCCTTTCAAAGGCCCTTGCTCTTGCAGGGGCCTTTTTGCCTCTGCCCGCTCCTGCGCAACCCATCGTCCTAGACTGGCCGGTTGACTGTGAGCTGGGAACCACCTGTTATATCGAAGACTATGTGGATACCGATCCCGCACATGGTCGGCAATCCGACTATGCCTGTGGAATTAAATCACGTGATGGGCACAAGGGCACCGATATCGCGTTGCTCAGTTTTGAGACGCAAACCACGGTGCGCGCCGCGGCCGATGCTGTGGTCCTGCGCGTGCGGGATGGCATGGTCGACGATCCGAAGATGCCAAATGTCACCGACGACAACGCTTGCGGCAACGCCGTTTTCCTTGACCACGGTCAAGGGTGGCGGACACTCTATTGCCACCTGAAACAAGGGTCGCTTAGCGTCGCGCCAGGCGACACCGTCACGGCAGGTGATCCTCTTGGGCAGATTGGATTATCCGGGAAAACCACCCACCCGCATCTGCACCTCAGCGTCTATCACAACGGCGCTCTCGTGGATCCGTTTCGCCCCAACGCAACGGCCAGTTGCGGTGAAGAGCAGGAAATGTTGTGGGCCGAGCCCCCCGCGTATGATCGCGCCAGCCTGATCACTGCCGGATTTACCGATGCGATCCCTTCATTGCCGCAGGTCACCACCGGCAAGGCGCGCCGCCACACGCTAAGACCAGACCAACCGATTGTTCTCTATGGTCATGCGGGCCACGCAGAGCATGGGGATGTGCTGACCCTCTCGGCAACCGGCCCGGATGGAGAGGTTTTCCAGCGGAAAATCCTGCTAAAGCACCCGCAAGTCAGCCAGATGCAGGCCTTTGGCCGCAAGGCCCCCGCCGAGGGCTGGGAACCGGGGGAGTATCTCGGGCGCGCCCAACTTACACGGGACGGGCGGGTGATTGCACACCGTTTTGCCCATGTAATGATCGAGTGATCGCAGCTACTTTTCTGTCAGCTTAAGCTCGATCCGACGATTCTGCGCCCGCGCCGCAGCGGTGTTGGCGGGGTTCACCGGTTGGAACTCACCAAAGCCATTGGCCGCCAGACGTTCAGGCGGGATGCCATAAGACTGGATCATATCCCGCACCACCGACAATGCGCGCGCCTGACTAAGCTCCCAGTTGTCGGCAAATTCAGCCCCGCCCCGGATCGGCACGTTGTCCGTGTGGCCATCAACCCGGATTACCCAATCAATGCCTTCGGGAATATCGGCGGAGATGGCGCGCAGAATATTGGCGACCTTGGCAATCTCACGTTTCCCAAGCGGCGACAGATCCGCCGAACCAACTTCGAACAGAACCTCGGACGAGAAGACAAACCGGTCGCCCTCAATCCGAACCCCATCCCGATCAGCGATGATCTCGCGCACACGGCCAAAGAATTCAGACCGATAACGTTCGAGATCTTTCTTTTCGGCTTCCAGACGTTTGCGCTCGGCCTCTTCCAGTTTGCGCCGCTCTTCTTCGGCGATCCGGCGGCGGCGTTCTTCCTGCGCCACACGCGCCACGGCAGCGTTCAACTCGGAGCCTAGGGATTGCAACCGAACCTCGGCCTCGACATCGCGTACTTTGGCATCATCCAACAGCGCCTGCAATTCACCCAACTGCGTGCGCAGGGCCCCTACGCTTTGGTTCAGGGCTTCAACCTGCAATTCCGCCTGGCTTGCACGCTCATCGCTTTGCGCCAGTTTTTCCCGCGCCTGTGCCAGCAAGATCTCTCGTTCTTCCGCGGCCGTCAGACCGGTATCCCGCGCAGCTTCCGCCGCTTTTTGTGCCGCCAAAGCGGCGGTCAGCTTCTCGCGGGTTTCCTGCGCCGTGCTCTCAACCGCCAGACGTTCGGCCAGCGCCGCCGCAAGTTTTTCTTCCAAAGACCGTGTATCATCAGAAGCTTCGGCCGCGCGGGCCTGCGCTTCGGCCAATGACCGACGCAGGGCGGTCAGTTCACTTTCCTGCCGCACATCGCGAGAGGACGCCGCTTCTAGATCTGCGGTCAATTGATCCACGCGCGCTTGCAGCATGTCGCGTTCTGCTTCGCTTGAGGCCACGCGGCCATCTGCAGCGGCCAGTCGTGTGTTCAGGGACTGAAGCTCGGACTGCAGGCCACTCAACCGGGTTTCCCGCTCAGAGGCACGGCTGCTGGCCGTGTCCAACTCGCTGCGCAACTGCGCCAGCTCACCCTGCAGAGCCTCAACTTCGGCCTCACCCGATCCCTCCGCGCGGGCCTGCGCTTCGGCCAGGGCCCGGCGCAGGCCTGCAAGTCCGGTATCGCGCGCAATCGCCTGTTCCTGCGCAGCGGTCAGAGCCGCCTCAAGCCGCACAACCTGCGTGCGCAGCGCATCAAGCTCGGCCCCTCGTTCCGCAGCCTGCCCACCAATTGCCGCCAATTTCGCATTCAACTCGGCCGTATCCGCCTCAAGCCCTGCGATCCGCAGCGTGGCCTGTTTGTCTCGGGATTGGAGCGCCTCAAGATCCGCCTGCAACACAGCGCGTTCGCCACGCAAGGCTTCGAGCTCAGCGGTCTGGGCCCCGTCTCGGGTCTGAGCCTCCGCCACCTGACGCGACAAGGTCGCCGCCTCGGCCCGCAAACGATCCAGAACCTTCTGGGTTTCGTTCAGATCCGCAAGTGCCTGCGACAACTGCCCATCCACGGCGTCTTTTTCGGCCTGCAATCCCTGCAACGCCGCGGCACGATCCGAGGCCTGACTTGTGGCCGTCGACAATTGCGACACCAATAGCTCATTGCGGTCGCGCAGCGTGCTCAACTCCATACCCAGCGCCTCGGCACTGTCCAACCGGGCCAACGCCGTGGCCAGTTGCGCCGACAGATCTGACAGCCGTGTTTCTGTTGCCCCGGCCCGCGCCGTGGCTTGTTCTAATGTCCGCTCGGCTTCGGCACGCGCGGTTTTCTCCTCGGCCAATGCCTGCTCTGCCGCCTTGCGCGCGGCCATTTCAGCGTCGAAATCAGCGCGCAACTGGCTCAGTCGGTCATCCGTTTGTGCACCCTGCGCTTCGCTGTCGGCTAGGGTTGCTTCAAGCTGCGCCACGCGCGCCTGAAGCCCCTGCGCTTCGGCTTCGCTGTCTTGCAGAGCCGCCGCCAATCGATCATTCGAGGCCGCCAGTGCAAGCTCCAACTCCGCGATCCGGTTTTGCAAGCTGGTGCTTTGCTGCTGCCCCGCAACCAAAGCCGCAGCCAGTTGAGCATTCAGATCGGATTCGACCTCACGCGCCGCTGCCAAAAGCGTCAGTGTTTCTTCTGCCTTCTGACGTTCCGCCTCAAGCGTCAGCGTCATTGCCGTCAGTTCCGCATCCGCCTCTTCCAGACGTTTGCGCAGCGCCGCCGCGGCTTCGGCTTCGGCAAGCTTCTGCGCTTCTTCCGCGCTGAGCTCGGTCTCAAGCTCGGCCACCCGTTCAGACAGGCTGCCGATCTGCCCATCCCGATCCGCGTTCTGCGCCTTCAAATCGGTGATCAGCGCTTCTAATGCCTCTCGGCGCGCTGCGGCCAGTCGAGCCGCCTCCACGCCTTCATCAATTTCACTGCGTGCCTGCGCCAGCGCCAGATTCAGCGCATCCCGCTCAGAGACAAGTTCGTCCCGCGCCGCCTCAAGTTGGGTCACCGTGCCCCGTGCCTCGTCGCGTTCCGACAGCAACGTGGCAACCTGAGCCTCAAACGACGCGATGCGGGTCGATGCCTCATCCAGCTGCACCGCCTGACGGTCGCGTTGTGAGGTAAGGCTTGAGATGATGCTTTGTTGTTCGGCCAGACGCAGTTCTGTTGAACTCAGCGTGGCCTCCAACTCACCCAACTGGGTGTTCAAAGCAGTGTTGCGCCGTTCCTGCACCCCCAAGGCTTGCGCCAAAGCGGAGAGCTCTGACGACAGAGTGTCCAACTGACTTTCCTGTCCGGTGATCGTCTCACGCAGCACAAATTGCACAACCATAAAGATCGACAACACGAAGGTCAGGACCAGCAAAAGCCCTGTCATCGCATCCACGAAACCGGGCCAGATCGAGGCCTGGAACCGGGCACCGGTGCGGCGGGACAGGGGCATGGATTACTCCTCGGGTCTCGCGGCGCGCGGCTGAAGCATCTTGCGCCCAAGCGATGAAAGTTCGGTGCGCAGCTCGGCCATGCTCTCCTGACGGCCCGCGCTGATCTCTTCCAGAATACGCAACATCTGCACATCAATCGAGCGCAACCGCATGCGGCTCTCGGCATCGAGACCTTCGGCGCTTTCTTTTTCACGGATGGCTTCGGCCAAGAGTTCCTGACCTTCGGCAATCCGGGCCAGTGAGTTGGCAGAGGGCGAGGTCGCTTCAATCCGCTCGGTCATACGCTCCAGCGAATCTGCCAATTGCCCCAAACGGGCATCCACATCGGCGCGGCCTTGCTCGGATCGGGCAAAGAGAGTCTGCAACCGCTCCATCTGCTCGCCCATCTGATCCAGAACAATCCCAGCGGCCCCCATATCGGCGCCACCCTCTTCGCCATGCGAAAAGCCAAGTTTGGTGATTGAGCTCAACCACTCTTCCAGCTCGCGGTAGAACCGGTTCTGGCCGTGCCCGGCAAAAAGTTCCAATAGTCCCACAACCAGCGAACAAGCCAACCCCAGCAACGACGAGGCAAAGGCAACACCCATGCCGCCAAGCTGACTGTCCAACCCGGTCATCAGGCGGTTGAACACGGCCACACCTTCTTCGCCTTCACGCGGAGCCAAGCCCCGGATGGTATCGACAAGCGCCGGCACCGTGGTGGCGAGACCGTAAAAAGTGCCCAGCAAACCTAGGAAGATCAGCAGGGAAACAATGTATCGTGTGATCTCTCGCGCTTCATCAATCCGTGTCGCCACCGAATCCAGAATGGAGCGGGTGGATGCCGTATTGATCTGCATCCGCTTGTCGCGCCGCCGCAGAAGCGTCGCCAGAGGGGCCAGAAGCTGGGGAGCCGCGCCGCCGTCGTGGGTTTTGGCAAAGCTCTCAATCCAGCGCACCGAATAGATCAGCATCGCCACCTGCCAGAAACAGGCCACTACACCAATGGCAAAGACGAACAGGATGAACCCGTTCAGATAGGGGTTCGACTGAAACACGGGCAACACCCGCGGAAGCGCCATAAAGGCACCCGCGCCGGAAAGGCCAATCACTGAGAGCATCAGGAACACCTGACGCACGGGTTGGCTAAAATGTGGCTCGGCCTCGAGGTCGGGCTGGTCCATTGGACACCTGACGCGTTTGGTTAATCTGAGGCGAGCCTAGTTTCTTAAACCTGCAATGCCAAGCAGTTATCCACAGATCTGCTTTACGCGGTCCGTCAACCAGTGCAATTCAGGGTCAGGAATGCCCAACTCATCCAAATGCGCCGCCGTATTATACAGATATTCGGTGTTTGGCCCGCGTCCACCATGGGCCCGCGCAATGATCTGCGCCTGTTCTTCCAGTGCCAATCCACCGGTATGCTGCACGTGGTTAGGGTCGATAATATAGGTCACTGCCTCGACCACACGCCCATCAGACAGCTGCACCGGCACATGTTTCTCAAGATAGGCCGAAGACACCAATTCACGTTCGCGCAGATAGGCCAGCGTTTCTTCCTCGGTGCCCGGCTCTGCCCGCAGAGCAAGACCATCGCAGATTGCCTCGTCATGGGCATCCAGCGCCAGAACCAGACCGGGGTCCTCTTCTGTGCCCCGATGGTGGATGGAATACATACAAAAGCTACGCGCATAGCCCGCCAAACGGCCATGGGCCTGTTCCGCCACCGGAAAGCCGGGGTTCCAAAGCAGTGATCCGTATCCAAATACCCAAAGCGACATGGTTCTGGTCCTTGTTGTGCGAGCGCTGTAAACACCATCCGGCGCGACAGGAAAAGGGGGCGTGGCATGAAACGGCTGATTGCAGTGGTAATGGCTGCGGCTCTGGGATGGGGGCTGTTCTGGATGTGGGAGGCCCGCGCCACAAAATCGCAGATCACCCAATGGTTCGAGGCGCGCCAGCTTGAAGGCTGGGAAGCCAGCTATAGTGACCTGAAACTACGTGGCTTTCCCAATCGCCTTGATATCACCCTAACCGATGTCATGCTGGCCGACCCCAACACGGGATTGATCTGGGAAGCACCGTTTTTCCAGATCCTCGGCCTGTCTTACAAACCCGGTCACAAAATTCTGATCTGGCCAGACAGCCAAACACTCAACCAAACCCAGATCACCGGATCAGGGCTTCGCGCGAGTGTTGTCTATACCGCAGACGGCGACATCCTGCGCCTGAATGCTGAGGCTGAGACCCTTAACCTCTCGGGGTCGCAGAACTTGGCGCTTGCGGGCGCACGCGCTGCGCTTGGCCAGACCTCCGGCACCACCTATCAGTTGGCCATAGCCGCCAAATCCATTGCAGGAGAGGCCACCGCGCTGCCGACACTGGGGGAAGGTGTCTCCGACAGCCTGCAAGTTCAGGCACAGATCGAATTTAATCGCCCTTGGTCGTTGGAGGCCGCCCGCCAACGCCCACAGCCGCGCAAAATCGATCTTCGTCAGGCCCAATATAGTTTGGATGGCTTGCTCTTGGCCTTGGCTGGGGATCTTGACGTGGATCGCGACGGTCAGGCCACCGGACGGCTGACGCTTCGAGCCGAAAACTGGCGTGACATGCTGACGGCTGCACAGGCCGCAGACCGCATTCCTGAGGGATTGGCCAAGACCGTGGAACAGGGCCTTGGCCTGTTGTCGGGGTTGAGCGGTCGCACAGATACTTTGGATCTTCCTCTCACGTTGAATCGTGGCAAAGCGGCGCTTGGCCCCATTCCTTTGGGAACAGCCCCGCGCCTGCAACTGCCCTGATCCGCACGCAGGTTGGAGAGGTCCGAGCTTTTCCGACCAACGTCGCGTTCCCAAAATCGGGGCTTGCGTGAACTCCGATCGGCGTCAAAACTGACGCCGAGGAGAACCTGATGTCCGACACTTTACACCAACGCATTGAAAACAAACGCGACGATCTGATCAAACTCACCCAGGATCTGATCCGCATCCCCACTTTGAATCCCCCCGGCGAGAATTATCTCGCCATCTGCGAATACCTTGAAACCCGGCTTTCGGCCAAAGGGTTTAGCTGCGAATTGATCCGCGCCTTTGGCGCGCCGGGCGACAGCGATGCCTATCCCCGCTGGAACCTTGTGGCCCGTCGTGAGGGCCCCCGCCCCGGGGAATGTGTGCATTTCAATTCACACCACGATGTTGTCGAAGTCGGCGCTGGCTGGACCCGTGATCCATTTGGCGGAGAGCTGGAAGACGACAAAATCTATGGTCGCGGCGCCTGTGACATGAAAGGCGGTCTAGCCGCCTCGATCATTGCGGTTGAAGCGTTTCTCGAAGAACACCCCGACTTTGCGGGTGCAATTGAGATCAGCGCCACAGCGGATGAGGAATCCGGCGGCTATGGCGGCGTCGCCTATTTGGCGGAAAAAGGGTATTTTGACCCCGAGCGCGTGCAGCACGTCATCATACCCGAACCGCTGAACAAAGATCGGATCTGCCTTGGGCACCGCGGTGGCTGGTGGGCCGAGATTGAGACCAAAGGCGAGATCGCCCATGGGTCGATGCCGTTTCTTGGGGATTGCGCGGTGCGCCATATGGCGGCGGTTTTGGATAAATTTGAGGCCGAGCTTTACCCAGCAATGGCGTCACGTCACACCGAGATGCCCGTTGTGCCCGAAGGGGCGCGGCAATCGACGATGAACATCAATTCGATCCATGGTGGTCAGCCCGAGCAACCCGCCGATTTCACCGGCCTGCCCGCGCACTGTGTGCCAGACAGCTGTCGCATTGTGATTGATCGCCGGTTTCTCATCGAAGAAGGGTTGGAAAACGTTCAGGCCGAGGTGATCGCGCTGCTGGAAGACCTTAAAGCCCGACGTCCCGGATTTGATTACGAAATCCGTGAATTGAACCATGTGATCCCGTCGATGACCGACAAAAACGCGCCGGTGGTGACCACCGTGGCTCAGGCCATTCGCGATGTCTTGGGGCAGGATCCTGATTTTGTCGCCTCTCCGGGATCTTACGATCAAAAGCATATCGACCGGATTGGGCGACTTCAGAACTGTATCGCTTATGGGCCAGGTGTTCTTGAACTGGCCCATAAACCGGATGAATGGGTCGGTGTGACCGACATGCTGGATTCAGCCCGCGTTATGGGGCGGAGCCTTCAGCAGCTGCTCCTTCCTTAGAGGTCAGGATACCGCGGGGGTCGACCACTTTGACCCCTGAGGTGTCAGATTTATGGTCACCATCCACATCAAGCCGCAGCATCTTGGCCCGGTCATATACCGCCAAGGTTGGCACATTGAGCGTCTCTGCCACAAGCTGGGCCTTGCCCTCATACCACAGGGATTTAAAAGATTCCTGCGGCATCAAAAGCGCCAGTGCAAAGCGTTTGGCCTCTTGCTGAGCAACCTTTTCGGTGGGCGAATACAGCGCCTGCATACCGCAGCCCGGATTTTTTTCGATCGAGACCGGAACGTGCAAGATCCAGTGCCCAACCCCAATGGCGGTCGCCAGTCGGTCGTGGCGTGGTTTGCCATTTTTGCCGAGCCAGATCACCGCCTTTTTATCGACAGGCACTTCCAGCAGGATTTCGTTCGGAATATCCGAATACTCCAGATCGACATTCAACGCGCGACACAGCGGATCCAAAGGACCGCCATCGCGCAGGGTCAGCGTCGGGTTTTGAGACATCAAATCCCGAACCACCTCATGAATTTCTTCATCATTCATGCCGCATGGCACGGGTTCATGATACGGGTAGGATGGGTATTTTCTCGGCATTGGCGCTTCCTGTCTTGTTGCGCCGGCCCTCCAGACGCTGAAAAATAAAAGACACTAAAAACCTTGCCAGAGGTTGAATCCCCACGATTTGGGTTACGTCACCTATACCATAGAATATGGGATGCCTGAAGCTCCCCCATCGCGACGCCACCCCAACGAAGCGATTTTACCTCACGTTTTCAACGCCTTCACACAGCAATATTGTCGATCAACCGGACACCCGCCAGCCAGACCGCTGCCAGCAAGCGCGCGGGGCGTTCGGGTGTTTCCAGCACCGAGAGGTCATCACAGGCGCGGAGATCAATGTATTCGACCTCTCCAAATCCCGCCGCCTTCAGGCGCGATTCGGCTTTGGCCCGCAATTCAGATGCCTGCCCACCTTGGCGAAGCCCTTCGGCCATCTCTTCCATGACCTCATTCAACACCGGCGCTTTGATCCGCGACCGGTCCGACAACAGAAGATTGCGCGACGACATCGCAAGCCCATCTTCTTCGCGAATGGTCGGACAGCCCACCACCTCGATCATCAGATCCAGATCCGCTGCCAGACGTTTCACCACCTGCAGCTGTTGGAAATCCTTTTCCCCAAAAAACGCCATATCTGCACAGGTCTGGGTAAACAGCTTAGTCACAACAGTGGCCACGCCATCGAAATGCCCCGGACGATGCGCTCCACAAAGCACTTCGGTCAGGCCCGAGATTGAGACATTTGTGGCAAAGCCATCGGGATAGATCTGATCGGGATCAGGCACATAGATCACATCCGCAGGATAGCCTGCCAGTTTGCGGGCATCATCTTCCTCGGTCCGGGGATAGTTCTCAAGATCCTCGGGCGTGTTGAACTGTTTTGGGTTCACGAAGATTGTCACAATCACCCGTTCACAGGCCTCACCTGCGGCGCTGACAAGGCTCAGGTGCCCTTGATGCAAAGCCCCCATTGTCGGCACCACGCCTACGCGCGCGCCTTGGGCTTTCCACTCTGCCACCCGAGCGCGCAGCTCGGCCTTTGTACGCAGGATCTCGACCATTCACTTTGTCTCCGGTGCGGTATCGCCAAACACATGCTCAGAGGCAGGAAAGCTGCGGGCCCGAACCTCTGCGGCATAGGCTGCGATCCCGGCTTCTGCGCCCTCTCCCAAATTGGCAAAGCGTTTGACGAATTTAGCTTTGAAGGCGGTGAATAGCCCCAACATGTCATCAACCACAAGGATCTGTCCGTCACAGTCCGCCGAGGCTCCAATGCCGATGGTCGGAATGTCGACGTCCTGCGTGATTGCATTGGCCAGAACCTCCGGCACCTTCTCAAGCACCACGCAAAAGGCGCCCGCTTCGGTCACGGCGCGTGCATCTGCCATCAAGGCCTCACCCGCGTCCCCGCGCCCTTGCACCTTATAGCCCCCCAGCGTGTTGATCGACTGCGGGGTCAGCCCGATATGCGCCATCACCGGCACGCCGCGTTTGACCAGAAACGCGATGGTGGGGGCCATTTCAACGCCCCCTTCCAGCTTTACTGCCGCGGCACCGGTTTCGCGCATCAGCCGCGCAGCGTTGCGAAACGCCTGTTCAGGGCTTTCCTCATACGATCCAAACGGCATGTCGATCACCATCATCGATTGGCTCAGACCACGGGCCACCGCCTGACCATGCAGGATCATCATCTCCATCGTCACGCCAAGCGTGCTGGGCAGCCCATGCAGCACCATGCCCACGCTATCGCCCACAAGAACAAAATCGCAATGCGCGTCCATCAGCTGGGCCATCGGGGTTGTATAGGCCGTCAAACTAACCAGAGGCTCACCACCCTTACGGGCCCGAATGTCATCGGGCAGGGGGGCAGATTTCTTCGCCGTTGCACTCATTGCAGCTCCTCCGCGCAATAATGTTTCGCGGCGATGTAGCATTTGCTGCAGTGCAGAACCAGCCTCTATTCAGCGTCATGTCGTAAATGAAATATGCGCCCGATCTAATGCGCAGTGGCGAACACAGGCCCCAGTCACCACCAATATATTGTTCTAAAGTGCAGTTTCCAGCCGATATTTCGCGGCAATTTTGCTGGACGTACCAAACGTTAAATGATGCAAAAGCTTGATTGTGAGGCAGGTTCGGGGAACACTTCTGGCAGATGCAAAACAAAAAGCATTTCAGGGAGAGACCATGACCTATTTTTCCAAGAGCTTACTCGCCGCCACATTTTTGGCAGGCGCCGTGCAGGCCCAGCAAACGGATCTGACCATTGCCCTGCAACTTGAACCGCCACATCTTGATCCGACATCCGCCGCCGCCGGGGCCATCGACAGCGTACTTTATACCAATGTCTTTGAGGGCCTGACCAAGTTCACCGAAACCGGGGCTGTGGTGCCCGGATTGGCGTCACGCTGGGACATTTCCGACGACGGCCTGACCTATACCTTTCATCTCGCCTCGGGCGTCACGTTTCATGACGGCACCACCATGGACGCCGAAGATGTGAAGTTCAGCCTCGACCGCGCCCGCGCCGATGACAGTGCCAATGCGCAGAAAGCGCTGTTTGCGGGCATCAGCGATGTCACTGTCGTGGATCCTCAGACCGTCAAGGTCACGCTCTCATCGCCCGACGGGAATTTCCTGTTCAACATGGCCTGGGGCGATGCGGTGATTGTCGCCGCCGAGAGTATCGAGGGCATCAAACAGACCCCTATTGGCACCGGCCCGTTCAAGTTTGACCAGTGGGTGCAGGGCGACCGCATCGAGCTGAGCCAGAATGACGCCTATTGGGGCACCAAACCGGCGCTCACCAAAGCGACCTTCAAATTCATCTCGGACCCAACCGCGGCCTTTGCTGCCATGATGGCGCAGGATGTCGATGCCTTTGCGGGCTTCCCCGCCCCTGAAAACCTGCCGATGTTTGAGGCCGATCCGCGCTTTAAAGTGCTTGTCGGATCGACCGAAGGTGAGACCATTCTATCGACCAACAACAAAATGCCGCCGCTGGACAATGTTCTGGTGCGCGAAGCCATCTCGCATGCCATAGACCGGCAGGCCATCATCGATGGCGCTATGTTTGGGTTAGGCACGCCGATTGGCACACATTTCGCGCCCCACAACCCGGCCTATGTCGATCTGACCGGAAAATCGGCCTATGACCCGGCCCGCGCCAAAGAGCTTTTGGCAGAAGCGGGGCTGCCCGATGGGTTCACCACCACATTGAAGCTGCCGCCCCCGTCTTACGCGCGTCGGGGTGGCGAGATCATTGCGGCTCAGCTGCGCGAAGTCGGTATTGAAACCGAGATCAGCAATCTGGAATGGGCTCAATGGCTTGAGGAAGTGTTCCGTGGCAAAGATTTTGGCCTGACCATCGTCAGCCATACCGAGCCGTTTGACATCGGCATCTATGCCCGCCCGGATTACTACTTTCAGTATGACAACCCTGCATTCCAGGATTTGATCACCGAACTGACCGGCACCACCGACCCAGAGGCCCGCAAGGCCCTGCTTGCCACCGCGCAGGAAACCATCAGCAACGACTATGTGAATGGCTATCTGTTCCAGCTGGCCTTCCCAACCATCGCCGATGCACGCCTAGACGGGCTGTGGCAGAACGCACCCACGCAGGCGACCGACCTGACCAAGGTGCATTGGATGCAATAGCGCATTCCTCAAAATATTGAATACAAAAAGCCCCGCAGATCTGCGGGGCTTTTCCAATTTCAGCAGTGGCCATTACCCCACTTTGGCGTTGTCGTCACGTTTGACCACAACAATCGACGAACGCGGCAGCGCGCCTTCTCCGTCGGGGAATGGGGCCTTGGGGTGTTGGATGCCGACAAACATGGTGCGTTTGTCCGACGACCAGGTCAAACCGGTCACCTCCGATCCTTTCGGGCCGGTCAGGAAACGGCGGATTTCGCCGGTCACCGGGTCACCTGCCAGCATCTGGTTGTTGCCCATCCCAGCAAAGTCACCTTCGTTGTTGTCTTTGCCATCAGTCTGGATCCACAGCAGACCCGTCGTGTCGATCTGCATCCCGTCGGGCGAGTTGAACAGGTTGCCCGCATTGACATTGGCCGAGCCTTTGCGGGCATCGTCATGCACGTTCGGATTGCCTGCCATCACATACAGATCCCAGTCAAAGGTGGTCGCAGCGTGGTTGTCGCCATGTGGGCGCCAGCGCACGATCTGACCGTATTTGTTCGCCTCGCGGGGGTTCACAGCATTGACCGACGTGTCGTCGCCACCCGCGTTGGGTTTGACACCCCGGTTCTTGTTGTTGGTCAAACAGCAGTAGGCCTCAATTGCGGTCGGATTCACCGCGATCCACTCGGGGCGGTCCATGGTGGTGGCCCCAACAGCCGAAGCGGCGGTTCGGGTGAAGATCGCAATCTCTGCGGCCTCCATCCCCGTCGCGGCCGGGGTCAATGCCACCCATTCGCCGGTCATGTCGTCGTTGAATTTGGCGACAAACAGCTGGCCTTCGGACAGCAGGGTCGAGGTATCCCCCCCCGGCACATAAACGTCACGCGACACCCATTTATACATGAATTCGCCACGCTCATCATCGCCCATATAGACCACAACACGGCCATCCGGTGCGACAGCACAGGCGGCGTTTTCATGTTTAAAGCGGCCCAGCGCGGTGTGTTTGACGGGGGTTGCGGTTGGGTCAGCCGGATCGATCTCAACGATATAGCCCGCGAGGTGCGGTTCATTGGGATTTTTCGACAGATCAAAACGTGCGTCAAACCCGTGGTAGTTATAGCGCCCTTCATCCACCTTGGTGCGCACACCATAACGTTTGAACCCGGCGGCCACTGTTTCGTCCAGCTCAAGCTCGGCGGTGGTGCCGAAGTAGCCATTGAAGTTTTCTTCGCAGGTCAGATAGGTGCCCCAAGGCGTGCGGCCCGATCCACAGTTGTTGAAGGTGCCCAGTGATTGAGTGCCGGTGGCATCCGCGTCGGTTTTCAGCAGGTCATGACCCGCCGCCGGGCCATCCAGAACCGTCTCAGTGCGGTGGTGGATGCGGCGGTTAAACGGGCTGTCGACAACCACGGCCCAGCCATTCTCACCTTCGGCCACTTCCATGACCGACACACCCTGCAGGTTCTGCAGCAAGGTCACGTCATCCGCCGACTGAACCTTGCCCTCTTGTGCCGCAGGCAGGTTCACTTTGGTGTTCACATATTCGCTGTTCACAACCAGAAGTTCATGGCCGCCAACATTGAACAGCTCCATGCCATCGGTGTTTTCGCCAAACACGCGATCCGACCCCACAACGCCATGGCCAGTTTCGGCATTAAACTCGGGCGCATCGGAAAACAGCGGATCGCCCCAACGCACAAGAACATCCCAGTTATAGCCCTCAGGCACATGCACGGTGCCGTCTGTCTGGGCGGCGAGCTGAGAAAAGGCAAACCGATCGCTTTGCGCCGCCATGGCGGTGCTGCCCTTCAACAGACCAGTCCCCATAACAGCGGCACCCGACCCGAAGGCCACGATGCCACTCAGGAATCCGCGGCGCGAGATCGCACGCTCAACCACCTGGTCAAATTCCTGTTCGTCCGAACGCGGGAAGTGCAGTTCGTCCCAATCGTCAAAGGACAGATCCCTGGGGTCTACCTGGGTCATGATCGTCTCCAAAATCGGTAAATCGTAAGAGGTGTCTGGCACCTGGACCGGTTGGGTACGTGTTTTGGTTAACGGTCACATGACAGAGAGATTGCAGTTTTTAGACAAATCCCAAAGTTGCAGAGCTGTCTCAGCGCCCCTCTGCCGCAAACCTTTGCGCCCAGTCCCGATTGACCTGATCGGCCAGCCGCGCAACCGACGGGACAATCTCGACCGTGGGCCGGCCTAGCGCCGTCAAAATACGATTCACTTCATGTGAGGGGTCTTTGGAGAGGTCGGAATAGTTGATCCGCAAAGGCGCAATGCCCTGCGCGCTGAACCATGTCTCCCAAGCAGCAGTCATTCCGGCAAATGTGTCGCGCTGTTGTGCCAACCGCACGCCATCATATTCTGGCTCTGCGGGTGGTGCCATCCGTTCAATCTCGGTCCCGTCCGGCGCGCGATGCCACAGGCCGGTCTGCTGGGCCTTCACATAAGAGATTGCCTGATCGAGCTTGTCCGTCCGGTTGAGATACACAAAGAGAGTTCGGCCAAACGCCGCCTCAATCCGCGCTACATCTGATGAACACTCAGGGTTTAGCAAACCCAGTTGGCGCATGAAGAACTCAAAGCTGTGCCGCTGGAGCCGCATGCCAAACAGATCACCATCGCCAGATCCGGTGCGTTTCGCCGCCTGAACAATCTCGGCAAGATCTGCCTCAACCCTCAACCCATGCTCTCGACGCCAATCCGCAAGCGAGGCCGTATGAAAATGTGAATCCGGGTGTCCGGCCCCCGCCTCTTGCAGCATCCGACACAAGAGCGTGCTGCCGCTGCGTGGGCTGGTGCAGATGATGTAACTGTCGTACCGCATCGGGCTCTCCTGCGCGATCTGAGGGGGATTCCCCCGCCTGCCCCGCTATGGTACGCCTGCCAAAACACAAAAGGGCACCCGCATGGCACAAATGGACTGGTCAAAACTGCTCTCTGCGGGCCGTTTGCAACACCCCACCGCACATCAGCACCCACATCGCCCAGCCTATGAGGTGGATGCAGATCGGATCACCTTTTCCGCGCCCTTTCGCCGATTGGCGAACAAGACACAGGTGCATCCGCTGTATGACCACGACCACCTGCACCATCGCCTGATCCATTCGTTGGAAACCGCCAGTGTCGGGCGCAGTCTTGGCATTGAAATTGGCGCCTGGCTGGAAGAACAGGCTGCGATTGAACCGGGCACACGCTATACCATTGCGGGCATGGTTCAGGCGGCCTGTCTGGCGCATGACATCGGCAATCCGCCCTTTGGCCATTCCGGCGAAGACACCATTGGCGAGTGGTTTGCCGAACGGTTTGACGACCCGAGCGACCTGTTTGCCGCTCTGCCCGTCCAACACCGTCATGAGTTCATCAAATTTGAAGGCAACGCCCAGGGTTTTCGCATTCTCACTCGTCTGGAGATGTATCGCCATCAGGGCGGCATGCGTCTGACCCACGGCGTGCTGGGGGCCTTTACCAAATACCCGGTTGCGGCCCATGTGCAGAAAGATCTGAAAGGTCAGGTTGCCTATTCCGGGTTGAAGAAACCCGGCTTGTTTGCCTCTGAGGCCGCGCTGTTTGACGAGGTGGCAGAGGCCACCGGTCTGATCCGCGAAACCTCGGATTTTGGACCATGGCACCGCCGTCATCCCTTGGTCTATCTGGTCGAGGCCGCCGATGACATCTGTTATCAGATCCTCGATCTCGAAGATGCCTTCACCGCCGGAGATCTGAGCTTTGACACCGTGTGTCAGGCGCTTGCCCCTCTGGCCAAGTCATCCCGCGACGCCCAGTCGACCGAGGCGGAGCACATCACCCATCTGCGGGCGCAGGCCATTGGAAACGGCATTCGCAACGCTGTTGCAGCCTTTCAGAAGAACTATGCCAGCATCATGGATGGCACCTTCTCCCGCTCACTGATCGAAGCAAGTGATGTGGCAGGTGAGTTTGACAAGATCACCTATATTGCCAACACCCGCATCTTTACCGCGCGCCGCAAAACCGAGCTTGAACTGATGGGGCGCAATGTGATCCGCAAAATCCTAAGCGGGGTGGTCCCGGTGTTCGAAGATCTGCACACGCAAGACTGGGATCTGGCCAAGCTCAGCGACCATCACGAGAAACTGGCCCGCGCGCTGGAATTAGATCTGCGCGATATTCGCTCGCCCAGCGATGCGCTGCATGCCTTGTGCGACTATGTTTCGGGCATGACGGATCGCTACGCGGTGAAAATCGCGGATCTACTGCCTTGACCCAAGGGGCGGGTTAGGCCCGCCCTCGTTTCAGCACCACATCGCGCCGCGCCCACAGCCAGTTCAGCACCCATTGTAGCCCGATGCCGGTACGAATTTCGAACTGTTCATAATGGTACCGCCGCGCGGGAACGCCCAACGCACGCAATCCCGCGCCCAGCGCCTTGCGCATTGGGACCGGACCACAAAACAGAACTTTGGCCTGTTTGAGTTCCCCCGCAATCTGCGCAACCGCCGCAGCGTCCAGACGCCCCCTGCTCGCGCTTTCCCAGATCACCAGCTCAAGATTGGCTTTCTCCGCGGCCAAGGCCATAAGCTCAGCGGCATGGGGCGCGTCGGCCGCATGTTTGGCTGACAGGATCAGGGTCACCTCTCCGTCCTCTGGGCGCAAACGTTGGGCCAGCGCCACAAATGGCGTCACGCCAATCCCCGCCGCAACCCAGATCTGGCGTCCCCGCACGCCGCGCCCAAATCGGCCAAAGGGCCCTTCAACACGCACAGCGCCCCCGTCTTTCAAGCGCCCAAGCACCCGGTTGGTGTAGTCCCCGAGTGGCGCGATGGTGACCCGCAATGTGCCGTCCTCATTCGGTGCGGAACTCAGGGTAAAGGGATGCGGTTCTGTCAGGCCCGCTCCAACAAAAGAGACAAAAGCAAACTGCCCCGCCTCATGGCGCAGGGGTTTCCCGGCAGGCGCCATGTCGACCGCAATCCCCGCGCCTTGTGGTTCGAGCTTGGTGATTTTGTAGTTTCTAAAGGGGCGCACAACACGCGGGGCCGAGGTGTAGACATAGGCCAAAGTCCCCAGCCCGCAGATCACCATCATGTAGATCCCCAAAGGATCGGTGTTGGCAAAAGGCTTCTGGGTGAACAGGTAGTGGAACGCGCCCATCACAAAGCAGATGCCAATCAGACGGTGGGTCCATTTCCAGATGTTATAGGGAATGAAGGTCAGCACCGTCACCGCGATAAAGAAAATCAACCCGTTCAGGCTCAGATCGCCCATGGTCTCGGACAGATCGACCAACGCGCCCGCAGGAAGGCCTTTGATCTCGGCATCAATTGTGTCGTGCATCAGAACCGTAACAAAACCACCAATGCCCAGCCATTTATGCAGGCGATAACTCTGGTCCATGGGACCAAACACAGTTTCGATCAACGGCAGTTTGGTGGCGATGATTTGCCCAAGCGCCATGGCGATCAGCGCCCAAAGTCCCAGATACTGACTGAACAAAGCCCCCGCCGGGGCCGTTGCCGCCAATGCAGGCCACCAGATGAACGGCGTCAACAGCAGGGCGGCAATCACAATCAGACCAAATGGGCGCATGGGGTTCTCCTCAGATTGCCCCCAATCTAATGACCCCCTGTCTCAGTTCCAGAGCAGATCCGGCGATATTGCGCTATATTAGACCCAAGTTTAGGCCCGATTGCCGCGCCAAAGGATAAACAGCCCCGATAGGACAACAATTGCGCTGCCAAGCAACATGCTTTGATCCATGTCTTCGCCAAACACAAACACACCCAGCCCAAGACCAAACAGCAGCCGTGAATAGCGAAACGGCGTGACCGAGGCCACCGCCCCCGTGCGCATCGCCCGCATCAAAGCCACATAGGCCCCTGCCCCAACGCCACAGGCCAAAACAAGAAAGCTCAGCTCTCGCAGGGCGGGCATCACCAGCATTTTCTGTTCCCATCCCATGTAAAGCGCACCGGCAAAAATGATCGCCGCAAATCCCCAGATGCCCAAAACCTGCACGCTGAGCGATTTCGGCGCGGCGCGGCTGGCCAAATCACGCCCCGCAAACCCCAGCATCCCCAGCACCGCAAGGATCGACAAAGGCGAAAAGCTATCTCCCGTGGGCTTCAGAATGATCAAAACACCAACGAGCCCGACAAAGATCGCGCTCCAGCGACGCCAGCCAACCTTTTCACCAAACACAACCGCCGCGCCCAGAACAACCACAATGGGTGTGGCCTGAAGAATGGCCGTGGTTGACGACAAGGGGGTCAGCGCAAGCGCAAGCACAAAAAACAGCCGCCCGATCACCTCAAAAAACGCGCGAATGCGCATCGGTTTTGAAAGCACCTCAGGCGGCATCATGCGCTGCCCCAGCACTTTCGCCCAGAGCGCAAAGATCACGACGCCACCGGCGCCAAACATCATCAGAACCTGCGCCACCGGCAGATTGATTGATGCGGCCTTGAGAAAGGCATCTTCGACGGCAAACCCGGCCATGGCCACCACCATCCAGATCGCCCCAATCAAATTGCTGCGGGCGCTGATCTCGATGTCGGGTGAAATGCTCATGCTGGGCTCCTTTGCGCGCACCTTGCGACGCCGCTTTGCCAAGCGCCAGCCCCAAATCCCCATCATCAAAGGCGCAATGTCACACCCCGCATTTTGCCTGCCCCGTCAAAGGTGGGGAAAGGGGCTGCTATCCCGACCTCAAAGCTTCGTCCGACGCAACGTCACCGAAGTGGTACAAAGCGCGCTGAGGCCCGTACAATGCGTACAAATGGTACACTTTGGCCGGTTGTGCACGGTGCCGGCATCGCAAATGGCGCGTCTCTGCGGCAATCCCCACTGGACCGGGGCAAGTCCCGCGCCTAACCTACGGGCATGTTGGTCTATCTAACCCGCAGATTGATTTCACTTTTTCTAAGCCTCGTCGTCGCGTCGATGGTGATTTTCCTTGTTGTCGAAGTCGCCCCGGGCGATCCCGCGAGCTATATGTTGGGGATCAACGCCCAACCCGACACCATCGCCGCTCTGCGGACCGAACTGGGATTGGATCAACCGAAATTACAACGGTATTTCAGTTGGGTCACCGGTATGATGACCGGTGATTTCGGCACCTCCTACACCTACCGCGCGCCTGTGGCCCAGATGATCGCAGACCGTATGTGGATCTCACTGCCTCTTGCACTGATGGCCCTGACGCTGTCCGCGCTGATTGCCTTTCCCGCCGGGCTTCTGGCGGCGTCCAAACGTGGAAAAGCCGGTGATGTCAGTGTGATGGCCGCAACGCAGCTCGGTGTCGCCATTCCAAATTTCTGGTTTGCCATGCTGCTGGTCCTGCTCTTTGCCATCAAGCTCCGCTGGGTCAGCGCGGGTGGTTTTGCCGGTTGGGATACCCCTATGGCCGCAATTAAATCTCTCACACTGCCTGCGATCGCGCTTGCCCTGCCTCAGGCCGCGATCCTCACCCGCGTGCTGCGTTCCGCTCTGATCGACACACTTTCTGAAGACTTCATGCGCACCGCCCGCGCCAAAGGGCTCACCCGCGGACAAACGCTTTGGCGTCATGGATTGCGCAATGCCCTGATCCCCGTGCTCACCATCCTTGGGCTACAGTTCTCCTTCCTCCTCGCCGGAGCCATTATTATCGAACAGGTTTTCTACCTTCCGGGGCTCGGACGGCTAATTTTTCAAAGCATCACCCAGCGCGATTTGATTGTCGTTGAATCCGTCGTGATGCTTTTGGTCTTCGCGGTGATTGTCGTGAATTTTCTGACCGATCTAGCCTATGCGCTGGTGGATCCCCGTCTCAGGAGCCGCGCATGAACCGATCATTATTTCTAGGTGCCTGGCTGAGCGCGATCTTCTTGCTTGGCGCGCTGCTGTCCTTTGTCTGGACCCCAGCCGACGTGGGGGCAATGGACATACCGAACCGGTTGAAATCGCCTGACTTTCACCATCTGCTTGGTACGGATCATTTTGGCCGCGATCTGCTCAGCATGATTATGGTGGGTGCCCGCACCTCTATCGCGGTGGCGGTTGTTGCCGTTGGTATTGGCATGGGCGCTGGGGTGCCTCTTGGGCTCGCGGCGGCGGCACACAGCGGTGGCATGATTGACGAGTTCATCAGCCGGGGCAACGATCTGATCTTTGCCTTCCCGTCGCTGGTGATTGCAATCCTGATCACCGCAAGCTTTGGTGCAGGCGCCATCAACGCCATTATCGCCATCGGTATTTTCAATATCCCGGTGTTCGCCCGCTTGACCCGGGGTGCAGCGTTGTCTCTGTGGCAGCGCGAGTTCATTCTTGCCGCGCGGGTGGCCGGGAAATCCACCACCCGGATCAGCGCCGAGCATATTCTGCCCAACATCGCCAATTTGCTGATTGTGCAGGGTACAATCCAGTTTTCCCTCGGCATTCTGGCCGAAGCCGGGTTGTCATATGTGGGGCTTGGGGCCCAGCCTCCGACCCCAAGCTGGGGCCGTATGTTGGCGGATGCGCAGACCATGGTTGCCCTTGCCCCGCATGTGGCGATTGTTCCCGGCCTCGCGATTGTCTCTATGGTGCTGGGCCTGAACCTCCTGGGTGATGGGCTACGCGACAGGCTCGACCCGAAACTGCGGGTGATGCGCACATGAACCTGCTTCGAATCCAAGACCTGTCCCTAACGATCCACGGGAAACATATTCTCAAGGGCATCTCTCTGGATATTGCCACCGGCGAAGTTGTTGCCCTGACAGGGGAATCCGGGTCCGGGAAATCCATGACGGCCTTTGCCACCATGGGCCTTCTGCCCCAAGGCGCAGAGGCGTCGGGCCAGATCCATCTGTTAGACAAAGACCTACTGTCTCTGTCCGAGGGCCAAATGTGCGAAATCCGTGGGCGCGACATTGGCATGGTGTTTCAGGAACCCATGACTGCACTGAACCCGGTACAGTGTATCGGCGATCAGGTGATGGAGACTATCCTGATCCATGGTGCTGGCAGCAAGGCAGAGGCGCGTGCCCGGGCGCGTGATGTTTTGACCCGTGTGGGCCTGCCGCCGGACCAGTTCCCCCTATCACGCTTCCCCCATGAGCTCTCAGGCGGTCAACGACAGCGGGTGGTGATCGCCATGGCCATTGCGCTGCGGCCAAGACTGCTCATCGCCGATGAACCCACCACGGCGCTCGATGTCACCACCCAGGCGCAAATCCTGAGCCTGCTGCTCAGTCTCGCCAAATCCGACGACATGGCATTGATGATGATCACCCATGATCTGGCCGTGGTGTCTCAGATGGCCGACCGCATTGCGGTGATGCAGCATGGGGAAATCGTGGAAGAGGGGGCTACGGACGATCTTTTCTCCGAAATGCGCCACCCCTACACCCAAGCGCTGTTTCAGGCGTCCCGCCATCAGGCCAACCTACCAGCCCCCGTCTTCGCCGCGCCGTTGCTACAGGTTCAAGATCTCAAACGCAGCTATCCGCTCCCACGCCCGCATCCCTTTGCCAAACGCCCGCGATTTGAGGCCGTCAAAGGGGTGAGCTTTGAAATCGCAAAAGGGGAACGGGTGGGATTGGTCGGTGAATCGGGTTGCGGAAAATCGACCCTCACCCGCGCCATTCTTGGTCTCGATCCCATTCAATCAGGTCACATCACACTGGATGGCACTCCCATTGCCACCGCAGGACCCGACACAAAGCGCAAGATCCAGGTGGTGTTCCAAGACCCCTACGGCAGCTTCAATCCTCGCCACCGGGTAGATCGGCTTGTCTCTGAACCATTTCATCTATTGCCGGATGCGCCGCAAGGCCCCGCCCGGCAGGAAGCCATTGCTCAGGCGCTAATTGCGGTCGGGTTATCACCCAGTGATCAAACCAAATTCATCCATGAATTCTCTGGCGGTCAGCGCCAGCGCATCGCCATTGCCCGCGCGCTGATCACCCGCCCCGAGTTGATCATTTTTGACGAAGCGGTGTCTGCCCTCGATGTGCGGGTACGGGCGCAAATTTTGGATCTGATGGCCGATCTCAGCCGAGAGTATGGGCTGTCTTATCTGTTCATCACCCATGACCTGACTGTGGTACGATCGATCACCGACCGCGTTTTAGTGATGAAACAAGGTGAGATCGTCGAAACCGGCCCAACCAAACAGGTGCTGGATGATCCACAGCATATTTATACACAAACATTGGTAGGCGCCGCTCCTACCCTACCCGATATTGGAGACCCTCATGCTGCCAACGCTGCCGTTTGATCCTTCGAAAATGCTGATTGGCGGCGCATGGCATGCGGCCGCAGACACACTCACACTGGAAAACCCCTCGACTGCGACACCTCTCGCCGAGATCGCAAAAGGCTCAGCTGCGGATATCGACACGGCAGTTCGCGCGGCGCAGACTGCCCTCGACGGCGAATGGGGGCGGTTTACGGCGACCGAGCGCGGGCGCGTTCTGACTAGGTTGGGTCAACTGGTAACCGAGAATGTCGAGCTGCTGACCCAGTTGGAAACGCTGGATGTGGGCAAACCGGTCACGCAGGCCCGGGCCGATGCCGTGGCTCTGGCACGCTATTGCGAATTTTATGGCGGGGCAGCGGACAAGCTGCACGGCCAGACCATTCCCTATCTTGATGGCTATACCGTCTATACGATGCGCGAACCCCATGGGGTGACCGGGCATATTGTGCCGTGGAATTACCCGATGCAGATCATTGGCCGCTCGGTTGGGGCAGCTCTCGCCATGGGCAATGCCTGTGTGCTGAAACCCGCCGAAGATGCCTGTCTGACCGCCCTGATGTTTGCCCATTTGGCACAGGAGGCCGGCCTGCCAGCTGGGGCCTTAAACGTGGTGCCTGGATTGGGTTCAGAGGCTGGCGCAGCGCTGGCCGGTCACCCCGGCATTCAGCACCTGAGCTTCACAGGCTCTGTCGCCACCGGCGCCGCAGTTCAGATCGCGGCAGGGGCCAATGTTGTGCCAGTGACGCTTGAGCTTGGCGGGAAATCCCCGCAGATTGTGTTTGAAGACGCCGATATCGGCGCGGCTTTGCCTTTCCTCGTCAATGCAGGACTGCAAAACGCCGGTCAAACCTGTTCAGCCTCCTCGCGTATTCTTGTCCATCGCTCTCGCCTTGAGGAGGTGACCCACGAGATGGTCAAAGCCTATCAGGCAAAGCACATTGGCCCGGCTGATAGTGACCCGGACATTGGCCCTTTGATCAATGGCACCCAACAGGCGCGTGTCAAAACTTATCTACAACGTGCCGCCGACCTGCCCTGTCTGGCGCGGATTGAGCCGCCAGCCAGCCACGGACATTATGTCCCCGTCTGTCTGTTTGGCCCCGTGCCGCCCGATCACCCGCTCGCACAGGAAGAAATCTTTGGACCTGTGCAGGTGATCATCCCGTTTGACACCGAGGATGAGGCCGTGGCCCTTGCCAATGGCACCGAGTTTGGCCTAGTTGCAAGCCTCTGGACCCGCGACGGCGCCCGGCAAATGCGGCTGGCCAAGCGGTTGAAATCGGGACAGGTCTTTATCAACAATTATGGGGCTGGCGGCGGCGTTGAGCTGCCCTTTGGCGGTGTGGGCAAATCCGGCCACGGCCGCGAAAAAGGGTTCGAAGCCCTCTACGGATTTTCCACATTGAAAACGGTCGCAGCCTACCATGGCTAAGCCACTAAGCTGCCTTGCCGTCCTTGTCTTAGCTTTGTTCGCGGCGGGCCTGTTTGGCATGGTGCACAATCAAATCAGCTATTCCGTCGGCTCCGTCTATTTCTATGAGTTCAAATTCGCCCAATTTCGTGTGGCCGAGCCTCTGCACAACCGCGCAGGTGCCGCACTGATAGGCTGGCAGGCGAGCTGGTGGATGGGCGCGTTTATGGGGCCAATCCTCGCGCTGCCTGCTCTGCTGATCAAAGGCACGCGCCCCTATCTGCGCGCCTGTTTACGCGGGGTGTTCTATGTCGTGGCAACGGCCCTTATCTGTGCCTTCCTCGGTCTCGCCCTCGCGGTTTGGATGCCCGACCTTACGCATCGTTTGCCGCTGCTTCCGAGCTCTGATCCACAGGGGTTCCTCCGCGCCGCATTGATGCACGAAGGTGCCTATCTGGGGGCGGGCCTGGGCCTTACTTTGGCGCTGCTCTCGATTTGGCGCGCACGACGTCTACAAATTCGTTCAGGAGATTTTACATGAGATTGCAAGGTAAACGCGCCATCGTCACCGGCGCCGGATCTGGATTTGGTGCAGGCATCGCCCGACGCTTCGCCGAGGAAGGTGCACAGGTTCTGGTGGCCGATATCAACACCGAGGCCGCACAGGCGGTTGCGACGGAAATCGATGGAATTGCCTGCACCGTGGATGTGGGTGATCGCGACAGTGTCACCGCGATGGTTCAGACCGCTGGCACCGCCTTTGGCGGCACCGATATTCTGATCAACAATGCGGGCATCACCCATCTTCCCGCCCCGATGGAAGAGATCGAAGACGACGAGTTTGACCGGGTTTTTGCGGTGAACTGCAAATCGGTCTATCTCGCTGCCCGCGCCCTTGTACCCGCCTTCAAGGCACAATCGTCTGGGACAATTCTCAACGTCGCCTCAACCGCGGGCGTTTCTCCGCGCCCCAACCTCAATTGGTACAACGCCTCCAAAGGCTGGATGATCACCGCGACCCGTGCGATGGCGGTCGAACTGGCGCCCTTCGGCATTCGCGTCAATGCTCTCAACCCTGTGGCCGGGGAAACCCCGCTGCTCAAAAGTTTCATGGGCGAAGACACCCCTGAGATTCGCGCCAAATTCCTCTCAACCATCCCTTTGGGCCGTTTTTCGACACCCGAAGATCTGGCCAATGCCGCGCTCTATCTCTGCTCTGACGAGGCCAGCATGGTCACAGGTGTCTGCATGGAGGTCGATGGCGGTCGTTGCATCTGACCTGCTTCTTCTTTTGATAAAATACTCCGGGGTGAATTGGGGGCCTGCCCCCAAGAGGGGCAGCGCCCCTCCCCCGGCCTCCTCTTAAATACAGACAAGGACTGCCCATGCGCCCCGGCCCCCGCAATCTGATCACCGACATCTCCGGCCTGCGGGTTGGCAATGCACAGGACGCTACCTTGAAATCTGGCACCACGGTTCTGGTGGGTGACGCCCCCTTTACCGCCTCAGTTGCGGTTCAAGGTGGTGCGCCAGGCACGCGCGAAACTGATCTGTTGGCACCAGACAAATCTGCACCGGGCGTGGATGCTTTGGTGCTCTCAGGCGGTAGCGCCTTTGGTCTCGCCTCAGCCCAAGGGGTCATGGACACTCTGCACGCACAAGGCCGCGGTTTTCCGGTTCTCTCGGCACGGGTGCCTCTGGTGCCTGCCGCGATCCTGTTTGATCTGCTCAATGCGGGCGACAAAGACTGGGAAACCAATCCTTACCCCGCGCTGGGGCGCGAGGCCCTATTGAACGCCACAGAGGACTTTGATCTTGGCACCGAAGGGGCCGGGACTGGCGCGCAAACCGCCATGCACAAAGGTGGCCTTGGCTCTGCCAGTCTTGTGCTCGAACGGGGCGTGACAGTTGGCGCTTTGGTTGCGGTAAATCCCTTGGGCAGCGTGACCACCCCCTCGGGTCGGCATTTCTGGGCCTCGCAGTTTGAAATGAACGGCGAATTTGGAGGATTGGGCACGGATCCCACGCCCAGTTTTGACCTGCCGCCCAGCCGCAAGGTCAATGCCATGGCCAGTCTCGGCAACACCACCATCGCCATTGTTGCCACCGACGCGGCGCTGGACAAAGCGCAATGCAATCGCATGGCTGTGGCCGCGCATGATGGCATGGCGCGGGCGGTTGTCCCGTCTCACACTCCGATGGATGGCGATCTGGTCTTTGCAGCCGCCACCGGGGAAAAGCCTCTGGCTGATCCCGCAATTCAGCTTTCGGCATTGGGTCACGCCGCCAGCATCTGTCTTACCCGGGCCATTGCCCGCGCCGTATGGGAGGCGACCGCCGCACCGGGGGACACCTTGCCAACTTTGCGTGACGAACTGGGTCTTTAGTACAAAAGCGGTGGCTTATCCGGGTCTGATCCCGGCGCCACCTGCTTGATCTCGGCCGGTTTCTCCGGTTCTGGCAGGTCAAAGCGCAGCGCCACGCGGGCTAGTTCTGCGGCCAACGGATCGCTGTCTTTGACAAAGGTCACATCCAGCGCGCCCGCTTCCAGCCCAGAGAAAATCAGCGCCTCATTGATGGCCCCCGCAAGCGCGCGTTCCGCACCCTCCAAGGCACCCACGAATCCCAGCACATGGCCAATGCCGCCCCCCTCATAGGTGACCTCGGCCAGATAGGCGCTGCGCGCCAAACCAGCGGTCGTGGCGAGCTTACTGTCCAGCGCCTCTAATAGCACCTGAGGCAGATTGCGCGGCGCAGCCAGCCGTTCTGGGCGGGCCTCACGTTCTTCAGGCGCATTGTCCAACGTGCCGACAAGCCAGGTGATTGCCTCAGGCGGCAACAAAATTTCAGACGGCGCGACCTCGGGGTTCAAAGCCATACCGATGCCCTGTCCCGCCAACATCTGCGCCAAGGCCCGCCCCGGCAAAGCCGCATAAGGGACAGCGCGACCGGCAAACTGGGTCATCCGCTCTTCCAGATCAAAGACGAGAACAAACTTGGCGTCCTGCACTTCGAAGATCTCTGGCGTGATATTCTCCCCCACCGGCTCTTCCGCCAGCATCAGAAAAAGTTCGGACCCGGCAAGACGGTCGTAGAACCGCAGGCGGGCGGTGTCGTCGTCAGGCGCGGCCTGCATGGCGGCAAAGGCGGTGTCCAGTAGGGTCTCAGTCATGCAACAGCTCCTGAACCCGGGCGCGCAGGACCGGCAAAAGCTCGGCCTCGAACCAGGGATTGCGTTTCAACCATGCTGTATTGCGCCAAGACGGATGCGGCAAGGGCAGCACCTCGGGTAGATGGTCGCGCCACTGGTGAACGGTTTCAGTCACCGAGCCCGGCTTCTCAAGATGCCACTTCTGGGCATAGCCTCCAATCAACAGGGTCAGACCAATGTCTGGCATGTGATCCAATAGATCCTGTCGCCATGTTTTGGCACAGATCGCGGGTGGGGGCAGATCCGAGCCTTTGCGATACCCGGGAAAACAAAATCCCATCGGCACAATGGCTACGCGCGAGGCATCGTAAAACAGATCCGCGCCAATCCCCAACCAGTCGCGCAGCCGATCCCCTGATGGATCTGTGAAAGGGCGGCCCGACAGATGAACCTTCATCCCCGGCGCCTGACCCGCAATCAGAATCCGCGCCGTTGAAGAGACCTGAAACACCGGCCTTGGGGTATGGGCCGTTTCGGTCGCGGCAAAGCGATCGGCGCATATCTTGCAGGCCTGGATATCGTTCAAAAGCTGATCCATGCCTTCAATCTATTCAGATCCCACATCTTTTCCATGCACATGTTTTTCATTTCGATGATCTTCGAAATAAACCTTGCCAAATTCTATCATTTCGATATTTTCAGAATCATGAAAATGATAGACACCCCCACCCTGACGCTGGAAACAGCCGCCTCAAAATTCGCCGCGCTTGGTTCTGAGCAACGCCTGCAGGTTTTGCACGTGCTTGTGCGTGCTGGCCCGTCGGGATTGAGCATGGGCGATCTGGGCGAGCGCAGCGGGATCACCGGGTCCACGCTCACCCATCACCTTAAAATTCTCGCGGCCGCCGGACTGGCGACCCAGACCAAACACGGGCGCAGCATGATCTGCGCTGGTGCTGACATCGCCGAGGTTCAGGCGCTGTCTGAATATTTGCTGCGCCATTGCTGTGCAGATGAAACCTGTGAGCCAAAGGAGAACAACGATGGCTGACATCACATCAGGTCAGGGCCCCAGATGGCCCAAAATCTCAAAAGCCTGGGCAACCAGCGTGCTGATCCTCGTCGCCGTGGCGGTTTTCGACCCAGCTGAGTTTATGTCGGTGGTCAGTTTTGCCTGGAGCGCGCTGCTGGGCACCCTGCCTTTCATTGCCTTCGCGGTCTTTGCCGTGGCGTATCTGAAAGCAACGGGGGCTGAGACCCTGCTGGCGCGGGCCTTTGAAGGCAATGAACTGCGTATGATCGTCTTTGCGGCTTTTCTGGGAGGATTGTCTCCCTTTTGCTCCTGCGAGGTCATCCCGTTCATCGCCGCACTGCTAGCGGTGGGAGCCCCTTTAAGTGCCGTTATGGCCTTCTGGCTGGCCTCGCCGCTTATGGATCCGGCTATGTTTTCGATCACTGCCGGTATTCTTGGGTTTGAGTTTGCCTTGGCGAAAGTACTGGCTGCTGTGTCCGTCGGCATTCTTGGCGGTTTTGGCACCAAGCTCTTGAAAACCAGTCCCGTTTTTGCAGATCCGCTGAAAGAAACACCTCAGGTGGGCTGTGGTTGCGGTGCCAAGAAACCCTTTGAGGGCAAGCCGCTGTGGACGTTCTGGCAAGAGAGCCCGCGCAATGCGATCTTTCGGGATACTGCGCTTACCAATGCCTTGTTCCTGCTGAAGTGGCTGACCCTTGCCTATGTGATCGAAGCTCTGATGGTGCGCTATATTCCCGCTGAGCTGGTGGCGCAGGTTCTGGGCGGCTCTGGCATGATGCCAATCCTGTTGGGCGCCTTTGTCGGCATGCCCGCCTATCTCAATGGCTATGCGGCGGTGCCTTTGGTCAACGAGCTTTTGGCCATGGGCATGGCCCCGGGGGCGGCCATGAGCTTTATGATTGCTGGCGGTGTCAGCAGCATTCCCGCCGCAATCGCCGTCTGGGCCTTAGTCAAGCCACGCGTTTTTGCCGCCTATCTGACATTCGCAGTCACCGGTGCGGTATTGGCGGGTCTCGCCTGGAGCCTTTGGGCCTGACACGTCAGCCACCAAAATTCACCCCAGCGTTGCCCGCGCTGGGGTTTTCTTTGAGTTGCATCCAACATCGATCACTGGCACATCTCTGAGTTCCTGCCAGCAGTACAAAAATAGCTCGCCCAAGCCATTGTTATCCGTGTTGGGTCGGCAAACATTGCTCTGTGAGTCAGCTTCCGGTAAATCCAGCACTTAGAAACAGAACGACATGCCGAGGAGGCCCCATGTATCGTGTCTGGAATTTCCTGACGAACTATTCTCTCCTGTTGATCATCGGGGCTGTGACCGCGTTGATCTGGGCGAATATGGATGTACTTTCCCCAGTTGCCGGGGATCCCCATTATTGGGCCAATGCCTACCACCACTTTGTTGAGTTTGTGATCTGGGATCATGCGCCCATCGGGCATCTGCATGATGGGCACCGCACGCTCACGCTCCATTATCTTGTCAATGACCTCTTGATGGCCTTCTTCTTTGGCATCGCCGCGAAAGAAGTTTGGGAAGCGGTTATTCTCAAAAACGGGTCCCTGCGCGGCAAGCGGGCTGCGACACCTTTGTTTGCAACAGCAGGCGGCATGTTTGGACCCATTGGTGTGTATTTGGGTTTGGCATTGTTCCTCGGATCGGACACCTACAATGCGGTGGCCAATGGCTGGGCCATCCCGACGGCCACAGACATCGCCTTTAGCTATCTTGTAGGCCGTCTGGTGTTTGGTGCGGGGCACCCTGCGGTGCGCTTCCTGCTGCTTCTGGCCATTGCAGATGACGCCGCAGGCCTGATTATTCTGGCCATTTTCTACCCCTCCGGTGAGCTTGCGCCGGAATGGCTTCTGCTTTCGCTTGCTGCCGCAGTAGGTGTCTTTGTGCTCGCAAACTGGCTGCCACGTCGTATGGACCGTCACAAACAGGACCGCCCGAACTCGACATGGATGCGCAAAACCCTCAGCTTCTGGCCCTATCTGCTTGCGGCCTGTGCCAGCTGGTATGGCTTTATGATGTCCGGCCTACACCCTGCACTGGGCCTTCTGCCGATTGTGCCAACCATCCCGCATGCGGATCGGTCCTTTGGTATCTTCAGTGAAGCCGAAACGCATCTGCATGACTTGCTCAACACCATCGAGCACGCCCTGAAACACCCGGTTGAGATCGTGCTCTTCTTCTTTGGGCTTTGTAATGCAGGTGTTGAATTTTCGTCCATGGGCGACGCGACCTGGTTGGTTCTGGCAGGCCTGTTGATCGGGAAACCCATCGGTATCTTCATCATGGGCTGGATTGCAGCGGTTCCACTCAAGCTTGGCATACCTCAGGGCATGCGCTTGATTGACCTTGTGGTCATCGGTTTTGTTGCTGCAATCGGCTTTACCGTTTCGCTCTTCGTGGCGACGGTCGCCTTTGACGCGGGACCGGTGCAGGATGCTGCCAAAATGGGGGCGCTGTTCAGCTTTGCCGCCGCGATTGTTTCCATTATCGCGGGTAAAGTCACACGGGTCGAAAAGCAGGATCTGTGATCCAACCTTTAAAGACTGTTTACGAAGTGGGCCCCAATCGGGGCCTTCTTTGCTTTTGTTTCCTGATCGGGTCATAATGTAGCCCCAATCACCGCCTACTTCAGAGGGTGAACCCAAAGTGGCAACAACGTGCAGATTCGGGGAAACCCAATGTTAGAGTTCGACATGGTCAGCAAGTCCTTCTGGACAGGCACACAGCGTAAGGTGATCCTTGATCGGGCCTCTTTCCGCGTGGATCTGGGCGAGTCTCTTGGAATCCTCGCGCCCAATGGCACCGGCAAGACCACCATGATCAAAATGATGGCGGGTCTGGAAAAACCGGACGAGGGTGAAGTGCGCCGTGGTTGTAACGTCTCATTTCCACTTGGGTTTATGGGTGGTGTGATCCCTAAGATCTCCGCCAAGGAAAACGCCCGCTTCATCGCCAAGATGTACGGGCTGGATCCCGACTATGTTGAATCCTTTTGCCGCTGGCTGTGTGGATTGAAGGAATACTTCGATCAGCCCATCGGCACCTATTCCTCCGGCATGCGCGCGCGTTTCACGTTTTCTCTGATGCTTGCGCTGGATTTCGACATTTATCTGATCGACGAAGGCATGCCGAACTCGACAGATGCCGAGTTCAACAAAAAGGCCGGTGAGGTTCTGGCCGAACGGTTGCGCACAACGACAATCATCATTGTCTCACACCAGCCGAAGATCCTCGAAAAATTCGCCCGCAAGGCCGCTGTTCTCCTGGATGGCAAATTGCACATGTTTGATACCTTGGAAGAAGCGAAACAGCTCTATGACTACGAAACCCAAGGCTAAAAAGTTCCGTATCCGGCGTTCGCCTGCCGCAGAAGCCGCCTTCGCCGCCGAAGGCCAAGCCCCGCAGCAGCCTGCGTCCCATGCGCAGCCTCAGCCACCTGCTCAGCCGACGACGCCTGCGGCTGAACGCCCGGCGGCCCCACAGCGGCCTGCCGCGCCCGCTCAACCTGACGCGCCGCGTTCGGGTGAGGTGAGTTCTGCCAAACAGGTTGCGTCCGACGTGGACATCGACGCCGTGCGCCAAGAGGGCCTGACAGGTCGCCAATTGCGTATGGCGCGGCGTGTCGCCCACAAACATGGTCTGTCACCTACATCCGATTTCGACGCGGTGCGCCTGCTGCGTGCCAAGGGCATCGATCCGTTCCAGCGGACCAATATGCTTGAACTGGTGAAGCCGGAAAGCACTGCTGCAGGTGCCAGAAAACCGCAGCCCCGCATGCAGTTGCCTCAGACGGTTCCCGCCGACAAAAAGCAACAGCTTCCCTCCACCGAAGTCACAAACCCGGCAGACCGACGCGCCGCTGAAATTCGTCAAATCCAGATGGAGATCGCCAAGCGTCGTCGCCGGAAGATGGTCTTGTTGATGGCCCGTCTGGCGGCCTTTGTTTTTCTGCCTGCGATTATCGCTGGGTATTACTTCTATGCCGTTGCCACACCGATGTATTCGACCAAATCCGAATTCCTGATCATCAAAAATGACGGGGGCGGAAGCGCTGCCGGTGGCCTGTTTGCCGGTTCGCCCTTTGCAACAGCAACCGATGCCATCGCGGTTCAAAGCTATCTGCAATCCAAAGACGCCATGCTGCGGCTGGACGAAGATGAAGGCTTTAAAGATCACTTCAGCAGCGACGCCATTGATCCAATTCAGCGCCTTGAACCGAATCCCTCCAATGAAGAGGCGTATAAGCTTTATAAACGTCATGTGGTGATCGGCTTTGACCCCACCGAGGGCGTGATCAAAATGGAAGTGATCGCTGCAGATCCGGAACTGGCCAAGCGTATCAGTCAGGCTTTGATTGGCTACGCAGAAGAACGTGTCGACAATCTCTCTTTGCGCAAAAGGTCCAATGCTGTTCAGGACGCCGAACAGGGCTTGAATAATGCAGAACAGGCCCGTCGCACAGCGCAGGAACGTCTTGTCCGCCTGCAGCAGGAAGGCAATGCGGTTGATCCCGAAGCTCAGATTGCGGCACTGCGCTCGCAAATCAACACCTACGAGCTTCAGTTTCAGGAGAAGAAGCTTCAACTTCAGGCCCTGCTGGACAATGCCCGGCCCAACCGCGCCAAAGTGGACGGCGCCCGTGGTGACATCCGCCGGCTGGAAACCCTTCTGCAAACGCTCAACACCCGCATGATCAGTGCGACAACAGGCGAAGGGTCGCTGGCAGAGAAAGCCGCGCAGATCCAGCTGGCCCAAGCTGACTTGGCCACACGCGATCTGATGCTGCAAACCGCTCTGCAATCGCTCGAATCAGCCCGTCGAGAAGCGGCGACTCAGGCTCGGTACCTCACTACCTCGGTTGAACCCGTGGTGTCAGAAGACCCCGCCTATCCCCGCAGCTTTGAAAACACCATTCTGGCTTTCCTGGTCTTTGCAGGGGCCTATCTGATGGTATCCCTGACCGCATCGATCCTACGGGAACAGGTTTCGGGCTAAGGTCAGACAATCTTTGCAACTAAGTTGTGGGGGGCTGCGGGTTTCGACTTGCAGCCCCCCTGCTCTTTCCGTTAAACGGGTCAGCGGAGCGGTGGCCGAGTGGTCGAAGGCGCACGCCTGGAAAGTGTGTAGGCGGGAGACCGTCTCGAGGGTTCGAATCCCTTCCGCTCCGCCACACATCTGAAATTCCAAACAATGCAAAGACTTCGTCTGCCAGCAGAACCGTTTGTTCAGCATGTCGATTTTCGCACCAAACCAATAATCAGCCCCGCACTCTGCCCGGTTGGTATGTTACGGAATTTACGCCTGATAATCGCACCGTGCGCCCATTACCCCACCTTAGCCACCAGCACCTCGCCGAACTTATCACACGGCACTTAGAGCGATTATTTTCATACATATATGGCGCTAACAGCGATCAGAGCCTTCAATCAGCCTTGTAATTCAGAAGACATGGTGGCATATGAAGGCGGCGACGTTATCTCTATCGGCCACACTGCTCCTCTAAGTTCAGTCTTTTCGATCTAGCACTGACTTTGCCGACATGCCGCATTTCGCGGGCATTTAACTTGGAGAACGACAATGGCCAATGGCACCGTAAAATGGTTCAACACCACCAAAGGTTTCGGATTTATCGCCCCTGAAGGCGGCGGAAAAGACGTATTCGTACACATTTCTGCAGTTGAGCGCGCAGGCCTGACCGGTCTGGCAGACAACCAGAAAGTTACCTTTGACGTAGAAGCAGGCCGTGACGGCCGCGAAAGCGCGAGCAACATCGCTCTGGCGTAAGGCTCTGCCCCGATTTTTCGGGGCAATCCTAAAGAATTTGAACGGGTGTATCGCAAGCGATGCGCCCGTTTTTTGATTCGACTGGCTCTCGCGCAGATCTGTTCGAAACAGGCGCAAGACCAATGTTCAAACAGGCTCTCTGACATCAAATCGGGCAGTTATTTGAATTTTCTAAACAAACATCCTATATACAACGTCAACAAAAAAATTCTGAGCAGTTTCTGAATGTACAGCCTTCTCCAATCCCTCTGGCGGGATCTTCTTTCTCTTATGCTTCAGCGCCCCAAAGCGTTGCAGATGGCCGCGCTGTGCCATCGTGGGGAAGGCAAAAAGAGAGAATATCTCTTGGTGACCAGTCGGGACACCGGGCGCTGGATTATTCCAAAGGGCTGGCCCATTCGCGGATTGAACTCGAGTGAGACCGCCATGCGCGAAGCTTGGGAAGAAGCCGGAGTTAAGGATGGTGAAGTAAACGACTCACCAATCGGCAGCTATTCTTATAACAAGAAACGCGCCAATGGCTTTGAAGTTCCAGTGAAAACTCTGGTCTACTCGGTTGCGGTCAACAATCTGGCGGAAGAATTTCCCGAAGCCCATGAGCGTCGACGCAAATGGGTGAGCGCGGAAAAGGCGGCCTCATTGGTCAATGAATCCGGTTTGAAGTCGATTTTTCATTCTGAGAAGGCCAATCGCCGCGACATTTGAACGGTTGCGTCTCTGCATGTCGACCCGGTAAGGAACCCCACCACATTCAGGGGACATTCCGATGACTGAACAGCAAGGCGATCCACGCCACCTCGAGACGCTTGATCGAGATCTCGCAAGGTTTTCCAAACTAGAAACCGCGACGGCCTTGGTCGCCCGTCCCATGGTTGGCCTGAGCGTGTCGTTTGTGTTTGTGGTTCTCGCTGGCATCGCGGCCATGCTATTCTTTGGCCAAGCCAACAACACGCTGATTGTGGTTCTTGCCGCCTGTCTTGGCGCTTATATGGCGTTGAACATTGGTGCCAATGACGTAGCCAACAATATGGGTCCTGCGGTGGGTGCAAACGCGCTCTCGATGGGGGGCGCCATTGCCATCGCCGTGATTTTCGAAAGCGCTGGTGCATTGATCGCTGGCGGCGATGTGGTTTCAACCATCGCCAAAGGCATCATCGCACCTGAAAGCATGGGCACGGCCTCGGTGTTTATCTGGGCCATGATGGCGGCGCTACTGTCTGCGGCCCTTTGGGTTAATCTGGCCACCTGGATCGGTGCCCCCGTTTCGACCACGCACTCCGTTGTTGGTGGTGTGATGGGCGCAGGCATCGCTGCGGCGGGGTTCGCGGCTGTGAACTGGGCAACAATGAGCAAAATCGCTGCCAGCTGGGTCATCTCGCCCGTTTTGGGGGGTGTTGTCGCCGCGTTGTTCCTCGCGTTGATCAAGTCACGCATCATCTATCGCGAAGACAAGATTGCTGCGGCCCGCACCTGGGTGCCTGTCCTCGTGGGCATCATGGCCGGTGCATTTGCATCGTATCTCGCTCTCAAGGGGTTGAAGAAGATCATCAAGATCGACCTGCCCATGTCCTTGATGATTGGCGCGGCCGTTGGTGTGCTGGTTTGGATTATCATGATCCCGCTGATCCGCAAACAATCCGAAGGTCTGGAGAACCGGAACAAGTCGCTCAAAGTTCTGTTTGGTATTCCACTTGTGGTCTCTGCAGCCCTGTTGAGCTTTGCTCATGGGGCAAATGATGTGGCCAATGCAGTTGGCCCCTTGGCGGCGATTGTTCAGGCCTCGCTCTCTGGTGATTTCACGCATGCAGTGTCGATCCCTTATTGGGTTATGGTGATCGGAGCCTTTGGCATCTCGTTTGGCCTGTTCCTCTTTGGGCCAAAACTGATCCGCATGGTTGGTGGCCAGATCACGAAACTGAACCCAATGCGTGCCTATTGTGTCGCCTTGTCGGCCGCGATCACCGTGATCGTAGCAAGCTGGCTTGGCCTGCCGGTCAGCTCCACCCATATCGCGGTTGGTGCCGTGTTTGGTGTGGGCTTTTTCCGCGAATGGGATGCCGCCCGCCGCGTACGCAATGCGCGCCTTGCCATGCCCAACCGTGCTGATTTTGCCCCTGAAGAACGCCGCCGTAGAAAGCTGGTTCGCCGGTCTCATTTCATGACAATTATCGCGGCCTGGATCATCACCGTTCCTGCCGCCGCCGCCCTGTCCGCTGCGATCTTCTTCCTGCTCAATCTCACCATGGGCTGAGCTAAGAATTGAGCTGGGCACCGATTGGTTTCGAGTGCCCGGTTCAGGCCTATAGGCGCTACTTTTGGGCTAAATTTTCACCCCAAAAACACGCTATTTTTCCTGAGATAGACAACAAAAAGGCGCCCTGAGGCGCCTTGTTTTATTGGTCGGAGCGAGAGGATTCGAACCTCCGACCCCTGCCTCCCGAAGACAGTGCTCTACCAAGCTGAGCTACGCTCCGACCGTAGCGGGCGGAATACGCCCGATCATACCCGGATGCAAGGCTATTCTTGGCTTTCTTTTCCGCTTTTCATCAGGGTCCCAACCCGCACGCTCACAGGTAGTCCAAGGCGGGTTCTTGTTCGCAAAACCGGGCGGTTAGACGAAACAGTCTCGTTGGATTCACGGCGCAAAATGTACAACCCACTGGCGATGATAATGCCCGTTCCAACATAGGTCAGCGTGTCGGGATATTCGCCGAAAAACAACGCCCCATAGAGGATCGCCCAGAGGATCTGAGAGTATTGCATAGGCGCGACAAGCACCGCCTGGCCCCGTTGATACGCCAGGATAAGACAAAACATCGCAACCAGAGCCATGGCCGAAACAATGGCCGAAATTCCCAGATGTAAAATGGGCATGGGCGTGTAGAAAAACGGCAGAAAAATCGACGCTACTATGAAGTTCGTCATCATCGGATAGAGGATCATGACAACTGGGCGTTCATCCGTTCCAAGCTTGCGCACAACGATGGAATTTAACGCCCCGGCGACAGCACAGACCAACGCGGCGGCGTGACCAAGACTAAAATCAGCGGCCCCCGGGCGCAGCACAACCATAACGCCACATAGACCCACCAGAACTGCCATCCCGCGCCGCAGCCGTACGGTTTCGCCGAGCACCGGAATGGCCAACACCGTGATCAACAATGGCATGGCAAAAATCGCGGCATAGACCTGTGCCAGCGGCAGCGTGGAGAAAGCATAAAAGGCGCACAATGCCGCCATGGCACCTGAAATGCTGCGCAGCGCCACCCAGCCCGGATTTCGGGGACGTAGCGTGCCCGGCTCCGCATCCCGCATCAGGATGATGGTGATCATCGGAAAGCTGAAGAGTGCACCAAAGAACAAAACCTGGAACGTCGAGTACTGCGCACCGAGGATTTTGATGAACACGTCATGAGTAGAAAAAATGCCAAACGCCGCCAAAGCATACAAAGCGGCCTGGACATTGGATTGAGGAGCCGAAGACGTGTCGGACATGGGCAACCTATGATTTTGGGTGTTAACGCTACCGCGATACAACCTAAACCGGTCACCTGACAAGGGGGAAGACCGTGGCGCGCAAACGCCACGATCTGAAAAGTTTAGAGGGACGCGTCCAGTGCGGCCAGAATAGCATCACCCATTTCAGTGGTGGAAACGGGCGTAACGCCTTCTTCTCCCAACAGATCTGCGGTGCGCACTCCGTCAGCCAGAACTTTTTCAACAGCGCCTTCAAGACGGTCCGCTTCGGCGCCTTGATCAAAGGAATAACGCAGCGCCATGGCGAAGCTGAGGATACAGGCGATTGGGTTGGCTTTGCCCTGACCCGTGATATCCGGCGCCGACCCATGTACCGGTTCGTACATCGCTTTAGGGCGACCATTCGCCATCGGAGCACCAAGCGAGGCCGACGGCAGCATGCCAAGCGAACCGGTCAGCATCGCGGCACAATCCGAGAGGATGTCGCCAAACAGGTTGTCGGTCAGGATGACGTCAAACTGCTTGGGCGCCCGGACCAGCTGCATCGCGCCGTTGTCTGCGTACATGTGGCTCAGCTCAACATCCGAGTACTCGGCCTGATGGATCTCGTTGACCACGTCACGCCACAGAATACCCGATTCCATAACATTAGCTTTTTCCATCGAGCACACTTTGTTGCCGCGACGACGAGCAAGCTCGAACGCAGATCTCGCAACACGCGCAATTTCGCTTTCGGTGTATCGCTGGGTGTTGATACCAACGCGCTCATTACCTTCTTCGAAGATGCCACGGGGCTCACCAAAATAAACACCCGAGGTCAGCTCGCGCACGATCATGATATCCAGACCGGCCACGATGTCTGTTTTCAGCGACGAGAAATCCGCCAGTGCATCAAAACACTGGGCCGGGCGCAGGTTGGAATACAGGTCCATTTCCTTACGCAGGCGCAGCAGACCGCGCTCGGGCTTTACCGAGAAATCGAGATTGTCGTACTTGGGGCCACCTACGGCACCGAGCAGAACTGCGTCAACTTCCTGGGCTTTGGCCATGGTTTCATCCGCAAGCGGCACACCATGTTTGTCATAGGCCGCACCGCCCACCAGATCTTCGCTGACATCAAAGGCCAGATCCCGCTTGGCGCCGAACCAGTCGATGATCTTGCGGACTTCGGTCATGACTTCTGGGCCAATGCCGTCGCCGGGCAGGATGAGAAGCGAAGGGGTGGTCATGCGGGCTCTCCTATATGTATCGCAAGGGGCCTAGCGCGCAGCGCCCAAAGGGTCAATATTGCGCGAGGACACAGCCTAGGAAAACAAGGTTGCGTGGCGGATAAATCAAACGAAATGGAGCGAAATCACGCTTTGACGAAGGGCATCAGCCCATCTGCAAGCGCATCCCACACGCGGCGCAACCTGGGGGTGGCACGCACGGCCTCATGCGCCGCCAGCCACAAGGGCAAAGTGGGCAGGGGCATGTCATGCAAAACGCGCTCTACTCCCGGCTCAAGATCAGCCACACAGGTCTGAGCGAATCCGATCCCGCATCCTGCGCGAACCAACTCCCAATAGACCCCATGGTGGTCACATCGGGTTGCAAACCAATCCCGTTGCGCGTCGATCCCCTTTTCACGCAGCCCCCGCAAAATCATGTCAGAGCGATCATAGCCAACAAGGTCGGTCTCAAAGAAATCATCCAGAGTCTGCGGGCGGCCGACGCGATCAAGATAGGGTGTCGCCGCGTACAGGCCCAACTCAAGCTCACCGAGATGGCGGGTAACAATATCAAGTTGTTCGCTCCGGTGCATCCGAACGGCAATATCGGCCTCGCGGTACAATAAATTTTCGGTGCGATCAGAGGGCACAAGATCTATGCTGATCTCTGGTTCTTCCTCACGCAGCTGCGCCAGGATAGGCGGCAGATGGTGATGGGCCGTAAATACACTGGCGGTGATCCGCACTGGTCCAGTGAGCTGCTCTGACCGCCCCGCAGCTGTCAGGCTGAGTGCCTGCAGACTGTCCCGCATCACCTGCGCATGCGGCAAAAGGGCAAGCCCGGTCTCTGACAAAGCGAGCCCCCGAGGTTGCCTGTGAAACAACGTGACATCCAACACGCGTTCGGCCTGGCGGATTTGGCGCCCCATGGTGGGCTGAGACACTCCCAGTTTGCGCGCGGCTTCCGACAGAGACCCAGTTTCGGCCACAGCCAGAAACACCTGGACCAAGGACCAATCAAGATTTGAGACAGAGGCTTCCATTCACGCATGAATACATGCCCTGCAAATTCAGGCAATTCCCAGAATACCGCGCATAGATCATGATCTGGGCAAGACAATGCATAGGAGCGCACAATGGGCACCGTTTTGATCTTGGGCGGCACTGGCCGGTTTGGCCGCAACGCGGCAGAAGCCTTCTGGAATGCGAGCTGGAAAGTCACCCTGTTCGACCGCAAAAAAGATGATCTCCACATGGCAGCACAGGGCGCGGATGTCATCGTGCATGGCTGGAACCCGATTTATACCGACTGGGCGCGGGATGTTCCAAAGCTGACCCAACAGGTGATTGATGCGGCGCGAAGCTCAGGCACAACCGTCATGATCCCGGGCAATGTCTACGTCTATGGCGCAGATGCTCCGGGTGACTTTGGCCCACATCTGCCACACACCGCCCAGAACCCCCTGGGACAAATTCGGCGTGACATGGAGCAAACCTTTCGGGACTCAGGTGTTCCTACGATCGTGCTGCGCGCTGGAGATTTCCTCGACACCGAAGCCTCGGGCAACTGGTTTGATCAGATCATCGCCCCTAGTCTGAATAAAGGGCGACTGACCTATCCCGGCGCGTTTGATGCAGAACATGCCTGGGCCTATTTGCCCGACATGTGCCGCGCATTGGTCGAACTGGCCGAGCGGCGCGAGATGCTCCCACAGTTCACCGATGTTACTTTCCCCGGCTTTACTCTGACGGCCCACGACCTGTTGGCTCTGTGCGAACAAGCCATGGGCCAGTCTCTGCGCCTCAAGCGGATGCATTGGCTTCCAATTCAGATCGCGCGGCCCTTTTGGCCATTGGCCAAACACCTGCTCGAGATGCGGTATCTTTGGGACAAACCGCATCACCTCAGCTCGGAGAGTTTTGATACCCTGTTGCCTAAGTTTCGTCCGACTGATCCCGTTGAGGCGATGGTACAGGCGATCAGTCCGGTTCTGAAACAAGATTCAGATCGACCCAAACCAAACGGTGCGGCCCCGCGCCCGGCACAGACCGCATGACCTGCGCCCGCGGAACCTCCATTTCGGTGTCCGGCAGGATGTAGCTCACCCGCATCTTGCCGGTTTTCTGCCAAAACACTGTTGCGCGTCCCGGCAGCGGATCTTGTAACTGGGCATGATCCAACAGCGCCTGCACCGCCTCCCGGCGACCATCACCTCGCTTGGGATCAAGGTTTAGATTGCCAATCACCACAGGCTGGCTCACAGCCTGTCCAAGCCGTCCCTCCAAAACATGCCGCCACAGAGACACCTCATCTAAATTGCGCCGTCCGTTGCGATCTTCGGGGCCGTCAAACACCGGCGGAGTTGCGGCAAGCGTCAATAAGGAAAACACGCCACCCGGTGTGGTAACCTCAATCTGCCAATGCGCTGAGGAAGAAAGCCGCTGAGCTTCAGGGCCGGGAAGCGCGCCCATAAGGCTTTCTGGCACATCCCGCCACAGCAACGGCGTGAAGTCCTGGATCAGCCGTACGGGATAGCGGGACAGAATTGCCTGCCCGCCCTGTCCTGAAAAATACCCGAATCCTTGTGCATCACGGGGGCGACCAAACTGTCCATCCCCATCGGCATCCAGTCCGGTTGGAACGCCGGTGTTTGGAGCCTCGGCAAAGAGATGCGGATAGTGCAGGCCTTGGGCACTCAAAACCTCACGCAAGGCCTGCAAAGCCAGATGACCAGCGTCATAGTCAAAGTTGGTCAGAAGAATTACATCCGCCTTTGCCGCAACGATGGCTTCAATCCCCTGAACATCCCCTCTGTGCAGATCACGTAGCAATAGCCCCGGCCCTTTGCGGCTGAAATCACCGTGCCATGTGGCCACCCGAATAGGATCAGCCCAAAGAGGCCAGGCCAGACAGATCAGTATCAGAAAAAGGCTTAGGCGACCTGCAACTCTGCCTGCGCATAGGCGCGGCGGCGTTTTTCTTCGATCAGGTCGGCGATCCGCATCAATGCCACACCGCGCATGATCAGACTGGCCGGCAAAAAGGCCCATGCACTCATCATCCAAATCAAACTCTGTGGGTCATTCATCGACAGCGGAACGGCCAGTGACGACGCCAGCTGCAGTATAGCAGGGATCGCAAAGGGAAGCAGGAACCCCAGCGCAACATTGACATGACTGTCGCGTTTTAGCCGATATAGAACATCGCCCCCCGCAGTGGGATCAAACAGCGGCAGGTTGACCCAGAAATTGAAGGCCCCATGCCGGATTGGCCAGTCCAGCAAACGCACAATGGCGGTGAACACCAATAAGGATAGCAAGGACACAAGATAGGCCAGACCAGCGAAGACACGCACGGTCTCAAACTGAGCCTGCTCCGCTCCTTCCGGAACAAGCAGCACCATCAGACGCACCGGCGAAAACGGAAAATCCATAGCCCCGCCAACGACCCGCCCAAGTCCCGCCAAGAAGGCGTTGAAGGCGGTGGGATAAGTGGCATCTCGCGCAATCAGCGTCAGCATGAGAACCGTCACAAAGAGGGCGACAAACCGCATGCGGTTATAGGGTGGGGCTTCGCGAAACTCGATCAAGCTGGGATAGTTCGACGTGTATTCAGCAAAAGTCAGACCGGCCGCAATCAGTGAGAACACCGCCGCCATCTGTACCGCATCAGGGCTCGCCTGAGGCAGCAGAAACGCGGGGATGGAAAACACCACCCCGACAAGGAAAGCCCGTAAGGCCGCACCGAACATGCGTTGTATCAAGTCATCTGCCCTTTCGTTCCGGACGGTCACGATACGATGCCGTGTCCTTGTTCCATCCCGATGCCACCATGTTAGGTGGCTTGCCTCATTCTTGCCTTAGTTTTGCCCCTTTTCGCCTGTCGGGACAACCTAGGCCTTGCTCAAATCCCCTGTTTCCCAACAGATCTGTTCCTCGATTGCATCACAAAACCCCTTAAATCTTTGTGAAAATTGAGGGAAATCACCATATTTAGCGGAAGCTCTATTTTGTGCCACTACTCAGGCACCCGCTCGAATTATGGCACTCTCAGGCGCAAGAAACAAAAAAGGCGCCCCGAAATCCTTCGGAGCGCCTCTTAATGTCATAAGTCTAAGCTTAGACCCAAGGGCGGGCCTGAGCGGCTTTTTCTTCGAACGTGTCGATCGAAGCCACTTTTTCAAGCGACAGACCGATGTCATCCAGACCGTTCAGTAAGCAGTGCTTTTTGAACGCGTCGACGTCAAATTTGACAACTTCGCCGTCGGACGTGGTGATCTCTTGTGCTTCGAGATCAACAGTCATCCGGGCGTTTTCGCCCTTCTCTGCATCCGCCATCAGCAGGTCGATCTGCTCTTGTGGCAGGACAATCGGCAGAATGCCGTTTTTGAAGCAGTTGTTGAAGAAGATGTCGGCAAACGATGTGGACACCACGCATTTGATGCCGAAATCTTTGATGGCCCAGGGCGCGTGCTCACGCGATGAACCACAGCCAAAGTTGTCGCCCGCAATCAGGATCTCGGTGTTGCGATACTGCGGCTTGTTCAGCACGAAATCTTCGATCTCGGTGCCGTCACGGTTATAGCGCATCTCGTCAAACAGGTTCACGCCAAATCCGGTGCGTTTGATCGACTTCAGAAACACCTTGGGAATGATCATGTCAGTGTCGATATTCACCAGCGGCATAGGTGCGGCGATACCGGTCAGTTTTTCGAACTTTTCCATAGCGCTGGCTCCTTACATCAGCTCGCGAACGTCGGTCAGTTTGCCGGTCAATGCGGCGGCGGCGGCCATTGCAGGCGACACGAGGTGTGTGCGGCCCTTATAGCCCTGACGTCCTTCAAAGTTGCGGTTCGAAGTCGAGGCACAGCGCTCGCCTTCGGACAGCTGGTCGGGGTTCATGGCCAGACACATCGAACATCCCGCCAGACGCCATTCAAAACCGGCCTCTTTAAAGATGTCTGCCAGACCTTCTTCTTCGGCCTGGGCCCGCACAAGACCCGAGCCCGGTACGATCATGGCGCGGATGCCGTCTTTGATTTTCTTGCCTTTGACCACTTCGGCCACAGCACGGAAATCTTCGATCCGACCGTTGGTGCAGGACCCGATGAACACGGTGTCGATCTCGATATCGGTCAGTTTCTGACCGGGTGTAAGACCCATATATTCGATCGAGCGACGCGCCGCTTCGATTTTACCGCCTTCAAAGTCTTCCGGGCTGGGCACAACACCCGTGATCGGAAGAACATCCTCGGGCGATGTGCCCCAGGTTACAACCGGCTGAATGTCTTCGCCTTTTAGCGTCACAACCTTGTCGAAATGTGCGCCTTCATCCGTGAAGAGCGTTTTCCACCATGTCAGCGCGGCTTCCCACTGGGCGCCTTTGGGCGCGTGGGCTCGGCCTTTGACGTAGTTGAAAGTGGTTTCATCCGGTGCGATCAGACCCGCACGCGCACCGCCTTCAATCGCCATGTTACAGACGGTCATTCGACCTTCCATCGACAGATCGCGGATGGCTTCGCCACAGTATTCGATCACGTAACCTGTGCCGCCACCGGTACCGGTTTCGCCGATCACGGCCAAAGTGATGTCTTTCGCGGTCACACCGGGCTTGAGCTTGCCGGTGATCTCAACCTTCATGTTCAGCGATTTCTTCTGAATGAGGGTCTGGGTCGCCAGAACGTGCTCAACCTCAGAAGTGCCGATACCATGTGCAAGCGAGCCAAAGGCGCCGTGTGTGGCGGTGTGGCTATCCCCACAAACAACGGTCATGCCCGGCAGGGTCCAACCGTTTTCCGGGCCAACGATATGCACAATACCCTGGCGCACATCGCTAACAGGGTAGTAATGCACACCAAATTCCTTGGCGTTGGTATCCAGCGCCTGAACCTGAATGCGGCTCTCTTCGGTCATCTGCGCCGGATCTTCACGACCTTCGGTGGTCGGAACATTGTGATCGGGTACCGCGATGGTCTTTTCAGGTGCACGCACTTTGCGTCCATTCATCCGCAAACCTTCAAAGGCCTGCGCGCTGGTCACTTCGTGAACCAGATGGCGGTCAATATACAGCAGACTGGTGCCATCTTCGTCCTCTTGAACGACGTGGGCATCCCAGATTTTGTCATAAAGCGTTTTGGGGGACATGCGGTCCTCTCCCGTTTCTGATTTGCTAAATGGGGTGGCTTTACAGAAAGCGCTCAGGCGCCGGCCGCATATAGCCGTGCCAAAACAGTGCGGGCGACACCGTAAAAGCGTTCGCGCAGACGGGCGCGGTCGCCGAGATTGAGAAACTTGGCCATAGGGGCGAAATACGCGCTTTAACTGAGTCTCGCAAGGGTCGCCTGCCAAGTTGCGCCGTTAAAAACCGGGTTGATCCCTTGGTCCTATCGCATGCCTGCGAATTTAGAGGGTCGAACTCCCGGTCCGTTGGACCAATCCGACTCATTCAGCAATGATGTGTAGCTATGGGCAACACCCAAACTCTCGAGCGCGCCATCCGCATCACACCAGACCTGCAGGCGTGATTTGTTCTCTGGATCGGAGAAGGCCGCCAAAATCCGCGACATGCCGAACCCCAGACTGCCTTCATGCGCATAGAAGGCAAACTGCACGCCCTGTTCGACGACACGCTGAAGGTCCATCGCATCTTGGGTGACATTGACGCTTTTGGCGTCTGAACTTGTCAGGCCAGAAAGGTCCACAAAAACCTTGCTGATCGATTTGCCCGCAAGAGAGGAAACCATCGCAGCAATTTCTTTACCCCCCGTATGAGAGGTCCAATCCCCGATCACACGCAGGGCCAGAAGGCCAGATTCAAGGTAAATATACGTCAAAAGTGGAGAAGAGGGAGCCGTCATAATCGAACTTCGATGCAGGATGAGGTGATACCGTTACGTCACCGCGCATACCTGCAATCATAGGGGCCCGAACATACCACAAAGGGATAGTCCCTCAGAACAAAGGGTCATGTCGCTTTGTCGCATTGAAAGCAGGGCTGCAAAGGCTTTTGTGTCGTTCTCTTCCACAACAAGCTTAGTAGCGTGTCATGTTCAGTGATCTTAACCTTGTCAATCTTGGCCTAATCGCGGTCCTGCTGGTCACAGTAACCGTTCTTCACGCCCGTGGAGCGGATGTTCAACCTGAAACCTTAAAGAATGATAAACGCCAAATTCCAAGCATTTACCACGTCGTGCAGAACCGCAGGTTGCTCGACGAGTTTTAAGAGTTTGGCAAGGGACACCATGACAATGTCTGAGGATGCCCAAGCCTGATCAAACCCCTATTGTGTTACCTCATCTGCCCTACTCCGGGGCAACGGGACCACATGTACCGGTGCGGGGCCCGGCATATACGAACAATCTCTCTCTATGGCAGAGGGTGGCGCAGTTCACACGGGGTATAAAAACCTCGTCTTCTCCGTCCGCGCCCCCCTCTGGCTATCGCATTCACGTCGGGCGCGAGCGTTAGGCCACCACGTCCCCAATGAGTATCTGCGGCTCAATATTGGTAAAATTCGGAATATCCGCCATCACCGGGCCTGCCAAAGCCATCGCGGCTTTCATCGCATCCGCATCTGCAAACACCATTGTCGCAATGGCATGAAACGCGGGAGGCACTTTTGGTCCACCCGCCTTGCCTTTGGTCACCAGAGTCTGGGCGATATGAGGGCCCATATGCTCCTGCACCAGCGCCATATGGGTGGTGGCATAATACTCATGGTCGAAAGTGCTTTCCGCACCAACCGGGTAGATCACTTGCAGTGACACACTCATAAACAGATCCTTTCATTGCAATCCCAACCATCTTACCGGTCGCACTCCCGATCGCCTAGCCATCTCTGACGGGACGTCTCGGCTGACATGCGGCATTGCAGCATGCATAGTCTTTCCAACTTGGAGGACATCATGAGCGACGATATTGTAATTCTGGGCGGCGCCCGCACCGCAATTGGCACCTTTGGCGGATCTCTGGCGGCCGTGCCCCCAATTGATCTGGCCACGACGGCATCGAAGGCCGCGCTTGAGCGCTCCGGCGTTGACCCGGAACAGATCGGCCACGTGGTTTTTGGCCATATCATCAACACCGAACCCCGCGACATGTATCTGTCCCGCGTGGCGGCCATGAACGCAGGAGTGCCCGACAGCACACCCGCAATGAACGTCAACCGGCTCTGTGGCTCGGGTGTCCAGTCCATCATCTCGGGCGCTCAGTCTCTGATGCTGGGCGATGCCGATTTTGCATTGGTGGGCGGCGCTGAGAATATGTCGCGCAGTCCCTACATTGTGCCCGACCAGCGTTGGGGATCCAAAATGGGGGATGTGCGCACCCTCGACATGCTGCTCGGCACGCTAAATTGCCCATTTGGTTCGGGCCACATGGGAGTCACCGCTGAAAATGTTGCGGCTGAAAACGCCATCACACGCGACATGCAGGATGCCTTTGCGCTTGAAAGCCAAAACCGTGCCGCCAAAGCCATCGAGGCAGGCAATTTCGCAGAGCAGATCACCCCAGTTATGGTGAAGAAGCGCCGCGAGATGGTTGCCTTCGAAACCGATGAACACCCCAAAGCCACCACAGCAGACGCGCTTGCAGGCCTGCGCGCGGCCTTCCAAAAAGACGGCACTGTGACAGCGGGCAATGCCTCGGGCATCAACGATGGTGCGGCCGCGCTGGTGCTGGCCCGCGCGTCAGCTGCGGAAAAATCCGGCCTAACGCCACGCGCCCGCATTCTGGGCTACGCCCATTCAGGCGTGCGCCCCGAAGTCATGGGAATTGGCCCGATCCCTGCGGTCGAAATGCTGCTCAAACGCACCGGCCTGAGCGCCGCAGATTTTGATGTGATCGAATCCAACGAGGCCTTCGCCTCGCAGGCTCTTGCGGTGACCAATACTCTGGGCCTCGACCCCGCCAAGGTGAACCCAAATGGCGGGGCCATTGCTCTGGGCCACCCGGTGGGTGCCACAGGATCGATCATCACCGTAAAAGCGCTCTATGAACTTGAACGCATCGGCGGCTCCAAAGCGCTGATTACCATGTGTATCGGGGGTGGACAGGGCATCGCACTGGCCATCGAGCGGATTTAATCCTCGCGCGTCGCCCGCGCGATCCAACAATTGTTACGCGACGAGCGGATATCAACAAACGCCACCCGGGGGTCTTCAAGCCGGGTGGCGATGGCCGCCTCAAGATCGGCCTGCACCACGATCTCCCCCGTGCCATAATAAATCCGCTCATCAGAGGTATATCCTTTGATCAGATAGTCAGGTGACGTTTTTAACACCTCAGGCAGCCCGGCATCATGCTGTTTTTCACAGGTGTCCGAGCAAAGAAAAATCGGCCCCGTTTCTGCATAGGGCTGAAGCGCGCCAAACGGACGATGGGCCAGTATCAACATACCCTGCCCTTCCGGCACATGGCCCAGACAATGACGGCAAGGATTGCCCACACCATCTGAAACACTCTGTTCAGGCGCGTGTCCGTAGGCATCAGTGCCACCTGCCTGATAAGAACGCGCCACTTCAGTCGGTAGTCCGGTATAGCTGATCATCGAAAAACTCCATTTTGTTTCTCGCAATCTGCTGCACCGCCGCGCCTACCTCGACCCGGATCCTGCGCTTTACGGCCACCCAAGCACCCGGCTTCTTCTTTTCAAAAATACTCCCGCCGGAGGCCTCTTCGCTCTCCAGCAAACGCCGGTCTATCGCAGCTCAATCGACACACGTCCCGCACGTCCCAACGCATCGATCACCGACAACGTGGTAAACCCAAGCCCGGACACAGGCGCAATAAATTCGCTGCGGTTCATCCCATGGGCAATCACCGCCCCATCCGCAAGCAGGGTAAAAGGTGGCGTCCCCCCCCGCAGTTTGACCGGCACGCCCCCCTCTGACAGCGACAAACGTGCCCCGTCTGGCGGAAAGCTAACCCGCAGCGGCCTGCGATCTTCCTCACGGCCAAATCGCTGCAATGGGGCTGGAAGCTGCGCACGCGACACCAAGAGGACATCAGGCGGCGGCGCTGGCAGAGGCGCGTCACCCACCCGCGCCCGTCCCAAGATCTCGAATAGAATAGGCGCGGCGAGATCCCCGCCAAAGGCACCAGGTACCGGTGTTCCATCGGGTCTGCCGATCCAAACGCCTGCCACATGCTGGCCATCCCACCCCAGGGCCCAGGCATCCCGATGCCCATAAGATGTCCCGGTTTTGTAGGCCACGCGCCCCGGTGGACCCGCGGTTGACGGCGGTGTCACACCTGCGAGGACATGCCCCAACTGCCAACTCGACGCAGCAGACAAAAACCGGCGCCCTTCAGGTGTGTCCGCCCCCCCCTGTCGCCACTGCAGAGTTACCGCGTCACCGCCGCGCGCCATCCCGGCGTACAGTTGTACAAGCTCTTGCAGCGTGACCCCGACGCCACCAAGGCTAAGCGCCAGTCCCGGCGCCCCGCCCTGCAGGCCAGGCTGCACCCCTGCAGCTTTCAGGGCTGCCATCACATGGGCCGGTCCCAAAGCTTCGGTCAGCCTGACAACCGGGATATTCAACGACAGTTGAAGCGCCCGACGCACGGAAATCTCACCCCGAAACACGCCATCAAAGTTTTGTGGTGCATACCGGCCAAACTGCACGGGGGTGTCCATGATCACGGTCTCGGGATGGGCCAACCCCCGATCAAAACTCAGACCATAGACCAGAGGTTTAAGCGTTGATCCCGGCGATCTTTGCGCCTGTGTCATGTCGACAAATCCCTGCCCCACGGTATCCGCGTAATTCGGTGAACCAACCGAGGCCTTTATCTCTCCGGTCGCATAATCGGCCACCAGCACCGCCATCGACAGACGATCATCCCGCCCCACCAAATGTCGACGCACAAGATCCTCCAGCCCGCGCTGCAACCCTGCATCAAGTGTCAGGTCGTGCCGCCCCGCGCCTTCAGCCAGAGCACGATCAGACAAATGCGGAGCAACCTGTGGCATAGGTTTGCGCCCCAGCGGCGCAGGGTCGCGATGCCCAGCCAAGGCCGCCTCTTCGCTGATAACACCCGCTTTCGCCAGGCGCATCAACACCCGGTCGCGGGCAATGCGCGCGGCTTCGGGGTGGCGATCTGGGCGGCGACTTTCGGGGGCCTGCGGCAAGGCCACCAGAAGCGCAGCCTCAGCAGGCGTCAGCCGTTTGGGTTCCTTGCCGAGCCAGACCAAAGAGGCGGCACGCACCCCTTCGACGTTCCCCCCGTAGGGCGCCAGACGCAGATAAAGTCCAAGGATCTCTGCCTTGCTCAACCGCCGTTCCAAGGCAAGCGCAAGGCGCATCTGGCGCAGTTTGCCATCCCAGCGGCCTGTCGTGCCATCTTCCAAAAGGCGCGCCACCTGCATCGTCAAGGTTGACGCGCCTGAGACAATTCTCCCCTGTCCCAAAGCCTGCCCGGAGGCGCGAAGCGTGGCGACAAGATCAACCCCCGGATGGGCGTAGAACCGTTTGTCCTCATAGGCCACCAACATGTCGTAGAACAGCGGGTCGACCTGATCCGCAGAGACCTCCATGCGCCAGAGACCATCCTCAATGGTATAGGCCCGCAACAAGTCGCCGTTGCGATCACGCACTTCGGAGGAGGTCGCATGCACCATCACCGGGATTTCGGTCGCGGTGATCCAGGCATCAAACTGGTCCCGCGCAAAGGCGCAGGACCACAAGATCATGACAAGGGCAAACAACCGTCTCACGGCAGGATCGTCACCCGCCCAGACGCGGTCGTGGCGCGGTAATCCGGGCGATACATGTCTTCGACCAAAGCCGCTGGATGGTGGAATTCCCCCGGCGACACTGCCCGCAGAATATAGGCCAGCTGAATGCGACGATCCCCCGATTGGTTCACCGCCGCCAAAAAGCGATCGCTGCGGAACTCGGCATTTTCGGTTGTGCTCGGATCTAGCCAATCCAGTGCGCGCAGATCCCCTGAACGCAGAAGATTGGGATTGTCGATCTCAAACCCTGCCGGAAGGGGATCGTTGACCATCAGGCGCGCACGGGTTTTGTCGCCCGGTCGCACCGTGAGCACCGCCACCATTCGGTCTCCCACACGGATGTCTCCTTCAAGCGTGGTGCCATCCATACGGTAATAGTCGCGGCTGATCTGATACCCATACCCTGCGGCCTCAACCTCTCCCTCAGGCAAGCCCAAGGTTGTGACGGTGATGTCTGTTGGTGCGGTTCCTGTATTGGTGATCTGGACCGGGTCGAGCCCCTGCGCCTGATATTTGCGCACAAACGGCCCGGCCAGCTCGGCACCGTTCACCGCCAGCCCGGACACGGTTGGATCCTGAACCATGGCATGTGCCGCCAAAAGCGCCCAGGCCTGTTCCTGTGTCGACAGGGGGCGATTGGTCTCGCCGATATGACGGGTCAGGGCCTCACGATCTACGGCTTCGCTCCGAGCCTCAACCGCAAGCGACAAAAGCCCGGCCGTGTCCCGCATGTAGCTGCCGTAATCCACGCGATACTGCCGCTTGGCCTCCCAAATGTTCGACGGCAGATGCGATTGAGCCAAGGCAAACATACGATCCGCACGCGGTTGATCTCCGTAGGACGCCAATGCCGCCCCAAGCTGCGCCCGCGCCAGAGTTGTGGAAAATGCCTCCGAGCGCTCATCTGCATAATAGCGCAGATCCCCCATCGCGGCCTCACCTTCACGGGCAAGCACCATCAGAGCATAGGCGATGTCTTCGCCTCCCTGATCAAAGTCCGGAGCATAGGCAATCCGATTGCGCAGGTTATCCAGCGCATTGCGCCACGCCAGAGCAGGAACCTCATACCCCGCCGCCCGCGCACGCCCCAAGAAATCGGTGACATAGGCATCAAGCCAGAAATCTCCTGCATAGGCCCGCCAGAGCCCAAATCCACCGCTGGGGGCCTGACGGGTCAGGATCTTGGTGATGGACTGCTGAACCCGCAGGTCGATTTTCCCTTTGTTGCCCAGCCCCAAGGGCTCTGCAATGGCGCTCATATAAAGCAGCGGCATGGCCTGTGAGGTGACCTGTTCGGTACACCCATAGGGGTAACGATCCAAAGCCTCCAACAATCCCGGCGCATCGAAGCGTGCCAATGGCCCCGCAGAGACAAGCGCCGACGCTTCCGCCGGTCGCAAACCCGCGAAGATATTGCGATCCAGAGTAAGAGTCTCACCCGAGGCCAGCGAGAGGCGCCGCGTCGCGCCCACAGCGGGATCATTGGCGCGCACGCCCAACTTCAGGTCTTTGGTCAAAACCTGTCCCGACGGCGTGGTGAGTGCTATGCGGATGGTGTGATCCCCAATTTGATCAGCGGCAATCGGCACCTCGATGGTGCGCTTGGCGCCCTCATCCAACACCACCGCTACAGGTGCAGGCCCCGCAAGGTCTACACCGTTGGCCGTGATGTTGAGAGGCATCTCCCCGGCCTCGCCTTTGGTATGGGCCAGTTCCAACAGCAGACGAGAAGTATCACCGGGAGCCAGGAACCGGGGCAACGATGCGGACAAGACAACAGGATCGCGCACAACCACATCCGCCTCGGCCTGCCCCACAGCTTTCGGAGACCACGCCACGGCCATCAGGCGCACAGTGCCGTTGAAATCGGGCAACTGAAATTCGACCTCGGCCCGACCTGTTTCATCCACAGTGACCGGACCCGAGAAAAACGCGACCAGATCTTCGGTGGGTGGCGGGCTTTGCAAGGACATACCGGCTGCGGCATCGCCGCCCGAACGGATGGCTCCCATCGCCCCATTGCTGCCATCGATCAGGCGACCATAGATATCGCGAATATCCACCCCAAGTCGGCGTTGACCAAAGTAGTGCCCTGCTGGATCGGGACTTTGAAACGCGGTCAGGTTCAAAATGCCAAGATCAACCGCTGCGACAGTCACATGTGCCGTCTGACCAGCCGAACCTTCGATTTGCACCGCCGCTTTCAGAGGGCCACGTGGAGAAACCTCATCCAGGACATCTATTGAGACATCCAGTTTTCTCGCCCCGGGATCAACAGCTGCATGGGCCAGACCCAGCGCACGCGCAGGGTTTTGGCCAGCGGTGACATCCATGGGGCGGATCACCTGCGCGGTCACATAAACCCCGGCTCCCCAGTCTTCGGTCACAGGGAGATCAAGCGTGTTTTCCCCTTCGACAACATCAATGGCCTGCATCGACACAACGCGATCCGACAAAACAGTCACAAGCGCTTTGCCCGCATAACGGGGCACCATGCGCAGCGTGGCGGTGTCGCCCGGGCCATAGCTCGGCTTGTTCAGAGAAAGCTCAAGCATATCGGGAGTTTCGGCCGCGTCTGCTGGGGCATACCACCCCGCGTCAAACCGCATGGAGGACGCAAGATAGGTGCCATCCGTGCGCTCCACCACAATCTCATATTCGCCCCATTCAACATCCGCTGAAACGCGCAGGGGTTCGGTCCCCAACAGGCCTTCGCCTCTTGCAACCGAGGTGCGTGTGGTAATGGGTTCCCAGTTCCAGCGACCATATTGCTGGTACCATTGATACCGGGTGCGCACGCGATTGACCTGCCAGCTCACCTCCATGGTCTGGGGTGTCAGGTCCGGCCCGACGGCGATCACATCAAACCGCGCTTCGGCGTCTTCTGGCAGACTATCCTCAAACAAAGGACGCACCCCGATAATCGGCGCAGCGGGGGCCACCGCGCGGGCGATGCTACGTTCCACCGGTCGCCCAGATCCCTCCGACATGCGCAACACCGCCCGGGCCTGCATCGGTTGGTTGGACGACGAGAGGTCCGGAAAGGGCAGCGCCAGATCTACTGTGCCATCCGCTCCGGTTTTCAAATCGGCGGCAAAACTGTTGGTGCGATAAAAGCTTTCCTCGTCATGCCTCCCAAAACGATACTTCGGGAAGGCCTCCAGACGGGTCTGGCTCGTCACAATCAGCTCGCCTTCAATCGGAAGATCCGCACCAGTCGCACCAAAGAGATACCGTGCCTCAACCCCTAAATCCGGAGCATCCAGCGGGTTAAGCGCGCCTTCGGGCAAGCTGAGATCAAAATCGATCCGCTCGGGCACAAAATCTTCGACCAGAACCGTATTTGACGCCAACGGCTCACCGTTGGGATCAGAATAGATCTCAAGCCGCCAGGTGCCGCGAGGCGATGTTGGGGCCAGTGGCATGGTAAACACATGCCCACCGTCCAAGCCGCCATCCGAAACATAGCGCGCATATTCCACGCCATCTGGGCGATTGAGCACTGCGGTCAACGCCAGATCGGGCACCGCTGTAACTTTGGCATCGCGCAACAGGGCCGTGGCATAGATCACCTCGCCAACACGATATGCGCCGCGATCCGTGGTCAGGAAAGTATCAATCGGACCTGCGGGCTCGCGTCCGGCCACACCCCGATCTGAGAGATCAAACCCCGGATCGGTGAGCGATAGAAACGCAATATCATCTTCGCCCTGCTTTGCGACAACCAATGCCGCACGCGAACTTCCTGCCCCGCGCAACAGACCGGGATCAAATCGGGCGACACCGGCGGCATCGCTTGTCACCGTCTGCAACTCCCGGTTAGCGCTAGACACCAACGTAACCTCAAGCCCGGACAGGGGCGCGGCATTGCCCAATCCGCGTGCAAAAACAGTCAGACCATCATTGCCCTGCAAACTGGTCAATCCGATATCGGACAGGACAAACCATTGGGTGGTCCGGTTTTCATCGTATTCGTCTCGGCCCGGGATTCCTGCTGTCAGAGCGTAAATTCCGGCGGGAAGATCGCCTACCACATCCCCCATAGGAAGACGTGTCAGCATGTCGGTATTCAGCGTGTTCTCAACCTCCCCTGTACCGCGCCAAATCTCTTCTGCGATATCCTCAGCCACATATTGCTCCTCGTAGCGTGACAGGGGATTTCCGAAATAGCTCTCTTGCATGGCGCGGAGCAGATTCCGGTCTGACACACGCCGCAGAACCAGATCGACCGTATCAAGGTTTACCGTCTCAATCGGCAATCCTGCATCCACCGAGCGTGGCAAGACATAAGCCCGGCCAGGGAAACCAATTTTAGCAGACCTGTCCCGCACATAGGCGGTGATATCGACGTTTCTGACCAGACGTTCTCCATTATCCGCAGGCAGGCCTGATCGGAACGTCAGGGTATACCGCCCACCATGTTCAACGCCCGTCACACAGATCTGTTGATCATCTGCCGTCACGGCCATCCGCGGGTCGGGCAACCGTACAAAGGGCGTATAATCCTGCCCCGCTCTGATCAGGTTTTCGGTAAACGAGACACAGATCCGAGGGTCTGCACTGTCCGCCTCCACCGTATGCTCCCGGATTCGAAAACCGTACTTGCCAATTGCATCGTTCAGAAGCTCGGTCACATCCGCCCGTTCGCCATAGAACTCAGCCAGACGTAGCGCTGGGATCATGTCACGTCCGCGCCCGTCTTTTTCCAACGCCACCGCCATATCGCGCAACGCCTCCATCAGGTGGTCGGGCTCACTTGCGCGGAGATAGGCATTGATTGAGGCCAGATAAGCGCGCTGGCGATACTTGCGTTGATCTGCCCCTTCGACGGCTTCGGCATATTCCGACGACCACTGGCCATATCGCAGCCACAACGGCGGTTCATCTGACTGCGCAAGGGCCGACCCAACCCAATGGATCGCATCGCGGAAATTCCCGGCGGCATAGGCTTTGTCCGCCGCATCAAGCAATGCCTGTGGGGTCCATTGCCCCCCACCGTGGCGCCGCGCCAGAAACTCCGCCTCTTTGTAGGCTTTGTTCAGATTACTCTGACCAACAAAGCCAAGATCCAGAGCACGATCATTGGCTTGTTTTTGCAACGTCTCCCCTACCTCTACGACCCGGCCAGACACCGCATCTTCATAGGGTTGGCGATCGGTCACTTCGGATTTCGGAAAACAGGCGTTAGAGCGCGCATTGAAGGTAAAAGCCTGACACTCAGCATTGTCGAGACAGATCTTTTGGCACGCATCGATGGTTGTATCAAAAACCGCCTGAAGATCGGCTCCGTAGTAATCCACATCCCGCGTGATCACCAACCGACGTTCCGGAATTGCCGAGTCCGCAGCTGCCGGTCCTCCCGCCGTTAGAACCAAACCCAAAGCCAAAAGAAAACGTCGCATCGTCAATACCCTCCGGAAAATGTTCCAGCACCAGACCTCTGCCAGTTGTGTAGGATTTTAGCCTTAAGTCTAATTTCACGATAGCCGGTCAAAAGTGCCACATCACTTGGAGGGCAACGAATGGACTTGGCCGCACGTCTGGCCGAAGAAAGGCGCGCACGACTGGCTGCTGAACGCTTGCTTGCTCAAAAACAAGCTGAGCTGTCAGAGGCCAATCGACGACTTGGTCGGCATGCGCAGCAATTGAGTCAGGAAGTCAAAGAAACACGCACCGAAGTGGCCGAAGTTCGCCACGAACATCAGCGTGTTGTCCACGAACTGGGTGAAGCCACCCAGCGCATCGAAGTGGTGACTGATCAGCTGTGGAAAGCGCTTAAAACCATGCAGGATGGGTTTGCCCTATTCGATTCGGACGGCCGGATCGAATTGGCCAATCCCTCGTACCTGTCTGTCTTTGATGGCATCGAAAGCGTTGGTCCGGGTGCCTCTTATGAGCATGTGATCGAGCTTATGGCCAACGAGGGCATTGTCGACCTTCAGGGGGAATCATCTTCTGCCTGGCAGGCCAGAATGCTGTCACGCTGGGACGAACAGCCGATTCGCCCGCATACCGTGCGCCTGTGGAATGGTCGTTTTCTTAAAATGCAGGATAGAAAACTGCCGGATGGTGGGGTTGTCAGTCTTTGCGTCGATATCACCGGCCTCATGCGCATGTGGTCGGCGGTTGAAGAACTACCAGATGGCTTTGTAATTTATGACGCCGAAGATCGCCTGCTGATGTGCAACGATCCTTATCGCGACATCTACTCGACAAGTGCAGAGGCCATGGTGCCCGGCACCGCGTACGAAGAAATTTTGCGGTATGGCCTTGCGCGGGGCCAGTATATCGAGGCGCTTGGACGCGAAGAAGAATGGCTGGAAGAGCGCCTCGCCCAGCGGCGTGGTCCGGAAGCCGAGCTTGAGCAACAATTGGATGATGGTCGGTGGATAAGGATCTACGAACGCCAGACAAGTGATGGTGGACGGGTTGGCCTGCGCATCGACATCACCCAAATGAAAAAGGACCAACAGCGCCTGAAAGAGGCCTCGGACCGGGCCGAAGCCGCCAACCGCGCCAAATCGGCCTTCCTTGCAAATATGAGCCACGAAATCCGCACCCCCATGAATGGTGTTGTGGGCATGGCTGACCTGATGATGGAAACCGATCTCGCGGAAGAACAACGCCTCTATGTGGATACGATCCGAAGTTCAGGCGAAGCGCTTCTGGTGATCATCAACGATATCCTCGACTATTCGAAAATCGAAGCCGACAAGCTTCAGCTTCACCCAGAAGACATCGATTTGGAACGCGCAATCCACGAAGTGGTCATGCTTCTGCAACCCACGGCGCGCGACAAAAACATCGCGCTTTTGGTTGACTATGACATGTTCCTGCCCACGCGCTATCTGGCCGATCCGGGACGTGTTCGTCAGATTTTGACCAACCTGCTTGGCAATGCGGTTAAGTTCACCGTCGAAGGTCATGTGCTTATCCGGATCGTCGGATTTTGTGATGAACAGGGCCAGACTTCGGTTCATATCACCGTTGAAGACACCGGCATTGGGATCCCCGAGGACAAGATTGATCACGTCTTTGGCGAGTTCAATCAGGTCGAGGATGACCGAAACCGTAAGTTTGAAGGAACGGGGCTTGGACTTGCCATCAGCCGCCGACTTGTTGAGCTCATGGGGGGCGAGGTCTGGGTTGAATCCGAGCTAGGCGTTGGGTCGTGTTTCGGGCTGCGGCTCGTCCTGCCAACCATCGAACCGATCACCTATGAATCCGCAAATGTCCCTGCCCATATCCAGCGTGTTCTGGTGGTCGACGACCATGGCGCAAACCGCTCTATCTTGGCCAAACAGCTTGAGATCTTGGGGCTTAAAACTGATTTCTGCACTTCGGGTCATGATGCGCTCACCAGTCTACAGACAGTGCCCGACCTCTTGATCGTTGAGCAGGATCTGCCTGATATGACCGGGCAGGACCTCGTTGCACAACTCCGCGGCAAGGGTTTGAACACCCCTGTGATCTTGCAATCAGACACGCCAGCTCAAATTCGACCGGTAGCAGGTGCCGAGGTTCAGGCCGTTTTGCAAAAACCCGTGCCACGCCGCGCGCTTTTCACTGCGCTTGAAAACATTGAGCCACCGGAAGAGCCCAGCAATCTGATCATAGATGCCCAGCCTGAGCCAGCGCCGCAAATACCCCCGCCTTCTTCTGACGAGATCACAGAAGAAGCCGAGCATAGCCCAAGCAAGCTCGATGTTCTGGTGGCGGAAGACAACAAAACCAACCAGTTGGTATTCCGGAAAATGGCCGGTTCCTTTGACGTTGATCTTCGGTTTGCCAACAACGGCCTTGAGGCCGTGGCCGAATACCAGAAGCGCCGCCCCGATTTGATCTTTATGGATATCTCGATGCCTGAGATGGATGGCAAAGAGGCCACCCAAGAAATCCGAAAACTTGAGGGGGACCGCGATCATGTTCCCATTATCGCGGTTACAGCTCACGCGATGGCCGGTGACAAAGAAGCCATTCTAGAGGCGGGCTTGGATGACTACCTCACCAAGCCCCTTCGCAAAGCGCAGCTGGGCGAAAAAATCGACCATTACACTGCCCTATTGCTACAAGAAAAAGCCTCTTAGGCCGCCTTCTGTGCGGCGACGGCATCGCGGACAAACACAGGTTTGCCCGGTGTCGACAGATCCTCGCGATACCCATAGCCACCTGCATCGAATTCAAGCAAGGCATCAGGCTCGGTCAGACGGTGCTGAACGATATAGCGCGCCATCGCGCCCCGTGCTTTCTTTGCGTAGAAGCTCACGATTTTCGGCGTGCCGTTTTTGTCTTCCATAAACTGTGGCGTCACAACGGGCAGGGTCAGCGCCTCAACCAGCACCGCGCCAAAATACTCTTGGCTGGCACAGTTGACCAAAACTTTCGCTCCGCTCGCTTCTGCCTGACGGTTCAGAGCTTCTGAAATCTGGGTTGTCCAGAACTCATAAAGGTTTTTGCCGCGCACGTTCTTAAGCCGCGAGCCCATTTCCAGACGATAGGCCTGCATCGCATCCAAAGGGCGCAACACGCCGTAAAGACCGGATAAAATGCGCAGATGATCCTGAGCCCAACGCATTTCCTCGTCATCAAGCGACGCCGCTTCCAATCCCTGATAGGTATCCCCGGCGAAACAAAGCGCCGCGGGGCGCACCTGCGCGGGCGTTGGGTATTCCGCGTAATCGCGAAACCGATCATAATTCAGCTTGGCCAGATCATCAGACAGGTGCATCAGCTTTTTCAGTTCAGCGACTGAGAGCCCGCGGGCTGTCTCCGCAAGAACACCGGCATCGTTCAGAAAATCCGGGGTGGTCATCTCGACCGCGCGTTCGCTCCAATCCAGCTTTTTCGCCGGTGAGATTACAACCAACATGGCAATTCCTTTTTGTCCTGTCTGCTAGATTTAGGGGGCCTCATGCAGCACGTCCAGAAAGGCCTGTCCAAATCTCTCGGCTTTTTGAGAATCCATGCCGCTGACGTTTTCAAGCGAGGACAGAGAGCTGGGACGATGCTTGGCGATTTTGGCCAGGGTCGCATTGGTACAGCTGAGATATTTCCCTGTTCCGTCTTCACCCCGCGCCAGACGCACCTGTGCTTCCATCAGCGCGTCATATAATTGCCCGGACTCGCTCCCCGCCAGTTTGCGCCGCATCGGGTGAAGCTCTTCTCGGGCGCCGGTGATCACTTCCAAAAACGCTGCGCCGTAACGTTCAAGTTTCTTGGCACCCACCCCACTGATCCGGGCCATCTCATCCAGGGTCTCGGGACGTTTTTCTGCCATTTCGATCAAGGTACGGTCTGGGAAAATGACATAGGCCGGCGCGCGGGCCGCTTCGGCCAAAGCCCGGCGTTTGGCTTTGAGCGCAGACATCATCGGCATGTCTTCTTCATTGACCAGCATTTTCACCGCTGGCCGACGCTCTGCCGCTTTGCGCACAACATCCCGGCGCAGATTGATCTGCTCTTCGCCTTTCAAAATTGGCAAAGCACGATCGGTCATCACCAAAGCCCCATGCCGCTCAGCATCCGGACGCATAAGATCATGCCCCATCATCTGTCGAAACACTGCCTGCCATTGCCCTTTGGTCAGATCTTTCCCGACGGCAAAAGTCGGTAGATTTTCATGACCGCGCGCGCGCACCTTGTCGGTCTCATTGCCCAGCAAGATATCAATCAGGTGCCCCGCGCCATAGCTTTCGTCAGTGCGCAGTGCCGCTGAGAGCGCTTTGCGCACGGCTTCGGTGCCGTCGAACAACTCTGGGGGCGTGTCACAGAGGTCGCAATTGCCGCAACCTTCCGAGGCCTCACCAAAATAGCCAAGCAGCACCTGGCGGCGGCATCCTTGCGCCTCGGCCAGACCCAGAAGTGCATTCAACCGACCGTGATCCGCGTCGCGACGATCCGCTGGGGCCAAGCCTTCATCAATCTGCGACCGCCGCAACCGAATGTCGTCCGGGCCATAAAGAGTGAGCGTTTCCGCAGGCGCACCATCTCGACCAGCGCGGCCGATTTCCTGATAATAGGCCTCGATGCTTTTGGGCAGGTCCGCATGGGCAACCCAACGGATGTCCGGTTTATCGACCCCCATGCCAAAGGCAACCGTCGCCACAACAATCAACCCATCTTCGGTAGCAAAGCGTTCTTCAACGCGGCGGCGGCTCTCAGCCTCCATGCCGCCGTGATAAAAACAGGCGTTGTGCCCTTCATCCCCCAAGGCCTTGGCAAGGCTTTCGGTCCGTGCCCGCGTGCCGCAATAGACAATGCCCGACCGACCACGACGGGCCTCAGCGAAATTCAGGATCTGTTTGCGAGGACTGTCTTTTGGCTGAAACGCGAGATGAATGTTTGGACGGTCGAACCCACGCAGGAAGGTTTGCGGAGGTTCACCTCCAAACAGGCGATTTACAATCTCGCCCTGCGTTTCTTGATCCGCGGTTGCAGTGAACGCTGCCAATGGCACATCAAGTGCCTGCCTCAGCGCGCCGATGCGCAGATAGTCGGGGCGGAAGTCATGTCCCCATTGGCTCACACAATGCGCTTCATCAACGGCAATCAGCGACACACCCGCCTGTGACAGCATATGTTGCGTGTTGCTGCTCGCCAGTCGTTCTGGCGCCAGATAGAGAAGTTTCAGCGACCCATCATGGAGCATATCCCAGACGGCGTCGGTTTCCTCCTGAGAATTTCCTGAAGTCAGCGCCCCCGCCGCCACGCCCGCTTCACGTAGCCCGCGCACCTGATCGCGCATCAGGGCAATCAGAGGCGAAATTACAACGGTAATCCCCTGACGCATCAGTGCCGGCAGTTGGAAACACAGGGACTTACCGCCACCGGTGGGCATGATGGCAAGAACGTTTTCACCACGAGCAACGGCGTCGACAATTTCCCCCTGACCCGGGCGAAAGGCATCAAAGCCGAAGATATCCTTCAACAGCGCCTCTCCGGGCGCGGTGTCACGGGGCATAGGGGAACCTGCCGATTGTCTACTAGATCTGCTCTGATCCCGACAATCTCATACCAAGAATCGGTGAATCAACCCCTGAACGACAAATCATTCAGGGGGATTTAGGCAAGTTCAGAGGAAGTAGCCGATGTTATTGGCCAAAATAATCTGCAGCGCATAGACACCCACAAGCGCAATCAGCGGCGCAAGATCAAGTCCGCCCATCGGCGGCAGGATTGAACGGATCTTGGCATACATTGGCTCAAGCATGCGGTTCAGACCATACCAGATCTGGCCAACAAGCTGCTGACGCACGTTCAGCACCTGGAAATTGATCAACCAGCTCATGATCACATGGGCAATGATGAAGAACCAGACAATGTTCAGGATCAGCATCAGGATCTGGAAAAGCGAATACATCCGGGGCCTCGTGTTACGGTGTCAGCGCCTCACACCTAAGCATGTAAAGGGTAAAGGGCAAGTATGCCGCGAGGTCGTGGTTGACGTGAGGGTTAACGGAGCGCAGGTGAGCGGCGAAAGGAGCCCTGCTCATGTATCCCTTTATCCGTATGGCCAAAGAAATGATCCTCGCCCGGCGCCAGCCCAAGCTGGAGCCACTGGGCACCCATGTGTCGCATCACATCTGCTGGCCGTGGGATCTGGATATGTGGATGGAACTGAACAACGGTCGCACGCTGACAATCTTTGATCTCGGGCGCATCCCCTTGGCAGAACGCACCGGCGTCGTCGACACTCTCAAGCGGGAACGCTGGGGGCTGACTGTTGCAGGATCGGCGCTGCGCTACCGCAAGCGGGTACGAATGTTTGACAGACTGACCATGTATTCACGCATGATTGGTTGGGATGAGCGCTTTGTGTATCTTGAACAAAGCATGTGGAATAGCCGCGGAGACTGTACCAGCCACGGACTGTACCGCACTGCCGTGACTGACAAAAACGGTATCGTCCCACCGGATCGCGTGATGCAGGCTATGGGTATGGACACGCCGCGCCCTGATCTGCCCAAATGGGTGCTGGCCTGGCTCGACGCTGAGACACAGCGCCCCTGGCCCCCAGAGAAACAGCCCGAGATCCCAAAGAACTAGAGTGAAACCTCTTGCCACTTGTCCCCCCTCAGGGGACAACTGCCCCAGTATTGGGGGACGGGTATGGCAGAACCAACTTTGAAACAGCGCGTTTGGGGCTGGGCATTTTTTGATTGGGCGCAGCAGCCCTATGCAACCTTGGGTCTGACCTTCATTTTCAGCCCCTATTTCGCTGCCGTTGCAACCCAGTACTTCATGTCGCTGGGCGCGGATGCCGCCAGCGCTAAGGTCGAGGCACAGGGCCTATGGTCTACGGCTCAAACTTTTGCTGGCCTTTTCATCGCTTTCACAGCCCCGTTCCTTGGCGCCTTCGCGGATATGACCGGGCGCAAGCGACCTTGGTTTTGGGCGCTCGCAACTATTGCGGTTGTCTGCGCTGCGTCCCTGTGGGGGCTGCAACCGGATGGCACCGGATTGATATTTGCCCTAGCGGCCTTTTGGATTGGCTTTGTTGCCTCTGAAAGCGCCTTTAATCTCAACAACGCCATCCTGCCCGATCTCGGTGACACCGAAGATGTCGGTCGGATCAGCGGCAATGCCGCGGCCTTTGGCTATTGGGGCGGCGTGCTCTCGCTCTTTATCATGCTGTTGTTTTTTGCGGAAAATGACACCGGGAAGACTCTGATCGGCTTGTCCCCAGCCTTTGGGCTTGATCCCGAAGCACGGGAAGGCACGCGCTTTGTCGGCCCCTTTATCGCCATCTGGTTCGCCATCTTTCTCATTCCGTTCTTCAAGTGGACGGTCGACAAACCCGATACCAGCTCATCAAAGGTCACCTTTGGCCGTGTGCTAGCCGACCTACGCGCCAATATCCGCGCAGTTGGGCAACAACGCTCGACCCGTAATTTCCTTCTCGCCTCATTGTTTTATCGCGACGCTTTGAGCGCGCTTTATGCCTATGGCGGTGTCTATGCGACATTGGTTCTGGGCTGGAGCATCATCCAAATTGGTGTGTTTGGCATCATCGCCGCGATCGCAGCCGCCCTACTGACCTGGGCCGGAGGCATTGCTGACCAACGCCTTGGCCCCAAGCCCGTAATCCGCAGCGCCATTGTCCTGCTTGTCATCGTCTGCAGCTTTATTGTCGGCATGTCACGCGACAGCCTCTTTGGCATTCCTCTGCCCGAAGGATCTGCCCTACCCGACATCATTTTCTACGTCTGCGGTGCGGTGATCGGCGGCATGGGAGGCGCGCTTTATTCGGCATCACGGTCACTCATGGTACGACACGCGGATCCGGCTCGTAGCGGTGAAGCCTTTGGCCTTTTTGCACTGGCTGGTCGCGCCACGGCCTGGCTTGCGCCCGCGTTGATTGCGCTCTTCACCTACCTCACGCAAAGCAACCAACTGGCCTTTTTGCCAGTGATCGGTCTCTTCATTATTGGCCTTATTCTGCTACGATGGGTCAATCCTTTGGGAGAGCAGGTATGATGATCCGTAATCTTGTTGTTTTTGGCTTATGTCTGGCACTGACCGCATGTAGCGCAAAACGCGCGCATACGCCGACAACACCAAATGTGCGCATTGACCCCGTGTTGGCCACCAAAGAGGCAAAAGCCCTATTTGGCGCCAAACCAAGCGCATCCGGCCAGTCCCCCTCCCCCTATGGAGGATACGCTAAGGGCTGTTTGGCAGGCGCGACCCAATTGCCAGAAACCGGTGAAACCTGGCAGGCCATGCGGCTGTCACGCAACCGCAACTGGGGGCACCCTGAACTCATTGATTACGTTCAGAACCTGTCTCGCAAGGCCGCCCGCCAACCGGGCTGGGATGGCCTGTATGTCGGTGACCTGAGCCAACCACGCGGTGGCCCCATGCTGACCGGACACCGCAGCCACCAGATCGGTCTTGATGCGGATATCTGGCTGCGCCCGGCGGATGATTTGAACCTGTCGGAAAAGCAACGCGAAAACATCTCATCCATTTCGATGCGCCGGTCTTCCGGGGCCTATACCAACAACAATTGGACCCGCGCGCACCACAACATTCTCAAGGCTGCCGCGAGTGACCCACGTGTTGCCCGGATTTTCATCTTCCCCGGCGCCAAGGTGCAGATGTGTAAGGACGCAAAAGGTGATCGATCCTGGCTGCGCAAAATTCGCCCATGGTGGGGTCATCACTATCACTTCCATGTGCGATTGAGCTGTCCTGACAGCGCGAACGGGTGCGTCGATCAGGCGGCCATCCCAGCCGGTGACGGCTGTGCGGAAGCGGAAGGCTGGGTCGAACGTATTCTGAACCCGCCGCCGCCAAACCCAAATGCGCCCAAGCCCAAACCGCGCCGCGAGTTGACTATGGGTGATCTGCCCGGGCAATGCGCCGGTGTTCTGGCGTCGAAGTAACCCCTGCATGATCCTGAAATCTCTCCGGAAGGCCTCTGCGCTTGCGCTGGCTTTTGTCGCAGCATCCGTGCTTGGGTTGCCTGCAGCCGCGCCCGAGAAGGCGCAGTTTGTCGGATCATACAAATGGAAACGCGCCGACCATAAGCTCGGCGGGTTTTCAGGGATCGAACTCTCATCCGACGGAAAAAGCTTTACCGCCATCAGCGATCAGGCGGGGATTGTCTCAGGCACGCTGCATCGGGACAACGGGCGAATCTCCGATGTGGTCACCGAGCAGAAGGGCCACCTACGTGATGAGCGTGGGCGCAAGCTTAGGGGAAAATACAGTGATGCCGAGGGGCTTGCGGTGCGCAGCGACGGGCGCATTTTTGTTTCATTCGAACATCAGCACCGCGTTTGGGCCTATCTGACACTCAAAGCCGCCGCCTGGCTGCCACGCCCGAGACAATTCAAAGCCCTTCAACCCAATTCTGGGCTGGAAGCGCTGGCCATTGACCCCAAAGACCGGCTGTATGCGATCCCAGAGCGATCAGGCAAACTCACCCGTCCCTTTCCAGTGTGGCGCTATGCCAAAGGAAAATGGACCCAACCCTTCGCGCTTCGCCGTGAGGGAGGTTTTTTGCCTGTGGGCGCCGATTTTGACACCGAGGGCAATCTGTATCTGCTGGAACGTGCCTTTACCGGTTTTGGCTTCAAATCCCGTGTGCGGCGGTTCTTTCTCGATGATGATGCTGTCACGGCCGAAGAAACCTTGCTTGAAACAGCGATTCTCCAGCATGATAACCTTGAGGGCCTGTCTGTCTGGAAAGACGCGGACGGTGACATTCGGCTGACGATGATCTCGGATGATAATTTCAATGATTTTCAACGAACTGAGTTTGTTGAGTACCGGGTGACCCGACGCTAAGGCCTTAAAACACTTGCGCGGGGCGGATAACGCTCTTAAACGCGGCCTGTCCGACCATGTCGGGCCAAGTTCTTCCCGCAACCTTGCTAAAACGGGTCATATCATGACACGCATCCACATTCCCGGCATTCTTGCCATGGCCACCATCGTTGTGGTCTCGAACATCCTTGTTCAATTCCTGCTGCTTGACGGTCTGCTGACCTGGGGCGCCTTCACCTATCCTTTCGCCTTCCTCGTCACCGATGTGATGAACCGCGTGTACGGCGCAGACGCCGCGCGTCGTGTGGTTCTGGTGGGCTTTGTCACCGGGGTTCTCTGCTCACTCATTGGCAGCCAGATCATGTTGCAGGGGGATGGCTTCACCTATGCGGCGGTTGCCCTGCGCGTGGCCTTTGCCTCCGGTATCGGCTTCCTCTGCGCTCAGATGACCGACGTGCTGATCTTCGATCGCCTGCGCGATGGCGCTTGGTGGCGCGCGCCTCTGGCCAGCACGCTGGTCGGTGCGACCCTGGACACCGCGTTGTTCTTCACCATTGCCTTCTCCGCAAGCCTGACCTTCTTTGGTCCTGCCGCAGATGCCGAGATCAGCTGGGCCTGGGGTGCCGCACCCTTCCTGACCGTGGGCCCAGAAGCCCCGCTTTGGGTGTCCCTTGCTGTGGCGGACTGGGGTGTCAAATTGGCTCTCGCGCTGATCGCTCTGGTTCCGTTCCGCATGATTGTGGCGCGCGTTCTCGCCACCCGGTCCGCGGCCTGATCAACACCACTCACAGGGAGGGGAATTTTCGAGTTTCCCTCCTCACGAAGAAAAGACTTTGTGGATCACCGAAGGTGTGGCACCATCATCTTGCGTGCGAACCTACGGGCTCAAAGGCCCTAGGCGGACAGCACCATTTGCGTGTTACACAGCTGAAAGGAGGTGATCCAGTGTCAAGAGAAGCATTGGAGAGAGGTGTCGGAACAGTTCGAGAGGAGACCTGCTAGGGGAAACCCAGTACGTTGATTTTTGAGTTGGCGCGCCTAACCGGCACCCGCCTCCGGATTCTCGAAGGGTCGTCTTTGGACGGCCCTTTCCGTTTTCCCCCATTCCCTGTCATAAAGCCCCCAAGCAAGGGGAAAGCGATGCTCGAAATCAACGAACAGATCCGCATTGAAGACTGGGAATTGACCGAGCAGTTTATTCGCGCTTCAGGACCCGGTGGGCAAAACGTCAACAAGGTGTCGACTGCGGTCGAGCTACGCTTTGAAGCGGAACGGTCACCTAATCTGCCCGCCCCGGTCAAAACGCGCCTGCGCAAACTTGCCGGTCGGCGTTGGACCAATGAAGGCGCGTTGATCCTTCAAGTGGATGAAACCCGCTCTCAGGCCCGCAACCGCGAAATCGCGCGTCAGCGCCTGATCGAGCTTATTCAAAAAGCGCTGGTGAAACCCAAACGGCGCATACCAACCCGCCCAACATTGGGGTCAAAGCGCCGCCGCCTTGAGGGCAAAAAAGCCCGCGGCACCGTAAAATCCCTGCGCGGAAAAGTGGATCCAGACGGCTAGAATCGGTCTAGTAGACGCTCGAGATAGTTGCGTTCCTCTTCGGGCCGGTCATTTTCACCCGAGCGACGACGGATTTCTCCCAAAAGCTCTTCTGCCCGGCGATAGGTATCTTCGCCCTGCAACAATCCTTCATCGGTTGTACTGCGTCCGCTTTGTCCCGGGTTGCGTCCCAATGGATCGCGCTGTTCGCCGCCCTCAGCACCATCGGCAAGCCCCTGTTGGCCGCTTTGCTGCTGACGTTGCTCTGCCAAGGCATCGCCCAGACTCCGCAGCCCATCTCGCAGTGCTTCCATGGCCTCGGATTGGCGGTCAATGGCCTCAGCAAGATCCCCATCACGCAGCGCCTCTTCGGCACCCTCCATAGCCCGGTCAGCATCCCTCAGGTTCTGCAATGCGCGCTCACCAGCCTCAGTTCCCTGCCCCGGCAACTGTCCGCGTTGACGCTCGAGCTCTTGCCGAAGTGCATTTTGGCGGTCTGCCAACGATCGTTCGATACCTTCGCTGCCATCACCACGTTCGTCACCTTGCCCCTGTCCCGGGTCGCGGCCCTCTGAGGGCCCTTGTCCTTGCTGGTTTTGTCCCTGCTGCTGTCCCGGCTGGCGTTGACCTTGTTGGCGCTGGCCTTGCCCTGGATTGAACTGCTCTTGCAGATCCCGGAAGGCCTCATCAGACAAATCCTGCTGATCGCGCAGGGTATCGGACAGACCTTCCATGGCCTGCTCACCGGGCGACTGTCCCCCCTGCCCTTCCGTGACCTGCATATTGTCGAGCATCTCTTGCAGCTGCCGCATGGCCTCCATGGCTTCATCCATGCGGCCTTCTTCCATCAGCTCTTGGATACGGTCCATCATGCGTTGGATATCGTCCTGCGACAGCTCCATGGTCTCCTGAGGATCACCTTGCTGTTCGCTTGGATCTTGCTGCTGGGCCTGTTCCCGCCCCAGCTGGCGCAGATAGTCCTGCGTCGCCTCGCGCAGCTCTTGCATCAATTCTGCAATTTCCTGATCCGAGGCCCCGTTTTTCATCGCCTCTTCAAGCCGCTCACGGGCGCGGCGCAATCTTTCGCGCGCATCGTCCAGATCACCTTCTTCCAAGGCAAGCGCGAGCTCCCAAAGACTCTGGGCCAGCGCACTTTGCTGGCTGTCGGTGATGCCATAGGTGGTTGCCAGTTCAAGCTTGGCCAAAACACGGCGCAGGCGCAGGTGATTGACCTCTTTGCGAAACACATCTTCAGGATGGTTCGATATCGCCCGCAATGTTTGGGACATCATCACCGCGTTGGCCCGGTTCCAGAGCAACGACTGACGTTGTTCAACCAAGGCCGCTGCCATCGGATCAAAAAACCTCCGGCCCGGCAATGTGATCACTTGCGGCTCTGAACGCCCAATCTGGCCACGCGCATCTTCTACACTCAACTCAAACCGCACGGGCAGGTTCGCCCAGGGGTGCTGCGAGAAATTGCCCCCAAGGACATCAGTAAAGGCCGTGCGATCACCGGAAAGAGGCATCGGCAGCTGGACCTCAAGCGCCTGGCGCGGTTCAGGATCAATGGCCCGCCCGTATCGACGGTCCACCTCATCCATCGCCAGACTGAACCGGCCAACACCGGCGACCACCCCATGATCATCCTGTGCGGCAAATCCGATTTGGGTGACACCATCATAGCTGGTTTCAATCTCGCCATCATGGCTTATTTTCGGCGCTTGATCCGGCACCATTGCAACCTGCCAGGCCCGCCCCCCCGGACCGGAAATCGCAAGGCGCCCCCCCTGCACAATCTCAAAATCCTGAATAGTCGCACTGCGTGCAGCATCGTCTTTGCTCAGACCCGAGATATCTTCTTCAATTTGCAGCGCGCCAACTTCACCATACATCCGAAGCGCAAAACTCGCGCCCTCGGGCGCCGTCAACGAGGCTGAGGTGATGTCATTGAGATAAACCGTTGGAAGCCCGGTGTACCGCGGCGGAGACATCCAGCCCTCCCAGGCCGGCCCCTGCGCCAACTCAGCCCCACCAGCCCCCAGCGTTGTGACCGATTGCACCCGAACGATTGACCCAAAAAAGAGCGCGACACTCAGCGCAAGGAGCGCAACATAACGCAACGCAAAAGGATCGGCATGTGACATCCGCAGATCGGGCGGGACGGGTTTGGCCTCGGCGAGACCTCTGCGCATGCGTGTCTGATGCGCAGCCCAAATCGCAGAGGACGCCGGATCATTGGCACCAATCGCTTGGCTGTCTCGCAGGGCTTGAATGGGATTGCCCTTGAGCGTGGCATCCAGACGCCAAAGCGCCTCTTCCCGGGATGGGCGTCGAAACATCCTGGCGGCGCGGACCAGGGCCCAAAGACCGACAACCCCAAGCACACCACCCGCGCCCCAGACCCACTCGGTGGGAATTTCATCCTGCAGCCCAAGCATCAAGGCCGCCAGTGTCACAAAACCAATCGACCACAGGGGCCAAAAGGCCCGCACCAAACGTTCAGCCCAAAGACCCACATAGGTCGCCCAAAGCGGCCAGCGGATCAAAGGGGTCATGTCGTCGTTTTGGATGCCTTTACGGGGCATGGTGGTCCTCGCAACTCAAGCGCTGCGAGAACAATGCCCTACAGCCATGCAGGAATGCTATCGCGATTTATCATATCGGCAAAGCTTGGCCGTTCACGGATGACTGCAAATTGATCGCCGTGCACCAGAACCTCGGGGATCAGAGGCCGGGTGTTGTACTCGCTTGCCATCACCGCACCATAGGCCCCTGCGCTGCGAAACGCGACAAGATCCCCTGCGGCCAAAGGCGGCATCAGCCGTTCTTTTGCAAAGGTATCGCCAGTTTCACAGACCGGGCCTACGATATCATAGGGCTTGGGTTCGATACCAACTTCGGGTTCGACCACGGGGACAATGTCGTGATGCGCCTCGTACATCGCCGGACGGATCAGATCGTTCATCGCCCCATCAAGGATCAGAAAATCACGGCCCTCGCCGTGTTTGAGGTAAATCACCTTGCTGACCAGAATACCGGCATTGCCCGCAATCAACCGGCCCGGTTCGATCTCAATCTCACAGCCCAGATGACCCACGGTTTTCTGGATCAGCTTGCCATAATCCGTCGGCAGCGGCGGCGCTTCGTTCGAACGCGCATAGGGAATGCCTAGCCCACCGCCAAGATCGAGGCGCGAGATCTCATGCCCATCCGCGCGTAGCGCCTCAGTCAGTTCCGCCACCTTGGTATAGGCAAGCTCAAACGGCTCCAGATCAGTCAGCTGGCTGCCGATATGCACGTCAATGCCCACCACCTTCAGCCCCGGAAGTTTGGCTGCCATGGCATAGACTTCGCGCGCACGCGCGATGGGAATGCCAAATTTATTTTCACTCTTCCCGGTGGCGATTTTGGCATGGGTCTTTGCATCCACATCCGGGTTCACCCGAATGGCAATCGGCGCCTGCACGCCCATGGACGAAGCGATCTCAGAGATCACCTGCATCTCGGGCTCACTTTCGACGTTAAACTGCCGAATCCCTCCCTCTAACGCCGCGCGGATTTCGTCCCGGGTTTTCCCAACCCCCGAAAACACAATCCGATCTCCGGGCACACCAGCGGCCTTGGCACGGGCATATTCCCCCCCCGAGACCACATCCATGCCAGCCCCTTCCGCGGCCAGAGTGCGCAGGATCGCCTGATTGCTGGCCGCTTTCATGGCATAGCAAACCATATGCGGCCCCCAATCCAGCGCCTCATCAAACAATTTGAAGTGCCGAGTGAGGGTTGCAGTGGAATAGAGGTAGAAGGGTGTACCAACCTGCGCTGCAATTTCTGCTACGGGAACATCTTCCGCCCAAAGCGCTCCGTCACGATAGATGAAATGGTCCAACGCGGCCTCCAAAGTAAGATTCGAACCGCAATAGCGCGTTCCGAAACACAAAAAAACCCTCCACACACATTGGTGCCAAGGGTTTCTTCTTTTCTCAAATACTCTGGGGGTCAGGGGGCAAAGCCCCCTTCCAAACGCGATGGCCCCACCTTCCCCGCCGTCGAGCGCCGATTTTTCTTGAAAAATCGAGGCCTGCGCGCGGACTACTGAGTGACCGACACCCCCGGTCTCACCGGATCTCCGTCCGCGCCGCAGCCCGCCAAAGGCAAGATGAGAGCCGCGGCAATCAACAAAACCTTCATGCCAAAACCTCTGTCCAACGTGCGACCTGAGCCCGAACCTGATCCGGGGCAGTGCCACCATAGCTGGTGCGCGATTTAACCGAATTATGTACACCCAGCACATCAAAAATACCGGCGGTGATCGCCGCATTTTCCGCCTGCATCTCTTCCAGGCTCAGATCCGGCAGGTCACAGCCTTTCTTTTCAGCCAAGGCCACCAGAGCACCAGTCACATGGTGCGCGTCGCGGAATGGCAGATTGGTTTCCCGTACCAGCCAGTCGGCCAAATCGGTTGCCGTTGAGAACCCGCTCGACGCAGCGGCCTCAAGATCGGCGACATTGGCGCTCATGTCTTTGACCATGCCTTCCATCGCAGCCAGCGCCAGCATCCAGTTGTCTGCGGCATCAAAGACCTGTTCTTTGTCTTCCTGCATGTCTTTTGAATAGGCCAGCGGCAGGCCCTTCATCACCATCATCAGAGCAACATTCGCGCCAAAGATCCGGCCGATCTTGGCCCGGATCAATTCAGCCGCATCCGGGTTTTTCTTCTGTGGCATGATCGACGAGCCGGTTGAGAACCGGTCTGACAGCGCCACAAAGCGGAACTGAGCCGAGGACCAGATCACCAGCTCTTCGGCAAATCGGCTCAGGTGCATGGCGCAGATGCTGGCCACGCTCAGAAACTCGATGGCAAAATCGCGCGCCGAGACCGCATCAAGGCTGTTGGCCATCGGGCGGTCAAAGCCCAGCGCCTCAGCTGTCGCATGACGGTCGATCGGGAACCCTGTGCCCGCAAGCGCGGCAGCGCCAAGAGGCGATTCATTCATCCGGGCCCGTGCATCGCGCACGCGGCTCAGATCGCGACCAAACATTTCAACATAGGCCATCATGTGATGGCCCCAGGTCACAGGCTGCGCGGTTTGCAGGTGGGTAAATCCCGGCATGACCCAATCGGCACCGGCCTCGGCTTGGCCCAAAAGTGCGGTCATCAGGGCAATCAAGCCCTTCTCAGCCGCATCCAGCTGATCCCGCACCCAAAGGCGGAAATCTGTGGCAACCTGATCGTTGCGCGACCGGCCTGTGTGCAAACGACCGGCCGGCTCGCCGATGACTTCTTTCAGGCGCGCTTCGACATTCATGTGAATATCTTCCAGCGCGGTGGAAAATTTGAACTCACCTGCGTCAATCTCTGACAACACCGTGAGAAGCCCTTCCCGAATGGCTTCCGCATCCTTATGTTCGATGATGCCCTGTGCGGCCAACATGGCGGCATGGGCCCTCGATCCGGCGATATCCTGCGCCGCCATCCGTTTGTCGTACCCGATCGAGGCATTGATCGCCTCCATAATCGCGTCCGGTCCAGCGGCAAAGCGGCCGCCCCACATCTGGTTCGAGGAAGTGTCCGTCATTTGAGGTCCTTCGGAGGAAACATGAAATTCTCTGGCTTTGTGCTGCTGTATACTGCTGCGCTTGCCCTTGCAAATCCCGCGCTTGCTGATGTCGAAGAGGCCAAGCACGCCCGACAGGGTGATATGCGCAAAATGGTCCTGCATGAGGCACCCAAACCGGCGGGCACCGTCGATTTTATGACCTTTGAAGGAGAACCGCTTAACCTGTCGCAATGGCAGGGAAAATGGGTTCTTGTGAACTTCTGGGCCACCTGGTGCGCGCCGTGTCGCAAAGAAATGCCCATGCTGTCCGAGTTGCAGACCGAGCTGGGCGGCGACTCCTTTGAGATTCTGACCATCGCCACCTCGCGCAATCCGCCCCCCGCGATGAAAGCCTTTTTCGAAGAAATTGGCGTTGAAAACCTGCCACTACATCGCGACCCCAAAAGCAAACTGTCACGTGAGATGGGGGTTCTGGGACTACCTGTGACGGTGATTCTAAATCCAGAAGGTGAGGAAGTGGGTCGTTTGACAGGTGACGCCGATTGGTCGTCGCTGCACGCTTATAAATTTCTCGACACGTTGATGCGCCCGTCGGGCAGCTGATACCTGCCACACGCAATGACAAAAAGGGCGGCCCGGTGGCCGCCCTTTTTCGTGTTTTGGTTTCTCTTGAGAGAGAGAGAGAGAGAGAGAGAGAGAGAGAGAGAGAGAGAGAGAGAGAAGCGGATCAGCTTACTTCAAAGCAAACAAGACCCGTTTTGTGCGGCGCTTTTTGCGGCCCGCGTCTTGGTGCCAGGCCTCGGAGGCGGCACCGATCTGATCCAGTTTGAGCCCACCTTCGGCCACCAATCCGTTCAGACCAAACTCCTGATACTGCAATCCATTGCGCACAGCGCGTGTCACGCGGGTACGTGGCTCAACAAACCCATCCGCATGGGTCACCTGAAAAGAACACTCCCCAAGTGTGCGGGTACAACGATGTGGCGTGTAGAGGGTAACGGCTCCATCTGATGCTACGGTTCGGGTCACCTCACCACGGGCATTGGTTGTGTAGCTGCCGAAAAACGCGGCATCGCGGCCTTCACCACGAAACATGTCAAAGGCATGCTCCCCTGCGTGTGCATCTCGTTTGATATGAGTAACAACCCCGGCACGATCTTTCATGACCATCACCGATCCAACACCCATCTGATCTGCATGCCACGAAATATCAGCCACTCCAGCGGTTGCTGAAAGAGACAGGGCAAAAGCAATCAGTACTGAACGCATCGGATAACTCCGGGTTGTAGGCCCCCACCTACAAGACACAGAATTGGGCGAAATCAGGGCGCAAGGCAACGGCTTTCCGCCACATTCCGCCAATTACCCCTCGCTTGCGGCACAATTTGCCAATCAAACCCGAAATTGTCGCTCAATGGGTGACCAACGCCGCCTTAATTCCGCCCCAACTGCCGCCACGGAAACACGAATCGTTTTTGACAGATCACCTGACGCAGGCAAAAGTCACGTCAGGAGGAGCCATGCCGTTAGAAATACTATTGGTGCTGGTGGTCGGAGGGATCACAGGCATCGCGATATTGTCCCACAGTCTGGGGCTGTCCAAACGTCGCGCCTTTCAAAGTGCAGATGACGCCCAAGCGGCATGGCAGCGCGAATACCCTTCGAGCAGTGTGACCGATGTCATTTTAAGCCAGTCGGGGTATGCCGCGCTTGTCCAAACACGCCGTTCAATTGGTGTTGTCTGGACAATGGGGGATGACACCTGCGCCCGCATTCTGCGCAGCCCCAAGATAGCACGCGTCAATACCGGGTTGCGGTTGCGCTTGGCCGATTACGCGGCCCCCGTGATCAAGCTTGAGCTTTCGACAGAAGAAACTGCCCTTTGGGCCGCTAAACTTGAGGGACAGTCATGACCATCTCATATCCTGACGTCGTCAGCCTTGCCGTGCCGTTCTTTATCGCCCTGATTCTGATCGAACTGGCATGGATCACCATCACCAAACGTGGCGGGCGCTATGAAACACGTGATGCGGTGACCTCATTGGTAATGGGCGCTGGCAACGTGGCTTCCGGCATCGTGCTGGGGTTTATTGCCTGGGGCTTTTTCATGGTTCTCTGGGACGTCACCCCCTTTGACCTTGGGCACAGCTGGTGGATCATTGCCTTGTGTTTTGTGCTAGACGACCTGCGCTATTATTGGGTCCATCGGTTTGGCCACAAAGTGCGGTGGGTCTGGGCAAGCCATGTGAACCACCACTCAAGCCAGCACTACAACCTTACAACCGCCCTGCGGCAAACTTGGACCTATACCTTCACCTTTATGATGGTGGTTCGTGCGCCGCTAATCCTGATGGGCTTCCATCCGGCCATGGTGTTGTTCTGCGGAGGTTTGAACCTGATCTATCAGTTCTGGATTCACACTGAAGCGATCAACAAACTGCCGCGCTGGTTCGAGGCTGTGATGAACACCCCAAGCCACCACCGCGCCCACCATGGGCGCAACGCCCGCTATCTGGATTGCAACTATGCGGGTGTCTTGATCATTTGGGACAAGATGTTTGGCAGCTTTGTTCCCGAACAGGATCACGACAAACCCGACTACGGCCTTGTACATAATATCGGTACTTTCAATCCGCTGCGGGTGGCTTTTCATGAATGGGTGGGCATTTGGCGGGATGCGTCAAAGCCGGGCCTCACCTTGAGAGACCGCCTGATGTATTGCGTTGCGCCCCCTGGTTGGAGCCATGACAACAGCCGAGACATGGCCGATGGGATCAAAGCAAAACATCTTAAGCGCCACCCAGAAGACCAAGGCACCCCGGGGTTCGAACACCTCTCCTAGTATTGGGTTCTTGCTGGCGAAGGCGTTCTCTGGCAATCAGAGTGAGTGAAGAATAGTTGCGAATTACTCGCAACCACCCCTTGTAACGGGCCCGTGAGGACCCCATATCGATTGTATACCAAAGCATACTCAACCAATAAGGGTGGCCAATGTTTACCCAACTTCTGACGGAAGCCTATTTTCCGTTCTCAATTTCGCTTGGCCTTTTTCTGGGCCTTTTGATCTTGGAGCTGATTTTTGCCCTTCTGGGCGGCACGCTTCTGGGACTGGGCGGAGATAACATTGACCTTGATGGGCCGGACCTCGACACCCCTGAATTGGGGGACTTGGATCTGGATCTGGGGGATGTGGATATCGATAGCCTTGAACTTGCCAGTTTTGAGGACATCGACGCTCCAGCCATGACCGACACGGGCCTATCGGCTTGGCTTGGTTTTGGCCGTATGCCCGCGCTGATCTGGTTGGGGACCGTCTTAGCCGGGTTTGGGCTGGCCGGGATCACGCTTCAGCAGGTGATAGCAGCTGTCTTTTCAACTGCACTGCCCGCTTGGTTGGCGGCCCTTCCCGCCGCAATCGGATCGCTTTGGTTTGCAGGCCGTTTCGGGGCAGTGTTTGCCCGGCTTCTGCCCAAAGACGAAACCCAATCGGTGTCTGAACGCCATTTGGGCCGTCGCAAAGGGGTGGTCAGCCAGGGCACAGCCGCCCGCGGCCGCCCGCGGCCGCCCTGCCGAAGTGCGCGTGAGCGACCGCTTTGGCAACACCCATTATCTGCGCGCTGAACCTCTGCGCGACGATGTCTCGATTGCCCAGGGCACCGAGGTGATCGTCCTGCGACAGCGCTATGACGAAGGGTACCGCATTGTCGCCCTAGGCGACATCTAACTACATATTTTTCAGGGAGAGTTTCATGGAACTTCTACTCATTTGGGTCGTTGTCGGCCTTGCATTGCTGTTGTTTGTTGGTCTCGTGTTAGGCCGCCTGTATCGCCGTGCCACCCGCGAGATCAGTCTTGTGAAAACTGGGGCTGGCGGCAAAAAGGTCATCATGGATGGGGGCGTGATTGTTGTGCCTCTGTTGCACGAGGTCAGCCCCGTCAACATGAAGACCCTGCGTCTTGAGGTGAAACGCGACGGCGACGGCGCATTGATCACCAAAGACCGCATGCGCGTTGATGTCGGCGTCGAATTTTACGTCTCGGTTCAGCCCACTGACGAAGGTGTGGCCCGTGCTGCGCAGACGCTGGGGGATCGTACCTTTGACATCGAACAGCTGCGTGAGATGATTGAAGGCAAACTGATTGACAGCTTGCGCGCCGTTGCGGCCCAAATGTCGATGGATCAGCTGCACGAGAACCGCGCGGACTTTGTTCAGGAAGTGCAAAACACCGTGTCCGAGGATCTTCTGAAAAACGGTCTGTCCCTTGAATCCGTCTCTCTCACCGCTCTCGATCAGACTCCCTTTGAGGCTCTGGACGAAAACAACGCCTTTAACGCGGTCGGGATGCGCAAACTGGCTGAGGTGATTGCCACCTCGAAAAAAGAACGCGCCCAGATCGATGCAGATGCCGATGTGTCCGTGCGTCGCGCTGCGATGGAGGCTGAAAAACAAAAGCTGATCATTCAGCGAGATGAGGAAGAGGCCAAGATTGCGCAGGTCCAGCAGATCGAGACCATGAAGGTTGCTCAAGAGGCCGAGATTGCTGCGCGCACAGAAGATTCGGTGCGTGAGACGGAACGTTCCCGGATCGCACGAGAAGAGGCCATTCGCGCGGCAGAAATTGAGCGTGAGCGCAAAATTCGTGATGCGGAAATCGCCAAAGAACGCGCGGTGCAAGAGGCGGAGATTACCAAAGAGCGCGAGCTGGAGGTTGCCAATCAGGAACGCCAGATCATCATCGCACAGAAGTCAGAAGAGGAAAGCCGTGCGCGCGCCTCTGCCGATCTGGCCCGTGCTGAAGCTACCAAAGCCCTGGAGGCTGTAACCACCGCCAAAGACGTGGCCGAAGCCGAGCGTCTGAAGCAGATCGCACTCATCGAAGCCTCTCGCGAGGCGGAACGGGAAGCCACCAAGATACGCCTTGCGGCGCAGGCTGAAAAAGAAGCCGCATCTGACCGTGCCGAAGCGCGTCGCGAAGAGGCTCAGGCCGAGGCCGACGCTCTGACCATCCGTGCGGACGCCAAGAAAAAGGACATGCTGGCCGAAGCGGAAGGTAAACGGGCCATCACCGATGCTGAGAACGCGCTGTCTGCTGAGCTGATCGCGATGAAGGTCGATCTCGCGCGCCTCGAGGCGATGCCAAAGGTGCTGGCCGAGGCTGTCAAACCTGCTGAGAAGATCGACTCGATCCGCATTCATCAGGTTGGAGGCCTGCAGAACGGCACAACGGGCGGCAACGGGGAAACCGGTGGCAAAGCCCCAATCAACCAGGCCCTCGATTCCATCATGGGTATGGCCGTTCAGCTGCCTGCCTTGAAGAAACTGGGGGACGACCTTGGCATGTCGATGGATGGCACCGTTTCGGGTTTGATGGGTGAGGATGAAGGCCCTGCCTCAGATGAGGCCAAAGGCTCTGATGTCGACGAGGAGACTGACACAGCGCAGGCCTGATCAAAGTCGCGAAAAGAGAGAGGGCGGGGATTTCCCCGCCCTTTTGCTTATCTGCAGTATGATCCGTTGCCGTGTTTCGCGGTATCAAAATGGAAATGGTCGCGGTGAAATCTATCTGATTCCGGGCCAAGCACCGTTCCAAATGTGCCGCAGGCCGCCCCATGCATTTTGCGAAGGGCACGGCCTTTTTTACCCGATCCCCAGTCGCGTAGGACTGACATCTCTGATCCATCCGCCAGAAGGATGGCCGAGATATCAATCGCTTTGCCGCGACCATGTTCAGAAATCTTGGCGCCTGGCTGATTGTTGCGCGTACGACAGGAATAATGCGCCGCAACCCGCAAGCCAGAAATCCCGCCGCCCTGACGTTTCACCGCTGGACGCGCGCCATCATTGATCCAGGTCTTCAATGCCGAAGCGGTCGCGCAATTCATCAAGGACGGCTGGCTAAGTGCCACACCATCAACCGATGTCAAACGCACCGCATTGGGAATGCCACAGCCGGAAATCCGCCCCGGCACATCTCCGACCACTTCTCCTTGCAGGCTACTGTCTCCACAGATGCCCCCGGTGGCGCCTTCGCCATCGGCAAATGCCCGTTCCAGATAGTTGCGGATCCCGTCCAGCGAGCTTGCCTCACGCGCAGGTGCCTCATCTTGGCCTCCGCAGGCCGCCAAGCCCAAACATAACCCCAGAAAAATGCGTTTCACCGTTCTACCTTCACACGACCAAAATCAGGTTTATCCGTATCCTGTCCGGCCTCAAGAATGCCACGGCGAATGGCACGGGTATGGGTAAAATAGGCATGAAGCTGCTCACCGTCCCCGGTTCGGATGGCCCGCTGCAGGGCAAACAGCTCTTCGGTGAAACGGCCCAGCATTTCGATTGTTGCGTCTTTGTTGGTCAAAAACACGTCGCGCCACATGGTCGGATCCGAGGCCGCGATACGGGTGAAATCCCGAAAACCCGCAGCCGAATATTTGATCACTTCCTGATCCGTCACCCGACGCAAATCATCTGCCACGCCCACCATTGTGTAGGCAATCAAGTGTGGAATATGGCTTACAACCGCGCAGACCAGATCATGGTGCTCTGGGTCCATACGGTCGGTCATCGCCCCCAAAGCCTGCCAATAGGTCTCGACCCGAGCGACGGCCTCTTCGGGACAATTCTCCACCGGGACAATCAGACTACGCCGATTGTCAAACAGCGTGGAAAAACCGGATTCCGGTCCCGAATGCTCGGTGCCCGCCATAGGATGGGTCGGCACAAAATGCACCCCTTCGGGAAGATGTGGCGCAACTTCGCCGATGACCGTGCGCTTGACCGATCCAACATCAATCACTGTGGCCCCGGGTTTCAGGTGGTCTGCGATCTGGCGTGTCACAGCGCCCATCGCCCCCACCGGCACAGCCAGCACAATCAGATCTGCGTCTTTGACCGCCTCTTCCGCGCTATCACAGACTGTATCGCACAGACCAATCCGCCGGGCCGTGTCACGGGTTTCATCAGACCGCGCATAACCCGTCACGTGACCCGCCACGCCGTCGCGTTTCATGGCCCAATACATCGACGAGGCAATCAACCCCAGCCCAATCAGTGCAACACGGTTGTAGATCACACTCATGTTGCACCGGCTTTGAATTGGCCAACAGCATGCGCCACCTGACGACAGGCGGGCTCATCCCCGACGGTAATCCGCAGGCAATTGGGAAGGTTATACCCGCCAACGCGGCGCACAATCAGACCCTGCTTTTGCAGGTAGGTGTCACAGGCCTCGGCTTCGGCCTGATTGCGGAACCGCGCCAGAACAAAGTTCGCCATGGAGGTGTCGCAGGACACACCATGTTCGCCCAGCGCTTCACTCAACCATGCGCGCAGGCGCGTGTTCTCGGAGCGGCATTTCTCAACATAGGCCACGTCACGCACAGCAGCCTCAGCAGCCGCAAGGGCCGCTGAAGACAGATTAAACGGTCCCCGCACCCGGTTCAGCACATCAACGATTTCGCGTGGCCCATAGCCCCAGCCGACACGCATCGCACCCAGACCATAAAGCTTGGAAAATGTGCGGGTCATAAAGACATTGTCGCGGGATTCGACAAGCTTGGCACCGCCATCATAGCCCTCGACATATTCCGCATAGGCGCCGTCCAGCACCAAAAGCGCCTGCTCGGGTAGACCTTCCGCGAGACGTTCCAATTCGGCCAATCCAATCATCGTGCTGGTTGGATTATTTGGGTTGGCGATAAATACAAGCTTGGTGCGTTCGGTGCATCCCGCCAAAAGAGCATCGACATCGGTGACGCGTTCCCGCTCTTTCACCTCAACCGGCGTAGCGCCTGCCGCAAGGGCGCTGATGCGGTACATGGAAAACCCATGTTCGGTGAACAACACCTCGTCCCCAACACCAGCATAGGCCTGACACAAGAAGGCAATGATCTCATCACTTCCGGCGCCACAAATGATCCGGTCGCTCTCAAGGCCGTGGATCTCTGCAATCGCGCTGCGCAGCTCGGCATGATCTGTCGATGGATAGCGATGCATGTCATGCAGCACTCGCTTGACCGCCTCCTGAGCGGCATCGCTTGGCCCAAACGGATTTTCGTTTGAGCTCAACTTGATCACATTCGACACACCTTCGACGTGGGCTTTCCCGCCAACGTAAAGGTCAATATCCATGATACCGGGCTGCGGTACGATCTTGGTCATGGCGTCCTCCTTGACGCTCTGTGCTTACCCAAGCTGCGCAGTCAAGAAAAGCGGGAAACCCACCCGGGCTGCGCTGTGCCGCGCCTTGGGGCAAAGGCGGAACATTTTGAACACACAGGCCTGAGTTATCTGACACTCACCCGTGTGACACTTTTATGAAAAAGGGCGGCCAAACACTTATGATCGCTAGGCGCTGGCCTCAAATTTGGTAACATTCCCCATAATTTCTGTTGCAGAGTTGGTATCATGAAGCCTCGTATTTTAGTTTTTGCCCTTATCGCGCTCTGCATCGCTGCCGCGGCGCTTTTTATGGCGCCGACCTTGTCGCGCACATCGCTTCACATCGTTTCCGGGTCTGAGAACAAAGCGCTTGAACCACTGATCCGGGAGTGGGCCAGCGACAATCGCGTCGATCTTGAGGTGAGCTATCTCGGATCCATCGATATCGCGCGCGAATTGAACAAGGGCACAGACAGCCAATTTGATGCGGTCTGGCCCGCACATTCCCTTTGGATTGAAATGGGCGACACCCAGAAAGTTGTGAAACACGACACCTCTGTGTTGCGTTCGCCAGTCGTTCTGGGGCTTCGTAAATCGATTGCGGAAGATCTCGGCTGGGTCGGTCGGTCTGACATCACCATCCAAGACATCCAACAGGCCGCGCAAGACGGGAAGTTTCGCCTGTCGATGACTTCGGCCACACAATCCAATTCAGGGGCCTCTGCCTATTTCGGGTTTCTCTATGCGCTTGCAGGCAATCCCGATGTGCTCACCCTCAGTGATCTGCAAGACACCGCGACGCTTGAAGGTGTGCGTGCGCTTCTGGCGCAGGTGGACCGGTCGTCTGGCTCCTCTGGCTGGCTCAAAGACTCGCTAGCCACCAATCCAGACAGGTTCGACGCCATGTTCAACTATGAGGCATTGGTCATCGAAGCGAACCAGACCCTTACGCGTGCCGGTCAGGACCCGCTCTACGTGATTTATCCCGCCAATGGGCTCGCTGTTGCGGATAGTCCATTGGGGTATATCAGCAAGGGGGATGCTGACAAAGAAGAGGTGTTCCTCCAGCTGCAAAGCTTCCTTCAGACAAAGGAGGCGACCGAACTTCTGACCGGGTTAGGACGGCGCGCCGGCCTTTTGGGGCTCAGTTCAGCCAACGCAGACCCCGCCATATGGAACCCCGAGTGGGGTGTAGATCTGAACCGCACCATTGCCCCCATTCCCACACCGAGCGCTGAGGTGATTGGTGAGGCGCTGCGCCTGTATCAGACCGAGCTGCGCAAACCCTCTCTCACGATCTGGGTGCTTGATGTCTCTGGCTCGATGGAGGGTGCACCGCTGAGCGAACTGAAGCAGGCCATGACGCTTTTGCTCGATCCACAGGCGGCCTCGGTCAATCTGCTGCAACCCTCATCTCGTGATGTCACAATTGTCCTGCCCTTCAACCACAAAATTCTTCCCCCAACCACCATCGAAGGATCGGAAAAGGCGGAACTCGCCAAAGCGCTACGCGCGGTTCAAGATCTGCAGGCGGATGGGGGCACCGATATCTATTATGCGGTCTACGAGGCGTTCGAGGCCATGAGCGACTGGCATGACACCGGCGCACTTTTCGACTATCTGCCCGCCATTGTCGCCATGACCGACGGTGCCTCTAGTATCGACAATCGCGAAGGCCTGTTGGGTTACATGAAGCGATCGGCGTTTGCGCAAGATATTCCAATCCATGCCATCGCCTTTGGCGAAGCCGATGAAGAGCAACTAAACGAGCTTTCGCAGATTTCCATTGGTCGCTTGTTCCATGCTGGTGATGATCTTGCGTCGGCGCTGCGCAAAGCCAAAGGATACAACTGATGGCACTTTACGACGGCCCCCGCCAAATCACGGCGGGGATACTTGCGGCGATCATCTTTCAAGGCCTGTTCTTTGGTCTCAATCTGGTCTGGTGGCTGGCGCTGGTGTTGGCGGCCGTTGGGTATGGCGCGCTTTTGTTGGTCATCCCTCACCGGCGCCGCGCTGACGAGATCATCCTGACCGCCAAGACCAGCAAAGCGGATCTGCAATCCGCCGGCGAGGCTTTGTCTGACAGCGCCAAACGTTTGACCGACACGATTGCCAAACTTCCAGAGGCGGATGCAATGGCCGTTGAAGAGATGGCCCAACATATTCTCTCAATCCGTGAAAACATTCTCAGAGATCCTGAGGACTATCGCCTGACGCGCAGGTTTATCACCACTTACCTGCCAAACATGGTGCAGACCGTTGAAACCTATGCGGGTCTGGCAGGCCGTACCAAAGGCGCCCAATCTGAACGCTTAGATGCACTCGGCGCGCAGATCCGCGCCTTTGCACCGGTGGTGGATCAGATTGATCGCGCCTGTATCGAAAATGACCTTGCCGCTCTCGAATCCGAAGTCGATGCGCTCGGCACACAACTAAGCCGGAGAATGACATGAAACGTTCCCTGATAGGCCTGCTTATCCTGGGCGGTGTCGCCGCCGTTGCCGTAGGTGCCTCTCTCGTCGATCTGTCGAGCCTGACCCGAAATGTCACCCCACGCGAGCGTGTCAAGGTGTCGATCTATTACGGCGGAGAAAAGTCATCGCTTTTGGCCAATCCGGATGTCTCGCGCATCATCAACGACCGCTATAAAATCACGTTAGATGCCACCAAAGCCGGGTCAATTGAGATGGTGACCACCCTCGCCAGCACCGGCAAAGACTGTCTCTGGCCCTCCAATATGGTGGCGGTGGAACTGGCCCGCAATTCGGGCAAACCTGTGAAAGGCGACGAGACAATCTTCAATTCACCCATCGTGTTTTATGCCTGGGATCAGGTTGCCGATGCGCTTGAAAACAAAGGGGCCGTGCGGCGTGACGGCGAAACACTTCTGGCAGATGTTGATGCACTTGGAGAGATGATCGCGGACGGTGCCCGCTGGCAGGAGGATTTGGGTCTGAACATCTACGGCCCATTCAAAATCTTCTCGACACACCCCGCGAAATCGAACTCCGGCAACATCTGGTCCGGGCTTTTGGCCACCTCGTTCAACAACGGCACTCCGCCAACAGAAGACAACCTGCCCACATTGCTGCCGCGCGTGACAGGCTATTTCGACGCGATGGGCCATATGGAATCCAGCTCGGGCGATATCTTTGAGAACTTCCTGAAACAGGGCATGGGCGCACGCCCTATCATTGTTGGCTATGAAAACCAGCTGGTCGAATTTCTATCTGAGAACACCCAATATGCGGATCTCATCCGCGAAAAAATCCGCGTGATTTATCCCGAACCCACGATCTTTGCCTCGCACCCGCTGATTGCGCTCAATGGCACCTGTGACCGGCTGCAAGAGGCTCTGGCCGATCCTGAGATTCAGAGCATCGCCTGGGCGCAGCACGGCTTTCGCACTGGATTGATTGGCGTCGAAAACGATCCTGCTGCGATCAAAGTCGCCACCCTGCCCGAGACCGTTGCACTGGTGGTGCCTATGCCTTCGGCAAAAGTGATGACCCGTATTATCGAATTGGTGCAGTAGTCCCTATTCCGCCCCGACATAGGGTACGGTTCCCGCCACCCAGAACTCATTGCGGCGCGCTTTCACCTGATCCGCCAAATAATCGACAAACAGGCGCACCCGGGCAGTGTTCCGCAAATCGCGGTGCAGCAAGAGCCAGAGACTGCGATATGGCAGGGGTTTCTGAAACGGTGCACGGATCAAATCCGGGTGGCGATCCCCAAGGTTGCAGGCAAGATAGGCCATGCCCAATCCAGACGCGGCCAGCGTGATCAGCGGGACCAGTTCGGACACGCGGTGTTTCAGCTGAGCCTTTGGGTAATAGCTGTCCTGCACCCATTTCGCCGTGACCTGATCCTCAGGTTCATGCCACCCAATAAGCGAGAGGCCTTCGCCTTCGTTATCACGCACCCGTTTGGCATATTCGCGTGTGCAATAGGCCGCCTGTGACATCTGCACCAATTTGCGCCCAACCACATCATCAGTCACCTTATGGGCCACGCGCAGCGATACATCTGCTTCGCGCCGCGTCAAATCGGCGACGTCGTTGCTGAAGGTCATATTCAGATGAATGTCAGGATAGAGATCGGCAAAACGCGAAAGATCGTCCATCAATGATGTCATCGCCAATCCATGGGGCAGCGTCAGATAGACGGTCCCGGCGGGCTGGGCATCTCGCCCCACTATTACGCGCGCGGCCGAAACCATCTCATCCTCAACGCGCTGGGCATAGGGCAACAGGTCTTCACCTAGCTGCGTAAGAACCAGTCCGGCCTTTGACCGGTCAAACAATCGGCTGCCGATGCGATCTTCCAAAATCGAAAGCCTGCGGGTCAGCGTCGTGTGATTGGCCCCGCTGGATTCCGCAGCCCCACGGAGGGTCCCCGCGCGCGCCACCGCCAGAAACACCTTGAGATCATCCCAATCAAACTCTTGCCCGTCCTGTGTCATCACCGGATCCTCGCGTGTTCCATTTTTGAACCATCATGTTCAGCTTTGCCCGGATACACAGCATTTCTCAACCACCTTAGTTTGAAGACATCGCAACACAGCACACCGGACCCAACACAATGACACCAATTCAATCCGTACTGATCACTGGCGCAAATGCAGGTCTAGGGCGCGAAGCCGCCCGCCAACTGGCCCAGCAAAAGGGCATCGAGAAAATCATTCTTGCCTGCCGCAGCGCCGACAAAGCCCAGGCCGCCAAATCGGCGCTGGAAGCTGAAACAGGGCGCAAGATTTTCGACATCGTTTTGATCGACATGATGAACCCGGCCACCATCCGCAACGCGGTCTCGGAAATGACAACCCCGGTTGACGCCGTGATCCTGAATGCAGGTGGAACCGGAGGGCGGACCCCCTATGCGCTAACCGAGGATGGCGTGACCCATGTCTTCGCCACCAACGTTCTGGGACATGTCGTGTTGGTCAATGAAATGCTTGAGCGGCAGCTGATCACCTCTTCCGTGCTGTATGCCGGCTCAGAGGCCGCACGTGGCATTCCAAAGATGGGCATCCCCCGTCCCGAACTTGCCTCAGAAGAACCAAAAGAATTCACCTCCATCGCCGATGGCAGCAAATTTGGCCCCGAAGGAGATCCTCTGGTTGTTTATGCCAACATCAAGCTGACGGCGGCACTATGGATGAGCGCAATGGCCCGCCAGCACCCGCATGTTCGTTTTGTCACCATGAGCCCGGGCGGCACCACCGGCACCAATGGATTTGACGATCTGTCTTTCGTCAAACGTCTGTTCTTCAAACATATCGGCGGTGTTCTGATGCCCCTGTTCGGCATGATGCACGGGCTGGAAACCGGGGCCAAACGCTATGTCGATGGTCTTTTGAACCCAAAATATGAAAGCGGTCATTTCTACGCCAGCCGCTCGGGATCACCCACCGGCGCAATCGTTGACCAAACCACCGTTGATGCCCGCCTGGGAGAGCCCGCTCTTCAAGACAGCGCACACCGCGCCATCGCCGCATTCGCCTAAACGCCCTCCCCCTCGAAAGGAACATTACTATGGAACTCGACCTTATTCTCAAACTACTCGTTGGCGCCGCCACCCTCATGCTGACCGGCCTCGGCGTCATGTCGATGTTTGCCCCTCGTAAAATGATCGGCAACTTTGCAATCGAACCAATTGGCGTGCCCGGTCTGAGCACCATCCGGTCGGTGATAGGCGGACTGTTTCTCTCTTGCGTGGTGATCCTGGCGCACGAACTGATCACCGGTGAAACCATGGGCTTTGTGGTGGTTTCATTGATCCTGGGCGCAGTTGCCGTTGGCCGCGTTGTCAGCATCATCGCCGATGGCCTGCAGAAAGAAGTTGTGCCGCCGCTGATCGTAGAAATTGTGATCATCGCTGTTTTGATGAGCGCATATTCAAATCTGGCAATGGCTTAAAGATTTAGGACGGTCAAAAATCAACAGCCCCCAATACAGGGGGCTGTTTTCGTCAGTGGGTCAGACCATCACATCAATCTCGGCCTGATCTCCCACTCCGAACACCCGCTTATAGCGGTCGATCTGCTCTTGCGGTCCCATGGCCTTCTTGGGGTTGTCCGACAATTTGACCGTAGCTTTGCCATTTGCCTCAACCGCTTTGCAGACAAGCGAGAAGGGCGCCAGCCCGTCATTCGGGGCCAGTCCACGGAAATCATTGGTCAGCAGGGTGCCCCAGCCAAAGGACACACGCACGCGGCCTTGAAACTGTTGGTACAGCTCCGAAATTTTGGTTTCATCCAAACCATCAGAGAAGATGACAAGCTTTTTGCGGGGGTCTTCGCCTCGGTCTTTCCACCACTTGATCGCCACCTCCGCGCCGGTTGCAGGATCACCGGAATCGATCCGGATACCTGTCCAGCCCGCAAGCCAGTCAGGCGCCCGTTGTAAGAACCCCTCAGTGCCATAGGTGTCAGGTAGGATAATACGTAGGTTGCCGTCGTGTTCGTCTTGCCAGTCCTCAAGTACCTCATAGGGCGCTTGTGACAGTGCGGTATCTCCTTCGGCAAGAGCGGCGTAGACCATTGGAAGCTCATGCGCATTGGTGCCAATGGCTTCAAGGTCTCGGTTCTTCGCGATCAAACAATTGGACGTGCCTATGAAACGATCCCCCAACCCTTCGACCATGGCCTGGACGCACCAGTCCTGCCAGAGGAAGGAATGCCGGCGGCGGGTGCCAAAATCAGCGATACGCAGATCTTCAACCTGTTGCAGTTTCTCGATCTTTTCCCAAAGCTTGGTCATCGCGCGGGCATAAAGTACCTGAAGCTCAAACTTCTTCATGTCGTTGAGAACCGCACGGCCCCGCAATTCCATCAGAACGGAAAGCGCCGGGATTTCCCACAACATGACCTCGGGCCAGGCCCCTTCAAATGTCAGTTCATACTGATCGCCAATCCGCTCCAGATGGTAATCCGGCAGGCGCAGGTTCTCGAACCACTCCATGAAATCCGGGCGGAACATCTGGCGTTTGCCGTAAAAGGTGTTGCCGCGCAGCCATGTGCTTTCGCCACGCGACAGGGAAAGCGACCGGATGTGATCAAGATGCTCGCGCAACTCGCCTTCATCGATTAGCTTGGCCAAAGGAACCTGAGACGACCGATTGATCAGACTGAACGTCACCTGTGTATCGCGTTTGTTGCGAAACACTGATTGGCACATCAGCAGCTTGTAGAAATCGGTATCAATCAGGGACCGGACGATCGGATCGATCTTCCATTTGTGGTTCCAGACGCGGGTGGCGATATCGACCATGTGTATTGTCCGTACTTGTCGTCGCGATGTTTAACCACGTCTGACAAGCTGTGTATAGGTGCGGGGTACTCCCCCAAGGTTGCATTCGCCCTCAGAACTACCCGCTTTCTGCACAATTGCGCCGTAAATTTCTGAGATACAGCACGCTAACCCAAGAGATCCGGGGTGTTTGTATGCAGTATGATTTTGATGTTGAACCCATCCTGAGCCCTCGCAAGAGCGCAGATCCCAAGATGATGGCCTTGCTCGAAGAGATGGGTGTTGATGACACGCAAACTGCGGGGTTTCAGGCCAAGTTCCGTGACAAATCGGTGATCGACGCCCTCAATGGTGCGGCCTCGACAATTCGCGAAGCGTTCGAAGACTGCGGCTTCTCATGGGCTGTGTCTTCTGTTGATCTGCCTCCGGGGCATGTCCGCCTTCAGGATCAGGACAAGATCGCCGAAATTCTCAGCGATCTCCAAAACCGGCTGGCCGAATTTGACACAAGCGTGCTGAACTGGAACGGGTTTGATCTTGGGTCCTTCCTAAGTGCCCAGTTCAACCGAACCCCGGTGCATGATCTGCTGGGTGCACCCCGATCCGGGACGCATCACTAACCCACCAAGATCACAGGATTTTGGCACCCGCTTTGATCATCCCATCACGTGCGGCCGCCAAAGACCCGTCGATGTCAATCGCTCGGCACAGGTCCTCGCGTACGGTCACGTCGAACCCGAGCTGCGCCGCATCTACCGCAGAGAAATTCACACAGAAATCTGTCGCCAACCCCACCATGGTCAGGTCGGTGATGCCCCTGCTGCGCAGATATCCCTCAAGACCTGTTGGCGTGGTCTGATCGTTTTCAAAGAAGGCCGAATAGCTGTCGATCTCGGGGCGAAACCCTTTCCGAATGATCAGATCAGCGCGGTTCACCTGCAGGCCTGCGTGAAATTCCGCCCCCTCGCTGCCTTGCACACAGTGGTCAGGCCACAGCACCTGTGGACCATAGGGCATGTCGATCATCTCAAGCGGTGCTTTACCGGTGTGGCTGCTTGCAAATGACGAATGCCCCGCCGGGTGCCAATCCTGCGTCAGCACCACCGCATCGAACTCTCCCATCAAATCATTGATGGGCGCGACGATCTCATCTCCGCCGGAAACAGCCAGAGCACCTCCGGGACAAAAATCATTCTGAACATCAATCACGATCAAAGCATGCATGGCGCTCTCCTAGTTGATGTCGCGACCCTAGCCTGCACACCACAAAAGGAAAACCCACGGCAAAAATCCGTTGCGCGACTCATATCAAACCGGTATCTCGCCCGCTTTCGCGACACAGGGATTTGGCATGGCACGCTTGGGATTGGACTTTGGAACCTCAAATACCGCTGCGGGTCTGATGGCTGCGGGCCGTCCCTTTGTGATCCCGCTTGAACCTGAAGCGCAGACGCTTCCCACCGCTGTGTTCATCGATTTTGCCGAGCGCGAATACATCTACGGAACTGCCGCAGCACGCGCCATGATGGATGGTCAGGAAGGTCGCTTTCTACGCGCGCTCAAAAGCATTTTGGGGACACCCCTTGCCCGTGAAAGCCGTGCGTTTCTGAACGAGCGGCTGACCCTGATCGAAATCATTTCGCGGTTTCTTGCGGAAATTCGTCAGCGCTCGGAAAAGTTCACCGGGCTCACCATCGACAGCGCGCTCTCAGGACGGCCGGTGCATTTTCACTCAGCCTCGCCTGAGCGGGACGCACAGGCAGAAATTGATTTGCGCGACGCCTATCATCTTGCTGGCTTCAAAGATGTCTCGTTTCTCCCCGAACCCGAAGCCGCAGCGCAGGCCGTGGAGGGGAACGGGCGGATGCTGATCGTCGATATCGGCGGCGGCACCTCGGACTTTACCCTCTGTGATCGGAAAGATGGCAAAACTCAGGTGCTGGCAAGTCGCGGCCTGAGAATCGGAGGCACCGACTTTGACCGCGTTTTGAATTTGAACCACGCCATGCCTCTGCTCGGGTATGGCGCGCAGATCGGGGCGGAGTTTGGGTCAAACACCCATGCCGCCCCGCGCGCGATGTTCCACGATCTTGCCAGCTGGGAGAAAATCGCCTTTGTGTATGACCCTGCCCTGCTGCGCGAAGTGCGCCGATGGGAGCGTCTGGCCCAAGATCCTGTTTTGTTTGAACGATTGGCCGAAGTGCTAGAAGCCCATCTTGGCCATGATATTGCCTATGCCATCGAGGCCGGGAAAATCACGGCCAATGGTGCGGACATGGGACAGGTTGATCTGTCGGTCATCGAACGCGGTCTGACGGCCGAGATCCAAAACACGGTGATGCAGACGGCCTTGCAGGGCTACGCCGATGAAATTGGCGCCTGCGCGTTGCAGACGCTCGCTGATGCGAACTGCAGCAAAGACAGCGTTGATATGGTCGTGTTTGTCGGCGGGTCCAGCTTGATGGGTGTTATCAAAGATGCGCTCACGCGGGCGCTTCCCGATGCGCGTCAGGAAACCGCTGAGGTCTTTACCGCAGTGGTCCATGGGCTCGCCATTGCCTCGGAAGCCCAATAAAATAAGCATATCCGGCACATCATTTCTGCTGCAACTCAAGTCTTGAAATCCAATTTTCAGAGGCGTAATCCCGAAGCATGTTTACCGTCTGCGCTCTCTATCACTTCACCCGCTTCGACAATCACGAAGCCCTGCGTCAACCTTTGCACGACCTGTGCCGTGATCAACAGATCACGGGCACACTGCTTTTGGCGAAGGAGGGCATCAATGGCACCGTGGCCGGCCCCAAGGCCGGGATCGACACGCTGATCGCTCATATCAAGTCCCTTCCGGGCTGTGAGGATTTCGTCTGGAAACTGTCAACTGCGCAAGAGCGGCCCTTTGCCCGGATGAAGGTGCGGTTGAAAAAAGAGATCGTGACCATGGGGCAACCGGATGTCGATCCATTGGCTAAGGTGGGTCACTATGTTGAACCCAAAGACTGGAACGAGCTGATCCAGTCGCCCGATGTCGTGGTGATTGATACGCGCAATGACTACGAAGTTGCGATTGGCACCTTCGAAGGGGCGATTGATCCGGAAACCGCAACGTTCCGTGAATTCCCGGCTTGGTGGGAAAAGAACAAAGACCGCTTTCACAACAAGCGTGTTGCCATGTTCTGCACCGGTGGCATCCGCTGCGAGAAATCCACCAACTATCTGCTGGGGCAGGGTGTTGAAGATGTGTACCACCTGCAGGGCGGCATTCTGAAGTACCTGGAAGAAGTCCCTCAGGACAACAGCACCTGGAACGGCGAATGCTTTGTCTTTGATGGACGCGTCTCTGTGGGCCACGGTTTGGTCGAAGGACCGCATGTGATGTGCCACGCCTGTCGCCGTCCGATCCTTCCCGAAGATCGCGACCGCGACACCTATGAGCACGGCGTATCCTGCCATCTCTGCATCGAAGAAACCTCGGAAGAGGACAAAACCCGGTTCCGCGAGCGTCAGAAGCAGATTGCCCTGTCCAAAGCGCGTGGCGAACGTCACCTGCACGCCGACGTCATCGACGACTAAGTAAATCGGGAGGCTATGCGCCTCCCATTTTCGTAGAACTTCTGGTCAAAATCAGACTTAAAACTGTCCCGCTCCGTGCCCGTTTGCGCTATCACGCCAGCAGAGCAATTCTGAGGCGGGGCCCGCATGTCTGATCTTATCAAACACCATGTACTGAAAGACGCAGACACCGAGATCACGGTCCTGTCTATGGGCGCGGCTGTAAAAGAGTGGCGTGTAGACGGTCAGAACTGCGTGCTGGGCTTTACAGATCCTGAAAGCTACCGCCACAACGCCCATTTTCTTGGCGCAGTTGTCGGGCGTGTTGCCAACCGCACTGCGCAGTCCACATTTGACTTGGATGGCACGCGCTGGCCTTTGGTCCCGAATGACGGCCCCCACCATCTCCACGGGGGTCCCGGTGGCTTAAGCCAAATCAACTGGGATCTTGATGCCGTCAGTGACCGGGAAGTGATCCTGCGCCACACGTCGCCCGATCTTGATCAGGGCTATCCGGGTGAGGCCAGAATAGAGGTGCGAATGACCCTCAAAGAGGGTGCTTTGACATGGGATATGCGTGTTGAGGTAGATCGGATCACGCCCATCAACCTTGCCCAGCATCTTTATTTCAACCTGACAGGGGGTGCTCACATCCGTGACCACAGCCTTCAGATTGCAGCACAAAGCATCACGCCTACCGGAGCTGATCTGATTCCCACCGGTGACATCAGTCCCGTCGACGGCACGCGGTTTAATTTCCGCACACCTCAGATACTGTCTGAGATTGATCCGGATCCAGCGGGTTATGATCTTAACTTTGCGCTCGACAAGACAAGTGGGCCAAACGTGGTGCTGCGTGCCCCGAATGGCAAAGAACTGCGTCTGTGGACCAATCGGCCGGGGCTCCAGTTTTACAGCGGAGCGGGTCTCTCGGCGCAAGCACCTTCATCCGGCGTGGCCCATGCGCCCTTTGCCGGGCTGTGCCTCGAAGCCCAGGATTTCCCCGATGCCCTGCATCAGCCAAATTTCGGAAGTATCCTCTGTCGACCGGATGCGCCCTATCATCAGCGCACCACAATCGACATCAGACAAACCTAAATCTTGGGGCGGCTAGAAATAGCCGCGCACCAGACTTCCCGCCAATAGCGCCCACCCGTCTGCGATCACAAAGAACGCCAGTTTGAATGGCAAGGACACGATTGCCGGCGGAACCATCATCATACCCATGGACATCAGAACTGCGGCCACAACCAGATCGATAATCAGAAACGGTAGGAAGATCAGGAATCCGACCTGAAACGCCCGTGCGACTTCCGACAACATGAAGGTTGGGATGAGCACCGATAAGGGCGCCTCTGGTGCCAAAACGGTTTGTGCGGCATCAGGCCGCAAATCTGCCATCGCGCGATAGGTGTCAGGATCAGCGCGCCCGGCCATAAAGACCCGAAACGGTTTCATGGCTTCCACAGCCGCGTCTTGCATCTCCATCTGCTCGTTCATCAGAGGTTCAATGCCGGTTTCATAGGCCTCCATGAACACCGGTTCCATTACAAAGTAGGTGAGGAAAAGCGCAAGGCTGACAATCAGCATATTGGGAGGAGACTGCTGCAATCCTACCGCCTGGCGGAGGATTGACAAAACAGTAACCATAAATGGGAAACAGGTGACCATGATGGCAATGCCCGGCGCGAGGCTGAGCAGCGTGATCATGGCCAGAAGTTGTAGGCTTGTTGCAGAGATAGACCCGCCTTCGCCCAGTTCGACGGCAATCGACTGGGCTTCGGCGCGTCCGGCGAATGTTCCTGCTGCCACCAACAGCAGGATAAATGTCAAAAACCCCCGCATCTTGATCAGGTCGGACCGTTCAGGTCCGAGACCTCGGTCAAACGGACCGCCAATTGACCCTGACCGTCGCCTTCGATCACTTCAAGAACACCAATGCCGATCATTTTTTCACCGACATAGAGCTCAACCGGATCATCAAGCTGTTTGTCCAGCGTCAGAACCGAGCCCTCTGCCAGTTGCAAAAGCTCGCGTACCAGAGGACGGGCGCGACCCACCGAAACGGTGATCTCAATCGGCACCGAGGTGAACGGGGTGGCAGCATCGCTGCGGGCGGCCTGTGCATTATCCATGTTCTACTTTTCTCCGGTTATCGTGGGTAAAGCCCTGAATGGCCTCGGACACCGAAGCGACCAAATCCCCAAGATCAATTTGTTTTTCCGTATCGCCCAGGCGAATGTCGGCCTGTTCTTCTAGCAATGTGTCATCCGCAGTCAGCTCAACCGGGAACCCGAAATCGCCTTGTAGAAGCGGTTGAACCGCCTCAACATTGTTCGGCGAGACCGCCACAACAACTTCCAACTCGCCTAGCTCTTCGGCCATGTTCTGAAGCTGTTCCACGATGTGCTGCCCCAGCGAGGCGCGCGCCACTTCGGGCAGGAGCGAAGCCACAATTTCATGCAGCAATGGGGTCATCGAATTCATCACCTGGCGCGAGGCCTCGTGATAGGTGAACGACAGATCCTGAAGATGCTGACCAAAAGCGCTTGAAATGCGGGTTTTGTCATCGGATTGCGCTTTAACCGCGTCGTCCCACCCAGCCCGATAGCCATTTTCAAAGGATTCGAGTTTCATCCCCTCAACTTCGGCTTCGTCTACGACGGGGCCTGCGGGTTCGGCCAGCGCTGCTGCGCCGACGGCCGAACCAAAGTCTTCGAGGAAGTCATGCAGAGCAATCAACCTGCCTTCTCCTTCTCATCATCCATCCAGCTGCGCAAAATCTCGACAGTTTCGGTTTTGCGCTCCTGGATCAGGTTACGTAGGCGATCGACCGGATCATCATCCGATGGAGAATCGAAGTCGGCCATTCCCATTCCGCTGAAGTCCGGACCATCCCCCATCATCGGAAGGTTGTCGAAGCCACCAAGCGGCTCCAGTTCGCCATCTATGGCAGGTGCTGGGCTGTCATCCAGATCAGGCAGAGGCAGAGCTCCGGCAATACCCGCAGGAAGAGCTGCGGTGTCATTTGAGGACGATGCCAAGATCGGACGCACCACAAACAAGCCAAGAACCAGGGCCACAAGCCCAAGCACGCCCATCTGGATCAACCGCATCGTATCGATGCTGCCGGCAAACATGCTGGGTTCAATTGGGCCTGTTCCCAGACCTTCGGGACGCTCAAAGGGAAGCGAACGAAGTGTGATCTGATCCCCACGTGCTTCGTCATACCCAACCGCCGAGGCCACGAGGTCACGCAAAGCGCCAAGCTCGTTTTCCGGCAAGGGCGCAAAAACCTGAGCGCCATCTGTACCGGTTTCATAGGTGCCATTTACCAAGACCGCGACAGTCAGGCGACGAATCGCACCGGGGGACCGGGTAATTTCGCGCGTTGTCTCGGAGACTTCGTAATTTACGCGCTCGCGGGTTTCGTTTTTCGACGAGTTCGACGCATCTCCGCCACCTGCCGCACCATCCGGCAGGTTGGACGCCACGGTAACATCACCACCACCCGCGTTCTGCGACTGATCTGTGCGTTCTTCAGTGTCCGTTGAGATCACCACACGCGCTTCTGGATCGAAGCTGCGTTCGCGGATCAACTCGCTTTCGGTCACCGTATCAACGCTCACCTCAACCACAGCGTTTCCAACGCCAACCCGCGCTTCCATCAGGCGCTGAACCCGGTCACGCAGTTGCGTACCCTTGTCCTCAGCCGTGGGACCTGCAGATCCATCTGCGTCACCACCGATCAATCCACCTTTGCCATCGATCACCGCGACATTGTCCGGCACCAGGCCAGGAACAGCTGATGATACAAGGAATCGCAGCGCCCGCGCCTGTTGAGGCGAGACCATTCCGGCAACTGGCGTTACCGAAATCGAGGCCGAAGGCGTGACATCACGCTGAAACGGATTCGCGCTGCTGTTGGCGATATGCACCCGGGCGCTGGCAATTTGGGGATTCGCCACAATGGTTCGAGCCAGCTCCCCTTCTTTCGCGCGCCAATAGGCAGCATCGAACATCTGAGAGGTGGTGCCGAATCCCGACAACCCATCCAAAAGCTCGTATCCCTGTCCGCTATTTGCTGGCAGCCCTTCGCTGGCCAGCGTCAAACGCAGGGCATCCCGATCTGTATCGGGCACAAAAATCGCGCCACCGCGTACATCATACTGTACGCCGCGCGCCTCAAGGGCTTTGACCACATCCCCAGCAGCGCCATTCTCCAGCCCCGCATATAAGAGTGATAGATTGGGCGCCGACGCCATTCGGGTAAGACCCAAAACCGCCACCACCATAGCAACCGTAGCGCCCAGCACGACCATGCGCTGCTTGCCACCAAGATTACCCCAGACTGTCATTACATTCTGCAAGACGACCTCCACTCCAAACATTCTGTTCGGTTGTCTGCAGATTGCCCCAATCGCCTTAACAATCGGTTAGCCCATTTCTGAGATAAGGTATTTGCGTCAGGAAAGAGGATAATATGACTGACACAACCGCCAACGACGAAGAACTCGTCGAGAAAAAGCCGTCGAAGTTGCCGCTAATAATAGGCGTGGTTCTGGCATTAGCCGGGGGTGGTGGAGGATTCTTCGCCGTTCAATCCGGAATGCTGGGAGGGAAGGGAGCAGCCCCCGAATCAACCGAAAAAGCTTCTGCTGAAGAAGTGGTACCCGATGAACCGCTACCAGACGTGGCCTTCGTCGAAGTGCCGCCCTTAGTAGTGTCACTCGGATCAAGTTCGCAGGCGCAACACCTGCGATTCCGCGCCAGTCTAGAGGTGCCGACGGAACATGCATCTGAGGTGGAAGGCATCCTTCCACGCGTCCAGGACGTTCTTAATAGCTATCTACGGGCGCTTGAACCCCGTGATCTTGAGGCCCCTGGCGCTTTGCTCAAACTGCGCGGGCAAATGTTGCGCCGCGTGAAACTGGTGGCCGGTGAAGGGCGGGTTAGCGACCTGCTCGTGCTGGAATTCGTGCTGAATTGAGGGGAATGGGAATGGAACTTATTGCAGATATCCTTCTTGTCGCCGGCGCTCTGGGCGCTGGATTTTATTGTTTTATCTTGGCGCGTCGCCTGACCAAGTTCACCGATCTGGAAAACGGGGTTGGTGGTGCGGTGGCCGTGCTGTCGGCTCAGGTTGATGATCTGGGCAAAACTCTGGCTGCGGCCCAGAAAACCGCAGGCGAATCGTCCAATTCACTGGGTGAATTGACGGATCGTGCCGAAGATGTGGCCCGCCGTCTCGAGCTTCTTGTTGCGTCGATGCATGACCTGCCACAGGGCAGCACCGCCGCCCCGCAACCGCAGGCCACGCCACAACCGGCTGCGGCTCAAACTCCAGACAACGCAGAACCTATCTTCGTGCGTCACAGGAACTGAGGTGAACCATGGCCAAAGCCAAGCAAGCCAAATCAAAGCCTACCAAACGCAAAGCCAAGAGCCGGACCAAAGGAACGCTCTCGGCGGTTGGCGCTTTGTTGATCACCTCGGCTGTTTTGCGTGCAGCAATCGGCGCGGGTGAGGCGATCGCGCGTGAAGAACCGGCATTCCCGGCTGAGGCCGACATGGCTGAAGCCGCGATGGAAACAGCCAAACCCACGGCCGATGGATATGACAAACCGGCCTCGGCCGGTGTTCAGATGGCGGCTTTGGATGATTCGGAAATCCTTCCACTGATCGAAACCCTGAACGCCCGCGAAGCCCGCATCAAAAAGCGCGAATCCGATATGGAAGTGCGCATGCAGGCCCTGGCGGTTGCTGAACAGGAAATCGAACGCAAGCTGGCCGCACTGGAAGAGGCCGAGATCCGACTGCGCGATACCATGGCTTTGGCCTCGGATGCCGCAGAGGATGACCTGTCTCAGCTGACAAGCGTCTATGCCAATATGAAACCCAAACAGGCGGCCGCGCTTTTTGAGGCGATGGACCCGCAGTTTGCCGCTGGTTTCCTGTCGCGCATGAAGGCCAACACCGCCGCGGCGATCATGGCCGGGCTGACACCTCAGGCCGCCTATACCATCAGCGTGGTTCTGGCCGGGCGGAACGCAGAGGTGCCAAAAGAATAAACGATGCGATCTGGATTATCTCGTTGTGGCAAAGCTTTGGATTTGAGGCGCGCGCAGGGCACCGGTTGTCCGTCCCCGCTCGCGCCCACCCGCGAATCGCACCATCGTCGGAATGCTTCGAATATTGTGGCGCTGTCCGACCTTGGGGTTTTCCTCGGTGTTCAGTTTGACAAAGCGGACTTTACCGCGCAACGCGCTGGCGGCTTTGGCAAATTCCGGAGCCATGCTCCGACAGGGTCCACACCACGGCGCCCAAAAATCCACCACCAATGGCAAGGTATCCGTGCGCGAGGCCTTGGTCAGAACCGCCGCATCCACATCGATCACTTTGGTTGGAAACAGGCTCGCGCCACAGGTTCCGCATTTGGCACCCGAGCCAAGCTTTTCATCGGGCACGCGGTTGGCCTGAGCGCAGCTCAGACAGGTGATTTTATGATCCGCCATGATTCGAATTCCCCTCGCATGTCAGAAATGACATGTGATCTACACGTCAAAGTGACAAGTGCCCCCCGATGCCGGGATTGATTTTCACGCTCACCTGCGCAAAATATTTCCGTTAACCACAACAGGACTCGTTTCGTCATGATCTCTCGTCGTAGCTTTGTGGCTGCTGCCGCTGCCACCGCCGCCCTGCCCGCTCAGGCGTTTCAGGTCGATCCGATTTACCTGCCACAAAAGGTATCGATCAAAAAAGACCTCGAACCAGGTCAGCTTTTGATTCTGCCACGTGCACATTTCCTCTATTTCATCACCGCGCCGGGCGAAGCCATGCGCTATGGTGTGGGTGTGGGCAAAGCCGGCCTTGAATTCACAGGCACTGCCAAAATTGGTGCCAAGAAACAGTGGCCGACCTGGCGTCCGACCAACGAAATGATCTCACGCGATCCGCATCTCTACGGCAAATTCATCGACAATGACTATGTTCAGCCAGGTGGTCCGGGCAACCCACTGGGTGCGCGCGCGCTGTATCTCTTCCAAAATGGCCGCGACACTTATTTCCGGATTCATGGCACAACATCGCCCCGCTCGATTGGGCGCTCGGTGTCAAACGGATGTATCCGCATGATCAACGACCATGTGATTGATTTGTACGAACGTGTGCCCAAAGGGGCGACCGTCACAGTGCTCTGAGCCTCGGCTTCACAACGCATCTCACGGCCTTCATCTCAGGATGAGGGCCTTTTTTGTTGCGCAAAATTTTCACGGTATTCTACCTATTCGAGCAAAAGTGCGCCCCATTCGCGCCACATTTCACCGTCTTAACTATTTGTAAGGAAAAAAGGCGCACCCTAGTCGCGGATGGAGGCATAAATGGCAATCTTGGCAATGATCTTCGGCAGCGTCGTAGGTGTGATTGGCGCAATCTTTGGGTGGCTCTTTTGGGATATGACCCTGATGAACGCCTTTGGGTTTTACATCGGAAGTGCGCTTGGATCGACTCTGCTGGGCATCCTTGCGGTCGCAACCGCACCTGACGATGATTTTGGACCAGCCGCGGGCGCCTAATCCGTGATCCGCGCGATCAGATCCTCAACCTTTGGCCCGATCGTGGCGACAATTTTCTCAACACCCTCTGCGTTGGGATGAATGCCGTCTGACTGCATAAACGCAGCCAGTTCAGCAGGCGTTTCGCCATTTGGGCTCAGCCCCGCAAAGAAATTCTCCAGATATTCGGTATCATAGCTCTGCGCCAACTCCGGATAGATCGCATCAAACTGGGTTTGATACTCTGTCCCGAAGTTTCCCGGAGCCCGCATTCCTACCAAGAGAACTTCGATCCCCTTGCTGTCAGCTATCTGCAGAATGCCGTCCAGATTTGCGCGCACGACATCAGGATCAATGCCGCGCAACACATCATTCCCGCCCAAAGCGACAATCATGCCATTGATCTCAGGCGTCAAAGCCCATTCGACGCGCGCCAACCCTCCGGCGGTGGTATCGCCTGACACCCCACCATTCACCACGCGCACCGTATGCCCCTGATCGGTCAACCAGCCGCGCAACTGAGGGACAAAGCCATCCTGCTCGATCAATCCATAGCCTTGGGTCAGGCTATCGCCCAGCGCCAATAGGTGAACATCCGCCTGAGCCGGGGCCGCGATAGCTAAAAAGCTGACGAAGGCCTTGTTGCTCAAGGCAGACAGACCATATTTTTCCCAAAAGCTCATAAGCGGACCTTCCCGATGACCGATGCCATTCTCTCTCTTCAAGATGTCACTTTAAGCCTGAGTGGCAATGCCGGAGAGGTCAAAATTTTGCATGGCATCTCGCTTGACGTCAAAAAAGGCGAGACGCTCGGGCTGATCGGCCCCTCGGGATCGGGGAAATCCTCGTTACTGATGGTGATGGGGGGGCTTGAACGCGCCACAAGCGGGTCGGTACAGGCCCTTGGTCACGATCTGACGCACATGGACGAAGATGCCCTCGCCCGGTTCCGGCGGGATCATATGGGGGTTGTGTTTCAATCTTTTCACCTGATCCCCACCATGACCGCACTGGAAAATGTCGCAACGCCGCTTGAACTTGCAGGCCACCGCGACGCCTTTGACCGGGCCGTAGAAGAACTTGAGGCCGTTGGGCTTGGCCACCGCGCCGACCACTATCCCGCGCAGATGTCAGGCGGAGAACAACAGCGTGTGGCGCTGGCCCGTGCCCTTGCGCCGCGCCCTGACATCCTTTTGGCGGATGAACCTACCGGAAATCTGGATGGTCATAACGGGCAGGCGATCATGGATCTGCTGTTTGGCCTTCGCGAACGCCATGGAGCGACATTGATCCTTGTCACCCATGCGCCCGAACTTGCGGCACGCTGTGACCGCACAGTGCATTTGTCGGACGGGCTTGTTTCAAACGAACAGCTGCGAGCAGCAGAATGAGCTGGCGCATCTCTGCCCGTCTGGCGCGACGTGAACTGCGCGGTGGCCTGCGCGGCTTTCGCATCTTTCTGGCCTGTCTTGCGCTTGGCGTCGCCGCCATTGCTGGTGTGGGATCCGTGCGCTCGGCCATTCAGGCCGGATTGGCCGACCAGGGCGCCATCCTGCTTGGGGGCGATGCGCAGGCGGAATTCACCTATCGATTTGCCTCTGACGCGGAACGCGCCTGGCTGACCTCTGTCTCAGATCGCGTGTCAGAGGTGACCGATTTTCGATCCATGGTGGTGGTCGATCAGAAAGGCACAGCTGAGCGAGGCCTCACTCAGGTAAAATCCGTTGACGCCGCCTACCCTCTTTTGGGTGAGATTACGCTGGACCCGGCGCTTTCTCTGTCAGAGGCCCTAACTAATCGCGGTGCTGTCATGGCGCCCATCCTCGCAGATCGACTTGGGTTGTTGGTGGGAGATCCGTTCAAACTGGGCACGCAAGAGTTCACCCTCCGCGCCACCATATTGCACGAACCCGATGATGCCGGAGATGGCTTTGGTCTCGGGCCTCGCACCATAGTGCGCACCGATGATTTAGACGGGTCTGGTCTTTTGGCCCCCGGATCGCTGTTTGAAACCAAATATCGCATGGACCTGCCCGATGGCAGTGACCTCGACGACCTCAGTGCTGAGGCAAAACAGCGGTTTGAAAAATCCGGCCTGAGCTGGCGGGATGCCCGCAATGGCGCACCGGGGATCGCAACCTTTGTCGAACGGCTTGGTAGCTTTCTTGTGCTGGTGGGGTTAAGCGGCCTCGCGGTGGGCGGGATCGGTGTCTCCTCGGCAGTGCGGGCCTATCTTGCGCGGAAAACCGGGGTCATCGCCACTCTGCGCACACTTGGTGCGACCCGTGCGATCATTTTCCAGACCTATTTCATTCAGATCGGTGTGCTCTCGGTGATTGGCATCCTCATTGGTCTTGCGCTTGGGGCTGCAATTCCGATCCTGCTCGGGCCAATTATTTCTGCGGCCCTACCGATCCCCGCCCTGTTTACACTTCATCCCCTGCCTCTGGCCGAAGCCGCACTTTATGGTGCGCTCACGGCGCTGCTCTTTACGCTCTGGCCTCTGGCCCGCGCCGAAGAGGTTCGCGCCGCAACGCTGTTTCGGGATGCTCTGCAGGGGGCCCGCGGCCTGCCCGCCCCCCGCTATCTTCTGGCCACTGCGATGTTGCTGATGCTTCTTGTCGGCACCGCCATGCTGTTCTCCGGCAACCAGATGCTCACCCTCTGGACCGCAGGCGGCATTCTAGGCGCATTGATTGTTCTCGCCCTCGCAGCCCGAGGCATACGCGCACTGGCCCGGTTTAGCGCGCGATGGGCCAAGGGACGCCCGATCTGGCGCTGGGCCTTGTCGGCCATTGGTGGGCCGGGTGAGGCCGCCGGGGCCGTTGTTCTGTCGCTTGGGCTTGGGCTGTCGGTGCTGGCCGCTGTGGGTCAGATTGACGGCAACCTGCGCAATGCCATTGCCCGGGATCTTCCTGATGTGGCCCCGAGCTACTTCTTTGTCGATATTCAGAAAGACCAGATGCCCGGATATCTGGAACGGTTGGAAAATGATCCTGCCGTAAGTCGCATCGACAGCGCCCCTATGCTGCGTGGCATCATCACCAAAATCAACGGCCAGGACGCCAAAGAGGTTGCGGGTGACCATTGGGTTCTGCAAGGCGACCGGGGGGTTACCTACGCCGCGCAACCTGATGCGCGCACCCGCGTAACCGCAGGTGAATGGTGGCCAGAGAACTATGCGGGTGCTCCTCAAATCAGCTTTGCTGATGAAGAAGCCGAAGAGATGGGGCTTGAGCTTGGGGACACCATGACCATCAACATTTTGGGGCGAGACATCACTGGTACGATCACCAGTTTCCGTGAGGTTGATTTTTCCACCGCCGGGATTGGCTTTGTTCTGAGCATGAACCCCTCAGCGCTTCAGGGCGCGCCCCATACTTTCATCTCAACGGTCTACGCAGAGGAACAGGCCGAGGCCCAAATCCTGCGAGATCTGGCAGGCGCCTTTCCCAACATCACCGCCATCCGTGTGCGCGACGCCATTGACCGCGTATCTGACCTTTTGACCGGGATCGCCGGTGCGATCCGCTGGGGCGCCGCAGCAAGTCTGCTCACCGGCTTTCTGGTGCTCATCGGTGCAGCCGCTGCGGGGGAAAGCGCGCGCACCTATGAAGCCGCTGTTTTGAAAACCCTTGGGGCCACCCGCACCCGTATCCTTCGCAGCTTTGCGTTGCGCGCGGCTCTGCTCGGGGCTGGTGCGGGTGTCGTCGCGCTTGGGGCGGGCATTGCGGGGGCCTGGGCGGTGATGACCTTTGTCATGGAAAGCGACTTTGCCGTGATCTGGCCTTCGGCCTTTGGGGTCATCACCGGTGGTATCCTTGCTACTCTGCTGGCGGGCTTGGGCTTTGCCTGGCGACCGCTTGCGACACCACCCGCCCGCGTGTTGCGCGCAAAAGATTGATGAAACCCATGCCTATGACACCCTGCCACCTTGAACAGAATCGCCCACACTGGCAGGAGATTTCTGCAATTGCAGCATAACCGCACGAGATATTCATGACCGAAACTTTGCCCATGCCGATCACCGCGCCTCTCAGCAACGCTCAGCGTACGCAGCTCATGAATCTGGTGCGCCGCGCCGCCCGTGCCGAGATTATGCCGCGGTTCCGTCAATTGGAGCCGCATCAAATCAGCGCCAAGGCCCATGCGCAGGATCTGGTCACCGACGCCGACAAAGGCGCCGAAGCGATGATTGCACGCGGGTTGTTGTCGATGTTCCCCAATGCGCTGATTGTCGGCGAAGAGGCGGTGGCCGATAACCCAAAGATCACCGACAAAATTGGCGAAGCTGAGCTCTGTTTCACCATCGATCCCGTGGACGGCACGTGGAACTATGCGCGCGGATTGACCACCTTTGGCGTGATTATCTCAATCCTGCGCTTTGGCATTCCGGTGTTTGGTCTGCTGTATGATCCGGTGATGAACGATTTCATCATTGCCGACGAACAAAGCCCCGCCGAATACATTGGCCCACGTCTGCGCCGCAGGACATTGCGCACCCTCAAAGGAAGCAAACTCGACGAGATGATCGGCTATGTGCCCTTGTTCCTGCTGCCTAAGGACAAACAGGCACAGATGGCGGCCACCTTGCCGCGGTTTGGGCGTGTCACCAGCCTACGGTGTTCCTGCCATGAATCGCGGATGCTGACCTCTGGCAGCATCGATTTTGTGCTCTCCGCCAAGGTCACCGCCTGGGATCACCCCGCCGGCGTTGTGACTGCGACTCAGGCTGGCGGTTATTGCGCCATGCTCGACGGGTCAGATTTCCGGGGTGACCTGAAGTCAGGGTATTTGCTCAGCGCCGGGAGCAAAGAGACCTGGGAGCAGGTCCGCGACGTCTTTGCCTTCCTGCAAGACACCCCCGCCTCTGAAATCCAAGAGACAGCGTCAGAAACAGCCTAATAAAAAGAAAGCCCCGGATCAGGTCTGGGGCTTTCTTCTATCTAAGATCCGAAATCTCAGATCAGCTGATGAATTTCTTGTAGGCAGCTTCATCCATGTAGTCGTCCATCACCGAGAGATCTTCGACCTTCATTTTGAAGAACCAGCACTCACCTTCTGGGTCGTCATTGATTTTGCCCGGTTCTTCAACCAAAGGCTCGTTCACCTCGACAATTTCTCCGTCCAACGGCGCAAGAATGTCGGAGGCGGCTTTGACGGATTCGATCACCACAACCTCGTCATCGCGCGCCACCTCGGTGTCTGTGTCAGGCAGTTCGATGAAAACCACGTCGCCCAGTTGCTCGGCCGCATGGGCTGTGATGCCCACAACAACCACATCACCTTCGACCCGAAGCCATTCATGTTCTTCAGTAAATTTCATTTTGCGTTCCCTCTTGCGCAGATCCGTTTTTCGCAGACGCTAGCCCAAGCGGTTACAGGCTTGCAAGGGCGGTCTCTGACCGTGCACCGGCGCAGGACACCGATGGCGCGAGAATATCCATCAAGGGCGCATTGTCACAGACCAGAGCATCCAGTGAAATGGGATCAAGCGTGGCATAAAACGCATCTGAGGCATCGTTCAGTGCCGTGCGCAGACGGCAGGCGTCTTTCAAGGGACAGGTGTTGTCCACATCGGCAAAACACTCAGCCAGAGGAACCGGTGCCTCAAGCGCCCGAAAGATATCGCCAATCACAATCTGACTGGCCGGCCGTCCAAGCTCAAGCCCGCCATTGCGCCCGCGCTGAGTGTGCAGATACCCCAGCTGCGCCAATTGATTGATCACCTGAGCCAGATGGTTTTCAGAAGCGTTGCACTTCTGAGCAATCTCCGATTTTGTGACCAAACGGCCCGGGTTCGCTGCACAAAACATCAGCACCCGCATGGCAATATTGGTTCGTTTGGTTACGCGCATTGGAAATCCTCCGCCTCTCAAAGACGGCTACCGTTATTACATTTCTTCACATTCAATAATTTGACTTACATCAATCTGATTGAATATTTGGCATATGACACATGCATATTTTTTTGGCTACGGTTCTTTGGTGAACCGCAACACACATCTCTACACACCGGTCCGCATGGCGCGGTTGCCCGGATGGCGCCGCCAATGGGTGGCAACACCTCATCGCGGCCTCTGTTATCTCACAGCGGTAAAGGATGAGGCCTGCGCAATCGACGGACTGGTGGCGGAAGTGCCGGGTGCAGACTGGGCCGCGTTGGACACGCGCGAAACCGGATATGATCGCCATGACACCGTGGTGCCTGGCGCAGATCATGCAACGGCCATCTACGCCGTGCCCGAACAGTCCTGGCAGCCACATGGCCCCGAGCACCCGATTCTCTTGTCATACCTCGATGTGGTGATCGCGGGATACCTCAGCGAATTTGGCACCGACGGTCCTCAGCATTTCTTTGAAACCACTTCCGGATGGGACGCCCCGGTTCTCAATGACCGCGATGCACCTTTGTACCCCCGGGCCCAGCCCCTAACGACACCCGTTCGCGAACGTGTGGATGACTGGCTGTCCAGCTGCAAAAGCACCATGCTGGTCACATAAAAGAAAAGCCCCGGATAATTCCGGGGCTTTTCTTGTCTTACTTGGCTTTGATGACCTGCAAGAGCTGCAACACATCGGCCATCTCTGGCCCGCGTTCCTGCCCTGTCAAGGCCTTGCGCAGCGGCATAAACAGGCCTTTGCCTTTGCGGCCTGTCGCCTCTTTCACCGTCTTGGTCCAATTGCCCCAGGTATCGGCATCAAAGGGACCTTCCGGAAGCAGAGCCACCGCCTGCGAGATAAACTCACGATCTTCGTCTGCGATCAGAGGCTCAGCCCCTTCGCTGAACAAGGTCCACCAGCCCGCGAGGTCACCGCGCACGGTGATGTTTTCGCGGCAGACCTTCCAGAACAGCTCAGCCTTGTCCGCAGGCACGCCAATTTCTGTAATCTGGGCTTTCACATCCTCAAACGGCAGATTGTGCAGTTTCTTCGCAGTCAGCGGAAACAGGTCCTGCACATCAAATTTGGTTGGCGCTGAGCCAAATTGGTTCAGATCAAATCCATCCGCGATCTCTTCCAAGGTCATGCGAAGCTCAACCGGCTGGCTCGATCCCAGACGCGCCATCAGTGACAACAGCGCCTCGGGCTCAACACCCTGCTCACGCAGATCTTTCAGTGCCAGTGTGCCCAGTCGCTTCGACAGCGATTCGCCCTGTGGGCCGGTCAGCAACGAGTGATGCGCAAACTCAGGGGGCGTGTTGCCCAGCGCCGTGATCATCTGGATCTGGGTCGCTGTGTTGGTGACATGGTCATTGCCGCGCACGACGTGGGTCACACCCATTTCCGTGTCATCAACAACCGAGGCAATGGTGTAAAGCACCTGCCCATCCGCACGGATCAGCACCGGATCCGACACCGAGGCTGCGTCGATCGAAATATCACCCAGAATGCCATCATTCCAGTTGATGCGTTCCTGATCGAGTTTAAAGCGCCAGACGCCTGCGCCCCGCTCGGCACGCAGTGCTGATTTCTCATCCTCGCTCAGATCAAGCGCCGCGCGATCGTAAACCGGCGGTTTGCCCATGTTCAGAAGCTTTTTGCGCTTCAGGTCCAGTTCGGTTGGAGTTTCCCACGCCTCATAGAACCGGCCCATCTCGCGCAGTTTGTCCGCAGCTGCGGCATAGCGATCCAGACGCGCCGACTGACGCTCAACACGGTCCCAGGTCAGCCCCAACCACTCAAGATCGCGCTTGATGGCATCGACATATTCTTCTTTCGACCGCTCTGGGTCGGTGTCGTCGATCCGCAGAATAAATTGGCCACCGGATTTGCGGGCGATCAGATAGTTGAACAGCGCAGTGCGCAGGTTGCCAACGTGGATAAAGCCCGTAGGCGAAGGGGCAAAGCGGGTGACGGTCATAACGTGTCTCCTGTCAGACGACGGATAAGCGGGCGCATCAATTTCAAGCCGCGTGAATTTCACAACAAAGCCGGTTTGTCCAGTTGGGGCGGGGAAAACTGGCTTTCAACCTGTCCGCCCTCCTGCCATGCTCGCGTTAACATAGTTTTGACCATAGTGGCGAATGTCATGTCTCGTATTTTGACCGTGACCTTAAACCCGGCTTTAGATCTGGCAACCTCAACCCCTGCGGTGGTGCCCAATCAAAAACTGCGGTGTGGCCCGGAAACAGCTGAGCCCGGAGGCGGCGGCGTAAATGTTGCCCGCGCCGTGTCACAGCTGGGCGGCACGGCCACAGCAGTCGTGGCACTGGGTGGGGCCACTGGCGTCGCGCTTGGCGATCTCTTGCGTGCCTTGCCTTTTGATCTCATCGAAGTGCCCGCCCCCGGCGACACCCGGCACAGCTTTGCGGTGACCGACACCGCGCAAAACGCTCAATACCGCTTTGTACTCAACGGGCCCCATTGGAGCGATGTACAGATTGCCACTTTTCTGGGGCAAATGGTACAAACTGTACGCTCCGGCGACCTGCTGATTTTGTCCGGAAGCATGCCACCTGGCGTCTCCCCGGGCTTTGTAACCTTGGTCTGCGACACCCTGCCAAACTGCAATGTGGTGGTCGACACATCCGGTCCGCATTTGCACGCCTTGGCGCAGGCTCCGAACCCGGCCCCAGCGGTGCTGCGCATGGACAGTCACGAGGCGCGCGATCTGTCCGGATCCATGCTGGAAACACAGCGTGAAAGCGCGTCTTTTGCAGAGAGCTTACGTCGGAAAGGTGTCGCTAAAACCATCATCATCGCGCGGGGCAAAGATGGGTCGGTCATGGCCGATGAAAGTGGTCTCTGGCACGTCACCGCCGCAAACACCCATGTTGTCAGTGCCATCGGTGCAGGGGACAGTTTTGTCGGAGGTTTTGTCCTCGGGCTCCAACAGAAACACTCCACCACCGAGGCACTCTGTATGGGCTCTGCCGCGGCCGCAGCGGCCTGTCTGAGCGAAGGCACCCAGCTTTGTAACTACGAGGACTGGATGCACATGCGATCGCAAACCAAACTGACACGGTTGTAACCATGCGCCTGTTTATTGCTCTTGATCTACCCGATACCGCGCGCGATGCCCTTGAGGAGCTGCAACGCAAGCTACCCGGCGGCCGCCCTGTCGACTGGGAAAATCTGCACCTGACACTGTCTTTTCTGGGTGATCAGCCCGAAGACACGCTAGAAGCGCTGCATGACAATATGACCACGCTGCGCAATCCGGCCATCTCGCTAACCCTTTCAAACCCCTCTCTATTTGGTGGGAAACATGGGCAGGCGGTCGCCCTTGACGCCGATGGTGGCCCCGATCTGGTTCAGCTTCATGACAAAACCCGCACCCGGGTACACGGGACCGGCATGGCAACCGAACGGCGGCGGTTTCGTCCTCATGTTACCCTCGCTCGTCTCTCTGGGCGCGCCGACCCCGGCCCCTTGCTTCAGACCATCACCGGTGCGCGGCTTGGTCCCTATCTGTGCCAAAGCGTGACCCTCTATGCCTCAATCTTATCGGAAAGCGGTGTCATCTATGACCCGTTGGCGAGCTACCCTCTGACCATGATCTAACTGGTTTTCAAACTCTCGTGACTGCGCGGGACAAGACTGAAAAACAGACTACCCTCATGGGTGTTCAACCCCGGAGGAATTGCAATGCCCACATTATCACGCCGTGCTGCGCTGCTTGGCGCTGCCACATTGCCGCTGACCGCTCAACTGGCCCGCGCAGACGGCCACGCCGCCCCGAAACAGCAAGGCGCGCAGATCCCGCGCGTCAATCGTTTCCAACTTGGCGCGTTTGAAGTCAGCACATTGTTGGTTGGAAGCCGAACCGTTGAGGGCCCCCAAAACATCTTTGGCATGAACGTCGATGCCGAGACATTTGCAACCGCGTCGGCGGAGGCGCATCTGCCCACCGACAAAGCCCAGTTCTTTTTCACCCCGACCTTAGTCAACACGGGTAAGGAACTGATTTTGTTCGACACTGGGTTCAACGCAGGTGGGATTACCGCCGCTGTCGAGGCCGCCGGATACACTGCGGATCAAGTCAGCCATGTTGTTATTACACACATGCACGGTGATCACATTGGCGGGCTCACCCATGACCAAGGCGCCACCTTCAAGAATGCGGCCTATGTCACGGGACAGGTCGAATTCGACGCCTGGGCCAAGATGGAAAACGATGGGTTTGAGGCCAAAGTGCGCCCCTTGGCAGATCAGACACGCTTTGTCGGTGACGGAGACAGCGTTGCCTCAGGTGTGAACGCCGTGGCCGCGTTTGGGCATACCCCCGGACACATGACCTACATGCTCGAATCTGAGGGCAAACAGCTCTTGCTTATGGCCGATTTGGCCAACCACTATGTCTGGTCACTTGCTTATCCGGATTGGGAGGTGAAGTTCGACCGCGACAAAGCAGCGGCGGCCGCATCCCGTCGGAAAGTCCTGGGCATGCTTGCTGCTGAGAAAATGCCCTTTGTAGGATACCACATGCCCTTCCCGGCCTTGGGGTATGCCGAGACGCGCGGGGATGGGTTTCATTACGTCCCACACAGCTATCAATTGATGCTTTAGGCGGATCAGGCGCGCGCGGTTCTTCACGCGCGCCTTTTGGCTTATCCCTGATCGCGCCAGCGGTTCACAATCGGATACCGGCGGTCCAACCAGAAGGCCTTAAGCGTCAGGCGTGCCCCCGGTGCCGATTGGAAACGCTTGTATTCGCTGATGTACAGGAGGTGCTGAATGCGTTTGGCATCCGCCTCTTCGAAACCGGCGGCGACACAATCTGCGATCGAGCCATCCTGATCGACTAGGATCTCCAAAATCCCATCCAACACCGGATAATCCGGAAGACTGTCACTGTCTTTCTGATCCTCACGCAACTCGGCAGAGGGGGGTTTGGTGATGATCCGCTCGGGGATCACCAGCCCTTCGGGGCCTGACATCCAGTCCCGGTGATTGGCATTGCGCCAATGACAGGTTTCAAACACGCGGGTTTTGTAGAGATCTTTGATGGGGTTATAGCCGCCATTCATATCGCCGTAGATCGTGGCATAGCCCACGGCGACTTCGGATTTGTTTCCCGTCGTCAGGAGCATCTCACCGAATTTATTGGACATGGCCATCAACAACAGCCCCCGCAGGCGCGACTGAATGTTCTCTTCGGTCACATCCTCATCGCGTCCCGCAAACAAAGGCGCCAGCGTGTTGGAAATAGCGGTCCGGCCCTCTGTGATCGGCACATAGTCGTAATGCACGCCCAGCGCTTTGGCGCAGGCTTCGGCATCTTCCAGAGACTCAGGGCTCGTGTATTCCGACGGCAGCATGACACAGCGGACGTTCTCTGCCCCAATGGCATCCACCGCGATGGCCGCAACCAAGGCCGAATCCACACCGCCAGACAGCCCTAAAAGCACTTTGGAAAACCCGCTTTTGCGTAGGTAATCCCGCAGCGCCTCGACCATCACGCGATAATCTTGCTCCCATTCATCCGGGTGTTTCTCAAACCGCCCCGGTTGCGCTTCCCATCCTTGATCACCGCGTTTGAAATCGACATGAGCAATTACCTCATCAAACACCGGCAGCTTAACGGCAATTTTTCCACCGGGATTGAGAACAAAAGAGCCCCCATCAAACACCTGATCATCCTGTCCGCCCACCATGTTGAGGTAGACAAGCGGTAGACCTGTTTCGACAACGCGCGAGACCATGTGGTTCAGTCGCACATCGAATTTATTGCGGAAATAGGGCGACCCGTTGGGCACCATCAGGAACTCGGCCCCGGTTTCCTCAAGCGTTTCTGCCACATCCTCATGCCAGGCATCTTCGCAGATCGGCGACCCGATCCGGGTGTTGCCTACGCTATATGGCCCGCCCAGCGCGCCAGAATCGAAGATGCGCACCTCATCAAATACCGTTTCGTTCGGCAGATGGTGCTTGAGCACACGATTGACGACACGGCCCTCGCGACAGATGAAATAGGCATTATAGAGTTTGCCGTCTTCAAACCACGGCCCGCCAACCCCAAGCGTTGGCCCCTCTGCACAAAGCTTGGCCAGACTTTCAATCTCGGCAATTGCCGCCTGATAGAAGGCAGGCTTCATCACCAGATCCTGCGCATTATATCCGGTGATCCACATTTCCGGCAGAGCCACCATATCCGCCTTGGCAGATTTGCCCTGTTCCCACGCTTCATGCGCCTTAGCAGCATTGCCCGACAGATCTCCGACAGTGGGGTTCAATTGTGCCAGTGTCAGACGAAAATGATCACTCATCGCTCGGCCCTTAATTCCAGTTCCCCCCTGACATAGCAGATGCACAACTGAGGAAAAGCGTCTCGGAGCAGACCGGCCTCACCTGTCCCACACACATTCGCTCGCAAAGCGCAATTCCGCGCCGATTGCGCTGTGTCGCGGCAAAACCATTGCCCCAAATCGCTGGCTCTATTACGTTTCCGGTAACAGGGGGCCCATTTTGGGCAAAGGGGCGAATAGACATGCAGATCAAGACAGCCGCAAAAGCCACGCTGTTTATGGGAACCTTGGTTGTGGGCACATTTGCCTTCGCGCAACAAGGCGAGGTCGTCAGCAAGCAATACGACGATGGCGGCATCTACGAAGGCACCTTTCAAGACGGGCTGCAGCACGGACTTGGCACCTATCGTCTTCCCAACGGGTATGAATACACCGGGGATTGGGTCGAGGGTGAGATCAAGGGGGACGGCGTGGCACGCTTCCCCAATGGATCGGTCTACGAGGGTCAGTTTTCCAAAGGCAAACCCGAAGGCGTCGGCAAGATCATCTTTGCAGATGGCGGAACCTACGAAGGGTCTTGGCACGACGGAAAAATCACCGGCAAAGGTATCGCGATCTATGCCAATGGTGTGCGCTACGAAGGCAGTTTCCGCAATGCGTTGCACCATGGAAAAGGCACCATGACAGCCCCCAATGGTTATCTCTATGAAGGCGATTGGGTAAATGGAGTCAAAGAGGGTGGCGCCAAAATCACCTATCCGGACCAATCCATCTATGATGGTCGCGTGGCAGATGGGGATCGGGAAGGTCAGGGCAAATTGACCATGCCCGACGGCCTGATTTATGAAGGCACCTGGCGCGACGGTCAGATCGACGGCAATGGCAAGCTGACCCAGCCCAATGGCGATGTCTATGAAGGCGAGCTGGTGGATGGCCGCCGTGAAGGTGGCGGTAAAGTCACCTATGCCAACGGTGATATCTACGAAGGCCAGTTCAACAATGACCAACGTCACGGACAGGGTGTGTTCACAGGCACCGATGGCTACCGCTATGACGGCAACTGGATCACCGGCCAGATCGAAGGTCAGGGCAAAGTCACCTATCCGGATGGCTCGATTTACGAAGGAGAGTTCGCCGGAGACCTGGCAAATGGAGTAGGCGAGATCACCTATCCCGATGGCTCGACCTACAATGGCGATTGGGTGGATGGTGTGATCGACGGCAAAGGCACCGCCTCATATGCCAACGGGCTTGTGTATACCGGTGAATTTGTGAATGCCCGCAACAATGGCTTTGGCGTCATGACTTACCCCGATGGATATCGGTATGAAGGTGAATGGCAAGACGGACAGCGCCATGGCAAAGGCACCGCGACCTATCCGGATAAGACCCAGTATGAGGGACAGTTCCGCGAAGGTCAGCGCCATGGTCAGGGAACCATTACCATGGCCAGCGGCTTTACCTACACCGGCAACTGGGATCGCGGTGAGATCAATGGTCAAGGTGTTGCGGTTTATGCCAATGGAGACACCTACGAGGGCAGCTTTGAAAAAGGCAAACGTGAGGGACAGGGCATCATGCGCTATGCCACGGGCCAGGAGGCCTCGGGAGAATGGATCGGCGGCGCTCTGACCACCTCGTCTGCCTCGGTCACTCCCGCGCCAGAGACACCCGCACCAACAACCTCTGACACGGATAACTAACCGGAACTGGAAGAGGGCTCTGCCCTCTTCCATCGTTTCAGACCGGCACGTTAAACACCCCTGTTATTGCCCAAGACCATGGGCTTCGAGATAGGCCATCGACGGCTGGATTGAGTCCGCGCGCATCATCTCAAGGATCAGGCGCGGTTTCTGCTCCAGTTGACCAATTGCGTCAAACACAGCCTGCCAAGGGATGTTCCCCTGCCCTACGGCCCAATGGCGATCGGCATAGCCATCAACGTCTTGTAGATGGATGTGATGCAGCTGTTCGCCCGCACTGCGGACAAAATAATCCACGGGTGGTGCATTATGCGCGATGGCCGCATGACCGGTATCAATCGAGAGTTGGACCATGTCGCTGTCAAAGCTCTCAGCCAGTGTTTTGCGCTCTTGAGGGTTCACATCCTCGATGTTTTCAAGAACCAGCATAACACCACAGTTTTCAGCGCGGGTTACCACACCGTCCAGTGTGTCATGAACCTCGGCGATAAGCGTGTCGCGCTTCCCCTCCATCATATCCAGATTGAAGTTGTTCCATGTGGTGTAGGGCGAATGGATCACCATTTGCGTGGCCCCGAGTTCTTCGCAGATTTCTAGACCACGCATCATGCGCTTGCGCACGACCGAACGGATTTCCGGGTCATGGCTGGCCAAGGTCAGACCCATGTAAGGGCCATGAATACCAAGGCGTCCGTTCCAGCCCGCAAGTTTTTCCTTCGCGGCCTCAACCAGCGGGCGCCAGTCCTCACCAATCAGAATTTCAGGGGTTTCAAAGCTCTGGATCTCGATATCGCGATCCTTTTCGAACAACCAATCGCGAAAGAAATCAATCTCTTCCACCTTCAGTGCAGCACCAATCACAGGCAAGGTCATTGCGGTCTCCTTGATTCGCCTAATCCACCTAGATCTGCATCATGTCTGGGCAGGGGCAATGCACCTTGTGGACGCCAGATTTCAGCCACCCACATCCTGTGGCGAAACGGAAACTGTTTTGATTATGGCATGACAGCTGACCCTGGGTACGAGACCAAGGTCGGCCACTGACCGCCGCGTGACACGTGACAAAATACGCCCCGCCGCGGTGTCCAACGAGACAATTGCCCCCGGTCCGATGCCAGACCGGATCGATGCGACAGTGCCTGGCACGATATTCAGGGCGGACAACCCAACGGGTCGGTCGCGCGATAACATGACGTCCTGAGCCGCCACCCGCACCCGCACCATATCGCCAATGTCCTTTGACACGCGCGGCAGAAACAGCGGCACGCCACCTGCGTTAAGCTCGCTCAACCCGTCATCATGGTGGCGCGTGACATGGGCCTCGAGGACCGCTCCGACCGAGCGGACCCCCATGGGTGTCACACTTGGGTCGCTCAGCACCTCGGATGCACTGCCTTGCCGGGCCACTTTACCGTTTTGCAACACGACCACAGAGGTTGCTAACCGCGCCACTTCCGCAGCTGAGTGACTGACATACAGAATGGGCACCCGCGCCTCATCTCTCAGACGTTCGAAATAGGGCAGAATCTCGGCTTTACGCGCCTCGTCGAGCGCTGCCAGTGGTTCATCAGCAAGGATCAGTTCCGGGCTTGCCAAAAGCGCACGTCCGATGGCCACGCGTTGTTTTTCACCACCGGACAGCGCATTGGGCCGACGGGTGAGCAAGGGCCCAATCCCCAACATATCCACCACATCGTCGAGCCGAGCGGGCAGCGCTGAATTGGGAGCGAACCAACGACCATACAAAAGGTTCTGTTTTACGCTGAGATGTGGAAACAGTCGGCCCTCTTGAAAGATATAGCCCAGCCGACGTTTATGCGGTTTCAAATTGGTGCCTGTATCGCTGTCAAACAGCACCCGATCCTCAACCGCAATCCGACCTTCCTCGGGACGCAAAAGCCCGGCCACCGCATTGACGATGGTTGTTTTGCCGGACCCAGATCCTCCAAACAGCACCGTCACTCCACTCGGTGCCTCAAAGGAGATGTCAAAGCGCCGGTCTTCAAAGCTGTGGGTCAGACGCACGGACAGGCTCATCCCGAAATCCTCCGTGCCAAACGACGTGCCAGCAGTTCAGAGGCCACCAGCGCCAGCATGGCTATGGCAACCGAGATACCAACCAAACGCAGGGCCGAGCTCTCACCTCCGGGGACCTGCAAAAAGGCATAGATCGCAGAGGGCAGGGTTTGGGTTTGTCCGGGAATGTTTGAGACAAAGGTGATTGTCGCACCGAACTCTCCCATCGCCTTGGCAAAGGCCAAAATCGCTCCGGTCAGCACACCGGGCAGGATCAGCGGCAAGGTTACGGTCAGAAACACCCAGATACGTGAGGCACCCAGGGTGCCCGCCGCCTGTTCAAGTTTCGGGTCAACCGCTTCAATCGACAGGCGCATGGCCCGCACCATCAATGGAAAGGCAACAATCGCCGCCGCAAGCGCTGCACCGGTCCAACGGAAGGCAAAAGTGATGCCAATCTCATGCAAAGCCGCACCGATGGGCGCACGTCTGCCGAAGGTGATCAACAGCAGATACCCGGTCACAACGGGCGGCAGGATCAAAGGCAAATGAACCAAACCATTTACGATCTGCTTGCCAGGAAAGCGCCAGCGCGCCAGCGCATAGGCCGTGAACACACCGAAGGGCAGCGACACAATGGTGGCCCAAAATGCCACACGCAGCGACAACAGCACGGCCTGCTGCTCTTCTGGTGACAACCACTCCATCATGGCAGCAACGGGATAAAACCGTGAGACGTGAAGGTCAGGCGCGCAGTCTCAGATTGCAGATAGGCGAGAAACCCTGCAGCCGCCTGATCAGCCCCTCGGGTCAACGCCGCTGGATAGCGAATTGGCGGGTGACTGGTTTCAGGAAAGAGCGCTGCAATACTGACGCGCGGGTCAGCGGCAGCATCCGTAACATAGGTGATGCCAAAAGGGGCCTCGCCCAGCGCCACAAGCGACAGGGCCGCGCGAACATTGTCAGTCTGCGCGACCTGAGGCGCCAGCTCGTCCCAGAGACCCAGAGAGGTCAGGGCCGCCTTCCCGTATATTCCCGCTGGAACTGCGTTTACCAATGCCATCGCGAGTCGGGCGTCGCCAAGATGTTTCGGAAGTTCCGAAAGGCCAAAAGGAGCAACGTCGCCATGTCCAATCAGAGCCAATTGATTGCCCAACAGATCGACACGCGTGTCAGGATTTAATTCCCCCTCCTGCTCGAGCACATCCATCCAGGCCACATTGGCAAGGATCACCAAATCGGCGGGGGCACCATATTGAATGTGCCGCGTCAGCGCGGATGAGCCGGCATAAGAAGCCAACACCTCTTCTCCGGTCTCGGCTTCATAGGTTTCGATCACATCATCCAGGGCCGTCTTCAGGCTTGCCGCCGCAAACACTGTGATTTCGGCCTGAACCTGAGGGGCCACGATCATGGTGCCAAGCGCAAGGATATGATGATGTTTCAAAACCATTGCGCAAGACATGGCACGGCCTTCGCGCTACATCCAGCCCCCTCTTGGTTGGGTTTGCCCAACTGCGCGAGCTTGGATAGTCTGCGGGACAAAGGAATTGCCATGACCTCTGTTCGCCTGCGCCTGTTGATCCTTGCGCTTTTGCCGTTGATCTTTTTGATGCCTCTGCTGCTGTTGCTGGGTATGACGCGCTGGAATGCGGACTACGACAAGGTTCTGATTGCCAATGTCGAAAGCGATCTGCGGATTGCAGAGCAATATCTTGAGCAATTGATGAACGGCACAGGGCGGGATCTGTCGAGCGTCGCAAATTCCACTGAGATGGCCAATCTGCTCAATCGCTCTGTCACGGCGCAGGTCAGCTATTTTCGCACCAAACGCCATATGCTGGGCCTGGATTTTCTGTATTTCATTCCTCGCGATCAAGCCAAGGAGATGGCCAAACGGTGGCCCGTCATCGACACCGCTTTGGGCGGTCGGCACAGCACTGAGATTGATATCTTTTCACATGCCGATCTGTCCGAGATCTCGGATGACATGGCCGAACAAGCCAGCATTGATCTGATCGACACCGAAGCCGCCGTGCCGACAAATCGCACCGTGGAAGACCGTGGCATGGTTGTTCATAGCGCAAGCCCGGTGAGCCTTCCGGGGCACGACGGTGTTCTGGTCGGCGGCATTCTGTTGAACCGCAATTTGCAGTTCATCGATACGATCAACACGCTGGTTTACCTCAACGCCGTTACGGGCGGAGAACGGCAGGGCACGGCAACGCTATTTCTCGAGGACGTGCGGGTCTCGACCAATGTACGATTGTTCGAAGAGGTTCGTGCGCTGGGCACGCGTGTCTCAGCGGCCGTGCGCGGTCGCGTTTTGGATCAGGGGCAAACCTGGCTTGATCGGGCTTTTGTGGTCAACGATTGGTATATTTCTGGCTACCTTCCGATCATCGACAGCTTTGGGGATCGTGTCGGCATGCTGTATGTCGGGTTCCTTGAGGCCCCGTTTAGCGCGGCAAAACGTGCAGCTTACATCTGGATGCTTGCGGCCTTTGTCGGCGTGCTTTTGCTCTCGGGGCCCCTATTCTTGTGGCTTGCCAAGGGCATTTTCTCTCCCCTCGAACGCATGACCCGCGTGATGAGTCGGGTCGAGCGGGGCGATCTTTCGGCCCGCAATGGTGATCTCGGCACCAAAGACGAGATCAGTGCAGTGGGCGCGCATTTGGACAGCCTGCTCAATCAGGTACAAGAACGTGATCAGAAACTGCGCGCCTGGGCTGATGAGCTGAACCAACGTGTGGATCAACGCACCGCCGAGTTAAAAGCCGCCAATGCGAAGCTTGAGCAGACTTTCAAGCAACTGGTGATGTCAGAGAAATTGGCCTCTATCGGTGAAATCACCGCAGGCGTTGCCCATGAAATCAACAACCCCGTTGCGGTTATCCAAGGCAATGTTGATGTGATGCGAGAAACCCTGGGAGAGAGCTCCAAATCGGTCGAAACCGAGCTGAACCTCGTGGATCAGCAGGTGACGCGTATTGATGCGATTGTCGGAAAACTGCTGCAGTTTGCACGCCCAAGTGAGTTCTCGGGCTATAGTGAAATGACCCAGATGGCGCCGGTGGTGTCCGACTGTCTGGTCCTTGTCGAACATCTTCTCAGCCGACGACAGATTACCGTCGTAACAGATCTGCAAGACGCTCCTCTTGTGCGTATTGACGCCGGTGAAATGCAACAGGTGGTGATCAACCTGATCGTCAACGCCATCCAAGCCATGGGCGATGAGGGTACACTCTGGCTTGAGCTCGGTGAGGAAACGCGCGACGGTCATACCGGAGCGCGCTTGGTTGTCCGAGACACAGGGCCCGGCCTGCCACCTGACAAATTAAACGCTGTGTTCGATCCGTTCTTTACCACCAAACAGGCCGAAGGCACCGGGTTGGGTCTGTCCATCAGCCAAACACTTGTTCAGCGATGCGGAGGCCTGATCACGGCGCGCAATCTCGATCAAGGTGCAGAGTTCACGGTATGGGTGCCTGCCGCCGAAGAGTAGTCATTCTCCCCAGGCGGCACATTTCCGATCTACTGTTTTGCGAGAGACCCCCAGCCGCCGCGCAGCTTCGGCACGGTTGCCGTCACATTGATCCAACACATGCAGAATATGGCGCTGCATCACCAGATCCAGCGATTCAATCGCCTGAACACCTGTTGTCGCCCCGCTGCCCTGAAACTCTTCAGGAAATTCACCGAGAATCACAGACCGTTCGATCAAATTGCGCAGCTCGCGCACGTTTCCCGGCCAGTCGTAGCGACGCAGTTTTAGCAAGGTCTCATCATCCAGATTAAGTGCGGGCATGCCCAAAACCTGACTGAAGTGAGTTGTAAAATGCGCGGCCAGTTCAACGATATCCTCTGATCGATCCTGCAGAAGAGGCATGGTAATATTCATCACATTGATCCGGTGGAAAAGATCCGCCCGGAAGCGCCCCTCTTCCACGGCTTTGCTCAGATCATCGTTTGTCGCAAAACAAATGCGGATGTTCAGCGGGATGTCACGTTCTCCCCCCACGGGGCGAATGCGCTGATCCTCAAGCACACGCAACAGTGCAACCTGCAGCGCTTCGGGCATCTGCGCCACTTCGTCCAGAAACAGCGTACCGCCTTCAGCCAGAAGAAACAGCCCGGCGTTGCGTTGCTCGGAATCTTCGACCAAACCAAAAAGCTCTTGCGCGATCCGCTCGGGCGCGATGGCGGCACAATTGACGGCAACAAAAGGCTTTTCCGCCCGATCAGACAGCTGGTGCAACGTCCGCGCCGCAATTTCTTTGCCGGTGCCGGTCGCCCCGGTGAACAAGACCGGCGTTGGTAGCGGCGCCAGTTTATGCAGCATCGCGCGCACTTCTGCCAAGGCTGGCGAGGCCCCAAGAAGCGTACCACGTGTCCCATCCGCAGACAGCTCGTGGCGTAGCAGGCGATTGTCGCGACGCAGGTTTTTGCGATCCAACGTGCGTGACACCGCGTTCAAGATCTGATTGGCGCGGAACGGCTTCAGAACAAAATCAGACACACCCGCCCGCAGTGCCGTGATCGCCGTTTCCAGATCAGCATAAGCCGTGATCAGAATTGTATCGGCAAACAACCCCAATCGGCGCTGTTCGGTGACCCAGTCCAGACCCGTTTTCCCGGGCATGATGTTGTCGAGAATGATCAGATCAAAATGCGCCTGATCCAACTGTGCAGTGGCCTCAGCCGGGGAAGCGGCCTGAGCCACGCGTTTGCAGCGTGTCTCGAGAATTTTGGTCAGAAAGTTCCGCATTCCAGGCTCGTCATCGATCACGAGGATCGACGCGCCAGCGAGGCTACCGCCGTACATATCAGACACGGGTGTCCTTTCAGTTTACGCGCACATTGTCGCCGGAATAGCGGTCTTCCGCGGAAAAGCCTATCTGGGCTAGCACGAAACTCGCGGCAATGGTGATGGCAATCGCTGTCGCGAACCCGACAAACATGGATTTCATGGTTTTTCGTCCTTTTGCGTAGCCTGCTTCAAAAAAGCAATCAGGTCAGAACGGTCCTGTGGACCCGCGATGACTTGCATGGGCATTTTTGACCCCGGAATGAAATGGTCTGGTCCTTGATCGAACAATGCGTCAATTGTGGCCTCATCCCAAATGATTGGTGACCCATGAAGGATCTCAGAATATCGATACCCCGGCACCGTGCCCGCTTTACGACCAAAGACACCATGCAAGGTTGGGCCGGCTTTGCGTGAGGGATCAGATGTCAGCGCGTGACAGATCGAACATTTACGCATGAATTGCCGTTCACCGTTTGGCATGGTGTCGGCAGCGCGCAAAAAGCTGCGCTCCTGTCCCATTTCGGGGTCAAACCTATCCAAGGCGGCGACGGGCCAGCCATAGGCCACATCATCAAGCCCACCGGCCCAGATTGTTTGCCCATCCAGAGAAAAAGCCAAGGCCCAAACAGGGCCATCCCGGGTGGCGCGAAAATCACGCGTGATGCGCCAGTTTCGGGTATCAATCAGCATGATATAGCCTTGCCCGTCTCCGACCGCGATCTGACCCGTACCCGCATGATGCGCCAGCGCAAGAATGGGGCGGCGATCAAGTGTAAAATCGGCGATGGCCGCGCCTGTTTTGGCATCAATCACCCGCGTGCCGCCATCCACAGCACCATAGGCGAGCCAACCGGCACCCGCGACCATGCGGTTCACTCCAAATCCGTGTTGCACCAACGGCAGAGGCGCGGCTTCTGGGGTGTCATACCGCAAGATCTCGCCATTCGTTGTTGCCACAAAGATCGCGCCATCTGGGCCCACACCTACTGCGTTGACGCTCCCACGGGGAGACATCAGCGTTTGCTCATACTCGCCCCAGATTTTGACCGTTCCGTCCCAGCTTCCGCTGATGATCCGCCCGTCCGGAAGCAGATCAAGAGCCTGTACCTTGCCCGCGTGCTGTCCCAGTGTCTTGCCGTCTGGCCAGCGGATGACGGCAAAATCATCTCCACCGGAGACCAAACCTTCAGGCGTTGCCACCACACGTGACACCGCTGCGTCATGACCTTCGAACCAGTGCGGAGTGCGTTCGGTCCAAAGACCAACCGTGTTGTCAAAACTAGCTGTGGCCACCCGCCCATCTGGGGTCACGGCGATGTCCATGATCGGACCACCGTGCCCTTTCAAGGTGGTGAACTCTTGCGCCAGCATAGGCTGCGCCAAAAGACACAATGTCAGCCACAGCGCTTTCATCATTCAGCCGGGGTTGCCGTTCCAGCCTCAGCCTTGGCTTTGGCCTCTTTCACCTCATCAAGCCAGATCGAATGGTGCTGATGCGCCCAGGCCTCATCCACTTCACCGGTAGTCATGGCGCCCGATGCGCCCTCCATCCCGACCGAGCCGATGTAGATATGGGCAAAGATAATCGCCATCAAAACAAAGGCCATGATCGCGTGCCAAAGTTGGGCCAGCTGCATCTCTTCCTGTGGAGAAAGCGCCGTTGGCAAGCTCTCCATGCCAGCCAATCCGGGAAGACCCAGATCATTCATGATCGCAAAGGTTTTGGCAAATAGGGGCAGTTCGAAGGGGAACAAGAGCGACACGCCTGACACCGCAATCGATCCACCAAAGACAATCACCGACCAGAAGATGATCTTCTGACCGAAGTTGAACTTCTTCGCAGGTGGGTGGTTTTTGCCAATGATCCCACCGAACTGACGGATCCAGATGATGTCGGTGCGGTTCGGGATATTGTGCCAAACCCACATAAAGAACACCATGACCAGCCCGAGGATAAAGGCCCATGAGATGTTGTTATGTACCCATTTCGACCAGGTCAGCAAAAAGGCGTTAAATTCGAGCCCGACATAGGGAGCGATGAAGATGCGACCAAACAGGACAAACAATCCGGTCAAAGCCAGAACGATAAATGATCCGGCCAGTAGCCAATGGGCAAAACGCTCAATCGCCTGAAACCGGGTGACGGTGCGCCCGGTCATTTCTTCGTCTATGCGGATCTTACCGCGCAAGACATAGAACAACGCCAACAACACGATGGTGGCAAGCAACAGGCCCCCTCCATAGTCGCGCAGCGGGCCATCGCGGAAAGCGAGCCAGCGCATGCCACCGTCCTGCATCAAAACGCTGGCCACCTCGCCACCTGCGGAGACTTTGACATCCGCCGACCCATAGCGCAGCGCGCGCCAGACCTCGGGATCTGATGCGCCACCAAGTGTGCCAAGCTGATTGACGATGCCCGCCGCACCTTCCGGGTTGCCCGTGGCGCTACTGCGAAACGTGTCATCAATTGCCTCGCCGCGCTGACGGGCCAAAATGTCTTCTAATGTCTGCGCGCCACCCGTGGCGCTTCGGTCGATTGCGGGTGTCTCTGCCTCCTGCGCGTGGGCAATCCCCGGCGCGGCCAGCATGACAAGTGTGAGAAAAGCCAAAACATGGCGTAGCATGGTCGTTCTCCTACGATGAGTAACGATCAGACGGTGCGATCCGCTAGGGGCCGGCCGTAGTCAAATGAGAAATGAAGGGCGGGGTTTCCCCCGCCCAACTGATGTGGATCAGCCGCCCTTCTGATCGTAGGCGGTGCCCCAACCCCAGGCGCCCGAGCCGAAGCCACGGGCCACCACGCGTTCACGGTAGATCGCCGACACAACGTCGCCATCCCCCGCCAGCAGGGCCTTGGTTGAACACATTTCGGCGCAGATCGGCAATTTGCCTTCCGCAATACGGTTGCGGCCGTATTTCGCGAATTCCGCAGTCGAATGGTTTTCTTCAGGACCGCCGGCGCAGAAGGTACATTTGTCCATCTTGCCGCGTGACCCAAAGTTGCCTGCCTGCGGATACTGCGGCGCGCCAAAGGGACACGCGTAGAAGCAATAGCCACAGCCAATGCACAGATCCTTCGAATGCAGAACGACACCTTCTTCGTTCTGATAGAAGCAATCTACCGGACAGACCGCCATACAGGGCGCGTCCGAACAATGCATACAGGCCACCGAGATCGACCGTTCGCCGGGTTTGCCATCCTGAATGGTGACAACACGACGCCGGTTGATGCCCCAGGGCACCTCGTGCTCGTTTTTACAGGCCGTAACGCAGGCGTTGCACTCGATGCAGCGTTCGGCATCACAGAGAAACTTAGCTCGTGCCATGTTCTGATCTCCTTATGCTGCTGAGATTTTGCAGAGAGTACATTTTGTCTCCTGCATCTGAGTAACCGAGTCGTAGCCATAGGTCTGAGCCGTGTTGGATGCTTCACCCAACACATAGGGATCAGCCCCATCCGGATACTTGTGACGCTGATCTTCGCCCTGGAAGTGGCCGCCAAAGTGGAACGGCATAAAGGCCACGCCTTCGCCGACCCGTTCGGTCACCATCGCCATAACTTTGACCTTGCCGCCTTCAGGCCCTTCGACCCAGACCTGCGCCCCGTCACGCACACCAAGGTTATTGGCGTCACGCGGGTTGATCTCGACGAACATGTCCTGCTGAAGTTCAGCCAGCCAGGGGTTCGACCGTGTCTCCTCCCCGCCACCTTCATATTCAACCAGACGGCCCGAGGTCAGAATCATTGGATAGTCTTGCGAGAAATCCTGTTTCTGAATCGAAGCATACATGGTCGGCAGACGATAGAACTTACGGTCTTCGTAAGTTGGGTAATCGGCCACAAGATCACGACGGTTGGTGTAAAGCGGTTCACGGTGCAACGGAATTGGATCCGGGAAGGTCCAAACCACGGCACGCGCTTTTGCGTTCCCAAACGGTGCACACTCATGCTTGATTGCGACACGCTGGATCCCGCCAGACAGGTCGGTCTTCCAGTTGGTTTTCGGACCGGCGACCGCGTCGATAGCAGCGCGTTCATCATCGGTCAGATCCCCGTCCCAGCCAAGATCCATCAGCATCTGCATGGTAAATTCGGGATAGCCATCCTGAATTTCCGAATTTGCAGAATAGACGCCATCCGCCAGCAGGCTTTGTCCATCACGTTCCACACCAAAACGGGCGCGGAAGGTCAGACCACCTTCTGAGACCGGCTTGGACATGTCGTAGAGGTTCGGCGTGCCGGGATGGCCCATCTCTGCCGTGCCCCAACATGGCCATGGCAGACCGTAGTAATCGCCATCTGCCGGCCCCCCAATCGCCTGAAGCGTGGTGCGGTCAAAGGTATGTTGGTTGGCCATATGCAGCTTGAGACGTTCAGGAGATTGTCCGGTATAGCCAATTGTCCAGAGGCCGCTATTGAACTCGCGGGTGATGTCTTCGATCACCGGCGTGTTCTCATCGACCATCTCATAGTTGCGGAACAGACGATCTGCGAAGCCAAACTTGTTTGCAAACAGACCGATGATCTCGTGATCGGTCTTGCTTTCAAACAGCGGGTCCATGATCTGTTCGCGCCACTGCAACGAACGGTTCGACGCGGTGACCGAGCCGAATGTTTCGAACTGCGTACAGGCCGGCAACAGATACACACCATCCGTACGGTCATGCAGAACAGCCGAAACCGTTGGATACGGGTCGATCACAACCAGTGTATCCAGCTTTTCCATCGCTGTTTTCATTTCCGTCATACGGGTCTGCGAGTTGGGCGCATGTCCCCAAAGCACCATGGCGCGAACATTGTTCGGCTGATCCATGTTGTCTTTGTCTTCAAGGATGCCATCGATCCAGCGTGACACCGGAATCCCGGTGAGGTTCTGTAGCGATTTTTCCTTGCCGTCGGCCCCGGTCAGCGTGTCGAACTGACCCGCGAGCCAGTCGCTGTCTTCACCCCAGACACGGCCCCAATGGGCCCATGCGCCTTTTGACAGGCCATAGTAGCCGGGCAGAGTGTGCGACAGCACGCCAAGGTCGGTCGCGCCTTGAACGTTGTCGTGGCCACGGAAGATGTTGGTGCCGCCACCTTCGGTCCCCATGTTGCCCAAAGCAAGCTGAAGGATACAGTAGGCACGGGTGTTGTTGTTGCCGTTCGAGTGCTGGGTCCCCCCCATACACCAGATCACGGTGCCAGGACGGTTGTTGGCCATAGTGCGGGCAACGCGGCGCAGCTGCGATCCAGGTGTTCCAGTAACGCGTTCGACCTCTTCCGGGGTCCATTTTGCCACTTCTTCCCGGATCTGATCCATGCCCCAGACACGGGTGCGGATGAACTCTTTGTCCTCCCAACCGTTCTCGAAGATGTGCCACAGAATACCCCAGACCAAGGCAACGTCAGTGCCCGGACGGAACCGCACATATTCATCAGCATGAGCCGCGGTGCGGGTAAAGCGCGGGTCACAGACGATCAACGGTGCGTTGTTCTGCTCTTTCGCTTTCAGCACGTGCAACAGCGAAACAGGATGCGCTTCGGCTGGGTTGCCGCCAATGATGAAAATGGCTTTAGAGTTGTGGATATCGTTGTACGAGTTTGTCATCGCACCATAGCCCCAGGTGTTTGCAACACCAGCAACCGTGGTCGAGTGACAGATTCGCGCCTGGTGATCCACGTTGTTTGTGCCCCAATAGGCGGCAAACTTGCGGAACAGATAGGCCTGTTCGTTGTTGTGTTTGGCCGAACCCAGCCAATAGACGCTATCCGGGCCACTTTCTTCCCGGATTTTCATCATCTGGTCGCCAACTTCGTTGATGGCCTGTTCCCAGCTGATGCGCTTCCACTCTCCACCCTCTTTTTTCATCGGGTATTTGAGACGGCGCTCGCCATGTGCGTGTTCACGCACCGAAGCCCCTTTGGCGCAATGCGCGCCAAGGTTGAACGGGCTGTCAAAACCGGGCTCCTGCCCGATCCAAACGCCGTCTGACACTTCGGCAACAACGGTACACCCGACGGAACAGTGGGTGCAGACCGATTTTTTCAATTCCACCGATCCGGTCGCCGCAGTGGCCGCGCTGGCCTGCTGGACGGTGCCGCCGGTGGCTGCAATCGCGGCCATGCCGCCGATTGCCAGACCGGATCCACGCAGAAATGCGCGGCGGTCTACTGAAGCATTGGCAGCCTCAGACAGGATACTTGTCCGCTGGGGGCGTCGCGCAACCCCGTTGGTCTTTTTCCTAAGCATGTTTCTCTCTCCCTTGCGTGCGGATAATGCCGCTTGCTTGGTAATTGACGGGTCGTTTCCGGCGGTCGGGCGTCACGCAACCAGTTGCCGAAACGGATGATTTCGTCCGGATCTTAGAACCGGGCGGAATCGAGATACGCACGGGTGTGCGCTGTATCCTGCATCGCATTCGACGACAGGTCGGGTTCAGCGGCTTCGGCTTCGCCCGTGCTGGCCGCCACCGCCAGAGCCGCTGCGGGCGCTGTGGTTCCTGCCAGTTTCAGAAACTCGCGGCGCGAGGCCTTGGTTTCCTTGGTCATCATCACCTCCAAAGTGATGGGTTCTGACGGTTACCCGCCACTCGACATGCGGATCACTCCGCGCTCAATCTGAAGGCCTCGGTTTCGATCTCCATGAACGCCCGACCGACGGTGCCGACCGAGGCGTAGAAGACCGAATTCTTGGCGGCTTCGAGATCCGAGAAAAACAACGACGCCCAGGGGGCGATATGACGATTGAAAAAGGTTTTCTGATCCGCCAGTGACGCCGGAGGACCAAAGCGCCCGACGATCAACGCGCCCATCATTTCCATCAGGCTGGCAATGTTGTCTTCGGGTTCAAACACCGTATCGGCACGGGCCAACCCACGGGCTGTCATGTCCTGACGCAGGGTCGCGAGAGGTTTTTCGTTTAAGAAACCTGTCAGGTAGTAAGACGCATAGGGCAGAAGTTCGCCGCGCCCCAAACCGATGAACAGTTTGTTAAACTCACTCTCAACCGTTTTGGGTTTGGTGATGCGGGCCATTTTGGCCAGCGTCATAATGCCTTTGCCCAGCTCTGAATCATCCCCGGACAGGCCAGCGGTTTGTTCCAAAAGCATCTGATCTGCCGGATTGGCGAGCATCAGGCCCAGATAGTTATACAGATCGGCGCGCAACCGGTCTTCTTCGGCAATCTTATGGTCCACAGCTGCAGTCATCCTGTCCTCTGGGTGTCAAAGGTGAATCTCATCCGGCGCTGCACGAGGGGCGCGGCCTCCGGTTCGGGTTCAAATTCGGGGGGCATGTAGGCCACAGGCTCAGGCGCAGGTTCAGACTGAACCTCAACGTCCTCGCCATCTGCATCGGCGAAATCCAAAGCAACCTCTTCATCTTCTAAAGAGTCGGCCTCAACCTCTGCGGCTTTCGCCTCGGCCTGACGGGCAAGCTCCTGCACATGGGCCATCATGCCCTTGCCCACCTGATAGGCCGATTGCAGGTTTTCGACGACGGTGGCGGCGTCGGTGAAATCTTCTCCGTAGTCGACCAACCCATCGATATTGGCCAGTACCGGGTTCACCGTCCAAAGCTGGCGCAAAGCGCGAGTCTTGAGACGCGACGGGACGGCCTCGGTCAGAAACTGCTTAAAGTCGTCCCCCTCGCCCAGCGCCTCTGGTTCTGGGAGCCCGAGTTCCTCCAACAGCTCGTCATCACTCTTCTCGGCCACCTCGGCGTCGCGGGCTGCGACCAATGCGGCCTCTTGGGCCTGTTCTTCGGCTGCGGCTTCTTTGGAAACGGCGGCGCGTCGGCGGGACCAGAAATCGCTCATTGCAACCGCCCCTTTTTCAGAAGTGTTGGCGACCGATAGACATCGCTGACCTGCGAAATGCGCGGGTCACCAATTCCGTCTTCCACCAGATCCAAGCGTTTCTTGTCGCGGCGGCGTTTCACAAACACCTCTTCTTGGTGGAACTCTTCCACAAAATCCCGAACCCAAGCGATAAGACCGCTAGGCATTGGCACCTTCTCGACAATCTCTTCACCGCTGTCGGTGTAATCCTGCGCCTCATAGGGGGACGCGGTCACCAGAAGAAGTTCGAGCGGATAGTCACCCGCCTGCTCGCGCATCACGACGTAGATGCTTGGTGTCTCGGAACTCAGGCCGTTGAGGTAAGCCTCGGTCTCTGCCCCGTGTAGCTCAAGCGTCAGCGTGCCTGCATGATACTCGACCGCCTCACCTTCGCGCCGCATCTCTCGCCACGCCACATCCGCAGCACCGGGCAACACCGCAACAGCCGTCCAGTTCCATGGCACCCAGCGGGTGACGCCGGGAGCTTTGCGCAACACCACACCAAGCGGCATGGTGCGATACATGTTCGGGTTGTGGATCAATCTGGTGTCCTCTCTCACCTTCAGAGTGACCCAGCGGGCGCGCTGCCTGAAAGTGAGAATTGGCATGCGGCGGTATTCTTTTCGATTTGAGGACAAATTGGGCAACCCGCCCAGAGGGCAGGCACAGCCACGGACGAAAAGTCTAATTCGACAAAATCAATCGGGTTAAAGGGCACTGCCGAAATTGACGAATCACGGCCTGATTCGCCCCTCCAAAACCATCGTCGCGCACCGCCGCCCGGCCAGAAAACGGGTTGTCGAGCGGCGCGAATCACGGCTAGGTTTTTGGCGAAACGTCACAAATTACGGGCGCAAACACGCGTCCAAACATGCGGGAATAACATGGTCAAACCATTGATAACATGCGATTGTTCAGGAACCCAGACACTGGATACCGAAGCACTATCGCAGGCCACTGGTCTTGATGTGCGTCCTGCCTGTTCTGCGCTCTGCACAACCCAAATTGAACACGCCGCCGGGGCGCTCACCGAGGGGGATGCACTTTTTTGCTGCACCCAGGAAGAGCGTCTATTCGAGGCTCTCGCGGATGAGTTGGATCGCCCAGCACCTGCGGTTCTCGACTTGCGGGATCGGGCCGGATGGAGCGCAGATCCTGCCCCCAAACTGGCCAAAATGTCCGCACTGATTGCCGAGTCTCAGATCCAGGCGGACCCACCCAAAACGCGCGATGTGATTTCCGAAGGGGTCTGCCTGATCCTCGGTCCTGAGGAGGTCGCTCTCTCTGCGGCTGAGCAGCTGAAAGATTTCCTTGGTGTTACGGTTCTTCTAGAGCGCAGCAATACGCTCCCAGATACCCGCGACTACGATGTGGTGATGGGAAAATTGCGCGGAGCCAAAGGCGCGCTGGGGCAGTTCGAAGTGACCATTGATGCGTTACAACAGCGAGATCCCGGGGGCCGCGGTGTGAATTTGACGGCGCCGCAGGACGGTGGCCGCTCTTCCTGTGACATCATTCTGGATCTGCGCGGAGATAGCCCCCTGTTCCCGGCGCCGGAAAAACGCGAAGGGTATCTGCGAGCTGATCCCGGGCACGCACCTGCGGTATCCGCTGCGGTGCTTTCGGCCTCTCACATGGTTGGGACATTCGAAAAAACGCTTTACGTGCGCGCTGAACCGCTTCTCTGCGCCCACTCGCGGGCTGAACAGACCGGCTGTACCTTCTGCCTTGACCTCTGCCCAACCGGCGCCATCACCCCAGCAGGGGATCACGTGAGCATCGATCCGATGATCTGCGCAGGATGTGGGGCCTGTTCTGCGGCCTGTCCCTCAGGCGCGATCAGCTATGACGCACCGGCCGTTGATCTAACCATGCGCCGTGTACAGACCTTGGCCAAGGCCTATCGCGATGTTGCCCAAAGCGCGCCGCGTCTCGTCGTCAGCGACAGCCACGGATCAGAGATGATCCGGATGTCAGCACGCCACGGCAAAGGGCTGCCAGCGGATGTGATCCCGATAGAAGTGCCCGCCGTGAACCTGTTTGGTCACGCCGAAATGGTAGCGGCGCTTGCGGCGGGTTTCGCCTCAGTCACGCTCATCCCCGGACGGGGCACTGATCGGGATCCTCTTGCCGTGCAGGCCGATCTGGCCCGTGCAATTGGCGGTGAGGCCTCGGTGATCATTTTGGACACCTCTGATCCCGATCAGATGGACGAAGCTTTGTATGGAGAAACAGCGCCCGCCGCCTGCGCCCAGCCGGTACGCCCGATGGGCACGCGCCGTCAGATCACCCGTCAGGCGGCCAAAGCTCTTAATCCCGGCGTTGAAAGCCTGGCTCTTCCGCAGGACGCCCCCTATGGGGCTGTGCTCGTCGACACTGATGCTTGCACCCTGTGTCTGTCCTGTGTCTCGCTGTGCCCATCCGGCGCGCTTGGTGATAATCCCGATGCACCTCAGCTGCGCTTTCAGGAAGACGCCTGCCTGCAATGTGGGCTGTGCAGCACGGTCTGTCCGGAGAACGCAATCACCTATGAGCCTCGTCTGGATCTGACTGAGACCGCCCTGTCTCAAACGGTTCTGAACGAAGAAGACCCCTTTGCCTGCATCGAATGTGGGTCACTGTTTGGCGTGAAATCGACCATCGAGCGCATCACCGAAAAGCTGGCCGCGCATAGCATGTACCAGAACCCAGATGCGCTGAAGATGATCCAGATGTGTGACGATTGCCGCGTCAATGCGCAGTTCCACGCCCAGAACAATCCGTTTGAAGGCAAAGAGCGCCCACGTCCGCGCACCACCGAGGATTACCTCAGCAAACGCCGGGATCATTGATGGATCAAAGGCGCGCCCAAATCGGCCGGCGACATCAGGGCCACAAACGACAGGATCGCTTCGACCTCGTCCAACGTCAGGGTGATCGGGACGATGGGCGACGGCCGGTCCATTGGGAAGGGCGCGGTGATATCTTCGATCTGGGTAAAAGACGGATGTGGTTTAAGGGCATAAAACGCGGTGAAACGCTCTTCCCAGTCGTTCAGGCTGCGCAGCACCGGAAAACTCGGCGTCGACCCAATGCCATTCATCGAACCACTTTCAATGGCGTGGCACCGACCACAGTTGATCTGGGCCGCGCGTTTGCCAACCACCGAGTCGCCATCAAACTCGAGCTCGGCAACTTCAACCTGGGTCTCACCCGGGGGTGTGAACAGCGCCTCGCCGTCGGGGGCAAAACCGGTGATGGTGCGCAGGCCGACATCCGAATTCAGCCAGCTAACAAAACGGTCTGTGCCCAGATGATCGTTACGCCTCATCGACAGATGCCATGTTGCGCCCACGCCCGCGAACAAAGCGCGCCCGTCATCTCCAAAGACGACATCGGCCGAGGTCAGATCGTCGACAAGCTCAACCCGCACTTGGGTTTTCAGCGAAAATCGCGGCAGGATGTGTTTCAACAATCCCGTTTCAACAAGTGCCTCTGGCGCATGCAGCCGCACAAGGCGATCTTCGGCCTGCGCCCCAATCGGCAAAAGCCCCAACACCATTATCCAAACCAAATATCGCATGGCGGCAAGGATGCCTTCGACCTGCGATCTGGTCAACTCTGACAGGAGACCCAATTCATGAGCGAAGATTTCAACATGTCGATGCGCAAGTTTCTCAAACAGGTCGGTGTGACCTCGCAGCAGGCGATTGAAGAGGCCATGCGTGATGCAGAAACATCGGGCAAGACCTTTACCGCACGTGCTGTGATCACCATAGATAAGCTGGGCCTGAGCCATGAGGTAACAGGCGACATCAAAGGGCAGGAGTAAGACGTGGCAGGCAGCAGAGAGGCAGTTCTCGAGCTACTTAAATCCATCACCGATCCAGTATCGGGTGATGATATTGTGGCAAGTGGCGTGATGCGCGCACTGAACGTAGACGACACAGGCGTGCGCTTTGTGATGGAAATCGCACCTGAACACGCCAAGCTATACGAACCTGTGCGACAAGAAGCCGAAGAACGGCTAAAGGCGCAGGGAGTTGAAAAGGTTCAGGTTGTGCTGACCGGGCACAGCAATGCCGCTCCGCCAGATCTGAAACCCTCCAAACCTGCCGAACCCAAAGGTCCGCAAAGCATCCCCGGCGTGAAGCGCATTCTGGCCGTGGCCAGCGGCAAAGGGGGCGTCGGTAAATCGACGGTCTCGGCCAATATCGCCTGCGCTTTGGCGGCACAGGGCCGGAAAGTGGGCCTGTTGGATGCAGACGTCTATGGCCCGTCCCAGCCTCGGATGCTCGGAGTTTCAGGACGCCCCGCAAGCCCGGATGGCAAAACCATCCTGCCACTGCGCAACCACGGCGTGACCATGATGTCGATTGGTCTGATGACCAATGAAGATCAGGCGGTTGTCTGGCGCGGTCCGATGCTGATGGGTGCTTTGCAACAGATGATGATGCAGGTGCAGTGGGGCGCGCTGGATGTCCTGATTGTGGATCTGCCACCGGGCACTGGTGATGTGCAGATGACGCTGAGCCAGAAGGCCAAGGTGGATGGCGCCATTGTCGTCTCAACCCCACAGGATGTGGCACTTCTGGATGCGCGCAAAGGCATCGATATGTTCAACCAATTGAACGTGCCGATCGTAGGTATGATCGAAAACATGTCGACCCATGTCTGTTCGAACTGCGGTCATGAAGAGCATGTCTTTGGTCACGGAGGTGTGGCGGCAGAAGCGGCCAAATTGGGCGTACCCCTTTTGGCAGAAGTGCCACTTGATCTGGAAATTCGCCTTGCCGCGGATGGGGGAGCGCCGATTGTGGTCAGCGCCCCTGACAGCAAACAGGCACGCGCCTTCCACGACATCGCCAATGCCCTAGTGGCCTGGGACAAAGCATGAGCGAGCTGCGCTTTCCGCCTCTGATGTCTGGCGAGGCCTGTGACGGATCCGCCTTTGACACCGCGTGCCAGCGCGCGGTGTTGGGCTGCGATGCGGGCCTTATCTGCTACCGCATGGATGGCACTGTGCTGGAGGCGGCTCTGGTCTTTGCGCCTGAAGTGCCGCTTGAAAAGGCTTTGGCCATGCTGCCGCTCTGTGGCATTGGTTTTCAGAATGCTCTGGGCGCTTTGGCGCCCCCTGAGGTGGCGGTTCATCTTGAATGGGGTGGTGGTCTTAGGATCAATGGGGCCTCCTGTGGAGGGTTCCGTGTGATGGCCTCGGGCACTGACCCCAAAGCGGTGCCGGACTGGCTTGTGGTGGGCTTCACGCTACCTTTGCTGCCCGAAGATGACCGACCCGGTGATACCCCTGACAAAACCTCGCTCTTTGCTGAAGGCTGTGCTGATGTAGAAGCGCCTTTGCTGCTTGAAGCCTGGGCCCGCCACACTCTGAACTGGATCACCCGCTGGGACACCGAGGGCGTGCGCCCGCTTCACGCGGAGTGGCGCGGGTTATCTCACGGGATGGGCGAAGCCGCAGAGCGTGACGGAAAACACGGCACGTTTCTTGGGGTGGACGAGGATTTCGGCATGCTTTTGCGTGACGATGACACCACCCATCTGATCCCGCTGACCACTCTTTTGGAGGCCTCATGAAACTTGCCCGCGCAATTCATTTTGACGAGTCAGATCAACGGGTGTTTCACATCCCGGCCCGCACCGGCGAATGGTGCATCTCTGGTGGGTTCGAATTCTCAAACTGGACGGAAAGTGACCTGAGCGGCAAAGCGCGGCAGGCCTTTGCCAATGGATGGTTTGGGCTGGAAACCGGTGGACGTGTCACCTTTGTCGCTGTCACCGACATCACCCAGACTGAGATGGACGAGCTTACCCAGATTTTGGCGCAGCACTTTGTGACTTATTATGGCGCACCCTCAGTTGAGGCTGCTCTCCCGGTTGCACTCGAGGAGTTGGGGCATATGGTCGAGCTCTGTGACGACCACGATCCCAATACGCTGTTGACCGTGGCGCGTGAGCTGTCCGAGGCGGGGGTGCGTGAATCGTATCGTGTGATTGACAGCGCCGAAGCCGATCTTGATCAATTCGCCATTCACGGCCATCTCGACGACTAGAAATTGGGCGCGCGCCTAAACACCGCGCGCGCCCGTCGTTCACTTGGCGTTGAACGTAAACAGAGTTTCGCCGTTGATTTTATAAGTATCGATGAGCGACTTGGCCTTGTCTGACACCAGCCAGTTTTCCAAATCTGCAACGAGATCCGTTTTGACATGGCTGTGGAGGTCGGGATTGACCGGCAGATAGGCGTATTGATTGAACAGCACCGGGTCACCCGCATAAAGCAGCGCAAGATCGCCTTTGTTGCCAAAGTTCAACCAGCTGGCCCGATCCGAGATGATGTAGGCATTCATTCCAGACGCGGTGTTCAAGGCCGCCCCCATGCCTGCCCCAACCGCACGATACCAGCCATCAAATTCACCAGCGTCCAGATCAGCCGCGCTCCAAAGACCTAGCTCCTTTTTGTGCGTCCCGCTGTCGTCCCCACGGCTCACAAACGGTGCTTTTACAGCTTCGATCTTTTGCAGTGCGGCCACGGCAGAACCTGCCTCAGAAATCTGCGCGGGATCGCTATCTGGCCCGATGAACACAAAATCATTGTACATGATCTCACGGCGATGCGTTCCAAAGCCTTCTGCGAGGAACTTGTCCTCTGCCTTGCGCGAATGCACCAGGATCGCGTCGACATCTCCTGCCTGCCCCAATTTCAACGCCTGGCCTGTCCCTACGACCAGAAGCTGCACCTCGAGACCGAGATCCTTTTGAATTTCTGGCAGCAAAACATCGGAAAGACCCGAGTTGTGGAACGACGTGGTCACCGCCAGCTTCATAACATCACCGGCCTGCGCAGCAGTTGCCAGTACAATGGCACTCATCATCGCCATCAAACGTTTCATTCTACAATATCTCCATTCAGGAACGCCTGCGCCTGCTCTGAGGTTGGCGCATCAAAGAATGTTTCCGCAGATGCATGTTCATGCACCCGCCCCTGTCGCATGAATACCACTTCATCGGCCAGGCGCCGCGCCTGCCCCATATTATGAGTGGTCATAATGAGCCGCGTGCCAGTGGCACGGACCGCATTTAAGATCTCTTCTATCTCTCGGGTCGCCCGCCCATCCAGTGCCGCACAGGGTTCATCCAGAAAGACAAGCTTGGGCTGTGTGATCAGAGCCCGTGCGAGGGCAAGTTTTTGCTGTTCGCCCCCAGAAAGAACAGGGGCATGACGTTTGAGCATATCGCGAAGACCAACCTTCTCCGCCCAGTGATGCGCAAGATCTCGTGCCTCAGCTTTGGGAACTTTGCGAATGCGCAGCGGGTACATGAGATTGTCTTCAACCGAGCGCCTCAACATCACAGGGCGCTGAAATACAAAACTTTGGTCATGGTGCGCCTGTTCGACATCACAGGCCCATGTGATTTCCCCTGTGCTCAGACGTGCCGCCCCATGCAACAGACGCAGTAAGCTGGTTTTTCCGGCACCGTTAGGGCCAATGACAACACAGCTGCCGCGCCCTTCCAGTGTCAGATCAACGGGCCCAACAAGAATTTTGCCACGACGCCGGGTTTCTGCACCGGTGACCGTCAAAGGAAACATATCACTCACCAGCGTCCCTCCCGTTCGGTGCGGCCCAGCCAGTGGATTGCCAGATTGACCAGAACCGCCAGAGCGATGAGTACAAACCCAAGCCCCAGCGCGAGAGCAAAGTCTCCTTTGCCGGTCTCAAGAGCAATGGCCGTGGTCAGCACGCGGGTGGCGTTGTCGATATTGCCGCCAACAATCATGATGGCACCGACCTCACCTATCGCGCGCCCGAATCCCGCAAGCGCAGCGGTCAGCAATGCGCGGCGTGCATCCCACAACAAGGTGGTGATCTTTTGCCATTGGCTGACATTCATCGAGATCAACAGATCATGATATTCGGCCCAAAGATCACGCAGTGACTGATGCGCAATGCTGGCAATCAGCGGCACAATAATGATGACCTGAGCGATCACCATGGCCGTCGGAGTGAACAGCAGGCCCAACACGCCCAAAGGCCCGGACCTGGACAAGAGAATATAGACCACAAGCCCCACAACAACCGGAGGCAGCCCCATCAACGCGTTGAGGAGCGCAATAACGGATCGACGCAGACGAAACCGGCGCACAGACAGAAAGGCCGCCAGAGGCAGCGCAATGGCCGAGGCCACGATCAAAGCTGTCAGTGTCACCTGCAGCGAACGCAGCGTGATCTCAAGCAGATTGGCATCAACAGACAGCACCATCCAAATGGCGCGGGATATGCCATCCCACAGGTCGGTCATGCAGGTTCCCCCAAACGTTCTGAAGCCGCAGTATGACAAGTCACACCACACAGTGACACAGGGCAAGTGGCTCTTTTTGCAAGTGCTTTGCAGGTTATGATTCGTACCAAGGACAGTTAGGACAAAAAGTCCAACCTTCGGACCTGTCACTCCGGCACGCGGGTCACATTCTCCGACATGGAATGCGCCAATTTTATCCCGGTACATCACCGGGCGAATCACTATAAAGCTGAAGATGCATGTGCGGGCGCGATCCACACAGCTTTGCTTTTAGGTCAGATAAATGAAATTTTTCAAATCTCTCTTCGGGCGAAAAGCCTCGCCAGAAGTACAATCCTTTGACGCGCCGCTTGCCCCTGAGGAGGCGTTTTTTGTCATTGGTGACCTTCATGGCTGTTTGACCGAATTTGAAGACCTGGTCGAGGTGATCGAGGCCAAATCTGAAACCCCCAAACTTGTCTGTGTTGGGGACTATGTCGACCGGGGTGAAGATGTTGCCCGTCTGCTCAAGCGACTGTTTCAGCTCAACAGCGATTTCCCGCGCCACTTCATCTGCCTCAAGGGCAATCACGAAGACATGCTGCTGAAATTCCTGTCCGACCCCGAGCAATATGGCCCTCGTTGGTTGCGCCATGGAGGGCTGCAAACACTCGCCAGCTATGGTGTAGGACGTCAAACCGGTGACACGCAGTCCCAACTGGCTCAACAGTTGTCTTACGCTATGGGCGCTGAGCTGATCGACTGGATCAAGCGGCTTCCTCTCAGTTGGACCTCGGGAAATGTCACCGTCACCCACGCGGGGGCAGACCCATCCGTTCCGATTGACGCGCAGGCCGCGAAAACCCTGCTCTGGGGGCATCCTGATTTCCTAAAACTGGATCGGCAAGATGGCCAGTGGGTTGTTTATGGACATGTCATTCAGGAACACGGTCTTGCAACACAGGGCACAATAGCCGTCGACACCGGGGCCTATGCTACGGGTGTTTTAACCGCAGCGCACATTGAAAAAGATGTCGTTAGTTTTCTGACAAATCGGGCCAGTCGATAGGAGTTACCGCTTCTCCGTTGAATTGACGACATCGCCCCCCGACACAATCTCTTGCCATATAGTTTCGCATTTTCTATTTATTAGATTATAGAATTCACGGGAGCAGTCAGACTGCTCAATTTGTTAGTTTGTTGCCTTCTGTTGTTTGTGTTTTGGGGGAAGTTTTGTTTTCTAAATTTGTTTTGCGGCCAAGTGTACGTTTGGTCCGGCCGCTCGCATTTGCCGTTATGTGTTCAACGGCTGGATGTGGTGTCACCTATAACAGCCAGTCCGTTTCTGAACGAGAAGATGGATCACCGGTCTCTGTTGTTCCTTTGTCTGCCAGTACAGCTCAACAGGCCAATACACAAAAATACCGACCTCGCGCTCTGCCAGCGGCCTTTTTTCACGCAGCTCCGGCAGGTGGTTCTGCCGTTGGATTTGGCGCCCTGCCGGCCTCACCACAATTTCCGGATCTGTCTCGCAAGTCGCAGGTTCTACGTCCCTTGCCTGACGTCCCCAAACCAACCTACCGCATTGGTGTAGGCGACGTGGTTTTGCTTGCGACACCAAAGGTCACCAATTCGGTGGCTGAACTGTCGGGCCTTCTGGCGGCACAGAACCAGCGCCAAGGATATGCGGTACGGGACGATGGCTCCATTTCTATTCCTGATGTGGGGACCGTTGTTGTCGAAGGACAAACCGTTAAACAAGCCGAAGACGCCCTGTTTGAACTGCTGATCTCCAAACAGATCGACCCAACCTTTAGTCTTGAAGTTGCCGAATTCAACTCTCAGCGTGTTGTGATTGGGGGGGCTGTAAAAAGCGCCGCGCTAGTGCCGATCACGCTGAACGGATTGACCTTGGCCGAAGCTCTGGTCGCCGCGGGCGGGCTAAATGCCCCAAACACAGAGTTTGCAACCATTCGCATCTATCGCGACGGCAATCTCTACGAAATCCCGCTTGAACTATATCTCAAGCAGCCCAAACTACAGAACAAACGAATGCGGGATGGCGATGCGATCTATGTAGATCTGACATACGATCTCGATCGCGCGTTTGAGTTCTACAAATCTCGTCTGGACGTCATTTCGCTCCGCGGCAAGCTCAAAACGGATGCACTAGAGGCGTTAACCAGTGAAATTCAATTACAGCGCGCGGCCTACACGGAACGGCGCTCTTTGTTTGAATTGCGCGCCAGTCTTGGGGCCGAAAAGCGTGACTATGTCTATCTGACCGGCGAAGTGAGCAAACAAAACCGTTTCGCTCTGCCATTCGAACAGCAATCCAGCCTGGCAGATGTTTTGTTCTCGGAAGGGGGGTATGACATCACAACGGGTGACCCCAGCCAGATCTATGTTCTGCGTGAAACGTCAGACGCCAAGCCCGCTGGCCCCATAACCGCCTATCATCTGGATGCGAGAAATGCCGCGGATCTGGTGGTCGCAACCAAATTGGAAATGCGTCCCAACGATGTGATTTTCATCGAAGAGCAACCCATCACAAAATGGAACCGAGCCTTGCAACAGTTTTTCCCAGTGCTGGTGAACACAGCTACGTCGTCAGTCGGGAAATAGTATCGCAAACGTGTAGCACCTGACCGGTGCTACACGGCGCCGAAAGATTTTTGTTCAAAAAGAAGGGCTGGCATCTGGGATGCCAGCCCTTCTCCTCGTCGCTTGAAAAGATCGCAGCTGAGGCGTCAGGCACCTCCGCGACGGGCTACTACTTTGAGTGTTTGCAGGAAGATCCACAATTCCAACCGCAGGCTAGAGTGAGCAATGTAATACAGGTCTGCACGCACCTTGCGACCCGTGGCTTCAACCCCTTCGATATAGCCAAGCTCGGTCTGCGCCAAACCACTTATGCCAGGACGGACGACGTGCCGTTCCCGATACCCCGGCACTTCTTCCAAAAATCGAACCGCATGATCATAATAATCCGGACGTGGCCCAATCAGGCTCATGTCACCTTTGAGCACATTCAGAATTTGCGGCAGCTCATCAATACGCGTCTTTCGAATGAACGCTCCTAGCTTGGTGATACGATCTGTCTCTAAACCACAGTCCGCAGAGCGCGTAATTTCAGTCGCGGCCCGCATCGATCGGAACTTGAGCGCAACAAACGGTTTGCACCCACGTCCCATGCGTTGCTGCGAAAAAATCAACCCGCCTTTGTTGTGAAAGGGGTTAAGGACAAGCAAGATCACAGCGCATAATGCGAGTGCCGGTAGCAGAGCGAGGCTCATAAAAACATCAAAGCCACGTTTCAGAACATTGAAAGAATTGCGCTGGAATGAATTTTCAATTTTGGGCGGCAATAGCTCACGCGTGTCACCACCGCTCCAATAGGTAGAATCAAACATACTTAGCACCAAAATACATAAATAACGCGGTGCAGCATCGGAGGGAGCGCCGTTTAAGTCAATTAACCTTGCGTTAATCTTTCTCAAAAGAATTCACGGAATTCTGACGCTACGCAAACTTTCTAACCACCTAAGATCATTGCATTTTTGATCAGTTGCGAAAGACAACCACAAATTGCATTAAGCTGATAAATTCTCTTATAGGAGGGTGGTTTGAGGCCCATCAGGCCTCAAACGTTAGTGTCATTTTCTCAGCCGTCGGCACGCTTTGGCACGTCAAAACATAGCCCTTAGCAATGTCGCCATCTTCCAATGCAACCCGTGACCGCATGTGCACTTTTCCTTGCGACGTTCGTGCAATACAGGCCCCACAGATACCTGACTGACAGCTGAATGGTGGACGAAGCCCGGCTGCGCGCATCGCCTCAAGCAGGGTTTGACCGGCGTCGACAGACACGGTCTGTGTCTGGCCCAACAACTTCACCGTTACCTGACTGGCGACACCCGACACTGAGGTATCTTGCGCCCCTTCGCCTCCAAAGCTCTCGCTGTGAATACGAGAGTTGGGAACATCCAACCCTTTTAGTGCCTGCCGCACATCTTGGTTCATGCTGCCGGGGCCGCAAATCCAGTAGTGCACATCCTGCGCCACGGGTGGCGTTTCGGTAATGGCGGCTTGGATGGCCTCCGCATCAACCCGACCTTTGCGCCAGGGAGTGAACCAACTCCACATCGAGGGAGCAGACAGAACGTGCCGCAAAGTCAACCGATCACCGTAACGCTCCAAAAGCTCGGTCAGTTCCGCCTCGAACAGAATATCCCCCGCCTCGACATTGCCGTAGATCAGATGCGCGACGGCATAAGGCTCATCCGCCAACACCGCATTCACCATCGAGAAGATTGGAGTGATACCGCTGCCCGCCGCAAAAAAGTAATGCGTGCGATGCCCAAGCTCCTGAGGATTCAACACAAACCGGCCTTTGGGAGCCATCACTTCGAGCTGATCCCCCACCTTCAGTGTGTCCCCTACAAAGTTCGAAACACAGCCCTTTTTCACACGCTTCACAGTGATCCGCAGCGGCGCGCCCGGTGGATTTGAAATGGTATAGCTGCGCCGTTGCTCTTCACCATTCACCTGCAACCTCAGGCCCAAGTGTTGCCCCGGCCGCCAGGTGAATTCAGAAGTCAGATGGGGTGGCACCGAAAAGGTTATGCTTGTCGCGGATCCGTCAATTTCAGAACGAATGTCCGCAACGGTGAGCGGGTGGAAACTCTGTGGCATATGGCTAAGCTCCTGTACCTTTCGAACCAAACGGCTCAGCGATAATCCAAGGTTGTTGTCAGCGAACGGATCTTGGGCTGCCCCAAAATCGTGGTCATTAGAAACGCATCGGTCTGAACCATCGTTCCGTCGTAGCCACGCCAAGTGTAGTGGATCTTTTGCGAAGCGGTGATGGTGACCTCCCCATCGGCGTCTTCCACTGTGACCTCACGTGGGTCACGTGTCCGCTCGGAATAGTCTTTTTCCTTAGAGGGGATATCTTTGATATCCAAAGGCTTGTTCAGGTCGGACATCGTGATTGTGAACTCATCATCCGGCTGACCCAATCCATATTTGATGGTAATCTTCTGCGTGGCGTCGGGGTGCCAGTCTTTCCAGTTCCCCAACATTTCACCCGCCTCTTCCGCCACATAATGACGCGCAACGACATCTTCGGGTGACACGCTAGGCGTGGCCATTGCCAGGCCGGTTGCAAGAACGATTCCAAATCCAGTTGCCAAAACACGTTTCATGTCGAAGCCTCATTTTGATTGATACGCGTGACGATTTCCGAAAGTCGCGCCAAAGATTGAAGGGTCATCGGCAGCGCCAGCGCGCTTTCAACGAAATCCCAGCTGTAAGCCACGATGGAAAAGACCAAACCAGCGGTCACCACCATGGATTGCGTTGCGTAGTAGAGATTGAAAAGCACCGCCCCGAGCAGCACCGTAAAGATCAGGCCGTAGACCACTCCTTCGGTGTCAGACACCCGTACTTCGGCCCTGCGCAGGGACAAAAGATGGGCGCCCAAACGCGGCATCGAGCGGGTGCCCAAGATCCCAACTTGCTTTTCCTTCTGCGAATTCAACACTTTGTTGAGAGACACAAATCTCTGATGTGCCAGTGCATAGATCGCAATCATACCCACGAAAGCCGCGATGGCAGACAGCGCCAGCATCGGATTGATCGTGGCCAAAATCACGATCGCAACAAGGCTATGCAACACCGCTGTTGCGCTTTCCGGTGCCTCCTCTTCAAGGAAATCCACAAGCTCACGGCCCATATCCATCCGAGCGTTTAGTTGAGACACCGGCACATCAGGCGAGCGCGCGGCAAGTGCTTTGCCCAACGCAACACGCATCACACCATAGGCCCGGGTGTCATAGACACGACGCAGAGTCCCCAAGACGATCAGCGCCGCCAAAACCCCGGCCAACTGCCAGAACGCCGTGAAATCCTTGGCCAACAGCCCGTCAATGGCCCAACCGATCAACAGAGGCACCAGGCCAAACAGCATCACTTCAATCAGGGTCATCGCCCAGGTCAGGCCAATTCTTGGCCAGAACACCGAAAGAATGCCCCGTAAGTTCAGCGCCCGCCCCTCGAGACGAGAAACCGGCCGCGATGACACGGTCATTTTTCCTGATCCTTCATAAATTCAAGAATGGCGCGTTGATGGTTGGTGATCGGGCTTTCGCCTGTCGCAGCTGGACCGATTTCCAGAAACGGGCTGGCCAGAGACTTCTGCTGTTGTTCACAGGCATAGATGTCTTCTGCGGTGAAATCACCCGACGCCATCGGATCATCTTCGCTCGCAACATCATCGCCTTCGTATTTCGGCCCCCCGAAATCCTTCCAAAAGCCCCAGCTTGACCACTCTTGTTTTTGATATTCCCACCCCGAAACATTGGCGACTTTGGAGCGGTTCTCGATGCGCGTCAGATTGGGGCCAAGTGGCGTGATGATAAACACATTCCAGCTTTCTTCGCTGGCCCCCAACCCAATTCCCGGAAATAGCATTGGAACCCAGGCGCCCGCATGCGGCTCGGGGATCACGCGCGGTGCTGGCAGGTTCTTTTCGAGGTTTGCCCCATATTCTTCGGTGGGCGGTTCCCAGAAATGGTAATGCGGGCCGGACCAGCCGTATTTGGCCTTCGCATGATCATACATATACAGCGTATTCGAATGCAGATGGCTCAGGTGATAGACGTCGATGTAGTTCTCAACGACAATTTTCCAGTTCGCTTTGATTTCATAGCTGCTCCGCGCCTCGGGGTACTCAACCAGCTCTTCTGGCTTATGCGGCCCCAAATGAGGATCAACCTCTCCAAACCAAGCTGCCAAAGAGGGCGGGTTCGGGTCAGGATGTACAAACAACATACCCCGCCAGACATCGACGGCCGCAGGTTTCAGCCCTAGACAGGATTTGTCGATACCATTGGGATATTCCCGCTCTTCATCGGGAACCGAGACAAGATTGCCTTCAAGATCATAGGTCCAGTCGTGATAAGGGCAGGTCAGCGCCTTTTGCGTCTTGCCCACAGCGCGGATCAGCTGAGTGCCGCGATGGCGGCAGATGTTGTGGAATGCGCGAAGCCTGTGGTCGCGTCCCATAACGATGAAGATGTTGTTCAATCCGGCCTGTACCGAGATGTAATGCCCCGGCTCTGGGATATCTTCCACAAACCCGGCATAGCGCCAGGTGCGCGAGAAAATCAGCTCCTGTTCGCGGTCAAACCAATCTTGCGAGGTATAGGCCTCAACAGGCATTAAGTGATACATACGGGTCATATCAGATCCTTACACTAGCCACATGGCATAAGCTGGGAAGAGGCTGGCGGCGATCATCATGATGCCAAACACAGCCCAAAGCACGACAACGGCCCAGAACAGAATTGGGTCTTCGTCGGCTTGAATGGGAAAGATCAACAAGGCCTGACCAGACATGACCGAAGGCACCAGCCACCACAGGAACATCAAGCCCCAGATCCAATAGATCCCAAGATAGGCAGCCACCAGCAGCACTGGCAGCGCAACGTAGTTGGTCAAACGAGATTTGGTCATAAAGCTGGCTCCTGCGCTTGCGTTTCTAGAATTTGCGCCAACATCAGAGCGCTGCGTTTGTGATCGTCGCCCCATTCAGGCGGTGGCATCAGGGGAGTGAGTGAATCCTGCGACAGGAATACCGCAGCAATCCCCTGCGCCACCGCTCGGACCTGAGGCTCTGGAACCTCGGGTGTCGTGCGCTGAAGAATTTCTGTCAGCGTAACTAGAAAATGATCCTGACTGTCGATCAACGGCTGGCGAAGCTCGGGCATCTCAGGTGCCGCAGTGGCCAGTGTTTGCCAGGCCAGCCCCACACGTTGATCACGGGGGCCCTCATCATGAAACAAAAGCTCGACCAGATCCGAGGGCGTCTGAACCGAGCGCGCAACGTGGCGCAATCCATCAACGGCATCGCGGTAGCACTGAACCACATGATTGGTCAGCTCGATAACCATCTGATCCTTGTTGCCCAGATAGTGTCGCAGCAAGGGGCGCTTCACACCTGCCTCAGTCGCGATACGGTCCTGTGTCGCCCCCTCAAGACCAAAACGCGCAACGCAGGTCAGATAGGCATCAAGGATCTCGGCGGTGCGTTGATCTTTCATACTAGGGCGCGGCATGGGGTCTCCGTTGATTGTCACACTTGACAAATAACCCCACTCGATAAATTGTCAACTATGACAATTTATAAAATCCACCCCATCACACAAAAAAACCCGCCTCACCAAGTGAAACGGGACAATGTTTCGCGTGAAACCTCGCGAAATCTCTAAGGGTTGATGCGGATCGGTGTGCCGTTTTTGACCATGGCATAGATATCGCGCATTTCACGATTGGTGACGGCAATGCAGCCTGCCGTCCAATCCCGTCGGTCGGGTCGGAACTTTACCCCCGTGGGACGGCCATGAATAAAGATGTCACCGCCCGGTTTCTCACCCAATGCCAGCGCCTCGGCGATATCCTGTTCATTCGGGTAATCGATGCCGATGCTTAGATAAAACTTGCTGTTGGGATTGCGGCGATCAATCAGATAATCCCCTTCCGGGGTCTTTCCATCGCCTTCAATCTCTTTGTCCCCTACAGGCGCAAAGCCCAGCGCAAAATCATAGGACTCTAACACTTCGCCATGATGAAACAGGTACATCTTGCGCGCGCCCTTGTTGACGATGACCTGTGTCACCTCCGGGCCGTTGTAGGTTTTGAACTTGCTGGCACAGCCCGACACAGTCACGGCCACCACAATTACCAAAAGTACCTTTAAAAACCGCATATCTCGATCCGCCTGTTTTTCTGCTTTGTACTGCAACACGGGCCCGCATTGCAGGTCACAATCCCGCCATCACGGTTTTTATCTATCGCCCGGTCTCTGTCAGACGTTTTTCGATGGCCTCAAGACGCTCGAGAACCAGATCCCGGTAGGCATCCGTTTTCTCGTCCCCTTCTTTTTCATGGGCGTCCTGCATCGAGTTCACAATCAAACCAACCAGAAGGTTCACGACGGCGAAGGTGGTGATCATGATGAAGGGCACAAAGAACGCCCAGGCATAGGGATGAATCTCCATCACGGGACGCACAATGCCCATCGACCAGCTTTCAAGTGTCATGATCTGGAACAGGGAATAGGCCGATTGCCCGAGGTTGCCAAACCACTGCGGAAAGGTCGCCGCGAACAGTTTCGTCGCCATAACTGAACCGATGTAGAAGATGATGGTCATCAACAAAAACACGCTCGCCATGCCGGGCAATGCGGTGACAAACCCCTCAACCACGCGGCGCAGGCTTGGGGCAACAGAGATAACCCGCAGCACACGCAGAATACGCAGCGCCCGAAGCACAGAAAAGGTCTGCGCCCCTGGCACCAGAGCAATACCAACGATCACAAAGTCAAACAGGCTCCAGCCGTTTTTGAAGAAATTGAGCCCGCGTGCGACCAGTTTCGCCGCGATCTCAACGATAAAGATCATCAGACACAGGGTATCCAGCACATGGATCAGCGACCCAAAGCGCACCATCACGGCACCCGAGGTTTCCAATCCCAAGATCACCGCATTCAGCAAAATGATTCCGATGATAAAATTCTGTGTCCGGGAGTTATCAATCCACTCCCCGAGGCGCGCGCGAAATTCCATGTCCTAGCCTTTAGTCTGTGCCTGTAAACCGCAGTTGAGCAACCACTTCGACATGCGTTGACCAACGGAATTGGTCAACCACCTGAACCCAATCCAGTGTGTAACCAGCGGTGATCAGCCGGGCGCAATCGCGCGCAAAGGTCACGGGATTGCAAGACACAAAAGCGATGCGCGGGATTTTGGTCCGCGCCATTTGCTCCACCTGCGCCTCGGCCCCGGCACGCGGCGGATCGATCACCACCCCGTCAAACCGCTCAAGCTCATCCGGCAACAATGGGTTGCGAAACAGGTCACGCGCTTCATGGGTGACCTGTTTCAATCCCTTCGAAGTGCGCCAGCCCTGGTCCAGCGCCTGTATCATCGCCTTTTCACCTTCGACCGCATGCACACGCGCCTGATGTGCCAGAGGCAAAGCAAAGGTACCGCAACCTGAAAAGAGATCGGCAATATATTTGACCTCTCCCAGTGCTTCTTTCACGCCATTAAGCAAAGCTGCCTCACCTTCGTGGGTGGCTTGCAAAAAAGCGCCGGGCGGCGGAATAACTGCGGCTGTTCCAAACGTCTGATTTGGTGGCATGCGCGTTAGGGATTCGTCCTCCCATGTGATCCGCGACACCCCGTGTTCGCGTGCCACATTCGCCAGGTCACTGCGCAATTCCGCATCAATCGGCTTGCCACCCGTCACACGCACATCAAGTCCATGTTCACTGTCGGTGACCATAACCGAAAGCTCGCTCTTGCGGCTTGCCCCTAACATGGCGATCGCTTCGACCATCGGCAAAGACGCGGCGAGATTGGGCAGTACAAGCTGGCAACCGGGCACATCGACAACCACGTCAGATCCCTTGCGGTGGAACCCGGCCAACGCGCCCTTTTTGGTCCGTTTGGCAGAAAAAGCGGCGCGACGGCGCGACTGGATGGGTGACGTGATACACTCACGGATTTCGGTCTGAATGCCCTGCGCGTCAAGTGCCGTACGAACGACCCCTTCTTTCCAACGCGCCACAAACGGGTCGCTTGCATGCTGCAGCTGACAGCCTCCGCAGGACTTTGCATGACGACAGGGCGCGCGCACACGGTCAGGCGACGGCGTGACGATTTTAGGCGCTGCCATCGCGCCCGCCTCAATCACACCTTCCACTTCTTCACCGGGCAACACCCCCGGCACAAAGATCGGCCCCGGTGCAATCCCGTCACCCCGATGACCCAGTCGTTCAATTATCAATCGATCCATACCGGGCCTATAGCGCGGTTTTTTCCCTCACGTCGAGGGTGCGTAGAAACTTCCTGACCTGTCGCGGGGAGCGCAAAATAAAGACCTGTTTTTCAGCCGGCGCGGTTTCTGCCATCGCAAGCATGCGATCTTTGTTGATTTTGCGGGTGTTCCAGATCCAACGCCAGAACTCTGGATCAAATTGCTCGGGGCAATTTTCCGGCAAGTCTAAACGTGACCTGCCATAGTCCCTCAACGTGCGTTTAAACACCCGCCATGCCCGCAGCCAAAGCGGAAAATCCAGCGCAATCAATGTATCTGCGCGTGACAACCGATTGTCATAAGTCGCCGACAATCCCCCTTCGAAGATCCAGACATCGCGGGATTCGACCTCATGGGCCAAAGCAATCTTTTCCGATTTGTCACGCTCAACCCAGCCCGGCAGCCAATGGATCAGATCCATGTGAAACACCGGGAGCCCAGTTTTCTCGCCCATCAACCGGGCCAGCGTGGATTTTCCCGCGCCCGGTTGGCCAAGAATCATCACACGTTTCATTCGGCGGCATCTTGGGCGTCGAGAAATCCACCTGACTGCCGCGCCCAGAACCGGGCGTACAGACCGCTTTTCGCCAAGAGAACATCATGCGGCCCCTCTTCGGCGATTTGCCCCTGATCCAGCACAACAATCCGGTCCATCTGCGCAATAGTCGACAAACGGTGGGCAATGGCCACAACAGTTTTCCCCTGCATGACCTGTGCAAGTGCTTCTTGAATTTCGGCCTCGACCTCGGAATCAAGCGCGCTTGTTGCTTCGTCCAACACAAGGATTGGCGCATCTTTCAGAATGGCGCGTGCCAGGGCAATGCGTTGGCGTTGCCCTCCGGACAATTTCACACCACGCTCACCGAGGCGCGCCTCGTACCCTTCCCGGCCTTCATTGTCTTTGAGTTGCAAAATAAACTCATGCGCAGAAGCGCGTCGCGCCGCCTCAAAAACCTCGTCATCGGTGGCATCTGGCCGACCGTAGCGAATGTTGTCCATGGCAGACCGGTTAAACATAGCCGTCTCCTGCGTGACCATGCCAATTGCATCGCGCAGGCTATTTTGCGTGACCTCGGCGACGTCCTGACCATCAATCGACAAGACACCTGTTTCACGATCAAAGAGACGCAACAGAAGGGAAACAAGGGTCGATTTCCCGGCGCCCGACGCGCCAACAACCGCAAGTTTTTCGCCCGGGTTCACCTTCAGATTGATCCCCTGCACGCCGCCCGTTTCCCCACCATAGGCAAAGCCCACATCGTCAAAAGTGATTTCGCCAGAGGTCACATTCAGCGGCTTAGCACCGGTTCGGTCACTCACCCGCTCGGCCGGTGCCAAAGTCTGCATGCCGTTTTCGACTTCGCCCACGTTGGCATAAAGCCCCATCAACGTGAAACTGACCCAACCGGTCATCTGAGAAATCCGGATCGCCACAGCAGACGCAGCAACAACATCACCTGTTGTCGCAAGCCCCTGACGCCACAAAAGCAGTGTCCCACCGGCCAAAAGCAACGGCAGCGCACCTGCGAGCAGCATGAGAAAGAACCTGAAACTGGCAGACAGCGCACCAAAGGACAGCGAAGCTTTGCGCAGCCCCATCATGGCCTGCTGTGCCGAGGTTTCCTCGTGCAGATCTGACGCAAAGAGTTTGACCGTCTTGATATTTGTGATGGTGTCCACGATCTGCCCGCTCACGTTGGCCCGCGCCCCCGCTCGAGCAGCTGATCGCGCACGAATGCGGGGCAGATACCAGCGGATCAAAGCAAAGTACCCAACAAGCCAAACAGCGAAGACGATCAAAATGCGCCAATCGATAGCCACCAGAAGCAACACCGATCCAACCAAAGAGGCCGCTGCAAAGACGATGGCGCTGATCCCCTCGCTGACAACAGTTGTAAGCGACGAGGCCGTCTGCATCTGTTTTTGCGCAATCCGTCCCGCAAAATCATTGTCAAAGAAACTGGCAGACTGTCCCAATGTCCACCGATTGAGACGTGACATCACCAACAAGGGAATATTGGGCATAATCACATAGTTGTTGGCGATGGAGGACAGGCCAAACAAGGCCGGGCGCAGCACCATGAAAAGCACGACCACCCCGGTCAGGAAGAGCGCATTTTCAGAGCTGAAAAACGCCTCTGGGCCGAGCTCGGTTGCCTTGTCGACAACAAGCCCAAGTATATAGGCCGTGGCCGCTTCCATCGCTCCAGCCAAAGCGGACAGCACAACGGCAACTGCAATCATCCCCCAGGCCCCGGACAGGGACCAGCGGAAAAAGGCCCCCAGTGTGACCGGTGGGGGCGCATCATTGCCTTGGAAGGGTTGGATCAAATCAGCGATTTTCATAACGTCGGCTTTCTAAATTGTAAGGTCACTCAGCCGCCTCACTATCTCCGAGGAAGCCTCCGGACTGGCGAGCCCAAAGACCGGCGTAAATGCCGCCCTCTGCCAAAAGTGTCGCATGGCTTCCCTGTTCAACAACACGCCCCTGATCCATGACCAAAATGCGATCCATTTGCGCGATGGTCGACAAGCGGTGCGCAATGGCGATCACCGTCTTACCTTCCATCATGCCGTAAAGCGTATCCTGAATTGCGGCTTCGACTTCGGAATCCAGGGCGCTTGTGGCCTCGTCCAAAAGAAGGATCGGCGCATCTTTGAGAACGACACGCGCAAGGGTAATCCTCTGACGCTGACCACCGGACAGTTTCACACCACGTTCGCCAACATGTGCATCATACCCGGTGCGTCCACTGGGATCTTCAAGGTCGAGGATAAACTCATGCGCCTGAGCCTGTTTCGCGGCAGCAATCATTTCATCTTCTGTTGCGTTGGGACGCCCATATAGAAGGTTGTCCCGCACCGACCGATGCAAAAGTGAACTGTCTTGCTGCACCATACCAATGTGGCTTCGCAAACTGTCCTGCGTGATCTGGCGGATGTCCTGACCATCGATCTCGATCACGCCCTTTTCGGCATCATAGAACCGCAACAACAGCTTCACGAGTGTCGATTTCCCCGCGCCTGACCGCCCGACAAGACCCACTTTTTCGCCCGGTTGGATGGCCAGGTCGATGTTGTCCAACCCTCCGGCCGCCCGGCCATAGTGATGCGACAGCCCCTTGATCTCGATCTGCCCTTTGTCTAGCGCCAGAACCGGAGCATCCGCAGCGTCTGTCAAATCAATGGGCTGCGCGATGGTTTCCATACCCTCGGCCACAACCCCGAGCTGCCGGAAGAACGAGGTCAAAGCCCACATAATCCAGCCGGTCATAGAGTTAAGACGCAGTGTCAAAGCCGCCGCAGCCGCCACAGCGCCCGCACTCGCCAACCCCTGCATCCAAAGCGCGATGGCCCAGCCCACAACCCCAACAATCAACAACCCGTTCAAGAACACCAGAACGATATCCATGACGCTGAACAGGCGCATTTCATGTTGAAATGTCGTGCGCGATTTCTCGATCGCCTCACGAGCGTAGGTCAGTTCGGTATCATTGTGGGCGAACATTTTGACCGAGTGGATATTGCTATAACTGTCAACAACACGACCCGTGATCAAACTGCGCGCATCGGACGAGGCCTGAGATGCGGGCCCGATACGTTTGATAGTCCAACGCATCAACAACGCATACAGAGATAGCCAGATCAACAAGGGCACCATCAGCCGCGGATCCGCATCGCCAAGCAGAACGAAGGCCCCGACCACATAGGCAATAGAATAGGTGATTGCGTCGAACACCTGAAACACCGCTTCGCCTGCAGCCGGAGGCGTCTGCATAATACGGTTGGCAATTCGCCCTGCAAAATCGTTCTCAAACCAACCAACAGATTGCCGCAGCACATGGTTGTGCGACCGCCAACGAATCAACGTCCCAAAATTTGGCAAGATCGTCTGGTTCAACAGAAAGGTGCCTGACATCTGCACGAGTGGCCGCAGAACAAGGATAAACACAGCCAGTGCAATCAACGCCGTGCCATGGTCTTGCCAGACCTGCGCGGGATCGCCGGTCATGATATTCACAACCCACCCCATCACGCCAATCAGCGAGATTTCGACGGCAGCAACAATGATTGAGACGATTGCCGCCCAGAGGAAGACGGTTTTGAATGGGCGAGAATACTCAAGCATGAACGGCCACAACCGCGTTGGCGGCGTGTCGTCTGGCGAATAGTCACAATAGGGATCTACGAGATTTTCAAAAAAGCGGAACATAGGAAGAGCCTGTAAACAGCATTGGTCATGATGTAGGGTGTGGTTTGGCTAAGCAAACCCACAAAACGCAGGTCGGCTCAGCGAAAGCTGATAAGAATTCCGACTAGCACCATCATGAGTCCTCCAATTGGCTCTCAGGTCGTGTTAGCGCATAAAATCGAAGCTGTCACGGCTCATATCGTGAATCAAGCAGATCTGTTTTTGACATCGCGAAATTCGACGCAATCCACCGCCGTTGAAGACGCTTCAGCACCGCGCCCAGCGCGGGTCCACTGAATTCCGGCATCAAATCCTGCGCTTGCACCGGAAATTTGGCGTCTTCGGCGTGTTTCAGTTCTGTGTCGTCAGGGACAATGAGCGGCATTTCAAGCAGTGCAGCACGCAACACGACAACATCCCGGGCGGTAGAAGCCCCGTGCAAATGCGCCATCTCCGCTGGGTTTTCTGTTCCCGAAATGAGCCTCTGCAGCAGTGCTATTTCGCGTTGCTGACCCTTCGACAATCGAAGTGATGAGCCATCGATGTGTCCCAATGCCAAAAGACGGCGTATCGGCTTCACCTGCAGCGCCAGCGCCTCTTCATGATGAAGCAAAGGACCAAAGGCGCGAACCTGAGCACCGGGCAACAGCTGCGCAAGAACCCCGGTCTGAGCCATAACAGAGACTGACATCAACGGATCCGCAGCGGACAAGAGCTTTAGAAGCTCAGATCCCACCCGTTCGCGAGACAAAGTGTCCAACCCATCCAGCGTAATCGCAATTGCCGCCAAAGCCTCGGGGTCCATACCGTCATTCGGATCTGCATACCAAGCGAAGAACCGGAAATACCGCAGGACGCGAAGGTAGTCTTCGCGAATGCGCTGTTCTGCATCTTCGATAAATCGCAAGTGGCGGTTGAGCAGATCCGGCAGCCCCCCCAGGGGATCGACAATAGTGCCATGGCGATCTGCATAAAGCGCGTTCATGGTGAAATCGCGACGGATTGCATCTTCGTGGATGTCGTCTGAAAACCGTACAACTGCACGGCGCCCATCCGTTTCAACATCTGCTCGAAAGCTGGTGACCTCATAGCCTTCACCGTCGACTACAACCGTGATTGTGCCATGATCAATCCCTGTCGGAACCGGCTTCAGCCGCGCAGCTTTGGCAAGATCTACCACCTGCTCAGGTCGCGCGCTTGTGGAGATGTCGACATCGCCCACTGGCTCGCCCAACACCGCGTTCCGCACGCAGCCGCCAACGGCATAGGCCTGATGCCCTGCCTCTTCCAACATCGTCAAAACAGATTGTGTGCCGCGCTGCGTGAGCCAGTCACCGGTGACCTTGGTCATTCGTGTATCCTGTCGGCCAATCCACGCAAGATGCGCGCGGTTGCGCCCCAAATGTAATACGGCCCAAAAGGCGCGGTATAATAGTGCCGGCGCTGACCCCGCCAGCGACGCCCCTGGATCGAAAAATTCTGAGGGTCTGTCACATGATCGAAGGGGACAAAAAACGTCTCCTCTACCTCACCGGGTTCAGAAACCGGAGTGAAGGGGTCGTGGATCAGGGCCACAACCGGGGTCACCTCAAAACTGGTCACCGTTTCATGTGGTTGAAGATGTCCCAGAATCTGGACACCCTCAGAGGCAAGCCCCACCTCTTCGCGTGCCTCACGCAGGGCCGTTGCCTTCAGGTCTTCATCTTCCGCATCCACCTTCCCCCCGGGAAAGGCGATTTGGCCGGGATGATGCTTTAACTTCGAGGAGCGCTTGGTCAACACCAGTTCCAGCCCCACCGGGCCGGTCTGAAACGCCACCAAAACCGCAGCCGGGCGCAAAACACGTCCCGGCGGCAACTGTACATCAGGGTTTAGATCAAAATCCGAAGACGGCGCTGCAGAGGTCAGGCAGGCCTTACGCAACGCCGCGATCTGATCGAGAACCTTCATTTCTCGGCCTGAAACCCAACGGTTTTCGGATCAAGATCATAGTTGGCCCCACAGAACTGGCAATCTGCGGTCACGCGCCCATCCTCGGTGGTCATCTTTTCGATGTCCTTTGCCGAATAGATCGACAGCGACTGGCGCACACGATCTTCGGAACAGGTGCAGCCAAATTCGATGCGCTGAGGATCATAAACGCGCGGCTGCTCCTCATGGAACAGACGCGTCAGCAATGTCGTCGGCGTCACCGAGGGACCGATGAGCTCAAGTTCTTCCACGGTCTGCATGTGGAAGTTCACGCGGTTCCAATTTTCTTCGGTCTCACCGTCGACAAGATCCTGCGCCTGCAACAGGCCGTCTTCACCAGTTCCGCCATCTTGCGCAAAAGGCGAAGCTTTGGGCATGTGCTGGAGCATAATGCCACCGGCGCGCCAATGTTCGCCAATCCCAGGCTCGATCGATTTGCCAAACGACAGGCTGAACTTAGTTGGGAGCTGCTCGGACTGCGCAAAATAGGCCGCCGCACAATCCGACAGGCTATCCCCGGCGATCGGTGTGATCCCCTGATATGGGGTGTTTCCCTCTCCCTGATCAATCAGGATCGCAAAATACCCGTTGCCCAACTGTTTAAACGGCGAATCTTTGGTCACGCGTTCGCGGTCAAAGCTGGCATAGGCCCGAATGCGCGCGGGCTCGCCCTCTTTGGAAGGACCATAATAGTCGGTGGCGATCATCCGCACCGGACCATTGGTTTGAACCTGCAGTGACAGCTTCCAACGCAGCTTGATGGTCTGACCGATCAGTGCGGTCAGCAAAGCCATCTCCGCAACCAAAGCCTCAACGGCCTCGGGGTAATCATGCTGCTTCAGCACGCCGGACAGCACGCCATCTAGGCGGGCCACACGACCGCGCATATCGGATCGATCAAGCTGAAAAGGTAGGACGGTATCGTCCCAGGCGATTTTGGTGCCGGTGCTCATGGGGTTTCCTTATCTGCCTTGGACTGGCAATTAAGGCTGGCATATAGGCAGTATTGGTGCAAACGCAAAGGGGCAGATGTGATCAGGCGCTACGGAGAATCGGTAAAACCGGGAAAAAAGTACACGCTTCGCCCCGGAGCCTACGTCATTTTGCCGTTGGATGGCCAAATTCTATTGACCCATCAACAAGACCCAGAGCCGGAATTCCAGCTTCCCGGGGGTGGGATCGATCCCGGCGAACATCCGATCCCAGCGCTGCATCGCGAGGTTTTTGAGGAAACTGGCTGGAGCATCAGCGCGCCGCGCCGCCTAGGTGCGTTCCGACGGTTTTGCTATATGCCCGAATACGACCTTTGGGCTGAAAAACTCTGCACGATCTACACGGCCCGCCCGGTGCGACGCCTGGGTCCGCCTGCCGAAGAAGGTCACACAGCGCATTGGCGGCCCCTTAAGGACGCAGCTACCCTTGTGGGCAACCCCGGAGATCGCGCATTCCTGAGATCGCTGCTTTAGAACTCAAAATCTTCCGCAGGCTCTAGCACATCAAATTCGAGCAAAGCGGCGGAGACATCGTCACCCAGCTTTGTCGAATCCTCCATTTGTGACGTCAGACGCCAGAACATGTCTTCCAACAGATCTGGCCCTTCGCCCACCTCGGTGGCTTCGCGGAACATTTTGACCAATCCGTCATCACCCAGCATTTCACCGTCTTTCATCACGGCTTCGGTGAAACCATCCGAATAGAGCAGCAACCTGTCGCCGGATTGCATGCGGAACTCATGCTGGTCGTAATCCACGTAATCCACCAAGCCGATCGGTAAGCCGCCATCGCCGATAAATTGGACATCCCCATTGGCACGAAGCAACAGCGGAGGAGAATGCCCCGCCTGTACCATCCGCATTCGGCCGCTTTGCAGATCCGCCGCGACATAGGCCATCGTCAAATATTCTTCGACCCCAGGATCGGCGGCCAGGCGTTGATTCAACAGACGCGCGGTCTCCGCAGGTTCGCGCATCGCGTAAAATCGATCAAAACGCTTGTCCAAAGCGACATTCTGCTCGGGGAAATTGCTCGAAAGATATCCGGCCACACGCGCCGTCACCATAGCCGAGGTGATGCCGTGCCCAGAGACGTCAATGCTATAGAGGCCGAGTCGATCAAATCCAGGGCGGAACATACCCACAAGATCGCCCCCCACATGACCACAGGGACGCAGCAAAAGGCTCACCCGAGAACTGTGGATCTCACAGACACGTTCCGGAACCAGAGACTGCTGAATGGTGCGCGCCTGCTTGAGGTCATTGTCGATGGCTTCGTGAATCTTCTGAAGCTCATTCAAGGCATCTGAGACCTGGCGGTTTTTCTCATTCAGCTCGCGTTCCATCGACAGAACACGTGCACCTGCATTGATCCGCGCGCGAAGCTCATGGGAATTGACCGGTTTGGTCAAAAAATCATCTGCTCCTGCATCAAGTCCCTGAGCAACTTCTCCCTTCTCACTTTTAGAGGTCAGGAGAATAAAATAGCCATATTTGTCCCGCTTCATCGCCCGAAACTGACGACAGAATTCCAGCCCATCCATCTCGGGCATCATCCAATCGGAGAGCACCAAGTCGGGTTCTTCTTTGGCACAGATTTCCAACGCCTCGGGGCCAGAGCTGGCCTCGAGTACCTTAAGCCCCCAACGCTTAAGCATAGTCGTCATGATGCGCAGCTGAAGCCGGCTATCATCGACGATAAGTACGACACGCACAGAGCCAGTCATGGCATCAGGGATGTCGATGGGATTGGGTTGCACAACGATTCCTTTTCGCGCTTATGTTCCAGCGTCAGGTCCCCTGCTAGCAATCCAGCCCTTAACGGGCACTAAACCCTAAAATTAAACTGAAGCCAATTGTAACATCAACACTCCGTTAAGAATTGACTTCTAGTTTCGCGTTATGCAGGAGATTCCAAATGATTGACTGGTCCCGCGTGAGCGAATTGATAGAAGAAATTGGCGCTGAAGATTTTGGCGAGATTGTGGAGCTGTTCTTGATGGAAGTCGAGACAGCCATCGGATCGCTGGAAGAAGCGGCAGGAGATGCCAAGGCCACCGAAGAGCAAATGCACTTCTTGAAGGGCGCGGCGCTGAACCTTGGATTTGAAGCGCTCGCTCAAATTTGTCTAAAGGGCGAGAAAGCCGCGGCAAGTGGCCGTGCTGACGTAGTGACTGCGCAAGAGGTCCGAACCACATTCGAAACCTCAAGTGCACAGTTTCAAGCCGATCTGCCTGAACGCCTAGCGGCTTAATCCTAAATCAAAAACTGGGCTAGGCTCTCGTCTTCAGTGATATCCTGATAAGTGAAGCCCGTTTCATCCAATAACCCAAAAAGCCGGTCAAAGTTGGCCGGATTTTTGGTTTCGATGCCGATCAAGACTGAGCCAAAGTTCCGGGCAGATTTTTTCAGATACTCGAAACGCGCAATGTCGTCGTCGGGGCCAAGAAAACTCAGGAAATCTTTCAACGCACCGGGACGTTGGGGCAGCCGCAGAATGAAGTATTTCTTCACACCTGAATACCGCTGAGCCCGCTCTTTCACCTCGGGCAAACGTTCAAAATCGAAGTTTCCACCTGAGGTGATGCAAACCACCGTGCGACCACGAATCGCCTGGCCCATGTCTTTCAGAGCGTCCACCGAAAGCGCACCGGCAGGTTCCAGAACAATCCCTTCGACATTCAACATCTCAAGCATTGTGGTACAGATGCGGTCTTCTGCGATTGTCAGAGTGTTCGCAAGACCAACCCCGCTGAGAACAGCAAAGGTCCGTGCACCAATTTTGGCCACGGCTGCCCCATCTGCGAAGGTGTCCACCCCTGGCAGAGCCACAGGTTTACCTGCCTGAAGCGCGGCGCGAAGACAGGCCCCACCAGAGGGTTCGACAAAGGTGTACTGCGTGTCATTGCCAAAATAGCTCAACACACCGGAACTTAGGCCGCCGCCGCCTACTGGCACCACAAGCTGATCCGGAATACGTCCCAGTTGCTGCTCAATCTCCACGGCAACACTGGCCTGCCCTTCAATCACATCCTCATCATCAAACGGCGACAGGAAATGCCCACCCTGCTCCGCGCAAAATGACTGAGCTGCCGTCAGACAATCATCAAAATAGTCACCAATCAGGCGGATCTCGACATTGTCGCCACCGAACATCTCGGTTTTCTGGATTTTCTGCTGCGGCGTGGTGACGGGCATAAAGATCACCCCACGCTTATCGAAATGGCGGCACATATAGGCTACGCCCTGGGCGTGGTTGCCCGCGCTGGCACAAACAAACAGATCCGCATCGGGTTGTTTGCGCATGGCATTGAACGCCCCGCGCAGCTTATAGCTGCGCACCGGGCTCAGGTCTTCGCGTTTGAGCCAAACATCCGCGCCATAGCGTTCGGACAGATGGGCATTGCGTTGCAGCGGAGTGGCTGGGAAGACCGCGCGCATTGCGTCTTCCGCGGCTTTGGCGGACGTCAGAAAATCACTCATGCGCAAGCTGTGGCGTATTGCGCGCCACAGTGCAAGATCAACCGATAGGTCGCCCTTCGATGTAGTGCCCGTAGAAGGTGGTCAACACGCTGACACCGGTCAGTGCAAAAATGAACCCACAGACCACAAGGGCGACGATACCAACCACAGGAACAAGAAACACAATCAAGCCGCCGACGATTTGGACCGCAAAGTTTGCCAGAAACAGGGTCACCAACAATACCGCAATATCAAGATTGGCCCCTCGGGTCGCCTCAAGTGCGTCTTTCAACCCGATGGGTTTGCCGATGGCGGCGGCGGGCATAATGACAACCAGCCGGTACATTAGGATGATCACCGCAATGTAGGCCACCGCCATGAAAACAAGGGCCAAAGGTGGCGCGATCGCCGCGAATACGGCGGCTCCGATCCCAATGGGAATCATCACCACAAACATAACCAGAGCCAGAAGCAGGATACGGCCGAGATAGCCTAGAATACGGTCTGCGTGAAACGGGGGAATCCAACCGCTGGGATATTCTTCAAGAATAACATAGCGGTGCCAGTTCACCATGACCCACAGCATGCACGCCACAGAGATGATCCAGACAAGGAAAAACGCGGCGCCCGCGCCCGAACCCTGAGACGCAAACTCAAACTCGTTCAACCCTGTGGCGACAAAGCTATCCATATGAGCGCGTAGCAACAAAACCGCCGCGGCCACGATGATGCCCACCGGCAGCGCCCCAAGCATGATCGCCTGTTTCCAGTTCCGCAGCACCATGGTCAGCGCATGTTTGAAAATCAAAAAACCCTTCATCTTGCTCTCACACCTCTCATTCTTCTCTCGTCACCATCGGCCCTGTCAGACTTAAATCTCGCGCCCTTCGACATAATGCCCATAAAATGTCGTCAAGACACTGATGTTGGTAAGACCGAGCACAGATGCCGATAACAGACCTAGAATCATGGCCACCTCTTGGGATGCCAGCGCGGTTAGCCCCACAAGGAATTGCAGCACAAAGTTCACCGCGAAGTTGATGAGTAGCAGCACGAAAATCGAAAAATTAGCGCCTTTGGTCGCATCAAACGCCTTACCAATCGACAAACTCTCGCCGACGGCCACGGCGGGAAGAACGGCGATTATCCGGTAAGATACGATGCCAATAATCAGATTAATCAGAATACTGACGCCCGCCATAACAATCGCTACACCTGAGCGTCCCCCATCAACGATCGCAGCAATCACAACGCCAATCAGCGACGACACCAGCATAACCGCTAGTCCTATAGCGAAAATCGCCAATCCTAGGAGCAAACACTGCCCCAGATAGGCAAAAATCCGGTTTAGTTGAATGTTAGGGATCCAATGTTCTGGATATTCCTCAAGCAAAACATACCGATGCCAGTTGATAGCCACCCAAAGAGCGCAAAACGCTGCGACCACCCCAACGAAGATCAGCTTTCCTAAAGTCTGGTCAACTGCGAGCTCGCGCCCCAAGCCGTGTGATGCGCTTGTGGTGAGGGCTTCTACTCCAGCGGACCCGAAAGCAACAAAAAAGACGATGAGCGTTATGCTCCAAGGAATGAGCCCAATCTTCAGAGCCTCTTTCCAGTTGCGCAGCACCATGAACAGTGCGTGCTTGAAGATCAAAAAACCCTTCATTCCAAATCCTTTTGCAAAAAATCTGTTGGCATCCCTAGCACGACGCCAAGCTGCGTCAATGACGCATCCTTGCGATATGGGGCGAAACACGGTAACGGGCGTCTGATACCAGCAAAGGACAGTTCCATGACAGCGCCCAAGAAAGTTGTGCTGGCCTATTCCGGCGGCCTTGATACATCGATTATCCTCAAGTGGCTGCAGACCGAATATGGCTGCGAAGTAGTGACATTCACCGCCGATCTCGGCCAAGGTGAAGAGCTTGAGCCCGCACGTGAGAAGGCTCGCCTTTTGGGCATCAAAGATGAGAACATCTATATCGAAGACGTGCGCGAAGAGTTCGTGCGTGACTTTGTGTTCCCGATGTTCCGTGCCAACGCGGTGTATGAAGGTCTGTACCTGCTGGGCACCTCGATTGCCCGCCCGCTGATCTCCAAGCGTCTTGTTGAGATTGCGAAAGAAACCGGTGCGGATGCTGTGGCTCACGGCGCAACCGGCAAAGGCAATGATCAGGTTCGTTTTGAGCTTGCTGCCTATGCGCTCAACCCGGACATCAAAGTGATCGCGCCTTGGCGTGAGTGGGACCTGACCTCGCGCACCCGTCTTCTGGAATTTGCTGAGCAGAACCAGATCCCGGTTGCCAAAGACAAACGCGGCGAAGCGCCGTTCTCGGTGGATGCCAACCTGCTGCACACCTCGTCCGAGGGGAAAGTTCTGGAAGATCCGGCAGTACAAGCACCTGATTATGTCTACCAGCGCACCGTACACCCCGAAGATGCGCCAAACGAGCCCGAGTTCATCGAAATCGGCTTTGAAAAAGGCGACGCGGTCAGCATCAATGGTGAGGCAATGTCGCCTGCGACCATCCTGACCAAACTGAACGAATATGGCGGCAAACACGGCTGTGGACGTCTTGACCTTGTTGAAGGTCGCTTTGTTGGCATGAAGTCGCGCGGCATCTACGAAACTCCGGGCGGTACCCTGCTGCTTGAAGCCCACCGTGGCATCGAGTCGATCACCATGGACCGTGGCGCGATGCACCTCAAAGATGAGCTGATGCCGAAGTATGCTGAGCTGATCTACAACGGGTTCTGGTATTCGCCCGAACGTGAGATGCTGCAGGCCGCCATCGATGCCAGCCAGACACATGTCACCGGCACCGTACGTCTGAAGCTCTACAAAGGATCGGCCACCTGTGTGGGCCGCTGGTCAGAGCATTCGCTTTACTCCGAAGCGCATGTAACCTTCGAAGAAGATGCCGGCGCCTATGACCAGACCGACGCCGCGGGCTTTATCCAGCTGAACGCACTGCGTCTCAAGTTGCTGGCGGCACGTGACAAACGCGTCAAAGGCTAATCTGCCTGACTAGAACTACAAAAAGCCCCGGTTCTGCGCCGGGGCTTTTTTCATGACATCACGTCGCTTACTTTACGTTATTCTTGATGACGTAATCTTTGCCACCTACCCCAGAGTGAGACATGGGAGATACATATGCTGGCTGAGATTTTGGTAAAACTGCAGGAAGGCCTGCAAACTCGAACCTTTGAAGGGTCACTGAAATTCGACTGTGGCGATGAGGGTGTGATCGTGTTGACCGATGGAAATGCCACCGATCAGGATCAGGACACCGATTGCACGCTGGCTCTGACCGCCGACAATCTGGTCAAGCTACTCAAAGGTCAGCTAAACCCCATGACGGCGGTCATGATGGGCAAGATCAAGGTCTCGGGCAATCCAGCCGTAGCCATGAAGCTTGCCGATCTTCTCAAAGCTTAAGCTTGGCAAGTTTTTCGTAGTAGGGCAGTGCCGCCTCACACAGGGTCGCGGCATCACCTGTAAGCTCGGGCAAGGGCCCCTCGGCCCCTGCAAACCCGGTGCTGCCATGCACAACACCGTACCAATGTGAGGCCCAGATGCCATCATACGGCCGGGGTCCAGCCTGCCATGCCAGCATGGCAGGATCAAATTCCAAATCAATGGCCTCACACAGTTTGCGCAACATGCCTTCGGGATCGCGGCGCACATCCGCGCTGTCGATCACCGGCCCTGGAAAACGATCAAAGAACTCGGCCTGCTGCACAAAGCCAATATCAGCCAGCGTCGGATTTTCTCGTTTCGCAGAGTATGAGGCGATCACGCGCGCCGGATGACGGATGAGATGCACGTTCACGCAGGTGGCCGCCCAATCGAGCGGAAACCCCTCCATGTGAAGGCTCATGTGCTTTTGATACCAATGTGGTTTGCCGTCAGGAACCGGGCCTGCACACCGCTGCGCAACGGACGCAGCATCACTGTCATGCGCTGCGATGATCTCCTCTCGCATAGGATGGTCACTTCCCCCGCGCGCCAGATACGCTGCATAAAACGGCTCGTCCCAGGCGGCGAAATCCAGGCGATTGCCAAAGGCATACATCATGGCCGTCGACAAATTGCGCGGCCCGCTCCACATCGCGATTTTCATAGGTGCCTCTTACTGCGCGTCGACGAGATCTTTGTACAGCTGCCGTAGTCGCAGGGTCATTGGTCCGGCTTCACCGGTTCCAATCTGGCGCCCATCGATCTGAGCAACTGGGGTTTGGGCCCCAAAGGTGCCAGTTAAAAACGCCTCATCCGCCCCATAGGTGTCCACAAGGCTGAAGTTGCGCTCATAGACCGGAATGTCATTGGCACGGCACAGATCAATCACCTTTTGCCGGGTGATGCCATTCATGCAGTAATCCCCCGTGCTGGTCCAAACCTCACCTTTGCGGACGATGAAAAAGTTACAGGCATTGGTGGTGTTCACGAAGCCATGCAGGTCGAGCATCAAGGCCTCATCCGCTCCTGCCTTTTCGGCGGCAATACAGGCAAGAATACAGTTGAGCTTGGAATGGGAATTTAGCTTGGGGTCCTGCGTCATCGGCAACCCACGCAGATGTGGCACTGTTGCGAGGTTCAGAGGACGTGGGATAGAGGGCCGCGAATGTTCCATGATGATCACCATGGTCGGTCCTTGCTGCGACAGGGCCGGATGCTGAAACGGGCGTGATTTCACGCCACGGGTGACCATAAGGCGCGCATGGGCGTCGCTTGTCATTTCATTTGCTTTGCGCGTTTCTTCCAGCGCGGCAATCACCGCGTCCCGGTCCAGACCGATATCAAGATCAATGGCCTTGGCTGCTTCGAACAAACGATCCATATGTTCGTCCAGAAACGCCCAGCGCCCGTCATAGAGCCGCAGCCCTTCCCAGACGCCATCCCCCAGCATAAAGCCGGAATCAAAAACGCTTACCGTGGCTTCGGCGCGGGGTTTCAGCTCTCCATTGACCCAGATCAGGATGGAGTCATTGCGCGCATCTTCCTGCGCCTGATGTGTCGATACCTCTGTCATATCGCGACATTATCCGCAGCTGTTGCGGATGCAAGCCATCACATGCCCTCACCTTGATGTGAGAATTCACGACATCGGATTGCCCGGTTCGAGATCACGCGGCAGTCTGCCCTCACTGATCCGATGTAGGAGAATCTGGATGCGTTTGCTGCGTAAAACCCGCCCTCTGGCCCTGTCCCTCTTGATTGCGCTGGGGCTGACCGCTCAGGCCAAGATGGCCATGTCCGACGAGATTGTCGTTGCAGGTGGGTGCTTTTGGTGTGTGGAGTCAGATTTTGAATCTGTGAAAGGCGTGAAAGAGGCCGTGTCTGGTTACACCGGGGGCCACGTGCCTAACCCGACCTACAAAAAGGTGACAGCAGGCCGCTCGGGTCATTTTGAGGCTGTGAAAATCATCTATGACGGTGCCAAGCTTCAGCCGCGCCAGCTTTACGATCTCTTCTTCCGCTCGGTGGATCCAACGGACGCCGGAGGCCAGTTCTGTGATCGGGGTGACAGCTACCGCACCGCGATTTTCGTCTCTAATCCAGCCCAACGCGCCGCGGCGGAAGCTTCTAAGAAAGCCGCACAGGCCGAACTTGGCCGCAAGATTGTCACGCCAATTCTGGACGCCGGGACCTTTTACGACGCGGAAGACTATCATCAGGACTATTACAAAGGCAAAAAACGGGTTGTGACACGCTTTGGGATCGTGCGCCAAAGTGATGCTTACAAACGCTATCGCAAGGCCTGTGGCCGCGATGCGCGGGTGAAAGACCTTTGGGGAGACGCCGCCCCCTTCACGCACTGATGTGGTACAGTTTGTACACTTCGTACGTCGGATTTTGAAATTGGTACAAACCGCCCCTCTATTGGGGGCGGTTTTGCATTTAGGGGTGGAACTTTTCCACCTCAGCCAGGGGCGGTATCACATCCGCAGCCCCCAGACGCGTCACCATTAACGCAGAGGCGCGGCTGGCCAGATCGATTGCTTCTGGCATGTTCATACCGCGATCCAGTGCCGCAAGCACATACCCGGTAAAGGTGTCGCCCGCACCTGTTGTGTCGACGGCCTCAACCCTATGCGCATCAAATTCGAGCATCTGACCACCATGATACCAGCGGCACCCACGCGCCCCGAGTGTCACAATCACATCCAGAACCGGCAGATTTTCCGGCGACAGGCCTGTTGCCTCTTGCAACTGCTGGGCCTCGACTTCGTTGAGGAACAACAAATCCAGCTGATCCAACACGGCTTCTACCGCCTTGGCCTCAAACGGTGCCGCAGCATAGGCCACACGCAACCCTTTGTCCTTTGCAAGCTTCACACCTTCGACCTGAGCATTGGTTTCATTCTGGGTCAGGAAAATGTCGCTTGCTCCTGCCGTGCCCAGCGCAACCAAGATTTCGTCTTCGGTCAGAGCTTGGTTGGCACCCGGGTAGAGAATGATCGAGTTCTCAGCGGCGTCATCCACAGCAATAATGGCATTGCCTGTGGCCAAGTCAGAAACGCGGATGAAGGCGGTCTCTACACCGTATGACTGGAGCCGGTCTTTGGCCCAGATCCCATCGTCCCCAATCGCTCCAATGTGGACACAGGTCGCCCCCGCGCGGGTAGAAGCAACGGACATATTGGCGCCTTTGCCTCCCAGACCTTTGCTAAAGCTGGTCGAAGCCAATGTCTCGCCCGGGCCAGGTAAGTGCGGCACACGGTAAACAAGATCGATGTTGATTGACCCGAGATTGTAGATAGTCATGGCCCCTCCGAACGAAACGTTAGACAAGTATGACGCAACGAAAAGCGGCGTGCCAGTCGAATGCTGCCACGCCGCGCTGTGTTTTCAGGGGAAAATTTTGTCCCCTCACGCAAATCTTGTCCCATCCTCCAAAGATACACCCATGAAGAGTATTTTTCGGCGGATGGCTAGGATCACCCCACTTTACAGGAGGCCAAGACCGCCATGTTCAGAATGTCATTTGCGGTCATCCCGGCCGAACAGATCTGGATCGATTTATCCACACCAGACAAGATCGGACCGATCACCGTGGCGTCGCCCATTTCCTGCATCAGCTTTACTGAGATCGACGCAGAGTGCCGCGCGGGTACAACCAGAACGTTGGCTGGTCCGCTGAGGCGCTGGAACGGATAGGCCTCTTGCAGCGATGGGTTCAACGCCACGTCCACGGTCATCTCACCCTCATATTCAAAGCTGACGCCGCGCTCGTCGAGCACCTTGGGCGCAAGATGCATCTTTTCGGCGCGTTCTGAGACCGGATAGCCGAAGGTTGAGAAGCTGACAAAGGCCACGCGTGGGTCCAACCCCAGATGGCGCGCCACACCTGCGGCACGTTCGGCGATGGTGGCCAGATCGTTCTCATCTGGCCATTCATGCACAAGCGTATCCGAAATCAGGACAATTCTCCCTTTGTGCAACAGCGCCGTTACACCCGCTGCCCCATGTTCGGCATCCGCATCAAACACGTGGTTGATCAACTCCATCACATGTGCCGATTTCCGGGTGGCCCCGGTCACCATCGCATCGCCATGGCCGTGCTCAAGCATCAGAGAGGCAAACACGTGCCGGTCCCGCGCCGCGAGACGGTGCACATCGTGGCGGTCAAATCCTTTACGTTGCAACCGCTGGTACAGGAACTCTTTGTAGGTCTTCAAATGACGGGTGTTGGCGGCGTTGACCACTTCGATCTCGCGCACAGCATCGCCAAGACCTGCCTCTTCCAGCTTTTGCTTCACATCGGCTTCACGGCCCACAACAAGCGCTTTGCCAAGACCAGAGCGCTGATACATCACAGCGGCGCGCAGAACGCGTGGGTCATCCCCTTCTGCAAAGATCATCCGAGCCTGGGCAGCGCGCGCTCGGGCGTTGATCGACCGCAGAATGGCCGCGGTCGGGTCCATGCGAACCTTCAGGCTCTCTTCATAGGCATTCATGTCCACAATCGGCCGACGTGCGGCCCCGGTGTCCATACCGGCCCGAGCCACTGCCGTGGGAATGCGGTAGATCAGACGCGGGTCAAACGGCGTTGGGATGATGTAATCGCGGCCAAACGACAGCTGGCGCCCATAGGCCAGTGCAACTTCATCGGGCACATCTTCGCGGGCCAGTTCAGCCAAAGCTTGGGCACAGGCGATTTTCATTTCATCGTTGATGGCGCGGGCATGAATATCCAGCGCGCCACGGAACAGATAGGGAAAGCCCAGAACGTTGTTCACCTGGTTCGGATAGTCTGAGCGGCCTGTGGCAACAATGGCGTCGGGACGCACTTCGTGAGCCTCTTCGGGTGTGATCTCGGGATCGGGGTTTGCCATGGCAAAGATCACCGGATTGTCGGCCATCGCCTGAACCATTTCCTGTGTAACAGCCCCTTTGGCCGAAACACCAAGGAAAACATCCGCGCCTTTCATGGCGTCCTCAAGGGTACGCAGCTCGGTGGTGATGGCGTGGGCCGATTTCCACTGGTTCATACCTTCGGTACGCCCCTGATAGATCACGCCTTTGGTGTCACAGACGATACAGTTTTCGTGCTTGGCACCCATGCGCTTGAGCAGTTCAATGCAGGCGACGCCCGCGGCGCCCGCACCATTCAGCACAATTTTCACATCTTCGATTTTCTTGCCCGACAGGTGCAGCGCGTTCAAAAGACCTGCTGCACAGATCACGGCGGTTCCGTGTTGATCATCGTGGAAGACAGGAATGTCCATTTCTTCCTTGAGACGCTGCTCGATGATGAAACATTCTGGCGCCTTGATGTCTTCGAGGTTGATGCCGCCAAACGTCGGCCCCATCAGACGCACCGCATTGCAGAATTCATCGGGGTCTTCGGTATCAAGCTCGATGTCGATCGAGTTCACATCCGCAAAGCGTTTGAAGAGCACCGATTTGCCCTCCATCACCGGTTTGCTGCCCAGCGCGCCCAGATTGCCCAGACCCAAAACCGCCGTCCCGTTGGAGATCACCGCAACAAGGTTGCCCTTGTTGGTATAGTCATATGCGGTTTCGGGGTTTGCGGCGATTTCCTCACAGGGTACAGCCACACCTGGGCTATAGGCCAGCGAGAGATCGCGCTGGGTTGTCATGGGGACAGTGGCCTGAACCTCCCACTTGCCGGGTGTGGGATCAATGTGAAAGGCAAGCGCCTCTTCGCGGGTAAACTTGGGTCTGGACATTCGTGTTCTCTACCGGGCTTGTGATTGGCGGTATGACACCGCTATTGACCGACTTAATGTCACGTGAAAACGACGGGGAAAAGTGCTGTGAGCGCTAACAAGGGAAATAAAAATACCGTGACGCCCATGATGGCGCAATATTTGGAAATCAAAGCCGGTTATCCCGATGCTTTGTTGTTCTATCGCATGGGCGATTTCTACGAATTGTTCTTTGACGACGCGGTGGCAGCGGCCGAAGCGCTGGATATTGCTCTGACCAAGCGCGGCAAACACGAGGGCGACGACATCCCTATGTGCGGCGTGCCCGTGCATGCGGCGGAAGGATACCTGCTGACGCTGATCCGTAAAGGGTTTCGTGTCGCGGTGGGCGAACAGATGGAAAGCCCGGACGAAGCCAAGAAGCGCGGTGGTTATAAAGCGGTGGTGCGGCGTGAAGTTGTGCGGCTTGTCACTCCGGGAACTCTGACCGAGGAAAGCCTGCTCGAAGCCCGACGCCACAATTTTCTGGCTGCCCTATCGCGGGTGCGCGACGATTGGGCGCTAAGTTGGTGTGATATTTCAACCGGCGCGTTTCACGTGATGCCGCTGGGACAGGCACGCATCGGGGCTGAACTTGCCCGGCTCGCGCCCTCTGAGGTTCTGGTAAGCGAAGCCGTTGATGAGATCCTGCGCGAGGTTCTGGGTGATCTCGGGATCGAAGCCACCGTGTTGGGTGCCGCCTCATTCGACAGTGGATCCGCCGATACGCGCCTGTGCGGCTTGTTCAATGTTCAGACGCTTGCCGGGTTTGGCCAGTTTGATCGCGCCGAACTGGCCGCGATGGGGGCCATCGTTGATTATCTCGATATCACACAAAAAGGACGCCTGCCGCTTTTGCGTCCACCAAAGCAGGACGCCATTTCGCGTCTGATGCAGATTGATGCTGCCACGCGGCGCAATCTGGAACTCACCCGATCCATGCAGGGGGGCCGCGCCGGGTCGCTTTTGGCGGTGGTGGATATGACCGTGACCGCCGGGGGGGCACGCCTGTTGGAACGGCGGGTCTCGTCACCCTCTCGGGAAGTGTCCATCATTCATGACCGGCTGGACGCTGTGACCTGGGGCACCAACAGTGTCGCCAGCGATGGTCTGCGCGACGATCTGCGCCGTGTGCCTGACGTCGATCGTGCCCTGTCACGCCTAGGATTGGATCGGGGTGGCCCACGTGATCTTGCGGGCCTGCGCAACGCTCTGTCTCAGGCCGAGATGATTTTTGATCGACTGGCTGACGAAGCCCTGCCCGATCTGATCCAACGCGCGACCACGGCGTTGCGCGGCCACGACGATCTTTTGGCCTATCTTGATGAAGCCCTGATCGCCGAGCCGCCGCTTTTGGCACGCGACGGAGGATTTATTGCCCCCGGCTTCGACGACGCTCTGGATGAGGCCCGAAAGCTGCGCGATGAGGGCCGCAGTGTCATTGCGGCGATGCAGGCGGAGTATTCAGAGGAAACCGGCATTGGCAGCCTGAAGATCAAGCACAACAATGTGCTGGGCTACTTCATCGAATGTACGGCAACACATGCCGATAAGATGCTGTCACCACCGCATTCTGAGCGGTTCATCCATCGCCAGACCACAGCCAATCAGGTGCGCTTTACCACCCTTGAGCTTTCTGAGCTGGAAACCCGAATTCTGAACGCCGGCAACGAAGCGCTTGGGATCGAAAAACGTCTCTATGACGCCTTGAAAGCCGCCATTCTTGATAAGGCACCTGAGCTATCTGAACTGGCTCTGGCCTTGTCCGAGATTGACCTGACACTGGGTCTGGCCGAACTGGCACGGCAACGGGATTGGTGCCGTCCCAACGTGGATGACAGCCGCGCGTTTCACGTGGACGGGGGACGTCACCCGGTGGTCGAAGCCGCGCTTCAGGCCAGTGGAGAGCCGTTTATTGCCAATGACTGCGCCCTGAATGCCGAAGGGGAAGCCGCAGCCGTGACACTTTTGACCGGCCCGAACATGGCCGGTAAATCGACCTTCCTGCGTCAGAACGCATTGATCGCGGTCTTGGCCCAGATGGGGTCTTATGTCCCTGCCCGCGCGGCGCATGTTGGTCTGGTCAGTCAGGTGTTCAGCCGCGTTGGCGCCAGCGATGATCTGGCGCGCGGGCGATCCACTTTTATGGTCGAAATGGTCGAAACTGCCGCGATCCTCAATCAGGCCGATGATCGCGCCCTCGTCATTCTTGACGAGATCGGACGCGGCACCGCCACCTATGACGGACTGTCGATCGCCTGGGCCACGTTGGAGCACTTGCAATCGGTCAACCGCGTACGCGGGTTGTTTGCGACCCACTATCACGAGCTGACCGCGCTGGCGGGGAAGTTGGATGGCGTGAAAAACGCCACAGTGGCTGTGAAAGAATGGGAAGGAGAGGTGATCTTTCTGCATGAGGTCCGGGAAGGTGCCGCAGATCGATCCTACGGTGTGCAGGTCGCCCAGCTTGCCGGTTTGCCAAAAGCCGTGATCACGCGCGCGCGCTCTGTTCTGGATGCTCTCGAAGAAGGAGAGCGCGAGCGTACCTCGCCCAAAGCCTTGATTGATGATCTGCCGCTCTTTGCCAATATTGCCGCGGCCCCCGAGCCAACTCCGGCTGCAGGTCCAAGCGCTGTTGATGTGCATCTGGCCGGGATCAATCCAGATGATCTAAGCCCACGCGAGGCGCTTCAGGCGCTCTATGATCTGAAAGATCTATCTGAAGCATGATATAAAAAAGGCGGGGAGATCCCCGCCTTTGTTTCACGTTTTCCGGTCTTTATGACCTGACTTTAGGCCAGTCCTTTAAGCCGGTGTCGAGCTTACGCCAACCTGCGCCGGGCGCAGCAGGCGGTCATAGAGCATAAAGCCTTCCGCCGAGACCTGAATGATGTCACCTGCACGAGTGCCGGGCACGGGGGCCTCAAACATCGCTTCGTGCTCTTTCGGATCAAAGCGGTCGCCCACTTCGGGAGTGACGCGTTTAACACCATGGCGTTCAAACACATTCATCAGCTCTTTCAACGTCAGTTGAACGCCTTCGATCAGTGCATTTGACCCTTCACCCTCTGCCTCGGACGCTGCCGCCAGAGCGCGGTTTAGGTTGTCATACACTGGCAGAAGATCGCGTGCGATACGTGTGCCGCCATACATCTGAGCTTCGCGACGATCCTTGTCTGCGCGTTTGCGTGCGTTTTCGGCATCAGCCAGAGCGCGCATAAAGCGGTCTTTATATTCGTCACGCTCGGCCACGACCTTTTCGACGTGGATCGAGATATCATCAATCTCTTCCGCTTCGACGGCCATTTCTTCCGCCTCGGCATTGGCGATATCGTCAAGAAAATCGTTGTTGTTCGGATCTGCCATGTCTCACCTCTAACTCCGATTGGTAAGGAGTTTGCCAACCAGTTGGGCCGTGTAATCCACAATGGGAACGATCCGGCCATAGTTCAGACGCGTCGGGCCGATCACCCCCACCGCGCCAATGATCTTTCGATCAGCGTTCATATATGGAGACACCACCAAAGAGGAACCCGAAAGTGAGAAAAGTTTGTTCTCTGAGCCAATAAAAATGCGCACACCTTCGCCCTGATCTGTCAGTTCGAGAAATTCGGCAATATCCCGCTTGCGTTCGAGGTCATCAAACAGGTGACGGATGAGATCAAGCTCTTCTTCGGCTTCGTCCCCACCCAAAAGATTCGCCCGCCCCCGGACAATCAACCGCCCTGACCGGTCTTCTGGACTGTCCCAGATCGCATCCCCTGATTCGACCAGTTGCGCCGCCATTTCATCCAGCTCTTGCCGGCGCAGTTTGATCTGCTCGCGCATGACTTTGCGCAACTCAGAGAGCGTCTTGCCTTCAAGAAGGGCGTTGATGAAATTTGCGGCTTCGCGCAGTGAACTTGGGGTTTGGCCCGGTGGTGGGCTAAACACGCGGTTTTCGACTTGCCCATCGGCGAAGACAATCACCACAAGCGCGCGATCCTGAGCGAGACTGACAAACTCAATATGTTTCAGCGGCGCTTCGTGTTTTGGGGTCAGCACAAGAGAGGCGCCATGTGTCACACCCGAAAGAGCCGCGCCCACTTTGTCGAGCACGCCCCCCACATCCTGCGCATTCGTACCCAGGGTGGCATCCAATTTGACCCGGTCTTCCTGGGCCAGATCCCCCACTTCCAACAACCCATCGACAAACATCCGCAACCCGACTTGGGTAGGGATACGGCCTGCGCTGATGTGAGGACTGTCCAAAAGACCAAGAAACTCAAGGTCCTGCATCACATTGCGAATGGTCGCGGCTGAAACCTTTTCATTCAATGTGCGTGTCAGGGTCCGCGAACCCACGGGTTCGCCGGTTTCGAGATAGGATTCGACCACACGGCGAAAGACTTCGCGTGAGCGATCATTCATTTGTGAGAGCAATTCGCTTGCCTGGTTCATACCTTGCCTTTTTCAGCGTGACCTTTGGCCAGCATAGGGTTGCACGTAGGTATCCACCACGTCTATCCCTGCCCCAAACAGCCAAGAGGATCACCATGAGACCGTCGGGAAGAGAATTAAACGAAATGCGTGCCGTTTCAATCGAAACAGGTGTGACCAAACACGCAGAAGGTTCGTGCATGATCCGGATGGGTGACACCCATGTGTTGTGTACCGCAACTTTGGAAGCCCGCGTTCCCCCCTTTATCAAAGGTTCGGGCCTGGGTTGGGTCACCGCCGAATACGGCATGCTACCACGATCAACCACAAGCCGCATGCGCCGCGAAGCAACGGCCGGCAAACAGGGTGGCCGTACCGTTGAGATCCAGCGTCTTATTGGTCGCGCGCTGCGCGCGGGTGTTGATCGCGTGGCCCTGGGCGAACGTCAGATCACCATCGACTGTGACGTCATTCAGGCTGACGGTGGCACACGCTGTGCCTCGATCACAGGCGGCTGGGTTGCGCTACGTCTGGCGGTCAATAAACTGATGAAAGCCGGTGAGATCAAAACCGATCCGCTTATTTCGCCCGTGGCCGCCGTGAGCTGTGGCATCTATGCGGGTCAGCCTGTTCTGGATTTGGATTATCCCGAAGACAGCGAAGCCGGAGTCGATGGCAACTTTATCATGCTGGGCAACGGTCAGCTGATCGAGACACAGATGTCTGCCGAGGGATCGACCTATAGCCGTGACCAGATGAACCAGCTTTTGGATCTTGCGGAAAAAGGCGTGGCGGAATTGGTTGACGCGCAAAAGGCAGCCACCGCATGACCCGCAAATTCTCTGGCGACCGTCTTTTGGTCGCCACCCACAACGAGGGCAAACTTGACGAGATGCGCGCCCTTCTCGCCCCATTTGGGGTGACCGTGGTTGGCGCCAAAGAGTTGGATCTTCCCGAACCGGAAGAGACCGGCACCACCTTTGTCGAAAACGCCCGCATCAAAGCACACGCGGCGGCGAAGGCCACAGGCCTGCCTGCACTATCTGACGATTCAGGGATTGAGGTTGATGCTCTTGGCGGTGCGCCGGGTGTCTATACTGCGGATTGGGCGGAAACAGAGACTGGTCGAGACTTTGTTATGGCGATGGAAAAGACCCACGCCAAGATTGTTGAAGGTGGTTCAAATCAACCTTGGATTGCACGCTTTTGCAGCACTCTGGTTCTTGCCTGGCCTGATGGACATGACGAAGTTTTCCCCGGCACCGTAGAAGGTGAAGTGGTCTGGCCTATGCGCGGCGCGGAAGGTCACGGGTATGATCCGTGTTTCCAGCCAAAGGGCTATGACATCACCTTTGCCGAAATGGATCCGGCTGAGAAAAACCGTATCAGCCACCGGGCTGACGCATTTGCAAAATTTGTGGCGGGTTGCTTTGACTGAAGACTGGCAAGCGGGCGGTTTCGGGCTTTATGTCCATTGGCCATTTTGTGAGGCCAAGTGCCCCTATTGCGACTTCAACAGTCATGTCACCCAGTTCATTGATCAAGACCGATGGGCCAAAGCCCTGGCCGCTGAGGTCCGTCGGTACTCTGCAAAAACAAAGGGGCGTGTGCTCCGGTCGATCTTCTTCGGCGGTGGCACGCCCTCTTTGATGTTACCCGAAACAGTGAACGCGGTGTTGGAAGCGACCCGAGACGATTGGGTCTGGGCAAACGACATTGAGATTTCGCTGGAAGCCAATCCAAGATCCGTTGAGGCGGCGCGCTTTCGCGGCTTTGCAGACGCCGGCGTCAATCGCGTTTCTCTGGGGGTTCAGTCTCTGAATTCCGACGATCTTCGGCGTCTTGGCCGGTTGCATGATGTCGATGAGGCCCGGGCGGCTTTTGAAATTGCGCGTAACCAATTTGATCGGGTTAGCTTCGATCTGATCTATGCCCGGCAAGACCAGTCCCTTGAGGCCTGGCGATCTGAGCTCACCGAAGCCTTGTCGATGGCTGTCGACCACCTGTCGATGTATCAGCTCACCATCGAACAAGGCACCGCGTTCTTCGATCGCGCTCAACGCGGCAAGCTGCGCGGGCTGCCGGGGGAAGACCTTGGTGCCGACATGTATGATCTCACTCACGAGCTTTGTGACGCAGCAGGCATGCCCGCCTATGAAGTGTCGAACCATGCCCGTCCCGGCGCTGAATCACGCCATAACCTGATCTATTGGAACTATGGTGACTATGTCGGTGTTGGGCCCGGAGCCCATGGTCGCGTTACATTGGGTGGCCAGAAATATGCCACCGTCGCGGCGATGCAGCCAGGCAAATGGATTGAGATGGCAGAAGCCGGCTCTGCGGATGTTGAGTTTGAGGCACTGACCGGGGATGATCAGGCCTCTGAATACATCATGATGGGGCTTCGTATTCTTGAGGGTATAGATACGGCGCGAGTGCGTAAACTTAGTGGAAACGCCCTATCCCAAGACGAAATAGACCATTTGATTGACCTAGGCCTACTTTGGCAAAACGGCGCCACCCTTGGGGCGACGCCGCGTGGCCGTTTGGTTCTGAACTCGATTATTCCCGAGTTGATGCCCTGATCAGCGCGCTGCGCTTAGAACGGCGCAGAGCGTGTCCAGCTCATCCAGAGTGTTGTACGAAATACTGATCTTACCGGCTTCGCTACCAGCCTTGTGATCGATACTGACCTTCATGCTCAAAGCTGCAGAGAGATCACCTTCGAGGGCTATGGTGTCTGCATCTTTTGCAGACGACATCTTGTTCTCAACCGGCTTCTTCGGCTTGTTTGGCTCAGATGCTGATTTGGCTAGCTTCTCGGTTTCGCGTACGGACAGCCCCTTGGCAACAACCGTCTTAGCCAGAAACTCGGGATCTGGCGCGGTGATCAAAGCCCGCGCGTGACCAGCGCTTAACTCGCCTTCGGTCACCATCTCCTGGACTGGATCAGGAAGATTTAGAAGGCGCATCAGGTTGGCGATATGGCTACGGCTTTTGCCCAAAGCTTCGGCAAGTTTTTCCTGAGTGTGCCCAAACTTGAACATAAGCTGCTTGTAGCCTGCCGCCTCTTCGATAGCGTTCAGGTCAGCGCGCTGAATGTTTTCGATGATCGCCACTTCGAGAACTTCGACATCATCGAAGTCGCGCACGATGATCGGAACCTCGTGCAGTTTGGCCATCTGAGCCGCACGCCAACGACGTTCACCCGCGACAATCTCAAAGTCCCCAGCACTGCGCGGATCTGGGCGCACGATCAAAGGCTGAATGATACCTTTGGTCCGGATCGAGTTTGCAAGGTCGTCCAGATGTTCTTGGGTAAAGGTACGACGCGGCTGGTCGGGGTTGGGGTTTAGTTTTTCAATCGGCACCACCCGATCAGGGCGGCGCGGTGCTTCCGACGCTTCGTCGGTAGGATTAGGTGCTACATCTGCCATAAGTGCGGACAATCCACGGCCAAGACCGCGGCGAGGTTCTTTCTTTTCTGCCATTGTTATTGCCTCCGTGCTTAGCCCGCTTATGCAGCAAGCTTATCGTTATTATTGATCAGTTCGATGGCCAAGGCGCGGTAGGCCTCGGCCCCTTTTGAGGCGGTGTCATAAGACAAAACCGGCACAGCATAAGACGGCGCTTCGCTGACGCGGACATTTCTTGGAATAACGGAACTAAAAACCAGATCGCCCAGATTGCTGCGCGCATCTGCCTCTACCTGTTGCGAGAGATTGTTCCGTTTGTCGTACATCGTCAAAACAACACCTTCGATCCGCAGCCTAGGATTCGCAGACTGACGAACCTCGCGAATGGTCAACATCAGCTGAGACAGGCCCTCAAGCGCAAAAAACTCGCTTTGGAGCGGCACAAGCACCGAATCGGCTGCGACCATAGCGTTGACGGTCAAAAGATTTAGCGAGGGCGGACAGTCGATCAGGATGTAATCAAAGGCGAATGAGTCAATGGCATGCTGTCTCAGCGCATCATGCAGAAGGAAGCTTCGCTTTTCATTCGCCATAAGCTCAATATCTGCGGAAGACAGATCAACCGTGGCCGGGATCAAAGATAGATTGTCTGTGGTTGTCTTGAGAATAACCTGGTCAAGATCAACGTCATCCAGCAAGAGATCGTATGTGGTGAATTCACGATCATCCAGTTCAATGCCGAGACCGGTGGATGCGTTTCCCTGAGGATCGAGATCGACAACAAGCACCTTGTTGCCCATTTCAGACAAAGCGGCGCCGAGATTGATGGTTGTTGTTGTCTTCCCTACGCCCCCTTTCTGATTAGCCACCGCAATGATCTTTGGTGCCTTAGGACGCGTCAAATCCGACATGTGTGATCTCTCCGATTTCCAATATTACAGCATTGGGGTCGGTTACACTTGTATGATTTTCAAGGGCAAAGGTCCATGACTTGCGAGCCTCTTCGACCTCAGATTTCCACCGCATACCCTTAGGAAAGAGCAGTTTTCCACCGTTTTTTACGTGCCTTGTGGACAACTCCAACAGCAAAGGCAACGCAGCCAACGCGCGAGCCGAAACAATATCAGCATTAAGGGGATCGACCGCCTCAATCCGCTTGTTGTAAACCGTTGCGTTGATACCGGTTTCCCTAGCAACCGTTCGCAGAAAAGCACACTTGCGAACGTCGCTTTCAACCATGGAAACTTCAAGATCTGGGTTCAATTCTTTGCCCAGAATCGCAACCACCATTCCCGGAAACCCGCCCCCGGTCCCCAGATCCACCCAAGAGCTGGTGTTTTCAGGCACCAGATTGAAGATTTGCGCGGAATCCACGAAGTGACGCGTCCATGCCTCTACCAGGGTATTGGGAGAAACAAGATTGATCTTAGGGTTCCATTTGTTCAGAAGAACCAGATAGTGTTCCAAACGATCCAATGTTTCACGTGAAACATTGACCCCGACGTCTTTAACAGAGCTCATAATTAACCGGCCTTTTTCTTATGCTGCCGCACCTTGGCCAAGATCAATGTCAAAGCAGCAGGCGTAATACCCTCAACACGCGAAGCCTGGGCAATATTCGCAGGGCTAACTGCTAAAAGCTTTGACTGAAGTTCATTGGACAGTCCTGACAGGCCCAGATAGTCAAAATCTTCCGGGATCAAGATGGCCGCGTCTCGTTTGAGAAGCTCCGCATCCTTTTTCTGCCGTTCGATGTAGTTCGCATATAGAGCTTCACGCTCCAATTGATGTGCGGTTTCAACGTCGACATCAGCAAGCTCCGGGTCAAGGTCTTTCAACAAATCAAAGGAAATGTCCTTGAACGAAAGAAGTTGATAACCCGAACGTCGTACACCGTCGTTGTTCACAGCCAAGCCAAGAGATTGCACCTGAGTAGGTGTAAACGACTTCCCGCGTAATAGAGCCTCTACGTCTCTCAGACGCTCCATTTTCGACTCAAAAGCGTCTGCTCGTTCTTCGGAAACAATGCCCAGCTCTTGCGCCATTGGTGTAAGACGTTGGTCGGCATTGTCGGACCTCAGAGAAAGACGGAATTCTGCGCGTGACGTAAACATCCGATACGGCTCAGACACACCGCGTGTTGTCAAATCGTCCACCATTACGCCGATATAGCTGTCTGTTCGATGGAATTGAACCAGATCTTTCCCCTGCACAAAAGCAGCCGCATTCAGGCCCGCCACCAAACCTTGGGCACCCGCCTCTTCATAGCCTGTTGTGCCATTGATCTGTCCAGCGAGATAGAACCCTTCAACCGACCGCAGCTTAAGCCGAGCGTCCAACGCACGCGGATCGACATAGTCATATTCAATCGCATAACCGGGCTGCAAGATCTTGACGTTCTCAAGACCTACAATGGAACGAACATAGGCGTCCTGAATATCGACTGGGAGCGACGTCGAAATTCCGTTGGGATACACTGTATTGGAATTAAGTCCTTCAGGTTCCAAGAACACCTGATGGCTCGATTTTTCGGCGAAACGCACGACTTTATCTTCGATAGATGGGCAATACCGAGGCCCTACCCCGTCGATATGGCCGCCATACATAGCGGAACGATCGAGATTCTCTCTGATAATCTCATGAGTTTTTTCGTTAGTATGCGTTATCCCGCAGGAAATCTGACGAGCGGCCGGGGATTTTGATAGATAGGAGAACAGAGCTGGATCCTCATCGCCAGGCTGTTCTTCCAAAATATCCCAGTTGATCGTCGCACGATCTAGACGCGGTGGAGTGCCTGTTTTCAATCTCCCGATTGGAAGATCCAGCGCCTTCATCCGTTCGGCAAGCTGCATAGAGGGTTTATCCCCCATGCGACCACCAGGCCGGGAGACGTCTCCAATATGGATCACGCCACGTAGGAAAGTTCCGCTTGTTAGGACCACAGAACCTGCAGAAATGTAGGTATCATCCGCAAGCGACACACCATGGATTTTGCCATTGCGGATATCCAGATCCGCAACTTCGCCCTCGATGACAGTTAGATTTTTGGTCTCAGTGACAAACCTTTGAATGATATCAGCATACCGTTCGCGGTCAGCTTGGGCACGTGGTCCTTGAACAGCAGGTCCTTTGCGCCGGTTCAGAAGGCGAAACTGAATACCAGCATAGTCTGCTGCAAGACCCATAAGCCCGCCAAGCGCGTCGATTTCGCGAACAAGATGTCCCTTACCCAATCCACCAATGGCGGGGTTACAGGACATCACACCCAGATCAGCCCGTTTAAGGGTAACTAAAGCAGTTTTTGCGCCCATGCGCGCCGCAGCGGAGGCGGCTTCGGTGCCGGCATGTCCGCCGCCGACAACCACAACATCAAAGTCGTTATGTTTCACGTGAAACATTCCTCATTTTCCGACGCAGAAATTTGCGAAAATCTCATCCAAAAGATGTTCAACATCAACTCGGCCCAACAGGGACTCCAAGTTAATGACAGCTGAGCGAATTTCTTCGCTGGTGATATCATAGGCCTCAGGACCGAGTCGCAAAAGCTCCAAAGCACGGGTAAGATATTCAAGACCGTGTTCCAAAATTAGTCGATGACGTTCACGGCTTACTAGACTTGATCGCGCCACTCGGGCCGAGAGAACCTTACTAACTTCGGACAGCAAATCGGGGACCCCTGCCCCGGTTTTTCCAGAGACACCAAGTTCAGAAACTTCATCGCATTTTGCCTGCCGAACGAGGTCTTGATCCGATACCTCAATAAGCGGCTCGTCCCCATTGGGAACCAAGTGAATTCTCAAGTCGGCTGCCAAGGCGCGGTTCTTCGCGCGCTCTACGCCAATCGATTCGACCACATCATCAGTGTCTCTCAAACCGGCCGTATCTAGGAACGTCACCGGAAGCCCGGTGATATCCATTTGCACCTCGATCACATCGCGTGTTGTACCGGCGATATCTGATGTGATGGCAGCGTCGCGGCCTGCAAGATAATTCAGTAACGTTGATTTCCCCGCATTGGGCGGACCCACAATCGCAATCTCAAACCCAGATCTCACACGCTCAGATGCGTCTAACCCTTTGAGTTCATTTGAGATTGAGATCGTTACCGTCTCTAAGAGTCCGAACACCTCCGGGGTGACATCAACGGGAACTTCTTCATCTGCAAAATCGATCGTTGCCTCAATCAAAGAGGCCGCACGAACGATATCTCGTCGCCAACCATCCACGCGATCTCCAAGCTCACCAGACAAAACGCGCAATGCCTGCTGTCGCTGAACTTCGGTTTCAGACTCGATCAGGTCCGAAAGCGCTTCGACCTGGGTCAAATCCATCGCACCATTTTCAAATGCGCGTCGGGTAAATTCACCAGGTTCCGCCAGACGAAGCCCCGATATCGACCCTAATTCACCTAAAACAGCCGAAATGACAGCAACACTGCCATGAACCTGAAGTTCAATAACATCTTCGCCAGTAAAGCTACTCCCGGCGTCAAACCGGAGCACCAAAGCATCATCGAGATGGCGGTCGTTTTTGTCAGTTAACACGCGCAACGCCGCACGGCGCGGCGATGGCAGATCACCTGCCAAAGCGCGCGCCGTGTCAAAGGCCAGCGGCCCCGAAATCCGAATGACCGAAACCCCGGCTTTGCCGGGAGCGGTCGCCAGGGCGAAAATGGTATCCATAGCGGGTTAGGTGTTCATTGAGTCGAAGAAGTCCGAGTTGGATTTGGTCTGTTTCAACTTCGAAATCAAGAATTCGATGCCATCTGTTGTCCCCATCGGGTTCAGGATGCGGCGCAGAACATAGGTTTTCTGCAAATCGATCTTGTCGACCAGAAGATCCTCTTTCCGAGTACCCGATTTGAGAATGTCGATGGCCGGGAACACGCGTTTGTCGGCAACTTTACGATCCAGAACGATTTCCGAGTTACCTGTACCTTTGAATTCTTCGAAGATAACCTCGTCCATACGGCTTCCGGTATCGATCAGCGCAGTTGCGATGATGGTCAATGACCCACCTTCTTCAATGTTCCGCGCGGCACCAAAGAAACGCTTTGGTCTTTGAAGGGCGTTCGCATCAACACCACCGGTTAGTACTTTGCCCGAGGATGGCACCACAGTGTTGAAGGCACGTCCAAGTCGTGTGATCGAATCAAGCAAGATCACAACATCTCGTTTGTGCTCAACAAGCCGTTTGGCTTTTTCGATCACCATTTCCGAGACCGCTACGTGACGACCCGCAGGTTCATCGAAGGTCGAGCTGACAACTTCACCTTTAACCGAACGCTGCATGTCGGTGACTTCTTCCGGACGTTCGTCGATCAGAAGCACAATCAGATAACACTCGGGGTGATTTTTCTCAATCGAATGCGCGATGTTCTGAAGCAGGACGGTTTTACCCGTACGCGGCGGCGCAACGATCAAAGACCGCTGACCTTTACCAATCGGCGAGACCAGATCAATGATCCGGGCCGAACGATCTTTGATCGTCGGGTCTTCGATTTCCATTTTCAGACGCTCATCGGGATAGAGAGGCGTCAAGTTGTCGAAGGCGATTTTATGACGCGCTTTTTCTGGCTCTTCAAAGTTGATCTTTGTGACCGTGATCAGAGCAAAGTAACGTTCGTCATTCTCAGGTTCGCGCATCAAACCATCGATTGTGTCCCCGGTGCGCAACGAATGTTTGCGGATCATCTCAGGGGATACATAGATATCGTCTGGACCCGGCAGATAGTTCGCCTCGGGTGAGCGCAAAAAGCCAAAACCGTCCTGAAGGACTTCGAGAACACCATCACCGTAGATGTCCCAACCATCATCGGCGCGTTCACGCAGAATCTGGAACATCATTTCGCCTTTACGCATCGTCGAGGCGTTTTCGATTTCCAGCTCTTCGGCCATTGCCAACAGATCTTTTGGGCTTTTTGCCTTAAGATCGGCTAGGTTCAGTCTTTCTTCGCTCATGCCATACCGTAACGGACCCAAAATGATGGGCCGTATGCTTTCTTTGAATGGGAAACATCTCTCCAGGACTGGAGTTGGCGTTTGGGTAACGCATTCTGGGCCTGTGAGTCAATCTCGGAGGCGGTGAGCGAAGAGAGATCAAACTTTCTTTATAAAATTAAGAAAAAGAAAAGGTTTTAGAAGTGATAGTGAGCCCAAGATCTGGGGATTATTGAATCCCCCCCTAGGCTATCCACATGGCGTTAAGCTTTGGGTAACTTTTGGGAGAAATTTGGAAGTGTTTCGAACTTTGGTCTGAAAATTCAATAAGAACAGTTGCCTACGAGGTTATCAGACGAGTCCCAGTGTGGTGGATAACTGTCTGAGCAACTGCGGGTTTGGCCATTCTGCCAACCGGAACAGGTTTTCCTTATCCCTCGCCTAACATCTGGATTGAAGGACTGGCACAAAGTCTGAGCTATCCACAAGCTTGCAACCTTTGGGCTTTTTCCCCAGAAACATGCTTAGACAGCCACACAGAGTTACCCGCAGTTTTATCCCCATGAATCCTGACCTTGTTCTCGCCTCTGGATCAAAAATTCGCGCGCAGATGCTCGAATCTGCCGGTCTGAGGCTTCGAATCGAATCGTCACGTGTCGACGAAGAGCTGATCAAAGCCGCTTTGGAGGCGGAAGGGGCCACGCCCCGGGACCTCGCGGATGCGCTGGCGGAGGCTAAGGCGAGGAAAGTTGCGCAAAAATTGCCAGATTCTCTCGTTTTGGGCTGCGATCAGGTGCTTTCTTTCGAAGGACGTGTGTTTTCTAAGCCAGAATCGATGGATCAGGCGCGTGATCAGCTCAAACTTTTGCGGGGAAAACCGCATCAGCTGCTTTCTGCGGCAGTTTTATATGAAAATGGCGAACCTGTGTGGCGCCATGTGGCCCCAGCGCGTCTGACGATGCGCAATTTTTCGGACGACTATCTTGAAGACTATCTGACCAGAAACTGGCCGGGTATTGGAGATAGTGTAGGGGGGTACAAGCTTGAAGAGGAAGGTGTCCGGTTGTTTTCACGCGTTGATGGCAATCATTTCACCATTCTGGGGCTGCCTCTGCTGGAACTTTTGAACAATTTGTCACTTCGGGGGATCATCCCAGCATGACACAAGATCGTATTCCATTGGCCGGTGTGATCGGATCTCCGATTGTGCATTCCCGGTCGCCCCGCCTGTTTTCGCATTGGTTGCGCAAATATGGAGCTTTCGGACACTATATTCCGATGGATGTGCCGGAAGACAAGTTGGAGGAGACTTTGCGTCTTCTTCCACAACTTGGATTTGTAGGTTTGAATGTCACCCTCCCGTATAAGGAGAAGGTGATGAAGATCGCGGACATCGTGTCAGAGCGGGCGCAGTTGATTGGCGCGGCCAACACCCTGGTGTTTCGCAAAGATGGTCAGATCCACGCGGACAACACAGATGGCTTTGGGTTTATCGAAAATCTGCGCCAGAATGCTCCGGATTGGGATCCATCTGCTGGTCCGGCTGTTGTTTTTGGCGCTGGAGGCGCGGCACGTGCGATCCTAGCCGCCTTGTTGGATGTAGGCGTTCCTGAAATTCGACTGACCAATCGGACCCGCGCCCGCGCGGAGGGTTTGGCAGAAGAATATGGAGACCGTGTTCAGGTGCATGACTGGGTTCAGGGGGGAAACATCATTGAAGGGTGTAAAACCGTTGTGAACACGTCGTCGCTTGGCATGACCGGGAAACCACGTTTTCGAGTGCCATTGGACGCGTTGACCGCCGATATGTTGGTCACGGACCTTGTGTATTCGCCGCTGCAAACGCGCCTGTTGAAAGAGGCGGAAGAGGTTGGCTGTCAAACTGTCGACGGATTGGGCATGTTGCTGCACCAGGCCGTTCCTGGATTTGAGCGTTGGTTTGGCACCCGTCCCGAGGTGGATGAAGCCACGCGCGCGGCGGTCCTGCGATGAGATTCAAACTTGGCCTGACCGGGTCAATTGGCATGGGAAAATCCACCACGGCGGCGATGTTTGCTAACCTGGGATGTGCCGTTTGGGACGCCGATGCAGCGGTGCATCGTCTCTATTCCGCCGGAGGGCATGCTGTTTCCCCAATGTCAGAGGCTTTTCCCACAGCCATTGTCGAGGGGGCCGTGTCACGGGATGCGCTGCGCGGGATCATTGCAAATGACCCAACCGCCCTGCCCCGAATTGAGGCGATTGTTCACCCTCTGGTGTTGAAGGATCGCGCTGAGTTTGCGGCGCAAAACACTGATAAAATTGGTGTTTTTGACATCCCATTGCTGTTTGAAACCGGCGGGAATGCAGAAATGGATGCCGTGGCCTGTGTCTCGGTGCCGCCAGAGCTGCAAAAGCAGCGCGTTTTGGATCGGGGCACAATGAGTGAGGCAGATCTGGCTCGGATTCTGGCGCGACAGATGCCAAATGAAGACAAATGCGCGCGTTCGGACTATGTCATTGTGACGGATACGGTTGAGCATGCTGAGGCACAGGTGCAGGCCGTTGTGGAGCAGATCAGAGCAAGGCTAGACGATGCGTGAGATCGCACTTGATACCGAGACAACGGGCTTTGATCCGTTCAGCGGCGACCGGATTGTCGAGATCGGGGCGGTTGAATTGTTCAATCATGTGCCGACTGGCAAAAACTATCACCAGTACATCAACCCTGAACGGGGCATGCCGGATGAGGCCTTTGGCGTGCACGGGATTGGACCTGATCTTCTGGCGAGCCCGCGCCCAGCCAAACCCGGCGAAGTTATTCTAAAAGACAAACCCGTGTTCAAGAAATGCGGTCAGGCGTTTTTGGATTTCATTGGTGACAGCAAGCTGGTGATCCACAATGCCTCGTTTGACATGAAATTTCTGAATGCTGAGCTGAAATGGATGGGGTTGCCTGAGATCCCCTTTGATCGGGCCATCGATACATTGGCGATTGCGCGGAAGCGGTTTCCGGGCTCGCCGGCATCTTTGGATGCCCTGTGTCGGCGCTTTGGGATCGATAACACGTCACGAACGCTCCATGGCGCCTTGTTGGACTCGGAAATTCTAGCAGATGTTTATCTCGAGCTGATTGGCGGCAAGCAGCCTGACTTTGGATTGACGTCAGCAGGTGGGTCTGTTGCCGGAGGAGACAGCGGTGAGGTTTGGCGGCCAAAACAACGGCCAACGCCCCTGCCCTCGCGCCTGACTGAGGCCGAGCAAACGGCGCATCGGGCGTTTGTCGATAAAATGGGTGCGGATGCGCTTTGGCTGAAAAGCTGATATTCATCAATACGCAAAAGAAAACCCCGGGACTGGCCCGGGGTTTTTTCGTTTTAGGCAGTGCCCTGTGGCGCTTGTTCTGCTTCTGCAGCGGCGCGGCGCTGAAGTTCGTTGCGATACAGCGCAAGGAAGTCGATGGTTTCGAGGTTCAGCGGCGGGAAGCCACCGTCACGGGTGACGTCCGAGACAATGCGACGCACAAACGGGAACAACATGCGCGGGCATTCGATCAAAAGGAATGGGTGCATCTGATCTTCTGGCACGTTCTCGATGTGGAACACACCGGCATAGTCCAGCTCGAGCAGGAACAAATGTTCGCTGTTGGCTTTTGATTTTGAATCCACCTTCAGCTTCATCACAACTTCAAACTGGTTTTCGGCCGAACGCTTTTTCGCGTCGAGGTTCACCTGAACCTGAACATCGGGCTGAACTTCGCCCGACACACCTTTTTGTGCCAGAATGTTCTCAAAGGAAAGGTCGCGAATGAACTGTGCAAGAACGTTCATTTTAGGAGCTTGGGGTGCCTCGGCGGCGCCGTTGGTCTCTGCCATTGGATGTCTCCGAAATTAATTTCGGACAAGGCATATCAGCGCTAACGCCAGGTCTCAATGCCTGGTCCAGCCCGACCCTGGGTGATTTGGCTGTTTGTCGTTGGGAACTTCTGTGAATTCTCCATCAATAACGTCTTTTGAGGCCGGATGCTGCGGCGCTTGCGGATGCCGTGGCTGTGCACCGGGGCGCGCGCCCATTTCGAATTTGGCAACCTTTACTCGCGCTTTCAGCCAGCGAAACACAGCAACCCGGACCGGTGTGGCCAGCAATGCAAATCCAACAGCGTCGGTGAAAAAGCCGGGTGTGAGCAACAAAGCGCCCGACACGAGGATCATCGCGCCATGGGCCAGAGGTTCACTTGGATCTTCCAGACGGGAAAAGCTGCTGCGCAGATTGTTCATCGCAAGACGCCCCTGATTGCGCACCAGTGCTGTGCCCAAAATGGCGGTGAGGATCACAATCGCAAGGGTTGGCCACAGCCCGATGAGACCGCCAACCTGAATGAACAGTGCGATTTCGATCAGCGGAACCGCGAGAAAAGCGAAAAACAGCCACATTGCGAAGGTTTCCTTTCGGGTAGGTCAGGTGGACACACCTGCTTGCCTCACCTACATAAGGAGGGAGATAAGAAAATTCCATGTTCGCCCCAAATGAGGTGCCAATGAATTCGCCGTTCCTGTCGCTTGTGATCCTTGCCGGTATCGCTGTGTTTCTGATTTTGCGGTTGCGGAGTGTGCTTGGCACCCGTGAAGGCTTTGAAAACTCCCCTGCCCCGCAATCCTCCCGCGAGCCGCGTCGCGAATTTGAGGTCATTGAAGGTGGACCTGATCACGACATTATCGACCATGTCGCAGAAGACAGTGCAGCGGCGGCTGCGTTGACGAAAATGAAAAAAGCGGAACCGTCGTTCTCGGTGGGCGAATTTCTGGGCGGCGCGCGCGGCGCCTATGAAATGATCCTGATGGGATTTGAACGGGGGGAAGTGGAAGATCTGAAGCCGTTTCTGGCGGATGATGTATATGAAACCTTTGCCGAGGTTGTTGCAGATCGCAAAGACAAAGGTCTGGTGATCGAGGCCGAGTTCATCGGGATCCGTGAACTTGCGTTGCATGATGCCACCTTTGATGAGGCCACTGGCGTGGGCGAAGTGACCGTGCGCTATGTGGCCGAACTGACATCGGTCGTGAAAGATGCCACAGGTCAGGTTATCGAAGGATCGGCCACTGCCGTGAAAAAGCAAAAAGACATCTGGACCTTTGCCCGCAACATGGGCGCGTCGGATCCGAACTGGCATCTTGTTGCAACGGAAGAATGAAGCCACTTTGGGTCGCCATCAGCTTAGCGATATTTGCCATGACGGGACACGCATCCGCCTCGGATGAGCCAAGCTATGCGATTCTTGGTTTTGAAGATTTAGAAGGTTGGGCAGAGGATGATCACGCCTCTGCCCTCTCTGTATTTCGCAATACCTGCTCTTTGTTCAAGGATGCCGACTGGCGCACACTTTGTGCCGCTGCTGAAGATACAGACTTAGGCGATGCGCGGCAGTTCTTTGAACTGCTGTTCCGACCGGTTCTGATTGAAGACGGCAATGATGCGATGTTCACCGGGTATTTTGAACCCGAGCTTGATGGATCGCCGGTACGCACAACACGATATCGCTATCCGGTCTATGCCATGCCACGGGAAGCCCGCAGGTCGCAGCCCTGGTTGACCCGGCGCGAGATTTTGACTTCGGGGGTGATGGAAGGGCGCGGGCTGGAAATCGCCTGGGTGGATGACCCTGTTGAGCTGTTCTTCTTACAGATTCAAGGATCCGGGCGCATTCGCTATCCCAATGGCGGTGGTATTCGCGTGGGGTACGCCGGGGCCAATGGCCATAACTATCGCTCTATCGGGCAGGAGCTTGTTCGGCGCGGTGTTTACAATGTGCATCAGGTGTCCGCGCCGGTGATCAAGAATTGGGTCAACCGCAATCCCGAGGCGGGTCGGGAACTGTTGTTTCACAACAATTCCTATGTGTTCTTTCGCGAAGTGAGCGAGGTGCCCGCGGACAAAGGACCGATTGGTGCGATGAACCGATCGATCACCACTATGCGTACCGTTGCCGTGGATCCTAAGTTCACACCGCTTGGCGCACCTGTCTGGCTTGAGAAAGACGGCAAAGACCCCCTGCGTCGATTGATGATTGCACAAGATGTTGGATCTGCGATTAAAGGCGCTCAGCGTGCCGATGTCTTTATTGGCACCGGGGACGAAGCAGGCAAGGTAGCAGGGCGTATGAAAGATCCGGGTCGAATGGTTGTCTTGATGCCAATTCAGCGGGCCTATGCGCTTTTGCCGGATAGCGCACTATGAGCAAGCGGCGCCTGCGGCCCGAAGAACTTGAGCTATGGCAACAAGTGGCGCGCAGTGCAGATCCTTTGCCGAAACGTGCAGCCCCAATCGCGGCCGACACGGTCAAACCTGTTTTTGATCCGAAGCCTGAACCGGTGCGCCCGGCACCAATCCCTGCGTTCAAACTTGGGGACAAACGGTCGGTCAAAACCGAGACCCATTATTTCCCGAAAACCACGTCGGAGCGTGTCAAAGCCGCGCCGGTTAAGATGGACAACAAGGCCTTTGGCCGGTTGAAGCGCGGGAAACTGGTGCCCGAGGCACGCATCGATCTGCATGGGATGACCTTGGATCAGGCGCATCCGGCGCTGACCCGGTTTATCATCGAATCACACACCCGTGGATTTCGTCTTGTTCTTGTCATCACTGGCAAAGGCAGTCGCGAAGACCCCTATGATCCGATGCCACAACGGCGTGGCGTGTTGAAAACCCAGACACCCATGTGGTTGCGGATGGCGCCGCTGGCGCCGTTGATCCTGCAGGTGAGTGAGGCGCATCGTCGCCACGGCGGGGCAGGGGCCTATTACGTGTATCTCAAGCGGATCAGGTAAAGATCCGTGACGCATGTTCTGACAGATAAATCTTGAGCCAGGGGGTGAAGGCCTCTGGCTGTGCCTCGATTCGCCGGGCGAGATCGGAAAGCGTGATCCAGTCGTAGTTCATGACCTCGGCAGGATTAGGTGTGACGTTCAGATCAAACGGCGCCTGGGCGACAAAAATATCGACAACTTCATGTTCGATCATCTCACCCCCCACGGGTGCTCGGTATTCAACCTGATCGCGAAACTCTGGGTGCAAACCTTGGATCCCCAGTTCCTGTTCAAGTCGACGCACGGCGCAGTCCTGAGGAGATTCGTCCCAAATCGGGTGGGTACAGCAGCTGTTCGCCCAAAGCCCCGGTGTGTGGTATTTCTCCAAAGCGCGCTGCTGGATCAGCGTCTTATCCCCTTGCATGACAAAGACCGAAACGGCTTTGTGGCGCAGGCCCTGCAGATGTGCCTGAAGTTTGTCATAGGGCGTAAGTGCCCCATCAACCCAAGTCGGGATCAGTGTCTGTGCGTCAGTCATATAGGCTGTTTGCCGCTCGCTTTGGCAGGGGTCAAGCACCCCCGGGCGGAACGTCGCATACAAAGCCTCATCAGACTTGCTATTTTCATGTGGGAGACGCTCAATTTGGAGAACCACCATGAAACTGAAGCTCGCAATCGCGCTGGCAGCCACAACTCTTGCCACTGGCGCATTTGCTGAAGGCGGTGACGCAGCGGCCGGTGAGAAGGCATTCAAGAAATGCAAATCTTGCCACATGATCCAAGACGCTGATGGCAACAACATTGTCAAAGGCGGTAAAACCGGCCCGAACCTGTTTGGGATTGTTGGTCAGCAGGCCGGAGCGGTTGAAGGTTTCAAATATGGTAAGGACATGGTTGCGGCGGGTGAAGCTGGGCTTGTCTGGACTGAAGAAACCTTTGCGGCCTATGTAAAAGACCCCAAGAAATTCCTTCAGGAATTCCTGGACAGCAAAAAAGCAAAATCGAAAATGTCGTTCCGCCTGAAAAAAGGTGGCGAGGATGTTTACGCGTATTTGGCCTCGCTGTCTCCTGCGCCTGAAGCAGAGGAACCTGCGGCGGAAGAACCGGCTGCAGAGGCCGTCAGCGAGTAATTTTTCGCGGCTACACTCGTATGAAAAGCGCTGGAAGTTCTCCAGCGCTTTTTTCGTGGTCAATTACCTAGGTTCCCAGCCTGTGTTCCAAGCCCTAAGACCGCCCCAAATAGGCCGAGGATGGTGCGGGCCGATGTGACGGGGGATTCGGTGGCGAGGACGGTGTCCTGAGGAAAAATGGCAAACTGGCGTGCGGCAAACAGCCCATCGGCGCTTGTCAGATCAAAGTTGAACACGACCTGATTTTGACGAGGACCGGGTTTGCCTATCCCAAGTTGATTGCTCTTGTATTCGCGCAAAACCAAGACGCCTTTGGGATCTGCGCGAGTGTCGGACAGCCCCCCCATCAGAGAGAGGGCCTCCAACGCTGAGAGCTCATCTTTTGGGAAATAGATCAGGTCTTCTTTTCCAGACGCTCCGAAGGCCACGAAACTGCGGTTGTCTTCTTCGACGATCAAAGTGTCCTTTGCGTAGAGAAGTGCATTTTTCGAGCCACTTTCAAACAGGGTGTCAGCAGAGATTTCATAGGTCTTTGAGCCACGTAGCAGGCGCACCGTTGGATTGCGTAGGGCAGGGGGGATGCCACCTGCATCGGCAATCGCGCTCAATACATGATAGTTGCGGTCTGGCATAGGGTAGGCGCCGGGCTTGGCAACGCCACCGACCACATCGACCGATTGATTGCGGCCCTGTTGATGGCTGAGTTGCACCTGAGCAGAAGGCACTATCTGTTCCAGTTGAGATTGAATGCGTGCACGGGCGCTTGCGGTTGTCAGCCCACGAATATGCACCTTGTCGACATAGGGCAGGAAGATTGCGCCACTGCCGTCGACGGTGATGTTCTCAAGTTTGGTAAAGCGTTCCCCGGGATTGGTGAGAAGCGAGTTCTCCTGGCTGTCCCAGATTGTCACGTCGAGTGTATCTCCGGCCCGAATGGCCAGCGAGTTGGCTCCACGTGCGGTGGACGGCCAATGATAATGCCCGTGCCATCCGGTTTGTGGCCAGTTGGCGATGTCAGCGGTGTTATTGCGCGAGACCATGACCACCTGAAAGCTTGGCGTTTCGGTCGCGTGTTCTTTGAGAATTTCAGAGTGGAGCGCGGCCCCGCGGGGCAGACTACAGGCGGCAGCCAGCAGTATTGCTGCGCTGGCAACAAGGTTTCTAAATCGCAATGTCAAACATCCCCCGACGGCAGAATCGGATGGCGAAACAGGTGACTGTCTCGCGATACTGATAAACGTGAACTCAAATAGTAATAAATCGATATGGCGGGAAACACGCTCCGTCAACTGTCGCCGACTAAAGAATCAGATCCGTGGATTATGGGAATTGAGTTCAGACTGTGGGCATTGGGCAATTAACCGAACATTTTTAATTGTTAAGCGGCTGGTAATGGGCCGGTCTTACACCTGAAGTCAGTGGGAAAATGAGGTGGTGAGATGAGTGGCGACAATATGGCGCCGGTCATCATCAAGCGTAAGAAGGTCGTCGGTGGCGACGGGCATCATGGTGGTGCCTGGAAAGTTGCCTACGCTGACTTTGTGACGGCCATGATGGCCTTCTTTATGCTGATGTGGCTGTTGAATGCGACAACTGAGAAGCAACGCAAAGGGATTGCGGATTATTTTACGCCGACCATTGCGATGGCACGTGTGTCAGGTGGCGGAAACGGAGCTCTTGGTGGGGATTCCGTGTTTGCCCAAAACACATTGCCGCGCGTAGGGACGGGCTCGACCAGCCTGTATACTGCTGCGACAACCAGCAAAGATGATGATGAAGCCCGCTTCTCTAGTGGAGAAGAAGGCGAAGAAGACGGTGCCGCGCAGGACGAACAGTTCAAGCCCGTCGAAGAAATGCTGATGGGGCGCGGTGGCGAAAGCATGGTTGCAGATGATGCGCTCAAGCACATTGTGACCGAAGTGACCGATGAAGGTCTGGTGGTGCAGTTCTTTGAAACAGACGGAGCCCGTTTGTTTGACGAAGGGGCCAATCCGACGCCTTTGTTAAAAGAGCTGGCGCATGTTCTGGTGCAAGCGGCCGAAGTTGTCGAGAATCCCTTGGCGATTGAAGCACATACCTCTGCCTATCCAATTGTGGTGGCGGAAAACCCGTCCTGGAGCGTTACGGCGCAACGTGCGGCGGCCTTCCGTGAGCTGCTTATGACCGAGCGACTCGCCCCCAATAGGATTCGCCGAGTCACCGCTTTTGCCGACCGAGAACCGGCGCGCAGAAACCGGATGGACGTGAGAAACAACCGAATTGAAGTGGTTTTTCTTAGAAATCGTTGAAACAGTTGATGCAAATTTTAGCTGTTAGGGCCGCGTTAAACTGATCCGTCTTATCTGTTGTCTTGAATTTGAAGAGACAGCAGAAAGGCGTGTCCATGACGATCTCATCCTCCCTTAATGCCGGGGTATCTGGCCTTGCGGCCAACGCCACCCGCTTGGGAACCATTTCTGACAACATCGCAAACTCATCCACCAAGGGCTATAAACGGGTAGAAACCGATTTTGCCTCGATGGTGATGTCTTCCAGCGGTGGCACCTATACTGCGGGTGGTGTTCGCACAACAACACAACGGCTTGTTGACCAAAGCGGCTCTTTGGTCGGCACCACCAACGCCACGGATTTGGCCGTGCGCGGAAAAGGCTTTTTGCCAGTAGCTCTGGCGACCGAAGTCAAAGCGGGCAATGGTGATCCGCAGATGTTCCTGACCACTACAGGTTCGTTCCGGATTGATGCAGATGGATATCTGCGCTCCGAATCGGGTCTGATGCTTATGGGGTGGCCAGCGAACCCAGATGGCTCGATCCCGTCCTATGCCCGCGACACCTCGGCAGATCTCGAACCTGTTCGGATCAACCGAAACCAGGTGACCAGTGATCCAACCACGCGGGTTACTCTGGGTGTGAACCTGCCTGCGGATGCGACAAATGCCGGATCCACAACACCACCTCAGGTTCTTCCGGTTGAATACATCGACAATCTGGGTCGTTCGGAAAACCTGACAATCACCTATACGCCCACAGTTCCGGCGAGCGGGTCGTCAAACGAGTGGACCATGGAGATTTCGGATTCGACCACTACAGCCGCCAACAACCCGATTGGCCGGTATACAGTGACATTCAATGACGATCCGGCAAACGGTGGTACGCTGCAAAGTGTTGCCTTGATCGGTGGTGCCAGCGGCTCGGCCTATGATCCGGCGACCGGGACGATCACGGTGCGTGTCAACGATGATCCTGCCGCAGGTGACCCAATTGAAATCACAATTGGTACGCCCAACTCGAGCGAAGGCCTGACCCAGGTCGGTGACAAGTTCCAGCCGCTCAACGTATCTAAAGATGGCTCGGCCGCAGGATCGATGACCACGGTTGAAGTGGACGAAAATGGGTTTGTTCATGCTTATTTTGATACTGGTATAACCCGCACCATTTTCCAGGTGCCTCTGGTTGACGTGCCGAACCCCAACGGCATGGTTGCGATGGATAAACAGATCTACATGCCATCGCCTGAAAGCGGCAATATGTTCCTTTGGGATGCCGGTGACGGCCCGACAGGGGATGTTGTTGGCTATGCGCGTGAAGAAAGCACCACCGATGTGGCAAGCGAACTGACGGCGATGATCCAGACGCAGCGCGCCTATTCGTCGAACGCCAAGGTCATTCAGACCGTCGACGAGATGCTGCAGGAAACCACCAACATCAAACGCTAATCGCCACTGAAGGAGGTCGCTAAATGTCCCTTACAAGTGCTCTTAACAACGCGTTTAGCGGCCTTCGGGCCAACACCCGCGCGGCAGAGATTATCGCGACGAACATTTCGAACGCGACAACCGAAAGCTATGGCCGCCGAGAAGTGGCCTTGGAACCGGGTATAAACGGTACGGGTGGCGTGCACATTTCAGGTGTGACGCGTCACAGCGATCCGGTTGTCATGGCCGATCGTCAGAATTCGGATGCCTCTCTTGGCTATTCCGACAGCATGTATGCCTTTGCCAAAGGGCTTGAAAATGCCGTGGGTGAATCCGGTGCGCCGGGATCGCTGACAGGGCGGGTCAGTTCGTTTGAAAACGCTTTGCTTTCGGCGGCGTCGAACCCGGCATCGACGCAGCGATTGGAACTGGTTGCCACAACAGCCAATGATTTGGCCAATACACTCAATGCTTTGGGTGCCGAAGTTCAAGACGCGCGGGCAACCGCAGATCGCAATATTTCCAATCAGGTGGATAGCCTGAATTCGGCAATGGTGCGGTTGGACGAGATCAACAACAAGATCATCAAAGCCAGCTCGACAGGCGGGGAACTGGCTTCGCTTCTGGATGAGCGGCAGAAGGTTCTCGATTCCGTTTCGGAAATTGTGCCATTGCGCGTGGTTGAGCGTGAACGCGGGGATATCGCGGTGTTCACAGCTGGCGGTGCGGCTCTTTTGGATGGGCGGCCCTACGAAGTTGGGTTTACCCAAACCAATGCCATTGCCGCCGGAACGACCCTATCGGGTGGGGGCCTTTCCGGGCTAACGCTGCATGGTCTTGCCTTGGATAGCGGACCAAACGGTCCGTTTGCCGGCGGATCGCTGGCCGCAAATTTTGAAATTCGCGATGGCGAAGGTGTCGAGCGACAGGCCGAGCTTGATGGCATCGCACGGGATCTGATCGAACGACTGGATGACAGTGGACCCGACGGAACTTTGGCCGCTGGTGACCCGGGATTGTTCACCGATGCCGGATTGGCATTTGATCCTGCCGATGAAGTGGGCATTGCCAATCGTATCAGCCTGAACACCTTGGTTTCCCCCAGTGGGGGAGGTGCGTGGCGTTTGCGTGACGGCCTGGGGGCGGCAGGCCCCGGTGAAGTTGGCGATGCGTCTCTATTGCAGGGAGTTTCGGCAGCTTTGTCGACGTCAAGTGTGCCGTCCTCCAGCAATCTTGCCTCTGTTTCGCGTAGCTTTATCGATCACTCAGCCGAATTTGCTTCGGCGGCCTCAGGTTCACGGGTTCGGGCCGAAAATCAGCGCAGTTTTGCCTCGTCGCAGAACATTGCCCTGAAAGAACTCGAGATGTCGAAAGGCGTCGACACCGACAGCGAACTGCAACGTCTGATGCAGGTTGAACAACAATACGCCGCAAGCGCCAAAGTGATGTCCACGGTGGACGAGCTTATGGAACGCTTGATGGCCATCTAAGGAGAAACCTTGATGCAATCTGTAGGAGATATGGCCCGGTCATTGGTTCTGCGAACCAACCAAGTGCAGCTTCGGCAGCAGATGGATAAGCTTGCTGTCGAAGTGGCCACCGGCTTTGCCAAAGATTCCGCCAAAAAGCTAGGTGGAGATACCACTAGCCTGCTGGCCATTGATCGCACGCTGGCCAAGTTGGACGCATATAAGATCAACACCACTGAGGCGACCTATGTCACCACCTCGATGCAGAACGCGATGGATGAGATGCAGCAGCGGTCACAAACCCTGTCGCAGACTCTGATCGCTGCGGATCTGACGCCCAACTCGACCCTGTTGAAGACAATGTCGGATGATGCTGAAAATGCGATGGCGCAGGTTCTGAACGGCATGAACCGTCAGGTGGCAGGGCGTTTCTTGTTCTCGGGGACAGCAACGGATCAACCTGCGGTGCAGGGCGTTGATGTGATGATGAATGAGTTGCGGACCGCGTTGGCCGGGGCCACCACCGCAGCGGATGTGAACACCACGCTTGATTCCTTCTTTGGAGCAGGTGGCGCGTTTGAGACCACGGTCTATCAGGGGTCAAACAATGGGCTGTCGCCCATGCAGCTTTCGGAAACGGAATCCGCAAGCGTGGATATCAAGGCCACGGATCAGGCCTTCCGCGATATCCTAAAGCCCATGGCCATGGCTGCTATTGCCACAGATGGGACCCTGGGTTTGTCGGGTGATGTTCAGGTTGACCTTCTTGCTCAGTCCGGGCGCGATCTTTTGGGGGCGCAGACGTCGATTGTAGAACTTCGGGCAAGCCTAGGTGCGCTAGAGGGCCGGATTGAAGAAACCGTGGCGCGCAATTCGGCTGAGATCACGTCAACACAGTTGGCGCGGCTTGAGTTGGTGGGCGTGGATGAGTTCGAAACTGCGACCAAATATGAGAGTGTCCGAGGGCAGCTTGAGAGCCTCTATGCCATCACGGCCCGGTCACAACGTTTGTCGCTGGCGGAGTATCTCTAATGCATAGGTTTCTGATCCTTCTCACCGCTTTGTTTGCCCTGGCGCTTCCTGCTGCGGCCCAATCTGTGCGCATCAAAGACCTTGTTGAGGTCGATGGTGTGCGCTCAAACGATCTGGTCGGTTACGGGCTTGTTGTGGGTCTGAATGGCACCGGCGATGGGCTGCGCAATTCGCCTTTTACCGAAGACATCATGTCGAATATTCTGGAACGGCTTGGCGTGAACGTGACGGGCGAACAATTCCGTCCACGGAACGTTGCGGCGGTTTTGGTTACCGCAAAGTTACCGGCCTTTGCCCGCACAGGGGGACAGATTGATGTCACCGTGTCGGCAATTGGCGACGCAAAAAGCCTGTTGGGCGGTACACTGGTCATGACGCCGATGAACGCGGCGGATGGCCAGATTTATGCGGTTGCACAGGGCACCGTGATTGCCGGTGGCGTTTCAGCAGAAGGTGAAGCGGCTAAGGTTGTTCAGGGTGTGCCAACAGCAGGTGTGATTCCCTCGGGCGCACGGGTTGAACGCGAGGTAGAGTTTGATTTCTCGAAGCTGTCGTCGCTGCGCCTTGCGCTGCGCGAGCCGGATTTCACCACAGCGGCGCGAATCGAGGAAGTCATCAACCGTGCGGTAGGACGTCGTGCCGCCACCATGATGGATGCAGGTACAATCAATGTGGATCTGAACCGCACAGGCACCTCGTCTCCTGCGCGGGCGATTGTGGCGATTGAAAACCTTGAGGTCGAACCTCAGCGCAAAGCGCGCGTTGTGGTCGATCAGCGCTCGGGAACCATTGTGATGGGTTCGGATGTCCGCATCTCTCGAGTGGCCGTGTCACAGGGCAATCTGACACTGCGGATCGAAGAGGCGCCAATTGCGGTTCAGCCCAACCCGTTTTCGGATGGTGAAACCGTTGTGGTGCCCCGCACTGCAGCGGGAATCGAGGAAGAGCCTGGGATCGGTTTGGCTGTTGTGCCTGAAGGGACGTCGTTGTCCCAGGTGATCGCAGGCTTGAATGCGCTGGGCGTTAGCCCACGAGACATGATCGACATTCTCAAAAGCATCAAAGCAGCCGGTGCGCTGCATGCTGAATTTGTTGTGATGTAGAGACAATCGAAGTGGCGCTGAGGGTTTCTTAACCGCTCGGTGCCACTTTGACAGTGAATTAGGTCTGGGAGTCTCCGAATGCTGGGAATCATCGGTATCGTCGTCGTTTTTGTAATGGTGTTTGGCGGTTACCTCGCCGCAGGCGGGAAGCTTGGCATCATTATCAAAGCGCTGCCATTTGAATTTATGATGATCGGCGGTGCGGCTGTTGGGACCTTTATGGTTGCCAATGACGGGGCGACCATCAAACACACGCTGAAAGACGTTGGAAAGGTCTTCAAAGGCGCCAAGTGGAAATCGGAAGATTACCGGGATCTGCTGTGTCTGCTGTTTGAGTTGATCCGACTGGCACGTCAAAACCCTGTCGCGATCGAAGAGCATATTGAATCGCCTTCAGAATCGGACATTTTCACCAAGTATCCAAAACTGTCGGCGGATAAATATGCGCTTGAACTGATCTGTGACACCATGCGCTCGGTCTCGATGAACTATGATGACCCGCATCAGGTTGAGGAAGTTCTGGACAAGCGTATCGACGCCATGGGGCACCACGCCCAACATTCGAGCCACGCGCTTCAAACCGTGGCTGACGCTTTGCCCGCTCTGGGGATTGTTGCGGCGGTTCTCGGGGTTATCAAAACCATGGCATCGATCGACCAGCCGCCAGAAGTTCTAGGTAAACTGATTGGTGGCGCTCTGGTTGGTACCTTCCTTGGAATTTTCTTGGCCTACTGTCTTGCGGCACCTTTCGCCGGAAAAGTGAAGGCCGTGGTCGACGAAGATATGCAGTTTTACCAGCTGATCCGCGAGGTTCTGGTGGCCAATCTGCACAACCATGCAACGAACATTTGTATTGAGGTCGGGCGTCAGAATACGCCTTCGCATCACCGTCCTAGTTTCGAGGATTTGGAAGAGGCCCTCAAGTCGGTCAAACAGGAGGCCGCATGAAATACCTATTGGCAGCAGTGGTTGCGGCAATGCCGGTTGCGTCTATGGCGCAATCGGTTGTTGTGCGTGGTGGAGAACATGGGGATTTTACCCGCCTTGTGTTCAGCATCCCGCGCAATACCGTCTGGGATGTTGAGCCCAATGCCGACAAGCAATCGGCCACAGTCCGTTTTGGTAAATCAGGTCTTACCTTCAACACCAAAGAGGCCTTCGCCCGGATCACCCGTGACCGTGTGACGGGGTTGACCCCGGCCGCTGAGGAATCGGCCGTTGAGATCCAGCTCGGGTGTGACTGTGACGTGACGCCGTTTCTGCTGAATGGCCAGTATTTGGTCCTGGACGTGGGCCCAGCGGCTAAAAAACCTGCAGAACAACAGCAGGCGGCTTTGCCTTTGGCTCCGACAGTGGCCAGACCTGCGCCTGTCCCCGTGTTATCGACCTCACCTTTGACCGCAGATTTTTCGGCCATTCGGGTTGGGCGCAATGCGGGAGTTGGGCCGACCAACGATGCCGCTGAGCTGTTGCAATTTGGGCCTCGGGTGCCGCGTTTAGATCAGGAGGTTGCCGCCGCCGAGACTGTTGATCCTGACACACCGCCGCCGTCGATTCTTGGTGAACAAATTGCTCAGAACCTGGCCGTTGCGGCCACACGTGGTTTGCTAGATGCGGCTCATCTGCCGGAGATTCTAGACCCAAATCAAGGGCGGTCTGATCACGACACTCAAGTTGCGCCATCACCTGCGCCTTCGCAAACCGCAGATCCAATTTTGGATGCGGCCAGTCTGCTGTCGAATGTGTCCAAAGAGCCAACCAAACCCGGGTTCATCTCCGTGGGGGGCGAAAGCTGTATTCAAGACCGTGATCTGAAACTGGCCAAATGGGTCAAAGAGGATGCTGATATTGGAGATGTTTCGGTGGACTACCGTGGCCGGATTTTTGGTGAGTTTGACCGCGTCAACGAAAAGATCCTGAAGAAGCATGTTCAGTCTCTGTTGCATTTCGGTTTTGGGGCCGAGGCCCGTCAGGCGCTTTTGCTGGGCAAAGACAATCCCATGTTGCGGTCCATGTCGTATATTGTAGATGGCGAAGATGATCCCACGGATCATTTTAAGGGCCAGGCGGTGTGTGATGGCTATTCCGCGCTTTGGGCGGTTGCAGACCCGGGATCACTTCCTCCGGGATCGGATGTGAACCAGCCTGCGGTGCTGCGGGCGTTTGAATCTCTGCCGCGTCATCTGCGCGAGTATCTTGGACCGAAAATGGCTAAGAACCTTGCTGAGGCCGGATATACCAGCGCATCGGCGGATATGCTGCGCCGTCTTGAGCGCATGACAGGTACAGAAACCAATAGCATCGCCCTTGGTAAAGCGCGTCTGGATGTGATGGCGGGCAAAACCGAGGAAGCGCAGGACCGTCTGCGTGAGCTGGCAACAGGATCAGGACCAGAGGCGGTCGATGCTCTGACGGCCTCGATTGAGCTTGCCAATGCGACCGGTGAAGCGGTGCCAGATCAGATTGTAGAGCTCACCGCCGCCTATGCGACTGAACACCGTAACGACGCAGAAAAAGGGCCGCAGCTTTGGCAGGCCCATGTTCGGTCACTTTTGGCGAATGGCCAGTTTGATACCGCGTTCAAAGTGCTCAAAGAGGTGGAAGGCATTCCCGAAGAAATGCGTGAAGACACGCGCACGGATGCCTTGGAATCTCTTGTTGCCCATGCCGGAGATTTGACTTTCCTGAAGATCGCCTACGCTGAGGGAATTCAGAAAGGAAAATGGCCCAATAAACTTCTGGCGCAAAATGTGGCGCGCCGCATGTTGGATCTGGGTCTTCCCGAAGCCGCGCTTCATAGCATCGACCTTATGGGGGCAGACAATGCGCGTGAGGTCCGTCTGATCAAGGCGCAGGCGCTGCTGGATCTGTCGCGCCCGGAAGAGGCGGAAATAACGCTGATCGGGTTGAGCGGTGATGATATCACCCCGCTTCGGGCTGAGGCGCGCCGTCAGATGGGCGATCATGAATATGCACGTCTGGTCTATAATGAACTTGGGGCGCAAAGCGATGCATTGCAGTCGGCCTGGCTCTCGGGAGATTGGCAGAACGTTCAGGACAGCGAAGACGCGACATTCTCACCTGCAGCTGCTTTGATCCAGAATGACGGACCGCAGATTGCTCCGGAAGGGGTAACTCTTCGAGATGCAGCGGCCTTGTTTGATGCAAGCGAAAGCTCACGCGAGACGCTGCGCGCGCTGTTGGATGCCACCCGGATCACCGACGAAAACTGATGATTTTCACCGGCCTGCACCCGAACCTAGGCCGGTGAATTTTTTCCGCTGAGAGTAACAAAGTTAAAACTGTCAGCGTCTTGGTTACTAAAAATCAACCAGTGTAAATTAATTTGACCTCAAAGAACCTTTGAGGGACCGGCCTAGAAATGGCGAATTTCCATGGGCGCAGAATGCGCAAGCCCGATGTGACACACGCGAGGACCATGCGATCGCCCACGGGCGTCGGGAGGGACCGCGCATGAACCTGTCGATCAAGAATATGTTCAATCCAACGGTCATGATGGCTTTGGCGCTTATGGCGGTCATCGTCATGATGATCCTGCCAGTGCCATCTTGGGTGTTGGATGTTGGATTGGCGGCCTCGTTTGGTCTGGCGATCCTGATTTTCACGGTGACGCTGTTCATTGAACGTCCACTGGATTTTTCGGCCTTTCCGACGATTCTGCTGACGTCACTGATGTTGCGCCTGTCACTGAACGTAAGCTCAACCAAACTGATCATTGGTCAGGGACACACTGGCACGCATGCTGCCGGTGAGGTGATCCAGGGGTTTGCGAACTTTGTGATGGGCGGCAGCGTCTTTCTTGGTCTGGTCGTGTTTGGTGTTCTGATGATTGTGAACTTTGCGGTGATCACCAAAGGCTCGGCCCGGATGGCGGAAGTCTCTGCGCGTTTTGCGTTGGATGGTATGCCGGGCAAACAGCTTGCGATTGATGCTGATATGTCGGCGGGTGCCATTGATCATGCCGAGGCGAAACGCCGCCGTGAAACCGAACAGCTTGAAACCACCTTTTTCGGGTCGCTGGATGGTGCGTCCAAATTTGTGAAAGGCGATGCGGTCGCAGGTCTGCTGATCACGCTTCTGAACCTGGTCATGGGAATGATCATGGGTGTGGCCGTGCATGGTATGGCCATGGGTGAAGCGATTGAAACCTACGCCATTCTGACCGTTGGTGATGGTCTCGTTTCGCAGATCCCGGCTGTTATCATCTCGGTTGCGGCGGGTTTGCTTCTCGCACGGGGGGGCGCAACAGGGTCGACCGATTCTGCCATTGTTGGCCAGCTTGCCAAACACCCATCGGCGCTTGCTACGGTTGCGGTGCTTATGGTGCTGTTTGCACTGGTTCCCGGTCTTCCCTTTGTACCCTTTATCCTTGGTGGTGCCTTGTTGGGTGGGGCTGCCTATTGGCTCTACACTCATCCGCCAGAAGAGGTCAGTGACGAAGACGAGGATGAAGATGCTCCGACGGCGCCGACCGCGCGTCCAATGGGCGATGTTCTGGACCTGGACGACATTCACGTCGAGTTCTCGCCTGATCTTGTAAATATGGCGCTTGATCCGGGCACGGGGTTGGATGTGCGAATTTCGAATATGCGAAACCACATTGCATCGAACTTTGGTCTGGTTCTGCCTGAGATCCGCCTTACTGATGCGCCGGCCCTGCCAACGGGCACCTATTCGATCCTCATTCATGGCGTGGAAATGACACGCGGTGAGCTCAATGCGGATCTGGTGCTGGCGCTTGTGCCGGAAGATGCAAGTTCGCTGCCACCCGGTCGCGATGTGGTCGAACCTGTCTATGGGGCGCCCGCGCGCTGGATTCGTCCTGAAGAGCAGGAAAAAGCCGCCATCACCGGCGTGACGATTGTAACACCCTCCGAAGTGTTGGCGACACATCTGCTCGAGGTGATCCGCAGGAACTTTGGTCGCTTGCTGACGTTGAAAGCGCTGCGCCGGTTGTTGGATGAAATGACCAACCTGTCGAATGGACATCGTGCGGAGGCCAACCGCAAGCTTCTGGATGAGCTGATCCCGGAGAAGGTTCAGATCGATACCCTGCTTCAGGTTCTTCGGCTGTTGCTGGACGAACAGGTTTCGATCCGCAACCTGCCACTTATTCTTGAGGCGATCTCGGAAATGCGCGGCCAGCCTGCGCGCGCTGAGGCGATCTGTGAACATGTGCGCCAACGCCTTGGGTTCCAGCTGGTGGCCAATATGCGCCGCGAGGATGGAACCATCCCGCTGATCCAGCTGGCCCCGGAATGGGAAGATACATTCTCGGCCTATCAGATCGAGGGTGGGCCGGGTGCTTTGGACATTGCGCTGCCGCCCGATCGATTTGAGGCACTGACCACGGGTTTGGCCCATCAGATTGGCGAAGCGGGCAGCCGAGGGGTTATCCCGGCTGTGGTTACCTCGGCCCGCCGCCGTCGTTTCCTACGCACAGTGATGGCAGCGAAAGGCATGACAAATCCGGTGATGTCGTTCGAAGAAATTGGGCTTGAGGCGCGACCGTCTTTGGTTGGCGTGGTGGCAGCGTGACGGCGCTTTTGCCCTTGGTAGAGATTGTCACAGGCTCGTTTTGGATCGGGCTTGTGGTGTTTCTACGTGTGGGCGCAATGATGATGGCAATGCCGGCCCTCGGCGAACAGATGATCCCAGCGCGGTTCAAATTGTTTATTGCGCTGATGATGACCACGGTTGTCACACCTGCGGTGGCCCCTCACCTTGATTTACCAGAACCCACGCTGAATGTGTTCCTATATGCGATTGCGACGGAAACAATCGCGGGATTGTTCATGGGCATGATGTTGCGGATGTTTGTGATGGCCATCCAGGTCGCTGGGGCCATGGCGGCGCAGTCTACGTCACTGTCTCAGATCCTTGGTTCGGCTGGTATGGATCCTCTTCCGGCCATCGGTCAGATCCTGTTTATGGCGACGCTTGCGCTTTTGATGACCACGGGATTTCACGTGAAAGCCGCGATGTTCATCATGCTGTCTTATGAAATTCTACCGGCCCTCGAGTTTCCTAATCCAGCTGACGTCGCCGAAGCGGGGGCCATGCGGGTGTCAAAAACGGTTTCTCTTGCCTTCACATTGGCTGCGCCGTTTGTGATTTTGTCGGTGCTCTATAACCTCACATTAGGCGTGATCAACAAAGCGATGCCCCAACTTATGGTGGCGTTTGTTGGTGCGCCAGTGATCACATTTGGGGCGATGGCGATGTTGCTTGTCGCAGCGCCTTTGATGCTGACCGTTTGGTTTGAAGCCTTTGAAGCCTTTCTCGTAGCTCCGTTCAGGTAGGGGGACAGGATGTCAGAGAAAGACGAAGGCGAAGAAAAGAGCCACGAACCGTCCCAAAAGAAATTGGATGACGCCCGTAAGAAAGGTGACATCCCCCGCGCCGCGGATCTTCTGACGGCGATGGCCTATCTGGGTATGCTTTTGTTTGGCACGGCCGTGGGCGGATATAGTCTTACTGGATTTGCCGATGCGGTTTTGCCTTTGATCGAGCAACCCGATCGCCTGGACAGCCTGTTTTTCCGCGATGGCGCTCAGTCGATCACCGGACAGGTGATGAAAGCGGCTCTGACACCGGCTCTGCCGATTATGGTGGTGCCGGGAATTTTTGTTTTGCTCACCCTCTTTGCGACACGCGGCATTGTTTTTGCAGGGTCTAAGCTTCAGCCGAAAATCTCCCGCCTGTCGCCAATAGAAAACGCCAAGAACAAATTTGGCCGAAAGGGTTTGTTTGAATTTGCGAAGAGCTTTTTCAAACTGACCATCTATTCGGTTCTTCTTGGGGTGTTTCTGCGCGCCCAGCTTGAGGAAATTGTCGGCAGTATCCGCACAAGTCCGGGTGAAACAGTACTGATGATGACCGGCATGATGATGAAGTTTCTTTTCATTGTTGTGCTGATCGCGATGGTGATCGGCGGGGTGGATTGGTTTTTCCAGCAAGCAGAACACACGCGCAAAAACCGGATGACTTTGAAGGAACTCAAAGACGAGTCCAAAGAGGCCGAAGGGGATCCCCATCTTAAGCAACATCGCCGGATGCGAGCGCAAGAACTGGCGCTGAACCAGATGATGGGCGAAGTGCCCAATGCGGATGTGATTATTGTGAACCCGACGCACTATGCGGTTGCCTTGAAATGGAGCCGTATGCCCGGCGCCGCACCAGAATGTGTGGCCAAAGGTGTGGATGAGGTTGCCCTGCGCATTCGTGAGGCAGCGACCGAGGCGGGCGTGCCCATTCATTCCGACCCGCCTACCGCACGCGCCTTGTTTGCAACCACAGATATCGGACGTGAAATCGATCCTGACCACTATGAACCAGTGGCGGCTGCGATCCGGTTTGCCGAAGCCATGCGTCAGAAAGCACGCGAAAGAGGGTTTTGATGAAAACGGAGTATGACGAGCTTATCACCGTGACCGAGATGCTACGCGAACGCGCCTTGGAAAAGCATCGTGTGAATCTCGCCGCGAGCCATGCGCTGGCGCAGGAGCTTGGTGAGATTGATCACATGCGTGAAGAGGCACAGAAAGACATCATGGATATCAGTGCCCGCCGGATGGTGGGGGCTGATACCGCCTGGCAGGGCTGGTTGCTGCAACGCCGCGCCGAAGTGTTACAGCGCACAGCGATGGCACGAGCCAAAGAAGCCCAAAGTCTGACGGATGCCCGCAAAGCCTATTCCCGTGCTGAGGCTGCGCTTGAACTGCAAAAAGAGATCCAGGAAAAGGCCAAACGCAAACGGCTTGAGACACAGGCTGACACGTTGGATGCCTTGTCGACCATGCGCAATTGGAGCGGTACCTAGTTCAACTGGTCCATCTGGCAGCAAAACAAAAAAGCGCCCGCGAGATACTCGCGGGCGTTTTTTGTATCGTTTGAGGTTTAGGTTCAGACGTCCTGACGGGCAATTTCCGTGATCAGCACATCGCTGACCTGTTTGCCAAGCACGCCATGGGCGGCATCCAGAAGAGAGGACCGAAGGATGTCCATTCGCTCACCCGAGGTGAAAGCCCCTTCAAATCCGCCAATGTTGGCGTGATCAAACAGAACCTGCAGCATCACATCACGCAGTTTCGGCTCAAAGGAATACACGGCTTCGGTGTTCCCGTAGGGCACTTCAATGCTCAGCGATGCAACAACCAGCGCGCTGACCTGGTCAGGGCCAAGAACCGGAATAACAAACTGATTGCTCAGCTTCACATATTCACTGCCCTCCGCGGGGCCGTCTTTCACCTCTTCTTCGACGGTCTCGTGCGCCACCTCTTCGGTGGGCACAACACAATCGACTGCGGCGTGTTGCTCTTCCTGCGCGGGCATGAGGAACAGGCCGGCACCTACGCCGGCGCCCGTTCCAATAAGTGCTAGGATGATGGGCAGAAGTTTCTTCATGTCATTTCCTTAGAAGGGCAGAACCATGTCGACGACTTGCTGGCCAATGCGTGGCTGCTGGACATCGGTGATCTGACCACGGCCGCCGTATGAAATGCGCGCCGATGCGATCTTGTCATAGGTGATTTCGTTCTGACGCGAGATGTCTTCGGGGCGGACATAGCCCGAGACAATCAGCTCGCGGATTTCAAAGTTCACGCGCACTTCTTGCAGGCCTTCGATGGCCAAAACCCCGTTGGGCAGGACATCGGTCACGGTGGCTGCAATGCGCAGAGTGAGCTTTTCTTTCCGCTTCACGCTGCCGTCGCCGGTGGAGGAGCTGCTGCTTGAGATATCGACCGCGCTGTCGAGCGACGCGCCTTCGGGCTGGCCACGATTGATCCGTTCAGGGATGCCAAAGAAATCAGGAATACCAAGGGTTTCTTTCCCACCACGTGAACGCGCTGTGCTGTTGGAAATCTCGGCTTTTTCGTCGATCTCAATCACAACCGTCATGATATCCCCACGGTTGACCGCGCGGCGGTCTCCCAGAAGTGAGGTTTGATTGCCGCTCCAGAGCGAGGCACGGTCTGATGTGCGTTTGGGTGGTTCAACATCTGGCAGGCCAGAGGCAATCATCGCAACCCGTTCTGGGCTTTGCGTGGTGGGGGTAAAGCTTGGGGCTTTGCCCAGGTGATCCATCTTCGCACAGGCGGCGGTGGTGACGATCAAGCCAATCAGGCAGAGTTTCTTCAACATGTTGGTCCTCATCTGGATACGACCACGGAGCCATTCGGGGCAACGGTGCCGAATAATACGGTTCGGGAAGACGTGTTCTGAACACGGATACGTTCGCCCACACTGCCTCGGGCAAGGGCGCGGCCTTCGGCGATGATGCGCAGGCCCCCTTGGTTAAAGACCAGCTCGACGTATTGATTGCGGTCGATCAAGGCGGGTTCTCCGATATGACCGCGCATAATGGCGCGACCGGGATAGATGGCCACGCGGGCCTCTTTCCCGATGACCTCTTCCATCGAGTTGTACGCGCCTTGCACCTGAGCCGGGTCGACTCGCACGTCCTGCGCGGTGATCAGCTGTTGAGGCCGGATGGTGGCCATGGCGACAACCGTTTCCGCAGCAGCGGGCCCGGCCATCAACATCATCATCAGAGCAAGGCGTTTCATTAGCGCACCTGACTTGTTGCGGCCAACATTTGGTCAGCGGCCGAAATGACCTTGGAGTTCAGTTCGTAGCCGCGCTGGGCTTCGATCAGGTCGGTGATTTCTTTCACCGCATCCACCGAGCTGTCTTCGAGATACCCTTGGCGCAACGAGCCGAGACCATCTTGTCCCGGGGTTGATTGTAGAGCGGGACCCGAGGCTTCGGTTTCAAGGAACATGTTTGAGCCCATGGCCTCGAGACCTTTGGGGTTGGCGAAACCTGCGAGTGTAAACTGACCCAGAAGCTGACCCTCGGTGGCATCAGCAAAATAGGCATAGACCTCGCCGTCACCATTGATCGAGATTTTGCGCGCATCGTTTGGCACAACAATCTCTGGGGAGACTGGGAAACCATCCGAAGTGACAATCACGCCCTCACCGGTACGTTTCAGGCCACCATCGCGGGTATATCCGGTCTGGCCAGAGGGCAGGGTCACTTCCAGATATCCCGATCCTTCGATCGCAACATCCAGATCGCCGCCTGTTGCCGACAGCGCGCCCTGTTCAAGCTGCACAGCGATGGCCGAGGGGCGTACACCCAGACCAAGCTGAATGCCGGTGGGCAGAACCGTGCCATCAGAGGCATTGATGGTGCCCGCGCGCGCCAGCTGTTGATAGTGCAGGTCGGCAAACTCGGCTTTGCGGGCGTTGTAACCTGTGGTGCTCATGTTCGAGAGGTTGTTCGAGATAACCTCGACCCGCATCTGCTGGGCGCTCATGCCGGTGGCGGCGATTTTAAGTGCACGCATGGGTAATCTCCTATTTCACAAATGATTTGAGGGCGTTACGAATACGTTCGTCTTCGCGCTCGACAAAACTCTGACCCATCTCGTAGGCGCGCTGCACCTCAACCATGCGGGCCATCTGAAGGATGGTGTCGACGTTTGAGGCTTCGGTGAACCCCTGCATCACATGCGGGTTTTCAACCGGTTCATAGCCGCCATCCGCCCGGAACATCACACCGCTTTCGCGGATCATGCCATTGGGATCATTGGGGCGCACGACACCGACTTTGCCTAAGGGAACGCCATCGGCGCTCAGCGTGCCGTCCTGGGCCACAAACAGATCTGCGGCGCCGGGAGGAACAAAGATGGGGGAGCCACCTTCGTCAAGAACCGCGTGGCCATCCATGGTGACAAGAGTGCCAACGGCGCTCGGCGAAAATGCACCGGCGCGGGTCAGTCGTTGCTCGCCATTGGAATCGACGAGAAAATACCCTTCGCCCTCAATCGCAAGATCAAATGATCCTCCGGTGGGTTCCAGGTTGCCCTGCAGATATGAGGTTTTGCCAACACGGGCATCGGCCATCGAAATGCTCTCACCGCCGTCACCGCTGGTGACATATTCGGAAAAGATCACACCTTCCTGTTTAAAACCGGTGGTCTGCGCGTTGGCGATGTTGTTTGCGATCACCTGCATTTCGCGCAACAGGCCGGACTGACGGGACAGGGTGGTATAGCTAGCTGATTCCATGTCAGCCTCCTGTGATGATCGGGATGATCTGGTTTTGGAAAAAATCCACCAGGGTCTTGGTCATGAAGCCCATCGACATCCAAAACACGGCCACAATGCCCAAAAGCTTGGGCACAAATGTCAGGGTCATTTCCTGAATCGAGGTCAGTGCCTGAAACAGTCCTACGCTTACCCCCATCACCAGGGCGGTGGTGAGAATAGGCACCGAAACAATTGTGGCGATCCACAATCCCTGGCGCAGCGTGTCAAAGAAGATGGCTTCGGTCATCATGAGCTTAGACCGGCATCCGCAGAATTTCTTGATAGGCTTCGACAACCTTGTCGCGCACAGCAACCACGGCTTCGACCGCCAGCTCAGACTGGGCCAGAGCCTCAACCAAAGCATGCGGATCTGCATCGCCTGTCATGGCGTTGGCGGCAGTGGTTTCTGCCTGTTCTAAGGTGCCTGAAAACTCATTTGCGAATTTCGCAAAGTCTTTTTCAATCGGGGGAACCGCCTCGGGCTGCGGTTCCATGGCTGGCATCGAAGCCGCATACTTCTGCGCGGCGTAGAGCGATCGGACGTCCATTCTGGTCTCCTGTCCCTATGTAGTCTGTGTTATCGGCGCAGCAGGTCCATCAATCCTTTGGACATGTCGCGTGTTTGTTCGAACATCTTGAGGTTGGCCTCATAGCTGCGCTGTGCTTCGCGGGCGTCAGCCATTTCGATGATTAGGTTCACGTTTGATCCTTCGTACTCGCCATTGGCATCGGCCAGCGGGTGCGCAGGATCGTGAATTTTGGTCAGTTCACTGCGGTCAAGATTGACCGAGCCTGTCCGTACACGGGCAAGGGCATTGTCCCCCTGCTCAAGATTGAACGGCACCATCTTGCGGCGATAGCCGGGGGTATCGACGTTGGCGATGTTTTCTGACGTGAGACGCAGGCGGCTGGCCTGGGCGCGCAGACCGCTTGCTGTGACGGATAGGGCTTCTGAAAATGCACTCATGGTCCTGCTCCTGACTTATCGTTTACCGATGCTGGTACGAAGGATGTTCAGATTGCTGCGATAAATCGCGAGAGCCCGGTCGTTCTGACGCTTGGCCCCGACGGCATTGATCATCTCTTCTTCCAGGGAAACGGCGTTTCCATTGGGGTCGGCCGCCCCGCGTTCTTCGATGAACTGGATATTCCGGTCCACCGAGCCATTCATATGTCCAGAGCGGGTCGCGCGTTGCCCAACCATCGCGTCGCGGACGGTGTCCTCGAACGCGTGGAGATGACGCGCACGGTATCCCGGCGTGTCGGCGTTTGCGATATTCTGTGCGCTTAGCGCCTGCTGGGTTCCAGCATGTCGCGCCATAGCCATCGCCGTTCTGAAGATGTCCAAGTTTTGGAACATCGGGGCTTCTCCCTCGATTGCTTCAACCAAGGCTTAACCCTGATTCCTTTAAAAACGGTTTGCATAAAATTGAATGGAGCGACCGATGGAAGAAGACATCACGGGCTTGCGCTCGAGGATCGCGCAGATGCAACCGGTGCGGGCTGTGGGCCGAGTGGACTCGGTAGACGGTACCGCCATTTGGGTACGCGGGCTTTCGGAAAAAGCCTGTATTGGTGATAGGTTACGGCTCATTCGACCCGATGGAGAATTGGGGGGTGAGGTGCTTCGTATCCGCGACGATTTGGTGGCAATGCTGCCCGACGAATCGGCGGAAGGGGTCTCAAAAGGAGACCGTGTTGCCGTGATGGGCCCCCCGACTCTAGCCCCACATGATGGTTGGATTGGCCGAGTCGTTGATGCCTATGGTCGTCCTATGGATGGCATGCCTTTGGCGCCTGGGCCGCGCAGGCGACCTTTTCGGGCCAGTCCGCCCCCTGCTGCATCACGCCGCCCGATGGGAGAACGGCTTGGAACCGGCATGTCTTTGTTCGACACGATGCTTCCTGTGGTACGGGGGCAACGGATTGGATTGTTCGCGGGCTCGGGTGTCGGGAAATCGACGCTTCTGGCCAACTTTGCCAAGGGCATGGAAGCGGATGTCGTCGTGCTTGCGCTTGTGGGGGAACGGGGCCGCGAGGTGCTGGAGTTTGTACGCTCTGTGCTGGGTCCGGAAGGCATGGCACGCAGTGTGGTTGTCGCTGCCACGTCAGATCGGTCCCCCTTAGAACGCCGTCGGTGCCCTTTGGCGGCCATGACCATCGCCGAGCATTTCCGCGATCAAGGGAAACATGTGCTGTTCCTGGCCGATTCGATCACACGTTTTGCAGAGGCACACCGAGAGGTGGCGATTGCTTCGGGTGAGATGCCGGCTCTGCGGGGCCATCCTCCCTCTGTGGCGCATCAGATTATGCGCCTGGCTGAGCGCGCTGGGCCGGGGGTTGGAAATGCCGGTGATATCACCGCAATTTTCAGTGTTCTGGTGGCGGGATCTGACATGGATGAGCCGGTTGCTGATATTTTGCGCGGGGTTCTGGATGGGCACGTGGTGATGGATCGACAGATTGCTGAACGCGGCCGGTACCCGGCTGTGGATTTGCTGCGCTCGGTTTCCCGAAGCCTGCCTGAGGCGGCAACGGATCCCGAAAATGAACTGATCATGAAAACCCGACAGTTGCTCGGGGCCTATTCCAAGTCGGAGACCATGGTGCGGGCAGGTTTGTACCGTGCGGGCGAAGACCCTGTTCTGGATCAGGCCATTCGCGTGTACCCGGAATTGGATGGGTTCCTGTCAGAAAATTCCACAAATGGCCCGGAGGGCGCGTTTCAAAAGCTGGAACTCCTGCTGCGCCGCGCCAAAGCCAGCCCAAACAAACGACCGGCGCCGCCCGCTCCAGCACGGCGCTCCTCGGTCCCCATGTGACGTTGGGATAAATCACAAAGAAAAGGCCCCGAAATTCGGGGCCTTTTTTGTTAATGCGCAGATGTTGTCTTAATAGGAAGGGGGCGGGATCTGCTGTAGCAGGGTGAGTGCAACTGAGGATGTATTTGCAGCCTGGAACTCCCGAACCTGATTCATCATGAGGTAGGTTTCAATCACCCGGTTCATGTTCTCTGGTTCCGCCAGTTCAGAGAAATCCTTGATACCAAAGCGGCTTTCGGTTTTTTCCTTCATGGTCTCAACCTGTTTGTCGAGATCAATCTGGCTAAAGCCTGAAGGCAGGCCAAGCGCCGCTTCGAACACTCTGCGCAACGACGTGGTTCCCAGAACCTGATACCACTTGGTATTATCACTTGCCTCTGAGGTCGCCAGATTTGGCATCGCGCGTTCATAGTTCAGCGCGGTTCGCAATGTGTTGTCGACATTACCAACAGCCACTTCAAACTCGTGATTGCGAAAATCCGAGATGATTTCATCGGCAAACGCAGGATCTGCCAAAGGCGAAACCGGCTGGCGGTTGAACTCAAAGGTTTTCGCCATATCAACCATGCGCTGATCACCCAGAACATTTGCGAGATCAGTGGCATCATCGGTGCCCTGCTCAAGAACCCGTTGCATCAAGGCAGGGCTTTTGCCTTCGAGATCAAAGGCCACCATTGTGACGCGGTAAAGTGTTGGATTGGCGACCATATCCTGCGCGGACGTGACCGAGCCGATTGCCGCTTTGAAATCGGCGGTGTCCCGTTCAATGTTAAGCGCCACCTGAGTCCGGATCGCATCGCCGTAACTGGTGTTGGTGTCACCCGATTCGGCAAGACCAGCCTCCATGTTCTCCAGAACATTGGCTTCGTATTTTTTGAGAAGATCCTCACCAAAGCCCGCTTCTTGGGTTTTGGGTTCAAGAACTTTTTCGAAGGTAAAGGCATTGGCCAGGGCGACATAACGGCTGTCGTTCAGTTTATTGGCCAGTGCGTTGTCATCTTCGGCGCCTTCTTCTAGCACCTTTTTGATCATGAACTTGCTGTCGATCTGGTCTTCAAGCCCAAAGGCAGACAAAGCGACCGACAAAAGCCGTCGGTCGTTTACCAAATCCTCCGGCGATTCCACCTTACCGATATTTTCTTTGAAGTACTCGATATCTCGGTTCAGTGTTGTCGACGAATTAAAGGCTTTGACCTGCGTGTCCATGGTGGACCGCAGGAATTGCCAGCCCAACAAGCCGCTTCCGACAATGGTGGGCTGAAAGCTCATTGGGCACCTGTCGCCAGAAGCCGATCTTCGCGGGGGATCAGAGCACGTAGTGCCTTGAGGCACTGATAAAACTGATCGCCCAGCAGCGAATCGGTGGCCTGCGACAGCAAGCGACGGCTGTCTGGATCAATCAGAATATGGCTGAGCTCTTCGATGCGCGGCAACAGCTGGTTGCGAGCATCCTCGGCATCGGTATCGCCGGTCAGGATAAGCTGCGCGGTGTAGCACAGGCGCCGAACCGGGGTTTTAGCCTCTTCCGGGTGAATGGCATCACGCAGGCGCAGCACATTTGCATTGGGTGTCACAATCGACATCCGGCTGCGGCGATCGCCGTTTTCAATAACAGCGCCGTTGATAAGAACGCGCTCGCGTGGACCAAGTTTTAGAACCAATCCGCTCATCGTGTAACCCTCCGGCCACCAAGCCCGCGGAGAATGGCAGCATTAATTTCAAGCAGCGGCGCAAGGCGGGCTTTTTTCATAAGCACCTTGTTTGTGTGCTGCTGGACAAATTCAGCAAGATAGAAGATCTGAGCCCGAAGCTCTTGTGGAAGCTCATTTTCCTGATCCGCAACGTCGATGGCCAATGTGGTCCAGAGACGGTGGTTGTCAGAGAGGGCTTCGACAAGTTTGGGATAAGCACTGGCACCACCTTCAGCGGCGGCTTTGATCCGGTGCGTGATTCGCGCGATAAGCTCATACTCGATGCCGCGGGGCGTTTTCGTCGTCTGAGCGGTTTGGGCGTAGGCGCGTTTGGCCATTGTTTGGGCGTTCACTTCATAACCTTCTGGTTTGAATGATCATAGTTTCAAAGAGGGCCGGTTGGTCCGGCCCCCCGAGTGTTCCGAATTAACGGAAGAGCGACAGCAGCTGCTGTGGTGCCTGGTTGGCAATCGACAGAGCCTGAACACCCAGCTGTTGCTGGACCTGCAGGGCCTGAAGTTTCGCCGATGTTTCTTCCATGTCGGCGTCAACCAGAGTGCCGATGCCCGATTTCAGAGCGTCGGTCAGACCCGAGATGAACTCGGACTGTGTTTCAATGCGGCCTTGAACCGAACCAAAGGATGCCGCGGCATCGATCGAGGTTTGGATCAGACCTTCTACGGCGGTCAGGGCGCTATCAACGCCTTCCTGTGTGGTCACATCGATCTGGGAAATCTCGCCCAGACCACCACCGATTGTGTTTCCTGCGGCCGCATAGGTGTCTGCGCGCACGGTCACGTCATTGCCGACGGTGGTCGAACCGGTCACAGTTACTGTGCCGTTAGAGGTGTTAAACGACATTGACAGATCGTCGGAATCCTGACCGTTGCCTGCAAGATGTGTATTGAGCGCATCATTCAGACCGTCGAAAACGTCCTGTGCCGTGTCACCGACACGCGCAACATACATGATTTCCGAAGGGCGACCGGTGGCCGAGGTGGTGTTCGAACCTGCGAAATCACCTGCACCTGCGGACAGCGAAATGCTGTAGCCGACACCGGCTGCAACGCCAGCTGGTGCGATGGTGAAGTCAGTGGTGTTCGCGGTCGCGGCACCCGCGACGGCCTGGGTCGCGCCTGCGGCGGAACCGGACATTTCAGCGCCACCCGTTGCCTGAGCGGCGCCGGTGATAACTGCGGCATTGGTGCCGAGGTCTTGTTTCGTTACGGTGATATCCGAGGCAGCAACGCCGGTACCGGAACGGTCAAGAGACGCCAGTACATTTACGGTATCGGAACCGGCGGTCGACTCTTGGTTCGACAGAAGGTTCAGGCCGTTGAACTGCGCCGCGCCAACAACCGCACCAATCTGATCGCGCAGCGCGTCAATGTCGGTCTGGATTTTGTCGCGATCAACGTTCTCTTCCTGCGCGGCGACAATCTTGCCTTTGATGTCGGTCAGAAGTTCGGTGACAGTTTCTGAAGCCTGGCGGGCCACAGTGACAGTTGACTGGCCCAGATTGAGGCTGTCGGAAATACCTTTGAAACCTTTTACATCGGCTTCCATCACCTTTGAAATCGCCCAAACCGCCGAGTTGTCTTTCGCACTGGCAACGTTTTTGCCGGTCGAAATCTGGCTCTGCGTGGTCGCCATATCGCTGTTGATGGATTTCAGAGTTTGCAGCGCAACCATGGCGCCGTTGTTCGTCAGGATGCTAGACATGTTATGTCCTTTATTCATAAGCGCTTTTGCGCTGTTTTTGGGTCGCCGCGAGCGGCATCTCTGACGTCTTTCTGACGGGTGCGGCTTTTAGTTCTGAACCGCGCCATCCGTGTTGGGATGCAGGGGTAAATTGACCGGGGAGTCCTAATGTCGACCTAAGATCCCCGCTCAACTTCATTCACATTTGAATTAAATCCTTAAGCTCTGCGCTCGAGCTTGTTCATATGTGGGGCGTCGATGGTCATACGGCGGCCATAGGCGTCATATGTATCCATGGATTTGCGAATGCGATTGAGGTCCCCAAGCCGGGACGCCACATTGCGAATCCCCGCCAGCGCCTGATCAAAGAGCTCTTGGTTACGGCGCAGCCCATCCCGCAGGGGCGCAATTTCAGTAACTGTGAACTCGTCGGCGGTCTGCAGATCCTGCGTGAGCGCTTCTTTTTCGTCCATCAATTCCGCGATGCGTTCGAAATCACCGGCCAGAAGCGCTTCGCGTTCTGCGGCAACCAGATCTTCAAGGCGTGTGGTGAGAGAGGTGTCAGTCATTGAGGTTCTCCTTCAAGGAATGAAAAATGTGTTCAGCAAGCCCGATTCCACCGGTTGCTGCCAGTTGGCGCGCCTGTTCCAGGCGCAGCATGGACGCAAATTGATCTTCGCCAGCGCCGCCACCGAAGGCTTCCGGCGTTTCGCCGACACCTGCGGATTTCAGCATTTCGGCCAGAAAGGTCGCCTCAAGTTCCTGCGCGGCTTCGCGCAGGGCCTGATCCTGACGGTTGTCCTGACGCTGGGACGGCCCCGAGAGCGGGGGAGTGGTTGTGATTTCCACGGGCCTCTTCCTTTCAATTCGACTCACTTGAATGAATTTGTCTGCATCTCGGTAAAGAACCGGTAAGGATGTGGAGTCTAAGTTGCGTCAACGGAAGAATTCCCGGAGCAACTATGCTTAGCCCATTGATGACGACAGTTGGTGCCGCCCCCACTCCCCTCACCGGTGAGATGGGTCAGCAGGCATCAAAAACAGATAATGACCTTGATTTTGCAAAGATTCTTGCTGATCAGGATGCGAAGGCGTCCAAAACTCCTAACCCGGAAACCAAGCTTGCCGAAGATTTAGAAAAATCTGCTGATGCAAGCGAATCGGATGACGCGGTGATTGAAGAAGGGGTTGGAGACGACACCGAGATTGATCTCGATGACATGCCTGACGGTGACGAAATCGCTGATTTTTCGGATGAGAATGCCGACCATTATGATGATGCCGACTATGGTGCCACTGACGACTATGAGGACCTGGTCGATCCGGAATATGCAGAGGATGACGGCCTGATCCTTACTGGAGCCGAGCATCAGGGGGAAAACCCTGCTGTAAAAGATGCAGCCGGAGCAGCTCTCCCCATTCAGGAGGCTCAGGTTGATGCCCTGCGTGCAGCGATGCTGGGAACGCCTGTCTCGGCGACGACTTCGGATGTGGCAAAGGCAGACGTTGGGATATCAACAACACAAAAAGTCGATACAGTTTCGCAGGTTGTAGGTGAGGTGTCTGAGACATCTGAAGATGTTCCCATACCCGCAAAAACAGTGGCGTTGACCTCTTCAGAGGACAAACCGCGGGTCACTCCTGAGTTGGCCGTGCCAGCTGAGCGAGGCTCTAAGCCGAAGAATGCAGCGGACAATGTCCCTGAAGTTGCCAAAGTTGAAACCAAGGCTCCTCTTGTGAATGAGGGACAAGTTTCACGCGCAGAGACAAGTGAAACCGTGGCAGATCGGAAAGCGTCGGTGACATCTGCTGCGTTTGCTGAGCCCGCCAAACCGAGGGTCGTTCAATCCCGTCCTCTGCCGGCTGAGGCAGTTATGGCAGCAAAAGCAGAGATGGCGGGGCTGTCTTCGGTTTCGGATTTGCCTGGTTCAACGAAGGTTGCTGCCTCGGAGATTGGTGTAGTGGCATCCCCTGATGGTTCGCAAAATCCGGTCTCGGTTGGAAAAGAAACTGGCGTGTTGGCAGAGGCTGGAAAACCAAAGCCGGATGGGTCGAGCCTTGGCGAACAAACCGTTCAGGAGAAAGTCGAATCGCGCCTCTATGCAGATAGACGGGAAAGCGGTCTGGTCACACCAAAGGCTGAAACGGTTCAGTTCGATTCGCGACAGAATCTGAAAACGGCGTCAGTCAGCGTACGAGAAGCTGTTTTTGCAGCCTCTAATGTGAGCGATACGGTACAAAAAGGGCCTGAGGTGGCTCAAATGCCTGCACCTCAATCCGCAGTCATGGGAGCTGAGACCCCCAAAACCAGTTTTGTTTTCCCTGAAACAGCGCCCTCGGCTCCTTCAGGCGGAACCAGTACTCAAACAACAGCCACAGCGGCAGCGGGCACGGCAAAGGCAGATGTTCAATCGGTCTTGGCTGATGGCGAAACAGAGACCGAATTTGAGCTTCGGTCACTGGGTCGCACGGAACAGTCGTTGCGGGCAGTGGGGCGGTCGATAGAGGCCACGCAGCAAGCCATGGCCACCCATGCGGAGACTCGCGCGGCACCTAGCGCCACTCAGAGTGATGCTGCAAAAGCACCGCCTATGCCCCAGTCTCCTCAGACTGCACAGGTAGAGCCGACAATTGCGGAGCCGCAGTCAGCGACGCGTTATGCGGATGACATGGTCAAATCCTCAGAGTTTGTTCAAGTTGTTCAGCAGGCGAAAGACAAGAGGCGCGAAAGCTCTATGTCTGCGATTATGGCAAAGGCCACAGGAACCGAAACCTCAGTAAAAGCAGTGGCACCTTCCGCTCCGGGATCCGTCATTCATCCCTCCGTGTCCGATGGATCTGAGGATGCTGTGGTAGAACAGGCGCTGTCCCAGTTCAGTGAGAGCCGCAGTACTCAGACCAGTGCAGCGCCCGCGCCTCAGCAACCCCAGCAACAGGCCCGTGCTGAGGCCGCAAACGTCATGCGCCAGGTCTCTGAAAACCTGAACAAAATGAGCAACGGCGGTGTGGAAATTCGTCTGAGCCCCGAAGAATTGGGCTCGGTGCGGCTTCAGATGGCACCAAGCGAACATGGCATGGTTGTGACCATTCAGGCGGACCGCCCGGAAACCTTGGATCTGATGCGCCGCAACATTGATCAGCTGGCGCAAGATCTTGCTGCCGCAGGATACGAGGGAGCAGAATTTAGCTTTGGTGATGATGGCCAAGGCTCAGCGTCGGATGGACAAGGTCAGACGACCAAAGCCGAGCCGGTAATTGAAGAACAGGATGCAGAACCGCGTCCCCAGACCACAACCGATGGTCTGGATATCAGAGTGTGAGACCCAAGATATGACCTCAGTCGCAGCAGCAACCCCAAACACCACAACAGGCAGCACGTCCAATGGTGTTAAGCCTCCAGAGGCGAGCGGAACCAAGTTGAACTCAGATTTTGAGACCTTTCTCAAAATGATGACAACGCAGATGCAGAACCAGGATCCCATGAACCCCATGGAATCAACAGAGTTTGCCACTCAGTTGGCCCAGTTCTCGTCGGTGGAACAGCAGGTTCTGACCAATGATACATTGAAAGAAATCAGCTCGGCCTTTGCCTCAAACTCGCTTCAGCAGATGGGCTCGCTTGTTGGCATGGAAGGGCTGGCGCCAGCGCCAGTGCTGTTCACCGGCCAGCTTGTTTCGATGCGTCCGCAGTATGCTGAGGATGCCACCAGTGCCAATCTTGTGGTGCGCGATTCGGATGGTGAGATCGTCGACAAAATGGAGATCCCGGTCGGACAGGAGACGCTGTATTGGAATGGGACTTTGGAGGACGGCTCCAAGCTGCCGAACGGCGTCTACAAGTTTGAAATTGAGAACTTTGAAGGCCGCGAGCAGCTCGATACCAAGCCAGCGATGGCTTACAACCAGATCCTCGAGGTGCGTGATGACAATGGCACAGTGAAGGTGCGTCTGTCGGATGGCAGTGAAATGGATGCCTCACAGATTCAGGGTCTGCGGGCACCCACAACCTTGGGCTAAATCAGGAACATCAGGGCTGCGACACCCGCGCCGCCTATCCCCGACCAAATGACGCGCTGAATCCAAGGGCTGGGTTTGGCGCTTTCTTGTGTCTGGGTCTGGCGCAACAGAGCTGCTTCAACGAGATCCGGAAGACGCGGGCCAAATCGGGCCATCACTTTGGCGGTTTTCATCAGATCACCGACAATGGCACGTGGTCCAATGGACGACGCGATATAGTTTTCCACCACAGGTTTGGCCACGGTCCAGATATTCATGTTTGGATTCAACGACCGTGCCACACCTTCAACAACCACCATGGTGCGTTGCAGCAGGATCAGTTCGGTCCGGGTTTCCATGCCAAAGCGTTCGGTCACTTCGAAGAGATAGGATAGCAGTTTGCCCATCGAAATGTTTGAGGCATCCATGCCGAAAATTGGCTCACCTACGGCGCGAAGGGCGCGGGCAAATTCATCGACATCTTGGTTGGCAGGCACATAGCCGGCTTCGAAATGGACCTGAGCGACACGTTTGTAATCGCGGCGAATAAAGCCAAACAGGATCTCGGCATAGACCCGTCGGGTATATTCGTCGATGTAGCCCATAATGCCGAAGTCGAAGGCGATGATATCGCCGTTGGTTGCGACCTTCAGGTTACCCTGATGCATATCGCCGTGGAAAAAACCATCGCGCAGAGCGTGGTTCAGGAACAGCTGCAACACGCGTTCGGAGAGCGCCACACGGTCATGACCAGCGGCGTCCAAGGCATCATTGTCTCCCAGCTGAACACCTTCGGCCCATTCCATGGTCATCACGCGACGGCCCGAATAGCCCCATTTGATGGCAGGAAGTTGAAAGCCATCATCGTCGGTGGTGTTTGCAGCATATTCACTGGCCGAGGCAGATTCGAGACGCAGATCCAGCTCGCCGTTGACCACACCTTCGAAGTGGGAAATCACTTCCAGCGGGCGCAGACGGCGAGAGGCCGGCGAGAGCAGCTCGATCATTTCAGCGGCAAGGTAAAAGGCGTCGATGTCTTTTCGAAACGCGCGTTCGATCCCGGGACGCAGGACTTTTACCGCTACGGTTTCGCCGGTTTCGGCCAATGTGGCTTTGTGGACCTGCGCAATCGAAGCCGCGGCAACAGGTTCAGAGAAGCTTGAGAAAACCTCATCAACCGGGCGGCCCAGTTCAGACATCACCTCGGATTTGGCCTCTTCAACGGAGAAAGGCGGAAGCTTGTCTTGCAGCACGCGCAATTGCTGAGCCATGTCGGTGCCCACCACATCCGGGCGGGTGCTGAGGATCTGACCAAACTTGATATAAGCGGGGCCGAGTGCGGTTAGCGCGCGCACCGCAGGAGGTGTCGACGGATCTCCTTCATACCCCAGCCATTTGAACGGCCACCCCAGGACGCGTGCCGCGATGCGCAGCGTGCGCGGGGCATCCATTGCGTCAAGCACAACACCCATCGCGCCGGTGCGCTCTAAGGTGGCGCCGGTGCGGATAAGGCGCCAGATATTATGAGGTCCACGCATCTCTTAGATCTTCCAGCCGGAATGCAGACAGGCAATGCCCATGGTCAGATTGCGGTATTTGGCATTTTCAAATCCAGCTGCGCGCAACATGCTGAGGAAGGTCTCTTGATCTGGGAATTTGCGAATTGATTCCACCAGATACTGATAGCTGTCCGCATCATTGGCAATGGCTTGGCCCAGTTTCGGGATGACGTTGAAGGAATAGAGGTCATAGACCTTTTGCATCATGTCGTTGGGAATATGGCTGAACTCCAGCACCATCAGGCGGCCACCGGGCTTGAGCACGCGGAAAGCTTCGTTCAGGGCCTCCTGTGGGCGGGTCACATTCCGAATGCCAAAGGAGATGGTGTAGACGTCAAATGTATTGTCCGCGAAGGGCAGCTTCATGGCGTCGCCAACCACCCAATCAAGCTGTTCTGCCATAGAATCGGCTTCGGCCCGTTTGCGGCCTTCGACCAACATCGACTCGGTCAGATCCAAGACGGTGGAGTGTCCGTGACCTGCGCGCTGCAAAAACCGGAATGAAATGTCACCTGTGCCGCCGGCTACGTCAAGAAGCCGCTGACCGGGGCGTGGTGCAAGCCAGTCCATCATGGCATCTTTCCACACGCGGTGAATGCCCAAGGACATGGCATCATTCATCACGTCATATTTGGACGCCACGGACGTAAAGACGCCCTGTACTTTCCCGGCTTTTTCGCTTTCGGGAACGTCGGTAAAGCCGAAATGTGTGGTGTTCTGCTGGCTGTCGGTCATGACTTCGATCCGCCTCGGTCATCTTTTGGTCGCACCTCTCGTACAGAGGTGGAGGCGAAAGAACAAACAGTCAAATCATCGCAAACAGAAAGTTGTTATCGTGTCCGAGTTTTCAGGTGCCGCTGTATTGGCCGCCATTTTTGACTATTCCGGTGTCTTGCTTATCGTCGGAGCCGTCTGGTTGGCCGCAAGCCAACCAAAATGGTTGCGCCGTATGCTGGGTGACAGGGCGATCACACCCCAGACACGTGACGGCGGTTTTACCCTTGATCCTAAGATGTGGATGGCCAAACCGACAGGTCGGCGAGAGATCGGGCGCGTCGCCTATAGCGGATCTTTGCTGTATCGTCTGCAATGTGCAGGGATTTTGGTTATGGTTTTGGGTCTCTTGGTGACAGACACATTGCCCGAAATGAACAACTCGGTCCTAACACTCGGGCTTGTGGTGCTTGCGGGATATGCAACTTACTACGCTTGGACATTGCGGGTGGTTGTTGACGGGAACTACCTCGAAGTGGGGCGAAAACAGTTTGACCTGACGCTTCTTGAGGCGTTGGAAGAGCGCCGTGACGGTGTGTATCGGCTGGAATTTTCTGATGGGCGACATGTCGAGATGTCGAAATACCTTGATGGACGGCGCGAGTTGATCGAGATGTTGAAAGAAGTTTTGCGGATCAACAGCCAAAGATGGACCTGAATTTTGCCCGAACTGCCCGAAGTTGAGACAGTGCGCCGTGGTTTGACCCCAGCGATGGAAGGGGTGGTGATTGCCCGTGCTCAGGTCAACCGTCCTGATCTACGCTGGCCGTTTCCCGAGAATATGGCGGATCGTCTGACTGGCGCACGTGTCGAGCGGCTGCGGCGGCGGTCGAAATATGTGCTTGCGGATCTGTCGACGGAGGAAACGCTGTTGATCCATCTTGGCATGTCTGGCCGGATGCTGATTTCAGGTGATCCTTTGGGGCAGTTTCAACACGACCATCCTGCACCGGAGAAACACGATCACGTGGTGTTCGACATGGAGAATGGGGCGCGTGTGACCTTCAACGATCCACGTCGGTTTGGTGCAATGGATTTGTTGGACACGGCAACAGCAGAAGCGCATCCTTTGCTGGCTTCAATTGGACCTGAGCCTTTTGGTAATGATTTTAACGAATCGTATCTGATTGAGGCCATCGGACACAGGAATACGGCGATCAAAACCGCGCTTCTGGACCAGAAAACCGTCGCCGGGCTGGGAAACATCTATGTGTGTGAGACACTCTATCGCTGTGGTGTTCACCCCGAAGAGAAAGCACGTAACGTCGCGAAAGATAAGATTGCGGGTTTGGTGCCCATCATCCAAGAGGTGCTCCAAGAGGCGATCGAGGCCGGTGGGTCTTCCCTCAAGGATTTCCGCCAAGCCGATGGAGAGCTTGGATATTTTCAGCATCGCTTTGCGGTTTACGGACGTGAGGGTGAGCCCTGTGTGACCGAAGGATGTGACGCAAATATCGCACGTGTTGTGCAATCGGGACGGTCGAGCTTCTTTTGTCCGTCCTGTCAAAGATAACTTGATCCACGGCGCGGGAGTGATAAGCCTTGGCGCCTGACGGAAAACGACCGGAGCCCGCAAAATATGGCCTATGAGACGATCATCGTCGAAGTAGAAGACCACGTCGCTACGATCAAATTGAATCGCCCCGACGCTATGAATGCCCTCAACACCCAGCTTCTTTCAGAACTGTGTGATGCTTTGGCAGAGGCAGACCGCAACGACAAAGTGCGCTGCATCATTCTCACCGGATCGGCCAAAGCCTTTGCGGCCGGTGCTGACATCAAAGAGATGTCTGACAAGACTTACGTCGATATGTTCCTCTCGGACTTCTTCGGCGATGCCACCAGCGGAATCACCAAAACCCGTAAACCTGTCATTGCTGCGGTTGCTGGCTATGCGCTGGGCGGTGGTTGTGAGCTGGCCATGATGTGTGACTTCATTCTGGCTGCGGATACTGCGAAGTTTGGTCAACCCGAGATCAATCTTGGCGTGATTGCCGGTATTGGTGGGACGCAGCGTCTGACACGCCTGATTGGTAAATCCAAAGCCATGGAAATGAACCTAACCGGGCGTTTCATGGATGCGGAAGAGGCTGAGCGCTCAGGTCTGGTGAGCCGCGTTGTTCCTGCCAAGTCGCTGATGGAAGAAGCCCGTGGCGCGGCTGAGAAGATCGCGGAGAAATCGATCATTTCGGCCATGGCTGCCAAAGAGGCCGTCAACCGCGCTTATGAGACCACTCTGAGCGAAGGTCTTCTGTATGAGCGCCGGTTGTTCCACGCGCTGTTTGCAACAGAAGATCAATCTGAAGGCATGGCTGCCTTCAGCGAAAAGCGGACCCCACAGTTCCGCGATCGTTAAAATATCTGGCTGAGGGGATTCGTTTTGAATCCCCTTTGTTTTGGGCTTTTCAATTTGGCCAGATTTGGCTAAGAGGCCTTCATACATGCGCGTGATGCCCGCTAAGGCAAGAATCGGTCCGATCCTTTGATCGGGTTTGATCCGGCATTGCGCTAGGAAACAGACACTGAATATCAGGACCGACTCACATGGCAAATTCGCCTCAGGCAAAGAAACGCGCCCGTCAGAACGAAACCCGCTTTGCGATCAACAAAGCCCGTCGTTCGCGCATCCGCACCTACCTGCGTAAAGTTGAAGAAGCGATTGCTTCGGGTGACAAAGAAGCCGCAACCGCCGCTCTGCGCGTTGCTCAGCCCGAGCTGATGCGCGGCGTCACCAAAGGCGTTTTCCACAAGAATACTGCGTCGCGTAAGGTTTCTCGCCTCGCGGCTCGCGTAAAAGCTCTGGGCTAATACGCAACACATAATTTGTGTGAAATTTTAAAGGCACCACTATATGTGGTGTCTTTTCGCGTTTCTGGGGCTTTATTTTATCCACAGAAGATTCTTTTTCAGATTCATGCGAGTCAAGCGGTAAGATCGGTTGCCGGGTCGTGGTTGGTGTTGGTAATTTCCTCTGGCGAGTCACATCGCAGGGGGGACAAGCTTCCGACCACAAGATCACGAACAGTGACGGAGAGGTCGATCGGGTTACCTAGTTGAGTTTAGGTTTTTTGGTTTTGCGTTAACGCTCGGTACAACCCGGCTATGTCCAAAATAAGAAATTCGGGTCGTGACGACTCGGCCCTCGAAGGGATGCGAGGGTGAGGTTACGATTTTTGGCCCATCGGCTTGGCCCGTGTCTTGTAGACACGGGACGGATCGCTGCGTGCCTCCTGAAACTGTGACGCGCCGCCGGACGAACCGGCGAAGGAACGACTGTAAGGAACTGGGGACAAATGACACAAGAGCAATGGGGCGCGTTGCAAGAGCAGATCTGCAAAACGGTGGGACAAAACAACTACAAGACCTGGATCGAGCCGCTTTGTTTTACGGGTATGAGTGATGAAGGCGTTGTAAGCCTGCAGGCACCTACGAGCTTTTTTGGATCGTATGTGTCACAAAACTTTGGCGATATGCTGCTGTCTCAGATGTCTACGTTGGACAAGCGGGCGCGGCGCATTGCATTTCATGTTGGTCAGGCGGTTCCGGCGCCTGTCAAAGCTGCTGATACTGTTGCTGCGCCGACCAAGGGGCCGGTGGACAAGCCTGCTGTCGCGGCAGGTAGCGCGCCGAAAGATTTGCCGGGCGCGCCTTTGGATTCGCGTTTTACATTTGATACTTTTGTTGTTGGCAAACCCAACGAACTGGCACATGCCGCTGCTAAGCGTGTGGCAGAGGGTGGCCCTGTGACCTTTAATCCGTTGTTTTTGTACGGTGGCGTAGGTCTTGGTAAAACACACCTGATGCATGCGATTGCCTGGGAATTGACCCAGCGCAACCCCAGCCTGACGGTGCTGTATCTCTCGGCAGAGCAGTTCATGTATCGCTTTGTGCAGGCCCTGCGCGAACGTAAGATGATGGACTTCAAAGAGATGTTCCGCTCGGTTGATGTGCTGATGGTTGATGATGTTCAATTCATCGCCGGCAAGGATTCCACTCAGGAAGAGTTCTTCCATACGTTCAATGCGCTTGTGGATCAGAACAAACAGATCATCATTTCAGCGGATAGGGCACCGGATGAGATCAAGGATCTGGAAAATCGCATTCGTTCGCGACTGCAGTCCGGTCTCGTTGTTGATCTGCACCCGACAGACTATGAACTGCGTCTTGGCATTCTGCAGACCAAGGTCGATAGCTATCGTGCGCTGTATCCCGGTCTGGTGATCGAAGAGGGTGTGCTTGAATTTCTTGCCCATCGGATCAGCACCAACGTGCGTGTTCTGGAAGGTGCTCTGACCCGCTTGTTTGCCTTTGCGTCCCTGGTCGGCAAGCCGATCAATATGGATCTGGTGCAAGACAGCCTATCGGATGTGCTGCGCGCCTCCGAGCGCAAAATCTCGATCGATGAGATCCAGCGCAAAGTGGCCGAGCATTACAATATCCGCCTTTCGGATATGATTGGTCCTAAACGTGTGCGCACCTTTGCCCGCCCGCGTCAGGTTGCGATGTACCTGTGTAAACAGCTCACCGCGCGGTCGTTGCCTGAGATCGGACGTCGTTTCGGTGGCCGTGACCATACCACGGTTATGCATGGTGTTCGTCGGATCGAAGAGTTGCGCCAGCAGGATGGCCAGATCGACGAAGACGTGGAAATGCTGCGTCGCGCGCTCGAAGCCTGAGTCGCTCACACAACACATTTGCAGTGGGGCCGCCTTTGGGCGGCCTCATGCCCTTGACGCCCCGGCAAAACCAGCCGACAAATCAGAAAAAACGGGGTTGGAGCTGGTCACCGGTCGGTCTAGAGTGGCGCTCCGATTATGCGGAGAGGGTCGCGTCATGAAAATCAGCATCGAACGAGCCACGCTGTTGCGTGCAGTGGCGCAAGCGCAATCGGTTGTCGAACGTCGCAACACCATTCCAATTCTGGCCAATGTGCTGATCGAAGCTGAAGGGGATACTGTCACCTTCCGGGCCACCGATCTGGATATCGAAGTTCTGGATAAAGCGAATGCTCAGGTTGAGCGCGCCGGTGGCACTACGGTGTCCGCGGTGACATTGCATGAGATTGTCCGCAAACTGCCGGATGGCGCACTGGTCTCGCTGGATGAAGACAGTGCCTCGGGGCGTTTGACCGTTTCTGCAGGTCGCTCAACCTTCTCGCTGACCACGCTGCCCAAAGAAGATTTTCCGATCATGGCATCGTCGGAATATGGCACCAATTTCTCGGCCAAGGCTCAGGATCTGCGCCGCTTGTTCGACAAGTCCAAGTTCGCCATTTCGACCGAAGAAACCCGGTATTATCTGAACGGCGTATACATGCATGTTGCCACCTCGGAAGAGGGGCAGGTTCTGCGTTGCGTTGCAACCGACGGGCACCGTCTTGCACGAATTGACGCCGCATTGCCTGCGGGTGCTGCGGAGATGTCGGGTGTGATTGTACCGCGCAAGACCGTGGGTGAGCTGCGCAAGCTGTTGGACGAAGACGATATGGATATCGCCGTGTCCGTCTCGGAAACCAAAGTGCGCTTTGCCACACCGGATATCACACTGACCTCGAAAGTGATCGACGGCACGTTCCCCGATTACACTCGCGTCATTCCGCAGGGCAACACCCGCAAGCTTGAAGTGGATGCCAGCGATTTCGCCAAAGCGGTGGACCGTGTAGCAACTGTGAGCTCAGAGCGTTCGCGCGCGGTGAAGCTTCAGCTGGAAGAAGATCGTCTGATCCTATCCGTCAATGCGCCGGACAGCGGCGCGGCGGAAGAGGAGCTGGCGGTGGCCTATGGTGATGAAAAGCTGGAAATTGGCTTTAACGCCAAATACCTGCTGGAGATCGCCAGTCAGGTGGATCGCGAAAACGCGGTGTTCCTGTTCAACTCGTCGGGCGATCCGACCCTGATGCGTGAAGGCACAGATACAAGTGCGGTTTACGTTGTCATGCCGATGCGCGTGTGATCGCCAGTCGGAGCCTCCGGCGGGAGTATTTTGGAAAAGAAGAAGATGAGCGTGGGGTGAGATGTATCTGTCCCATCTGACCCTGTCGCATTTCCGATCGCATAAACTGGTGCGGTTGGAGCTGGATGCGCGACCGGTGGCCATTTATGGCCCGAATGGCGCTGGCAAGACCAATCTGATCGAAGCGGTATCCCTGTTTTCGCCCGGTCGCGGAATGCGGCGCGCCTCAGCCGGTGACATGGCGCGGCGACCAGAACAGATTGGCTGGAAAATTGCAGGGCATTTGAACGGGCCTGACGGTATACATGAGATTGCCTTCTCGTCGCAAAATGGTGCGGCGCGTCAGGTTCAGATTGACGAAAAATCCACACCTCAGAATGCACTGGCGAAGCTTGCCCGGGTTGTCTGGCTTGTCCCGGCGATGGATCGTCTTTGGATCGAAGGGGCTGAGGGGCGGCGGCGGTTCTTAGATCGTTTGGTGCTCAGCTTTTTCCCGGCCCACGCCGAAGCGTCTTTGACCTATGAAAAGGCGATGCGCGAGCGGAACCGGCTTCTGAAAGAGCAGGTGCGTGATGCCATGTGGTATGCTGTGCTGGAAGGCCAGATGGCTGCGGCTGGTGCAGTGATGCATGCAAACCGCATGGCAACCTTGGAGCGGATCAAGCTGGCTCAGCGTGGCGCTGAAACACAGTTTCCCGTAGCAGAACTTGAGCTGGTTCAAAGCGAAGGGTCGATGCCCGAGACCGAGGCAGATCTCTTGGAGGCCTTTGGCGAAAGCCGGTTTCGTGATATCGCGGCGGGCCGCACTCTGGTGGGGCCTCATCGATCAGATCTTTACGGTGTTTTTGCCGCTAAAGGGGTTCCTGCGTCTGAGTGTTCAACTGGCGAACAAAAAGCGCTATTGATCTCGTTGATCTTGGCGAATGCGCGGGCCTTGGCGGAAGATCTTGGTGCGCCGCCGATCCTTTTGCTGGATGAGGTGGCTGCGCATTTGGATGCGGGCCGGCGCGCGGCGTTATATGATGAAATCTGCGCGCTTGGGGCTCAGGCCTGGATGACAGGCACAGGCCCAGAGCTTTTTGCGGAACTTGGGGATCGTGCCCAGCTGCTCTATGTTGATGATGCCAATGGGGCCTCAGAGGTGACCCCCGGCTGACCGGGGGCCGAGATGTTTATTCTGCGGCTGCTTTTGCCTTTGGTTCCCAAGCAAATTTTTGCATCACTGGATCGACAGGTGTCTGGGCCATGTGATTGACGTAGTTCGACATGGTTTTCTGAGCCACACCCAGCACAACATCCAAAACCGCGCGGTGGGAGTATCCTGCGGCAAAGAAGGCATTGAACTGTTCTTCGGTGACGTTGCCGCGCTGACGTACAACCTCGAGGGTAAAGGTCCGCAGAGCTTCCAGCTTTTCTGAGGGCAGCGGCGTTTCATTGCGCAGCGCTTCGATGATCTCGTCTGAGACCTTCATCATTTTTGCGATGCCGGTGTGGGCAGGAACGCAGTAGTGGCATTCATGTTCGACGTTGATGGTCTGCCAAACCACGGTCAATTCGTCCGCGTCGAAATCGCTGGCTTGGAAGAGACCGTGCAGAACCTGATAGGCTTCAAGGTGCTGCGGGCTGTCTGCCATCACTTTGTGAAGACCTGGCAAGCGACCAAACGCCGCCTGGGATTTTTCCAGCAATGGCTTGGAGCCTTCGGGTGCGGTGTCGAGATCGTGGGATGGGAAAGTGGTCATGTCGCGATTCCTTTTTTGCGGATTACCTACAATTGGCCTTTCTTGAGCGATCGTTCAAGTATATATTTGAGTGATCGTTCAAGAAGTGGTGACCATGCCCCGTAAACCGTCCTATGACCGCGAAGACCTGATCCGCCGTGCCAAAGATGTATTTTGGAAGCAGGGCTGGGCTGGTACGTCGATGAAAGATCTGGAACGCGAGTTGAATCTTAAACCAGGGAGCTTCTACGCGGCGTTTGGATCGAAGGATGCGCTCTATGGTCTGGCACTTGAGCGATACTCCCAAGAGAGTTCTCAGGTGTTTCAGGCATTGGCGCAGGAATTGGGGCCACTGAATGCTCTGAAAGAGATGCCAAAACGCATTGTTTGCACCGACGATTCCGCTTCCAAAGCCTGTATGATCTCAAAAACGTTCTTAGAGCTCAACAGGCAAGGGCATGACCTTGCGGATCAGGCCGCTGAAATGCTGCGCAAAAAGGAAGAGCTTTTCGCGGATCTCTTTGCTCAGGCGCAAGAAGCGGGGCAAATTGGTCAATCGCGTGATCCAAAGCGCTTGGCGCGGCGCTATCAATCTGATCTGTTGGGATTGCGTGTGACTGCGGAGCGTAGCCCAGAGGATGCACAAGAGATCGCGGAAGACATCGCCGCTGATTTGGAACGACTATAGAGCCCGGTGGAGTGCATGGCACAGATTGAGATGATTGAAACCATTCCGGAAATGGCGCTGATCTCTGAGGACGAGGCGCAGATTGTCGGGTTGCTTGAAGTGTGCTTTCCCACCGATTTTGGCGGGCGCAGTTTCTATATGCAGCGCCCGCACCACCGCGTGATCTGGCGCGAAGATGGGCGCATTCTCGGTCACATGGCATTGTTCAACCGTGTCATTCGTATGGACGATGAACTGGTGAATATTGTGGGCCTTGGAGACGTGGCAGCGCACCCAGATGCCCGTGGCCGCGGTATTGGGGCGCAGCTTTTAGAGCGCTCAGTTGCGCTCAGTAAAGCCAGCAATGCGGATTACTTTCTCTTGTTTGGAACCCGCAGTCTGTATTCTGCCTTGGGCTTCCGCACGGTGAAAAACCACTATCGTTATGTCGATATGACTGGGTCGTACACTGGACACGTCGGGGAGCAGGAGAGCAATTGTTTGATGGTTCTGGAGTTAGGTGAAACCCCTTGGCCTGAGGGCGCTAAACTCGATCTTCTTGGACATCTCTTTTAGTGCTTGTTCGATTGAAGATCTAACCACGCGATTATTGTGTCTCTTGCGTGACATCCCCCCCGCAAAGGGTTATAAAAACGAGCAAAATAACGAAGGAAACCGGCATGTCCGAACCCGCAGGCGCACCCGAAGAATACGGCGCGGATTCTATCAAGGTTCTCAAAGGCCTAGAGGCGGTTCGCAAGCGCCCCGGCATGTATATCGGTGACACCGATGATGGCTCGGGTCTGCACCATATGGTGTATGAGGTTGTTGATAACGGGATCGACGAAGCTCTGGCTAAGCATGCCGACTATGTACGTGTGAAAATTCATGCGGATTCGAGCATTTCCGTGCGCGACAATGGACGCGGCATTCCTGTCGATATCCACCCCGAAGAAGGCGTTTCCGCAGCCGAGGTCATCATGACCCAGCTTCACGCCGGCGGTAAGTTTGACAGCAATTCCTACAAGGTTTCTGGCGGTCTGCACGGTGTGGGTGTTTCGGTTGTGAACGCTCTGTCGGTTTGGCTTGAGTTGAAGATCTGGCGTCAGGGGAAAGTTCATCAGGCGCGGTTTGAGCATGGAGAAACCGCCAAACATCTCGAAGTGATTGGTGATGCCGGTGACGAAACTGGGACCGAAGTCCGATTTCTTGCATCGGCAAAGACCCAAGATCCGGAAGGCACGTTTTCCAATCTCGAGTATTCGTTTGAAGTTCTGGAAAAGCGCCTGCGTGAACTGGCCTTTTTGAATTCTGGTGTGCGGATTATTCTGGAAGATGAACGTCCAGCTGAGCCGCTGAAATCCGAGCTGTTCTTCGACGGTGGCGTGAAAGAATTCGTCAAATACCTTGATCGTTCAAAGCAGCCCGTGATGACCGAGCCGGTTTATATCAATGGTGAAAAAGACGATATCGGCGTCGAAATCGCCATGTGGTGGAACGACAGCTATCATGAAAATGTGCTGCCCTTTACCAACAACATTCCCCAGCGGGATGGAGGGGCGCATTTGGCTGGTTTCCGGGGGGCACTGACCCGTCAGATCCAGAAATATGCGCAGGAAAGCGGCATCGCGAAGAAGGAAAAGGTGTCCTTTACCGGCGATGATGCACGCGAAGGTTTGACGGCCGTTTTGTCCGTCAAAGTGCCTGACCCAAAGTTCAGCTCACAGACAAAAGACAAGCTGGTTTCGTCCGAGGTTCGACCAGCTGTCGAAGGTCTGATGAACGAAAAGCTGGGCGAATGGTTTGGTGAAAATCCCAATGAAGCCAAACAGATCGTTGGAAAAATCATCGAAGCGGCGCTAGCCCGTGAGGCAGCGCGCAAGGCCCGCGAGCTCACCCGGCGCAAGACGGCGATGGATGTGAACTTCCTTGCCGGCAAGTTGAAAGACTGCGCTGAAAAAGACCCCTCCAAAACCGAAGTCTTCCTCGTCGAGGGGGATTCTGCGGGGGGATCGGCGCAGACTGGACGCGATCGAAAAACGCAGGCTATTTTGCCCCTGCGTGGTAAAATTCTGAACGTTGAGCGCGCGCGGTTTGATCGGATGCTAGGCAGTCAGGAAATTGGCAACCTTGTCATGGCGCTTGGCACGGGTATTGGTCGGGACGAGTTCGACGTTTCGAAACTGCGGTACCACAAGATTGTCATCATGACCGATGCGGATGTTGACGGCGCGCACATCCGTACACTGTTGTTAACCTTCTTCTATCGTCAGATGCCGGAGTTGATCGAAGGCGGTTACCTCTACATCGCACAGCCCCCCCTATACAAAGTCGCGCGCGGCAAATCTGAGGTCTACCTGAAAGACCAAACCGCGCTTGATGACTATCTCGTTCAGCAAGGCGTGGATGGTGCGCAGCTCAAGCTCGCAACAGGTGAGGTGATTGTTGGTCAGGATTTGATCCGGGTAATGGAAGAGGCGCGTCAGCTGCGTCGCGTATTGGATGCTTTCCCAACGCACTACCCGCGCCACATTTTGGAGCAGGCCGCAATTGCAGGGGCGTTTGTTCCGGGGGCTGTGGATTCGAACCTTCAGGGGGTCGCCGATAAAGTAGCGGCGCGTCTTGACCATATTGCGCTGGAATACGAACGCGGCTGGATGGGCCGGATCACGCAGGACAAAGGCATTCGTCTTGCGCGTATTCTGCGCGGCGTAGAAGAGGTGCGGACGCTGGATGGTCCGATGCTGCGTTCGGGCGAAGCCCGCCGTACCGGCAGCTTCACTGAGAGCTTGCAGAACACATATAACACTTCGTCGGTGCTTGAGCGGAAAGACCGCCGTATCCCCATCCACGGCCCGCTCGATCTTTTGAAGGCGATTCTGGAAGAGGGTGAAAAGGGGCTTTCTCTACAGCGGTACAAAGGTCTGGGTGAGATGAACCCTGATCAGCTGTGGGAAACCACGCTTGACCCGGATGCGCGGACACTGTTGCAGGTGACCGTCGATGATATGGCCGAAGCGGATGACCTGTTTACAAAACTTATGGGTGATGTTGTTGAGCCGCGTCGCGAGTTCATTCAGAAAAACGCTCTGACGGTGGAAAATCTGGATTTCTAAGCCGTTGTAGGTTTGTGCATAACTTTGCACTTCGAGCATAACTTTGCACTCGAGTGGTCAAGCCATCGGAGTGCCCGAGCGTAATTCCAGTGTAATTACAAGCATGTCATTGCGCTCAGGCGGCTTCGTTTCTAACTGCTTGTGGATGAAGCCCTGATGGGAAACTCATCCAGATTTCTGCTGTGGTCAGAAACTTTGAGTGGAAAGTGAATTTTACAAGACCCACGCGTATAGCCGCTCACACCAGCAATGTGCCCACGATCCTAAGAGTTTGCGCTCTCGCGGAGAGCGTGTAGTCTCTTGTAAGACGAAAGCTTGCGACCGTGGCCCACACGCTAACCCGTGGTGCGGAAAGAAGTTGCCGCCAGAAATTTCATCTATAGATTGAAACCGAAGCTCTTGTCGGGCTAAACAATGGTGTCGTTAAGTGGCGCCTGAGCAATTTTGGCTTTATGAGCGCCTTCGGAAAACATTTGGAAAAAGAAATAGGTAATAGGGTGGGGCAAGACACGCCAAGAGCGAACACGCAGATGACAGCGCTCGCTCAGCGCATCGAAGAGGAGATGCGTGATCAGAAAATACATAACGGCTACATCGACAAGCTACAGTATCTTATTTCTAACCGCGAGGATTCCGAGCTCAAGGGCCTACGAGAGAAGCTGGAGGCCGTTAGTAGGGGCGATGAGTGGGTGAGTGCAGAACGAGACCTACTCGCTTTTGAACAAATGCTTGAAAAATATACGCACTATCAATCAGCTCAAATGCTATTTGTCCGACTGCTGATGAGGATAATGAAGGTATTTGAGACGAGAATTATGCCGCCTGCCTTCACGCTTTCACAGAAGACGGTGAATGAAATAATTCATGAGGAAATCATCCAGCCCACCTTGGATGACATTGACACCATCAATGGTAGGGCTGACCTCTTCATGGACGAAGGGGATATTTACGGCATGATAAATTGGCTCGCAGAGCGTTGCCATATTAGGTGGCAGTCATGTTAAACATTTCATATTCAGCTTCTTATGACCCTTACCACACTGCGTTTCGTTTTCTGGAGCTTCTTCGATCGGGTGCGTGCGAGACCATTGACTACGATTGGCTGAAGATCGCAGACTTCTATTTGTGCTTCCCTCAGCGACTTTCGGAATTTCGAGCTCCAAGAAATATCTCTGGCCTGAAGAAAAGAATAAATGGATTGGTGAAAGTACTACCTGACGTTCACTATGCCGCCTTACCCGACTCTAATGTCATTTTTGATAGAATGTCAGTTGTTCAAGACACCGCTCTGAGTACGCTTAGCAAGCAAGAAATTGTCACGTTGTCCCTGTTAGGTAATAGAAGATACATTTCGCTTCAGGAGGCCAAGATCCCACAACCTCTTGTAGAAGTTCTTCAAGCAGCTGCTGATAACCAAGAAGAACTATTAAAGATACTGTCTGATGATTTCTTGCAAATAAAAATACTGGGGCCTGGCGGTCTTAAAGATAGATCTGGTCTTGGGGAGTTTCGATATGACACAGTTTAACCCGAACCTGATGATTAGACGACTTAAAGTCGTCAAATCTGGCAAATCTGTATTTGATGAATGCTTCCACCGCGGGCTCAACATTATTCGTGGCCAGAACAGCTCCGGCAAATCAACAATTATGGACTTTCTGTATTACTCTCTGGGCGGGGATGTTGAGAAAGGGCATTGGCGGGAAGCTGCAGCGGGCTGTGACTCCGTTATAGTTGAGATATCAACTAATAGCCGGGTAGTCACCTTGATGCGTGAAGTCGAAGAGACCTCGTTTCAGCCAATGCGCGTGTTCTACGGAACAATCGCCGAAGCTGACCAAGCCGATCTTGGCGCTTGGGAAACGTATCCATTTAAGAGGGGAAAGAAGGAAAGCTTCTCACAAGTTCTATTTAGGTTCTTGGGCCTCCCCGAGATCGAGTATGGCGAGGCGAACTCGCGCCTGACAATGAACCAAGTGCTAAGGCTGATCTATTCTGATCAGATGAGTTCAGTTGAAAGAATATTCAGATCTGTCTCGTTCGATTTAGCTATAACCAGGCAAGCGGTCGGAGACCTGCTTTGTGGGGCGTATAGTGATGCATATTATAAGGCGCTGCTGCGTCGGCGAGATGTCATCGCGTCCCTACAAGAAGTTCGCTCAAGCATCAAATTTCTCATCAAAAGCCACAAACGCGATGGCCGACCTATAACGATCGAATGGATTGAGGCAGAAGGAGCTCGCCTTGAAAAAGAATTTGTTGAAACAAACAAGAAGATTGAAGATATCGAGCGCGAGATTTTCGATGCTGAGTTTACTGACCGCCTTAGCTTAAACGATCAGGAGACCGCCTATCAGCGTGTCGTTTCTCTTCAAGAGAATGTTGGAGCGGTTGAGGAGAAGATCACCCGCCTGAACCTTCAAATAGCTGATACTGAAAGGTATATTTCCTCCATTGACCACAAGCTCAGTCAACTTTCCCAGTCCAATTCGGTTGTAGAAAGTATTGGGGGCTTGTCATTCGATTTCTGCCCTTCATGTTTTGCACCAGTTGAAGATCATGCCGTGGAGGAAGGCTGTAGCCTTTGCAAGTCTTCACATAACTCGGAGGAAACGCGAAAAAGGGTCCTCAAGCTAATTAACGAATATGCCCGGCAACGTGAGCGAGCAAACAATGTTCAGGCAGATCGCCGTGCAGAACTGCGTGCGCGCAAGACCGAACTGGAAGAACTGAAAGAACTTTGGAAGAATGCGGGTGCGCACTATCAAATCTCGCTGAGGACGCCCACAAGCGAGATGCGTAGTCGGCTGAGGGAGCTTAATAGGCAAGCCGGCTACCTATACAGAGAACAGGAAGAGTTGGTATTTTTCCGATCCGTTGTCGAGGAGATGAGTGCGCTCTCGAAGGAGCGCGAAAGCTATGAGGCTGAACTTACGCAATTGGATGCCACCATTGACTACGAGAAAGGCAAACAAGTTGTGAGACTGGAGCTGGCTCGCTCAGGAATTGAGCGCGAGATCCTCGGGTTTCTACACGGCGATTTAGCTCGTCAGATAACTTTTGAGGGTGCGAAAGAGGTTTCCTTCGAGTTTGACGCCGACCGACTTTCGGTGAATGGCGAGTCATTCTTCTCAGCAAGCTCAATGGCCTATCTTAGAAATAGCTTTTTTGCGTCGTTTCTACTCGCGGCAGCAAATGATGAGAGCTTCCTGCACCCACGCCTTCTCATAATGGATACCGTTGAAGATAAGGGCATGGAGCCAGAGAGAAGTATGAACTTCCAGAGGCTACTCCGAGACAAGTCGCAGAATGTACAGTCGCCTCATCAAATTATCATTGCCACCTCCATGATTGCGCCAGAGTTGGACCATCCCGACTACACAGTCGGCCAGGTTTACACTCATGAAAATAAAACCTTGGACCTTGCCTGGTGACTGGTTCGGAAAACGCATCTGAAAACAAAGCTCGTGATGGAGATGACGCCCTTCACCGAATGGTTAATTGGGAGGTGCTAAGAGCCATAGGAGCGTCACCCTTGGCAACTGTTTCTATTGCCATGCCATTTATTGGGTATGCGATCCTATATAATGATCAAATCATATCGTTTCTAACGGAAGCTGGTCTGAACTCCTTTCCTGAATTGGATATGGGGCAGGCCGAAGTGTCGAAAGATGATTCATTAAAAGAACTACTTCGAAGGCTTTTGTCGTTGGAGGTCATAACGCGACTGAATTTCCTTTACGTGGGTTTCTTCCTGGTGGGTGTCGGAACTATCATCTTTCGCCTGAGTGCTCCAAAGACCATCCAGCAGCACAGGTCGATCGAGGTTTTTTTTGACAGCGAATTGGATCGTGCCTCTGCCAGAAGGTTGCGAACCATGGCATACACGATTGGTCAAAGGCGGCCCAATGTTGCTCGGAATTTGCAAAATGTCGCTCCATGGCTGGACAGAAATGGAACCAAGCTGAAAGCTGCATATGCTGAGATGCGGGAGCATGAGGATAACCAGCTTCAAGCTGATGTGCTGAGTAGTTTTTACAATGTTGAAAGTCGCTACTGCAACCGTCGTACAGCCTATATTGTCTTTTTCCTCTACATATTGGGGTTCATTCTCATTTCGATTCCTGGACTCTGCTTCACAGGACAGGTGCTGATGTCGATTTTTGTTTAGTTGGTGATCCCCCAGATCGGAGTGTGCCGCCAGCTGATACAATGAGGTAGATTGGTAGTCTCGGAGGCCTACCACGGTTTGTTCGTTTTCTTTTTTGGACGGGCCGGGCTACTTTTGCACCGGAAATACACATGGCGCCGGAGCGTCCCCACGTATCTTGAGAGAAGTTATCCCCTGCCTGGATAACTTTGGATAACTTCTCCCTTTGGTGTGTCAGTACCGCTGTGTAACGCGGACTTTTTGCCCTTCGCTCCCAGCTTCGCGGAGTTTCGTGTCGCCGACATTCGTCAATGTTGCCGCCTTCGACTTCGGGCCGTTCATGTCACTCTACCGGAAGGGCTGTTACCCTGTGGTCATTTTCAACAGTTCCAGCATTTCCACTTTCTGATGAGCAGAAGCTCGCTCTTTCCGGTTCGGAATGTCAATCACGTCCCGGCCCTCCCAGTCGATCCAGATGCCAATACGCGGCAGCGCGTCTTTCACAAACATCTTCACCTGCGACCGGACGTCCTTTTCGCAATGAAAGACGGCGAAGGATGAAACCACGTCGGGTTTTGGTGAACAATGTTGTTCGAAGAAGACTGATACACCGAACTTGTCTTGAACTATATCGCGCAAAATACGGAGCATCCTGGCACCCTCTTTAACGACGGGCGGTCTCTTTCGACCAACTCAGAAATCTGGTTTCTCTCAAAATTTCCGACAACCAAAGGTGACACGTAGTCGAGATCGCCGAAGCACTCATCGTCCGACCTTCTCTATTGGCAGTTTTGCGCTTCGCTCACTTCCAAATCCCGGCTCTCCATGCGTACGCTAAATTGGCGGCATCCGCGCCAGCACGGTGCAAGTTGGGCCGGTTTTTCATGTTGCGATAAACACGGTGAAGATGCCCAGGCGCCATGCAGCCTTCACTTGAAAACGCGGCCCATACCGCTCCGTCAAAGTCAGCGATTTCGGGGCCATGGTGGCCTAACAGACGATTTAGCCAGCGCTGGTCGAATTTGGGCGCGTCTGAAAATAATGGCCTGCCTCCAACTGTTCCCAACAGCCATTTGGCCACGTCGTCCGGCGGTGATGCATCATCAAGCTCAGATCTCTGAATGCCGTGAATGTTCTGACTTTCCGCGTTCCAGTCAATTTCCAGCCAATCCGGCCTTGGCTGAATGAGCTTGCTTTCAACGACAACCTTGGTCCCGTCAAGCCACGCCACCCCGACTTCAATCGGCCAGCTATCTTGGCTCAACGAGGATGCCTCAAAATCGATAAAGACCGGCCCTCCTACACTCACTATCTCGCCGTTTTCATCGAGACCAACTCCAAGGCCAAGCGCGCGACGTCGAGCAAAGAATAACTCTTCATTGGGACCGGGTTCTCCCAATATTTTGGCAATCTTGTTGAGTTCTTCTTTGTCCATCGTTCTCACCGTGCAAGTTGTCCGCTCAGATGTGCGAGGTTTTCACAATAAGTCTCGGGCCATGCAGTTCGGTGCCTCTATCGTATTTGCAGCGCCTTCTCGGGATAATCGTTGGCAATTTCTTCGTCAAAGATTGCGAACTTGACGTTCTGCAAGCTGAGCTGTTCGCGCAAATCCATCAACGATGACATTGAGCGTTCCCAGCTTGTCGGTGCAATTATGTAGGTCTCTGGAAACTCTCGGAGCAAAAGGGATGCTACCGCCAAAGTCTCTACTTGGAACTTGCGCGTGATTTTCTGCCGGTGACTTTTTATTTCTATTGCCGCAATTGGCTTTCCGCCTCGCAGCAGCTCAAAGTCGCAGGGAACTGGCTTCGCTCTATCCCGAGCGCGCAGCTCGGTCTTCCCATCATTGTTCAAGACGCCAATATTGTTTTCAAGATACCGTTTGATAGAATCTTCATACTGCCGCTTTCTGTGCCATCGGTCGTGCCCAACGCCCGCAGACTGATCAGTCTCTCGTTTTGCTTGTTCGATCTTTTTGTTGAGTCCTAAGCGGGTCATCGTGCCATCAAATACACTTTGAACAACGTCCGCAGCACCAGCCTCCGACATGCGTTCAAGTTGGATCAATTTCAATACAGACGTCATAGCGATGTGTTCGGGTTCAGCTGCATGGACATCAGGTGCGTTCTTCTCGAGCCATTTTTCGGCGTAGATCGGATTTCTTAGGCTGGCACGGTCCTGGCCACGAAGTTCTGCAACCTTGTCGAGAATGCCATCGAGATCGTTGAAGCCGTAATCCTCCCGAATTCTCACAGCGGTACGAAGCTTCCTTGCGAACGCGATCCAGTTCGCTTCAGCGGCGATGTCTTCGAGGGGTTGTTGCGCGGTCATTTTTGGGCTCTCAAACCGGTTTGTTTCGAAATCTCCGAACGATCTGATGTCAATGTTAGTATTACTAACAGAATCAGGAAAGGGTAAAGTATGCGAGTGGACAAACAAGCCGCCCCAGTGGCGCGGCCTATTCACAAACGCGGCCAAATGAAAAAGGCCCACAACATATCTGTGAAAAAGAGCCCCGGGATCATCAAACTGGAAACCCGCCTTGAAACCAGCGCGGCAATTTCTCTGACCCTTGATCCGAGGGTGAAGAGCTTTCGGCCTCAACCCATGACGATCGAGATGGGTACCGGGCGAGTTTTCTCAACCAAAGACCAACTTCACCGCTCATTCGAGGGGTTAGGATACAAGCCACGCCCTTACACTCCAGATTTTGAGGTCACCCTCGAAACCGGAACAGTATTCATTGAGACCAAGCACTCTCGGTTGATCGAAAAGTCGCCTGAAGTGTTGGAATATCCCTCGATCTTGAAAAGCTATGGTTTGCGGCTCTTCGTGGTCGATGAAACCTACTTCCCCGAGGTGTTTTGTCAGAACATCAGGTTGCTGCACCCCTATCAGAATTGTCACTTGTCCAGCGCCGAAAAGCGAATGATTGTTTCGGCGACTGGGATGGCTGCAACCATTGGCGAACTGACCACGAGCCAACAGATTCCACAAAAACTCATCCTGGCGGCAATAGCCCATGGCGTCCTACATGCCGAGCTTCATGACCGCCGCCTCGGGGCGGCAACCTGTATGTCTGCTCAAGAAAACCGCCACTTTTCGCTCGAGAGGTTGCCGCTATGACCTTTGAGAATGCCCAAAGTATTGGCGAAGTCATTGAATTGTCGGGCACCAGTTACGAAGTGACAGTTCGTGCTCCTGCCTTCGTCATTGGTCGATCAATTGATGGAAATCGGATCGAGATTTCAGATCAGGAATATCGGCAGTATCGATCCCTCGGACAGGTGAAACCAGCAGGCCAAGGGAACGGGGTCTTCAACCGAATTCCCGACCAGGCAGCTCGCCAAGAGCAGAAATACCGCATTGAAATTTTGAAGGGTGTCGAAGAAATCCAGCGAAGATATCCTGGCCGCTACAGAATAGAGGAAGCTGCGGTACTGACCCATGAGCGGGTCATAACTCAACCGGCCTACAAGCAGTGTTTACGCAAACCGCCAAAGCGGCGCACTGTTTTCCATTGGCGCGATGTCTTTTCCCAGAAGGGACGAGATGGGTTGTTGCCTCGCGTGAAAGATCGGGGCAATCGAACCGCACGCTATGATATGGATTTTGAAGACGTCGTGCTCGACATCCTCGACAGGCTGTATAGCAAGAATGATCGGCTTTCAGTCACGGCTCTGTCTGATAAAGCAAAGTTCGAGTATCTCAAAAAATGTGCCCGCCTCGAGAAAAAGCCCAACGCATGTGGGCGTGACTCCACTTTATCGGTGCTGAACACACTCCCGTACGACGACTTGATAAAGACGCGGCTGGATTCAGAGGATGCGCGTCAGCAGATCCTGAAGGCACGTTATTTTCACCATGTTGAGTTGCCGCTCGATCTGGTTGAAATCGACTGCACTCCTGGGAATATCATTCTCTCGGACCCGCATGGGCAAGCCGTTGGGCGGCCAACTATTTGTGCTGCCGTGGATGCGGCTACCGGTTGGCCACTTTCTCTGACGGTGTCACTCAGAGCGCCTCATTCCGAACTTGTGTCGCAAACGTTGCGTGGTGTCATGTCGCCGATGTCGAACGATATCTTTGGTCAAGCCGACATTCAAAACCGAGTTCAGTTTTCTGGGCGTCCCAAAACGGTCAGCGTAGATCAAGGGAGCGAAAACCATGGTGAATTCTTAGAACCCGTCCTCAGAAACGGTGGTATCGAATGGTTCCAGAACATCCCAGGCCATCCCGAAGACAAACCCTTTGTGGAGCGGTTTTTCCGAGAGCTAAACCGGTTCATTGAAACATTGCCAGGCTCCACTACGTCGCCACTGATGAAAGACAGGACGCGTATCAAAAGAGCTATGGGTGAAGCCTGTCTAACTATCGAGGAGTTCGAAATCCTGCTTCAGAAATGGCGTTTTGACGTCTATGGCAAAAAAGCCCGGCGTCGAATTCAATCGCCATTGCGCTCAAATGAATCACCAATCGATTGTTGGCAACGGGTGGCGCATCAAGTCTTGCTTCCGGACACTCCCACTCCGGAAGAATTGCGGGCAATCTTCATGGTTAGTGGAGAGACAAGGGTTCTTCAAAAGTATGGAATTGAAGTTGGGGGTATCCAGTTCAACTCCAATGAACTCATGGCGTTGTTGGCTGACATCGGGCCAAAGCAAAGGCTCGAAGTCCAATATGACCCCGCGGATATCCGAGAAATCGCTGTCCTGAACCCGCTATCAAACCAACACTTTTCTGTTCCTGCGAAGGAAACCGAAGTCCTCGCTATCGGGTTTCAGGAGATCCGCCTGCGGAGAAAGAAAACTCAGAAGCAAAAGGACGAAGACCTTGCCGCACGTGCAACGGCGGTTGGTCTGGCTGAGGAAGCTGATCTGATCATGAGAAATCGTGGCAAAGGGACAGGAAGGAAGAAAGTGAAAAGTAACATGAAACAGTCTCGAGAGATCGAGACCACACGCGTGCAACACCAGAAAATCCTCGATCGCTCCAAGCAACCATCAGCAGCTGCGGCTGGCAACAATGGCCCGGCCAAAACGGTAATCGCAAGATCCATGGTCCGGAAACCCGCCAAAATCCCAACACTGATCGATATGGAGTGACCCAATGTCAAACTTCGATTTACCCATCATCTCACAATTGGTTCGTCACGATTTCTTTGAACGAGCTTACCGTGAGGTTGAACAACACCTCGCAGCCAAAGACCCGCGAACCGGGACCATCATTCCCCTGTTGGGCCCAACACGAATTGGGAAAACCGCAGTCGCTACCCTACTAAAAAAGAAGATCGGAAAGGAGACCGAGACCAACGCAAGTCTTTTGCCTGTAAGCGATTTTGTGTTCGGAAAACTCCCCCCGAAACCAAATGATCGTGATATTTATCGCGCTGCCCTTGAAGCGTTTGGGTTGAACTGCCGGGAGCGCGAAAACACAGCGGCAGTGCGCAAACGTCTGGTCCACACAATCCAGCAAACAAAGGTTCGTGTGATCGCTCTTGATGAATGCAATCATTGTGCGGAGCGTGGTGCCAATTTGTCGGCGAGAGCCGCAGCCGACCATCTAAAAACCATCGTGGACGAGACCGGTGTGACGCTCTTGCTTCTGGGGTTGCCTCGGTTTCAGAGCATCATTGAAGGCAACGAGCAGCTACGTGATCGCTCCACCAGCACAGTCTATCTTCAGCCATATGATTGGCAAAAAGACGAAGACCGCGACGCGTTTTGCGGCGTTGTATTTGCCGTCCTTGACGCCATCGAAAAGGATGGTTTCACCGTTGATTTGGAATTCGAAGACCTGGCCCCACGGCTGTATGGCGCTTCTGCCGGAAGAGTGCCGGTCGCACTTAGGATGATCAAGTCCGCCCTCATGGGGGCAGGAGAGCGTCGGCACCTCGATACAGCAGCTTTCGCCGAAACGGCCCGTAGGATGCAACAACAACCGATCTCTCCATTTGCTTTCTTTCAGGGCGATTGCCCTGATGATGTCATGCTCATTCGCTCTTTTGCGACAGTGATGGCAGAAGCCGGACTACATTTTGATGCAGATAGTCCAAATGGCCTTCAGGTGTCCTGGGACATGAGGTTGGCGTCATGAGTGCTCCAATTCTCCCAGACGAAAAAGAAAGCTTATTGGGCTTTTTGCGGCGCATGGCCGAAACTCAGGCCTATGCCGATGTCGGTGAGTTCCTGGCTGGCTTCGGGTGGCGCTATGGACGCCCGATGATTGAAGCGATCGAGGAGGTTGAGAAATGCCTCGGCGTTCCCGAAGGCGTCTTGGCTCGCATCTGCCCGAGAGCTGCCTCAGATGAACCTCTGCTTTCTTGGCGGTTTCAACGCAACCATTGTGCAACTGTCTGCCCAATTTGTGTGTCAGAAAATGTGCCGCATCAGCGGGCTTGGCAGCATTCCTGCGTAACGGCTTGCACCCGGCACGAAGTGCAGCTGGTGAGTGAATGTCCACTATGCCAAGTCGCAATTGATCCGAATAAGGGTGGGTACCACACATGTGGCTGTGGTTTTCCTTTTGAAAACATCCCGACCGAGGATGCTGATGAGTTTGAATTAGCAATCTCAGCGCTGATTGCAGGCGAGATGCATCCTGCAAGATCAAAATTGCCACCTTCTCTGGCATTCACCGCCCCTAAGGAGATCGGTAGTTTCCTGATGTTCCTGGCAGGGGATGCTCAAAATCAAAAAACTGGAAAACCAGGAAAAGCACCTCAACCAAAATCAGTAGGAGATGCACGGGAATTCTTGGCACCTCTTGCAGCGTTGTTGTGTTCATGGCCAACCGGATTTGAAGCCGAGGTCGGCCGACGCCTCACAGCAGGCGATGAGAAGACCGCTCCAGCTCGTCTCGGTAAATGGTATCAGGGATTGATGGCTTTCAATGACCCCGCCTATGCCAGCTTTCACGACGCGCTGAACAACGTCGTCGCTGTTCAATTCAATGGGCCATATGCTGGGGGTGCGGTTTCGGATCAGTCCAAGCGTTCCTGGATCTCGGCAGCCGAGGCTGCCCGGCTTATCGGGATCCGAGCTGAGCGCCTTGTGAGCGCCGTTTCGGAAGGCCTCGTTGATGGAAGAGTAGATTACAGCGGTTTTGGCCACCGACATACAATGATCCCCAAGCATATTGCCGAAGAAATCAAGGTTGAACGGGAGGGTGTATTTGACAAAACCCAAACCCGGGAGTTCTTGGGCGTGTCAAAGAACCAGTACCGACTTCTGGACGAGGCAGGTGTCCTTGCAGTAACCGTTTCCGAGAGGCGTCGGCCACTTGTGGATGGTGAACATTCTCAGCAAGAGCTTGAGAAGCTTGTTCAAAGGATCGCCGATACCGCAATTCCGTTCGACGGGGAAACGGTCACGCTCCGCAAACTCAATTTACGTTTCACCACGGATAAGGCTGGTCTACTCGAAGTCTATCAAATGATGGCGGCGGGCGAACTGATACCTGCCCTCGACAGTGTTTCCGGCAAGCTGGCTGACTTCACCTTTCCCAAAGAGCAGGTGCAACACATTTTGAATCGCCATCGTTGCGGTGGAGGGTGGACGGCCCAAGAAGTTGCTCGGATCACAGGTTGGAAAGAGCAATGCATCGCACACTGGTGTGACGCTGGTTTGATAAAGCATGAACTCGGAGCCCATTCCCGGGGTCTGTCGAGAATTATCTACCCAGAAGCACTTGCTGCATTTCAAGCAACACATGTCCAGGTGTCGTCTTTGGCCAAGCATCTCGACACAACATCCCGATCGTTAATGCGGAAATTTGACGAAAAAGGGATTGAAACTGTTGGCGCCTTTCAAGATGGGAAGGCAACCCGCGGGTTACTTGTCTCTTTGTCGGATCTTGCGAGAGGGATCGACAATTTGTTAGTCCCATCGGTTTCCGGAAAATCAAAATGACCTGGTTTGAGACAGCATTCTTGATTGTCTCTACTTTGATGACTGCAGTGGCAGTGATCTACCTTATCTGGTTAGTAAGGAAGCACGACCGGGATCCCGTTGATGATCCCGAACTTATCGAGCGGTTTCACGAGACTGCGCCCTTCGAAAAGCTCGATCAAGTACTTGATCCGCCCGAGGATGAGTAGATCTTACCCCAGAAACCTTCCCTGCAAATCCCAACAGCGACGATCGGGTCAGTCATTTTGACATAGATTGAAACTTCGGAAGCCCGGCTTCAGGAAATGAAGTCAGGCTTTTGAAACCATCCAAGGAAGGGCGGCAAGCGGCCATTCGCAGCGCCCACGAACGCTAACGGCGCATTATTCCAAGCGGACCTTTGGAAGATTGCTCCACTCGCAAGATTTATTTTGGCTCTGGCAGCGGCCGATGCACACTTTGCAACACGTCAGTCATGCCGCCAGAGCACGTTGCATTTTACTGTCAAAGAGCAGCGCCTTTGAATTGAGAAAGGGAAATTCCGGCGGCCTTCAGGGCAGACCGAGTTCTTGCGGCGATGTTGATCGCCTGGGGTGTATCGCCATGCAAACAGATCGTATCGATGCGGGTCGGGATATGCTTGCCGCTTTCGGCGATGATCGCACCGGCCCGCACCATTTCCACGATGCGCCGGCTGGCAATTTCCGGATCATGGATGACGGCCCCCGGCAGGCTGCGATCGACCAAGGTAGCGTCATCGTTATAGGCTCGGTCGGCGAAAATCTCGCAGGCCACCATGCAGCCCAGTTCTTCCACCGCTGCTTGTTGAGCGGTCCCGGCAAGGACCATGACAATGATCTCGGGGGCGACCGATAAAGCGGCGCGATAACAGGCTCGCGCAATCTCTGTGTCTTCAGCGGCCATATTGGCCAGCGCGCCGTGAAGCTTCAGGTGCCGGACCTCACCGCCCGCGGCCCGCGCCATCGCCTGGGCCGCACCCAACTGATAGCGGATCAGGTTGCCAAGGCTTTCATGTGACACCGTCATGCGTCTTCGGCCAAAGCCCTGCAGATCGGCAAAGCCGGGATGGGCGCCAATGCCGACACTGTGTTCGACCGCAGCGCGCATGGTGCCCGCCATCACATCCCAGTCGCCAGCATGGAAACCACAGGCGATATTGGCCGATGTCACGGTCTGCAGCAGGGCATGGTCGTCACCCATGATCCAAGGGCCAAAACTTTCGCCCATATCGGCATTCAGGTCGACAGTTTTGCTCATTTTGCGGCCTTTTCCAGATCGTCGCCGGCGGTGACGCCGCTGATGAGTTGATAGGATAACAGGTCGGGTATGGTCCGGGGGTCCCGGATCAGCGGGCGCAGCGTCCGGTGCAGTCCTTTTCGTCGTTCCTGTTCACACCTTTCGACCTCTATCGCCTCTTCCAGGTTCAACAATCGAAAGCGCAAACTCGCCCCCGGCTGTGCCTGCGCAACGCGCGGCAAGTCGGCGGGAAGGACCGATCCGATGCGAGGATATCCGCCCGTCGTCTGGCACTCGCAGAGGAGCACAAATGGTGTACCATCGCCGGTGATCTGGATATCGCCGGGAACGATGACTTCGGACAGAATGCTAAGACCCGTCTCGTTTTGAAAACCGTCGCCCTGCGGCAGGAACCTTGCACCCATGCGGTTTCCGCGCGCATCACGGTTAAACTCAATCGCCTCAAATCGAGTGAGTTCAGCCGGGTCGAAGAATTCCGTTTGCAAGCTCGGCACGAACCGCACTTCACCGCCGTCAAAGCGCGGCTCCGCGTCGACCCCGAGGCCGGTGCTGCCGGGATTGCCGTCTTCGCCGACCGGCAGGCTGGACCCTGGTTGAACCGGTGCGCCAACGCCTGCTGTCATATGAGCGCTGCGCGCCTCCAACCGCGATGGGGTTGCCAGCCCACCCCCCAGATGCAGATAGCCGTAGGTTCCGCTTTCTGCCGCACCGATCGACAAGCGCGTTCCGGCTGGCAGGGAATGGCTGGCACTCCAGGCGACGCGGACGCCATCGATGCTGGCCCGCATCGGCGCGCCGGTAAGCGCGATGCGCATATCCTCCGTCGCCTCGAACTCTCCCCCCATTCCGACCATTTCGAGGGCGGCGTGGCTTTCGTCCTGTTCCAACAGCGCAGCACCTTCAACCAACGCCAGCCGGTCGGCAGCGCCGCCACGCGACAATCCGTAGGCGAGATAACCGGGCCGCCCCTGATCCTGAACCGATAACCCCGGCCCGGCACGATGGACAATCAACGCGCGTGTCATGACAGCACCTCCGACGTTGCGCCGCCATCGGGGCCGCTGGCGCGCATGTTGGCCAATTCCTCTGCCGTTGTCGGCTCAAAGAGCACCTCGTCGCCCGGACGCACGACAAAAGGAGTTGCATCATCTGGACGGAACAGGCTGATAGCTGTCTGTCCGACATGCCGCCATCCTGTCGGGGCTGAAACCGAAAACAGCGTGATTTGCCGGATGGCGACGGTAAGCGCACCGATCGGCACCTTGTCGGTCAACGCGGTCTGGCGCGGGATGTCCCACTCGGGGGGAAGTTCGCCAAGATAGGGCTGACCCGGTGCAAAGCCGATGGTCTGGACCTGGACTCGGCTTTGCGAAATCGACACCATGGCTTCCTCAGGCGACAGACCCGCGACCGCAGCAGCCTCGTTGAGCTGCGGAGCCAGGTCAGTCCCGTAAACCGTTGGGATCCGCCAGAGCCTGCGACCAGTCGGCAGCGCGGCTGCAAACCAGTCCTGTTGACCAAGCAACTCTCTGAGAGAGGCGCGCATTGCGGCGTGGCCCTGCCACAGTGGATCAAAACGCAAGTAGGTCGAGACCATCGAGGTTGAGGTTTCTTCCACACCGGCCCAGTCGGCCCGTTCGATTGCGTTGCGCAAAGCCAGCGCGGCCCGGTTTGCAGGTTCACTCAGGCGATCTCCGAAGCTGACCAACAGGCCGTCGATGCCGACAGTTCTGATCTGTGGCCATTCTGCCCCTGGCGGGGTGCCACCGGAATTGGAAACAAGGATAGTCATGATGCTCTCTCAGGATCTGGCAGCAACGGAAATCGCAGGGCTTCACTGCAAAGCGGCAGGCAGATAAAGCGCGATCTGCGGAAAGGCGATAAGGGCGACAACCATGATCAGCATCATGATGACATAGGGGATCGTGCCCAGCATCACTTCGCTCATCTTGCCGCTTTTGCGCGCGCCCTGCACCACGTAAAGGTTCAGCCCGACAGGCGGTGAAATCAGCGCCATCTCGATCAGGACAATCATCAGGATCCCGAACCAGACCACGTCAAAACCCTGTTCGATAACCAATGGTACGATAATTGGAATTGTGACCACCATCAGCGACAGGGTCTCGATGAAGAAGCCCAGCACGATATAGATGCAGACCACCACAAGGATCGTCATAAGCGGCGAAAGCCCCAGGCCGTCAAGAAAGGCCTTCAATTCGGCGCCAAGCCCGGCGGATGCAAGCGTGAAGTTCAAGAACGATGCACCGATGACAACCAACATGATCATCGAGGTGATCTTGATGGTGCCCACGACGCTTTCACTGATCATGTTGATTGACACTCCGCCAAAGGCTGCAGCAATCACCAGCGCACCGGCAACGCCGACAGCGGCGGCTTCGGTGGGGGTCGCCCAGCCTTTGTAGATCGTGCCGATGATGGCCCCGAACAACAGCACGATTGGCAGCAAATGCAGCAATGAACGGAACATCTGATCAATGGGAAAAAAGCGACGGGTGCCGCCCAGTTCCGGACGGATCATGCATATCAGAACCGTGATGGCCATGAAACCTAACGCCAGAAGTATTCCGGGCAGAAGGCCCGCCAGAAAGAGCTGCGGAATGGAAGATTGCGTTAAAAAACCATAGACGATCAGATTGATGGACGGCGGGATCATGATGCCCAAAGTACCGCCCGCAGCAATGGCTCCGGAAAACAGCTTGGGGTCATAGCCCAGTTTCTCGGCCTGCGGCATGGCGACAGTGGCAACCGTGGCGGCCGTGGCCACAGACGAACCCGAGATCGCCGAGAACATCGTCGCGGTGGCGACATTGGCATGTACCAAGCCGCCCGGCAGCCAGCTGACCCAGCGGTCGAGCGCAGCGTATGTACGGGTGGCAACGCCGCTGCGTACCAGGATCTCTCCCAACATCACGAAGAACGGGATGGCGATCAATGTGGCGTTGTTAGACGTTGACCAGACCAGATTCCCCAGCCCCTTGATCAGAGGAAACGGGCTGAAAAAAACGTCGACGCCAAAGCCAAGCAGAAACAGGACGATTCCGACCGGGATAGACAGGGTGAGAAGGGCCAGCAGCCCGACAGATACTGCACCAATCATTTCAGGGCCTCCTCTTCGCCAAAGGTGCCGATCGCATTTTCGGAATGTTCAAACTCACCGCGCAGGATCAGCAGGGTAGCGGCGAAAAGTGTGAGCCACGCCACAATGGCGAACCAGACCCAACCGGCGAACCAAGGGATCTGGACCAGCGCCAATGGTGTTTCCAGTGGCGTATTGGCACGCGACCCGTTTGACAGGGACCGCTCGACAACCGGCCAGCAGCGGAACGCAATCAACGTGATCGTGCAGGACAAGATCGTCATCGAGAACAGATCAAACATCGACCGGCCGAGGGCACCGACGCGCCCCCGGAGAAAATCGATGCGGACGTGGCTAAGTTCCAGAAGCGCAAATCCCATGCCCCAGGATGTGACGATGGCCATCACATATCCGCTGATCTCGTCAGTTCCGCCAAGAGAGGATCCCAATTTCCTGATGATGATTTCGACCAGCACAAAGGCGGCGCAGGCCAGCAGTACAATGCCGATCAGCATCGCCACCCCTCTGTTCAGTCGTTTCATCAGTGCAAGTATTTGGAGTGCCATAGCGATCCCCTCCTCTGGCGTCTTTTTGTTATTCGACTGCTATCGTAACGCCGACAGTACTGCCGACCGATGCATTCCAGCGTTCGGCCCAGTCGGCACCGGCGCGCTTGGCCCATTCCGGCAGAACCTGACCGACCAGCACATCTCGCGCCTTGGCAAATTCCTCATCGGAGACTTCGACCAGGGTCATCGAGCGTGCATCACCAGCGGGGCATTCCCCATTGCCAGTCAGGCAGGCGATGTCATTCACCAGTGCATCCTGCGCCGTCGCCCAGGCCGGGGCCTCGAACTCGGTCGCAACCTGCGCACTGATCAGCGTTTGAGTATCTGCATCCAAGCTGTTCCATTTGTCCATGTTCATGGCCGTTACAACGCTGTCCCATCCGCCGAGCGGGATAGGAAGAAGATGCGTGGAAACTTCCCACCAACCAGCGCTGTAGCCTGAACCCGCCCCGGTCACGGCACAGTCCACAACGCCTTTCTGCAACGCGCCGGGCACTTCGGAGAAGCTGACGTTAACCCCCTCGGCTCCCAGCGCCTCGAGGAATTTCGCCGTCATGCGACCTGAGGCGCGTACTTTGAGGCCTTCGAGGCCTGCAAGGCTGGAAACTTCGGCGTTGCAAAAGACAACCTGTGGCGGATACGGCGCGATCGCCAGAACGTGGCTGTTGAACCGGTCACGATAGATATCGGAAACCATCGGGCGAGCCGCATCGACCATCGCCTTTGCTTCGTCCGCCGTCAGCGCCAGCAGAGGTACGTCCAGGCCTTCAAGCTCCGGCGCGTCGGCCACCGCATAGTCGGCCACGGTCATTGCCACGTCATAGACACCATCGCCAAGCAGGCGATAGACGTCGCCGACGCCCAGGTTCATCTGGTTGTGCGTGGTCAGTGCCACGTTGATTTCTCCACCAGACGCGGCAGGCAGCGTTTCGCTCCAGAACGGTGCTTCGTATTGCTTGTGCAAGGGCAGGCCGGACCAGCTGCCGACGACCGATAGGTCTTCGGCCATTGCTGGAGTAACGAGGGCAGCCGAGGCTGCAAGGATTCCAATGGTTCTTTTCATGATTTCTTTCCTTGTTGGTTATGGTCAGGCGTTGGCGTGTGGGCCGAGATCACCGGAACTTCGGCGTCTTCGGGGATGTCTGTGATCAGCATGAATCCGGGCTTGTGAGTTATGCAGAGAGGAAGACCTGCAGCCTCGAGCGCAACCTGAGGGGTGACGCCGCAAGCCCAGAAAACAGGCACCTGATCATCACCCACCGGGGCCGGATCTCCCCAATCAGTGTGGGCGATATCCATGATGCCAATCTCCGCCGGGTCTCCAATATGGATGGGTGCCCCATGTGCCAGTGGATAGCGGCGCGAAATATCGACAACTTCAGCAAGGCGGTTTCGCTGGATTGCTCGCATGCTCACCACCATTTTGCCGCTGAACGGACCGGCAGGTACGGTATCGATGTTAGAGCGGAACATCGGCACGGTCTTGTTATTGTCGATGTGCCAAAGCGGGATACCTGCCTGCTGAATGGCGTGTTCAAATGTGAAAGAGCATCCCAGTGCAAAGGCCACCAAATCGTCGGTCCAGTGATCTGAAATATCGGAGACAGTATTGTCCAATTGGCCATTGCGATAAATGTTGTAGGCCGGAACATCGGTACGGATGTCGATGTCGTGCCCCAATGTGAACATCAATGGGTTTCCGGTGTCGGACACTCCAGTCAACGGACAAGGTTTTGGATTGCGCTGGCAATACCGCATAAAGTCAAGCGCATGCGACTTCGAAAGAATGGCCAGATTGGCTTGAAGCAGGCCGCGGCCCAATCCCGCTGTGTGGGCCGTGTATTCCCCGAAGCGGATAGCTTTGCGCAAGCTTGGCAGATCACTATTCAGTAAAGTTTCATAGGTGACGGGCACGATTGCTTCCTCCAGATGGAAGAATGCTGGCCGCCACGGGCTATAAAATCAAATCGAATCTTTTTCTACGTATCTATCAACAATTTTTATCACCTGTATATTCGGTAGCCACCTCCAATGCGGTTTTCGCAGCAGTTTCAACCATATGGCTCTTTGGCTCGCCAAGATATGAAGCTGAAAACTGCAGGGGTTGCGGCACCCAACCGGGGTCAAATTCACGGATTCGACCATTGTTCACGAATTCCTTCCCAAGCGCTTTGGGCAGAACCGCAACCCCAAGATCCGCTTCGACAAGACGAAAACAGGCTGACAATGACGAAGACGGAAACAGAGACACGCCTGGTCCGGCCCGCTCGAACAGCATTTCCTTGAGCTCACGAAATGGGCGTGTATGGCGAGCGTAGGTTAGAACTGGTCTGGAAAGATATCCGGTCTCCACGGCATCATGAGGTGCTTCGGCCGCAGCATACCAGGACAGTTCAAAACCGGGCAGTTCAATGTTTTCGACGGAATAGTCCGAAATCGGCCCCAACAAGATGGCCAGATCGATCTCCCGGTTCAGCAATCCGGCCCGCAGGTTGACGGAAATGTCGACGTTGAATTCGATATCGAGTTTTGGGTAAAGCGCATGAAGCCGTGAAACAAGTTCCGGCAGCCAGCACTGCGCAATGGTCTCAGACACCCCCAACCGCAGGTGACGCTCAATTCCGGCGGGATCAATCAGATCCTTTTCAACAAGTTCGGACAGGTGTTCAAACTGCTCGGCATAGGAAATCAGCAATTCGCCCCGTTTGGTCAGGTTCATGCCGCTGGCAGTTCGGTCAAAAAGCTCGCAAGAAAGGCTTTCTTCGAGATTCTTTATCCTTGCCGTGACAGCGGGTTGCGTCAGGTGCAATGCGACCGAAGCTTTTCGCACCCCCCCGAGACGCACAACGCTCAGGAAGGTCTTCAGCTGTTCAAGGTTGATTCTACTCATCTTCACATCATTGCAGGGATGTGCTCGAAAGAAACCCGTTCTTGCTTTTTGTAGTTTCTCACCAACGTCCGCTTCGGCACATCTGCATTGCAGCATTCTGCCGTCGTCAATGGCAGGTATGGGCCGTTCGCTTCTTTCGGAATCTTCGAAGTGCGAGCTAAGCTTCGATGATCACGAACGGTAGCAACACGCGGAAATCCCTTGAAAAATGCGGTGCAAAGTTATGGTCAAGATCGAGTGCAAAGTTAGGGCTATGAAACTGAGAATTTCTCAATAAACCAGCCGGCACAGTGCAAAGTTATTCTCGGCCCTACAGCCGTTGCCCTAAACAGAAAAACCTCCGACGAGCGGAACCTCGGCGGGGGCTTTTTCGTTTGAAGTTAAAAAGTTAGCCGTCGATGATCGCGGCCAAGTCTTCGGTTGAGAGCGTGCCTGGTGTTGGGGCGAGTTCTGGGGCGCCCAGAACCATGGTCCACCAGATTTTGCCGTTTGATTCCTGATGCCATGAAAAACCAAGATCTTTGGCTTTGGGGTCAAGAATGATGGCACGCGTGTCGGCGGCTTCCATCCAGGCACTCAGGGTTTGAAGTTCGGTTTCATAGGTTTCCGAGATGGTCTCACCGACAAGTCGACCCGCATAGCCAACCCGTTGAACCCGATCCACAGGCGAAGATCCGTCGGAGCCAAAGTGCCAGGGGCGGTTCTGCAGTGCCATGTCACGCGCATGGGTTGCGGCGGCGGCGTTCAGTTTGGCGTCAAACGCCAGTTCCTGAGCACCCGAGGCCGCGCGCAGGGCGTTGACCGAATCCAAAACACGGAACTGAATGCGATTGGCCTGACCGGGCCCGATGCGGTACAGAGTGGGCAGCGGCTTACCATCCGGTGCCAAGCGAGGCTGTGACGTGGTTGTCTCACAGGCGGCCAAAAGGCCCGCTGCGGCTGTCAGTGTCAGGAATGCTCTGCGGTTCATTGCGGGTCTCTTATAACTTTTAGTTTGTCCATTGGCTTACCCAAACCTGTTGCACCAATCAAACGGCATCAGCGACAGCTTGCCGCCAAACGGGGCTTTGATTTGCGACTGAGACATTCCAGCCATATGATCGGCGGAAAATTGCATTGAGTCTTGAAGGGACTTGGACATGACACACTTTGCAAAGGCGAAATTGTCGCGCCGGCATTTCCTGGCTGGGTCCGCTGCTCTGGCGGCAACGCCCGTGGTCGCGCAGGATGTCGACGGTGCCGACACCGTAGAAATCGAACGGGATGTTTCGAATGTGGTGCGCCGAAATATCTCAAGTTTCCGGACACTTGATTGGCAGCCGCATTTCTCCAACCTCAACAATGGGGCGATTCTCGTCGATATCTCGTCGCGCGCACTGCATTTCTGGGAAGAGAGCGGCACGTATCATTTGTTCCCATCTTCGGTCCCGTTGACCGAAGATTTGACCCGTCGCGGCCGCACAAAAATTGTTCGCAAGGTGGAAGGCCCATCCTGGCGTCCGACGCCGTCGATGAAAAAACGCAATCCCGAGTGGCCGGATTATGTTGGGCCAGGTCCAGATAACCCGCTGGGAACGCACGCGCTTTACCTTGGCTGGACCTATTACCGAATCCATGGAACCCACGACACGCGCAAAATTGGCCGCCGTTCCTCGAACGGGTGCATCGGTCTGTACAACGAACACATCGCACAACTGTTTGAAATGGCCAAAGTTGGCACGCAAGTGTTGCTAATTTGACGACAAATTGGCACGCGAGTAGACTAGTGCTTCGGCAATAATTGCCAATGACTGTCTCTCGCGTTTATGAAATGGTCACGAGGTAAGACTTGGGTGTCGTGGCGTTTTCTGCCGCCATGGCTATAATTTTTGGAGTAAGACATGAAAAAGATCGCACTCGCCGCCGCTTTCGCTGCTGCCGCTTCGACCGCAATGGCCGGTTCGTATGCAAAAGACGACGTGGTAATGGAGCCGGTTGTTGTTGTTGAAGAAGCTGCTCAGTCGTCGTCTTCGGCTGGCCTGCTGATCCCGCTGGCGCTGATCGCCATCATCGCGGCAGCTTCGAGCAACTAATCGTTGCCCACGAGATTAGAAAAAGGCGGTGCTTTGGCGCCGCCTTTTTTGTGTCTGGTGTTTGGGTGAGGGTCAGCTGACCCACCCCCCCAGATTTTCTTCGATCACAGCGCAAAGCGCATCGACATGTGCAGGATCGTCGTTGAGGCATGGAATGTAAGTGAAGGTTTCACCACCGGCCTCTTCAAAACTTTCGCGAATCTCTTCGTTGATCTCTTCAAGCGTTTCAATGCAGTCCGCTGAAAAGGCGGGCGCGATCATGGCGATGTTCTTTTTGCCATCCTCTTTCGCAAGCCGCGCGACCTCTTCCACGGTGTAGGGACGGAGCCATTCTTCTTTGCCAAAGACGGATTGGAAGGTTGTGGCAATATCGGTTTCTTCCCAGCCCAGTCGCTCACGCAGGAGCCGCGTCGTTTTCTGACATTGGCAATGGTAGGGATCGCCTTGCATCAGATACCGCTTGGGCATGCCGTGATACGAACACACCAAGAGATCAGGGCGCGTCTCCATCTCGGCATAGGCTCGTTCGACGGATTGTGCGAGCGCCTCGATGTATTTTGGGTGGGCATAGTAAGGATCGGCAACACGGGCGGTGGGCTGCCAGGTTTCTTTCATCAACGCGCGGAAAAATTGGTCATTTGCTGTTGCCGATGTGGCGCCTGCGTAATGCGGGTAAAGCGGCAGAAACAGGATCTTATGACAGCCCGCTTCAACCATTTTGCGCACTTTCGATTCGGTTGAGGGATTGCCATAGCGCATACAGAAATCCACCATGACCTGATCGCCATAGCGATTTTGCATCTCTGTTGCGATGGCGGCGGTCTGATCTTTGGTGATGGTCATCAACGGGCTTTCACCCTGATCGTGGTTCCAGATCGACTTATAGGCCTCGCCTGAGCTGAAGGGTCGTTTGGTGAGGATAATCAGTTGCAGCAATGGCTGCCATTTCCACGATGCGATATCGATCACACGTTTGTCGGACAGGAATTCATTAAGGTACCGCCGCATTGACCAATAGTCATAGTTGTCCGGCGTTCCCAAGTTGGCCAGCAGGATCCCCACTTTGCCACTGGTGACTTTGGGGTGGTCTGCGGGGGCATTTTTTGGGCGGCTGTCGTCGAACATCTGGCGTCCTTTGAAAATAGTCTTTGGGGTGTACCTATCGCGCAGGAGGGATAGGTCAATCTTTGAGCGGCAATTCCGTGGTGTTGAGCACATCAGCCAGACGTTGTGACGCAGAGCCGGGCCGCAGAGGTTGCGGCTGGCTGGCGTCGGGTGACCAAGCTGTCAGCGTGATCATTTCAAAGGTCGCAGGGATGCGCTCGTCGTCTGTGCCGAAATTCTCGGCGTAGATTTGGGCCGCCCGCAGAAGAACGGCGCGTTGTGTTGGGCGACGCAGGCGGGCCTGCAGAGCGTTGGCCTCACCCATGGCCCGGAGATCCCGCATCAAATGCAAGGCGCTTGAGTAGCTGGTGTTCAGCGGCAGGGAATCGGCCACAGGAAGAGCAAAACCGGCGCGTTGCAGGAGGGCGCCCAGTTCACGGATTTCCCCCATAGGTAAGACTCGCGGGGACATGCCGCCCGTTACTTCCGCTTCGGCCTGTCCCAGAGCTGCTCGCAGCTCGTGCAGAGTTTGACCGCCAAAGGTCAGAGCAAGCAGGAGACCATCCGGTTTCAGCGCACGACGACACTGAATCAACTGGCCTACAGGGTCATCTGCCCAATGGAGTGCCAGAGCGTGGATTACAAGATCATGCGCACCCTCCTGAAGGTCCAGAACTTCGGTGTCGGGAATGATATGTGCCGTCGGGAACACGGTGGCCCAGACTTCGGGAAAAGGGGTGATGATCGCAGGTTTCGTAAAGCCCCTGTTAACCATGCTTAGCCGATCCTGAGTCTCATCACAGGCCGTCTCGTGGAGAAACAAGGCTGGATCACGCAGGGCGCGGATTCGGTTGCGGGTGAGGGCGGTGCGATCGGTCAGGCGGGGAGTATCAGACATATGTTGGCAGATAGGTTCTGGGCATCAGGGATGCAAACATTGGTTCAACTTGTGTATCCGCCCCGGTGTCTGGGCTGCGGTGGCATGGTTGAAAGTGATTTTGGCCTGTGCGGCGCGTGTTGGAGGGATACACCGTTTATAGGGGGTCTGTCATGTGACAGTTGCGGCACACCTCTTCCGGGCGAATCGGATCAGGCAGAGCACTGTGATGAGTGTCTTGAAACCACCCGCCCCTGGAGCCAAGGCCGGGCCGCATTGCTGTACAAAGACAAGGCGCGACATCTTGTTCTGGGCCTGAAACATGGAGATCGTCAGGATATTGCCAAGCCCGCGGCCCGTTGGATGGCGCGAAGCTGTCGTGACATTGTTCAAAGCGAGACCTTGGTTGTGCCGATTCCTCTGCATCTTCATCGCCATCTCGCGCGTCGATACAATCAATCTGCGCTTCTGGCCGAAGCCTTGGCAGAGGAACTGGGGCTGGACTGGTGCCCCGATGCTCTGGAACGCCGCCGGCCAACCCCGAGTTTGAACGGTCAGACACCGCATCAGAGGTTTGAAACCCTCTCAGGGCGCATCTCTGTTTCTCCCTGGCGCGCGGAACTTATGCAGAATCGACATGTGCTGATTGTGGACGATGTGTTCACATCCGGGGCCACATTGAGCGCTGCAACGGACGCCTGTTTTGCCGCCGGAGCATCTGACGTATCCGTGAGCGTACTGGCACGCGTTGCAAAGGACACCTAACTGGCCTTAGAACGGTTTCAAAGTTAGGAATGTCACATGCAAAATGTCGAAATCTACACATCGCCTCTGTGCGGCTTCTGTCACGCAGCAAAGCGGTTGCTGAACCAGAAGGGCGTTGAGTTTAGTGAAATCAACGTGCTCACAAGCCCCGAGCGCAAGCCTGAGATGATGGAACGCGCAGGCGGGCGTCATACCGTGCCGCAGATTTTCATTGGTGAGACCCATGTCGGCGGCTGTGATGATCTGTTTGCGCTTGAGCAGTCCGGCAAACTTGACCCACTGTTGGCTGGATAACTGATGCGTGTTGCCCTGCTCCAGATGTGTTCTTCGGATAATCCCGAAGAGAATTTGAACACCGCCTGCGCCATGTTGCGTGAGGCCAAAGAGCAGGGCGCTGCATTTGCCCTCGCGCCCGAAGTGATGAATTGTGTCTCGGGGAGCCGGACACATCAGCAAAACGTGTTACAGGTCGAGGCAGAAGATCTGACACTTGCGGGGTTGCGTGCGGAAGCCAAGGCGCTTGGGCTTTGGGTTTTGGCGGGGTCGCTTGCCTTGAAATCCGATCCGCCAGAAGAGCGATTTGCCAACCGCTCGATCTTGATCGACGACCAAGGCGAGATCGCCGCGCGTTATGACAAGATGCACATGTTTGATGTGCAGGTTACACCGGAAGAGACCCATCGCGAATCTGATGGCTATGCGCCCGGTGAGCAGGCGGTTGTGGCAGAAACACCCTTTGGCCCCGTTGGCATGACGGTGTGTTACGATGTGCGGTTCGCCTATTTGCACCGGGCATTGGCCCAAGCTGGTGCACGAATCCTGACCGTGCCCGCGGCCTTTTCTCCTGGGACGGGCCCATGGCATTGGCAGCCGTTATTGCAGGCCCGTGCCATTGAAACGGGGTGTTTTGTATTGGCGCCGGGTCAAACCGGCACCCATGACATTTCACAGGGGCGGTCGCGTAAAACCTATGGGCATTCCATGGTGATTGCCCCTTGGGGGGAAGTGTTGCTGGATGCGGGAACCAAACCGGGTGTCTATTGCGTTGATATTGACCTATCTCAGGTGGACGACGCGCGCCGCAAGGTGCCTGCGCTGACCCATGACCGAGAGTTCCGAGGACCAAAATGAGTTCTGAAGGCGCGCTTGCCATTTCGCTGATCAGTGAAATCCTGACAGTAGATCAAATGCTGCGCGCTCAGCTGACCAAAGTGCTGCCCAACAAAATGGAAATCTCGCATTTTTCGGTGCTTAATCACTTGGCGCGCGGAGGAGAGAAAACGCCGGCACAGTTGGCCAAAGCGTTTCACGTGACACGTGGCGCGATGACTAACACCTTGGGCAAGCTTGAGGTGGCGGGTTACGTGCACATCCGGCCGGATTGGGATGATGCGCGCCGCAAGTTTGTCGCGATCAGCCCGGCGGGAAAGTCAGCCCGAGATGCGGCCTTGGCGGCGATTACACCCTTGCTGGACGAGATGGTGCAGGATCTTGGGGATGATCGCGTGCGCGCGGCTATTCCGGTGCTGCGCGACATGCGGATGCGGTTGGAAGAGTAGCCGAATTTTCTGGAAAATTCGGAGGAGAGGAGCGCTGCCCCTCCTCCTGTGTGAAAGACAGGCAGACCTATCTTTTAAGCGCAGCCGTGACGTAATTCACCGACAGATCACGATCTGAGATATTCCAGCGCCAGCTGATCGGGTTGAAAACATAGCCTTTACGATCCACCGGTTCCAATCCGGCATTCCGTAGCAGGTCATAGAGCTCATCAGGTGTAATGAATTTGTTCCACTCATGCGTGCCCTTGGGCAGCCAGCGCATCACAAATTCGGCGCCGACGATGGCGACCGCGAAACTTTTGGGATTGCGGTTGATGGTGGAGCACAGGTGTAACCCACCGGGTTTCAAAAGCTGCTGGCAGGCGGTCAGGTAGGCCAGAGGATCGGCCACGTGTTCGACCACCTCCATGTTCAGAACAATGTCGAACTGCTCACCGGCTTCGGCCAGCGCTTCGGCTGTTGTGTGGCGGTAGTCGATATTCAAATCGGACTGAGCGGCATGGGCCTGAGCCACAGGAATGTTCCCCCCGGCGGCATCAACTCCAACGATCTCTGCGCCGAGGCGGGCCATGGGCTCACACAGCAACCCGCCGCCACAGCCGATGTCGAGGATACGCAGTCCTTTGAAAGGTGTCTCCTGCGACAGATCGCGGTCAAACTCACCCGCGGTCTGGGTTGTGATGTAATCCAATCGCACCGGATTCATCATATGAAGCGGTTTGAACTTTCCATGGGGGTCCCACCATTCGGCGGCCATGGCTTCAAATTTTGCAACTTCGGACGGATCGACTGTAGACGTCATGACGTTCCCCATGGTCTTTTGCCTGAGAAGCACAATATAGAGTAACTATGGACAAATTCCCGGGCCAAAAGCGCGCAGTTCAATATCTTTATCCTCCAATCGAGCCCTACGATTACAGGGTGCTCGATACCGGAGATGGGCACCATATTTACGTGGAGCAATGCGGTAATCCCAAGGGTGTGCCGGTCATTGTGTTTCATGGTGGCCCTGGTGGCGGATGCAGCCCTGCGATGCGCCGCTATTTCGACCCCGATGTATATCGCGTCATCTTGTTTGACCAGCGTGGCTGTGGTCGCTCACGACCACATGCGAGTGTTGTGAACAACACCACCTGGGATCTGGTGGCGGATATTGAAATGATCCGGAACCAGCTTGGCATCGACCAGTTTATCGTGTTCGGCGGAAGCTGGGGGGCCACTCTGGCGCTGATATATGCCATTTCTCATCCCGAGCGGGTGTCGTACCTCGTGCTACGCGGTGTCTTTATGATGACGCAGGTCGAGCTGGATTGGTTCTACGGGGGCGGGGCAGGGCAGTTTTGGCCTGAAACCTGGGCCCGATTCCGCGATCTGATCCCAGAAAATGAGCGTGGCGACATGATTGCGGCCTATCACTCTCGGTTGTTTGGGGGCGATCTACGCGAAGAGATAAAGTTTGCGCAGGCTTGGTCCGCTTGGGAAAATGCGCTCGCCTCGGTCAATTCAAGCGGATATGGCGGCGAAGCTCCAGGAGATTATGCACGTGCTTTTGCGCGGCTTGAGAACCACTATTTCGTCAATGCCGGGTTCCTGTCCGAAGATGGTTGGATCCTCAAAAATGTTGACCGCATTTCTGAGATTCCGGGGATCATTGTTCAGGGGCGATATGACATGATCTGTCCGCCGCAGCGGGCCTGGGAGCTGGCGCAAGCGTGGCAAAATGTCGAGTTGAAGATGATTCGAAATGCGGGACACGCGCTATCGGAACCGGGAATCAGTGCGGCGCTGGTTTCCGCTATGGACACAATTGCAGAGCAATGGCGCTAGCGTGCTGTCGCGTTTCCGACATTAAGATCCGTTTTTGGACCCTTTACATGAGAAACTGAGGGGTTACGCTGAGGGATAACTGAAAAAAAACGCCGACAGGGATCTTGAACTCAGTTCTCACAATCATCGCTCAGCGTCTCGCCCTAGGGGTCCTGACGCTCTTCGTTGTCTCGATAGTTATCTTCACGGCAGTGAACATGCTTCCAGGCGACTTTGCCCAGGCCATCCTAGGCCAAGGGGCAACCCCAGAAGCGGTCGAAGCCATCCGTAAGGATCTTGGACTCGATCAGCACCCGATCACACGTTACGTGCAGTGGTTAGGTGGGGCCATACAAGGGGATTTGGGCAATTCGTTTGCCCAGGCCAATTTCGCCAGCTTTGTTGGTGAAGACAGTGGTGTTCGAACCACCGTCGCCGCACAAATCGCACCGCGATTTGCAAACACCATGTTCTTGGCAGGTGTGACCGCCGCAATTGCGGTTCCTTTCTCGGTTGCTCTGGGGATCTTGGCCGCGCTGTACCGCAACTCGGTTTTTGATCGCGCAACCAACATAACCACTCTCAGTTCGATCTCATCACCAGAATTCTTTCTGGCCTATGTGTTGATCCTGTTCCTCGCTGTGATGAACCCGATCTTGCCCTCTCTGTCGAATATCTATGACGGAATGGCCTTCAGCGAACGTCTGAACAAAACGCTTCTTCCTGCGTTGACACTGACTTTGGTTGTGACGGCGCATATGATGCGGATGACCCGGGCTGCGATCATCAACCTTCTAGCGTCGCCCTATATCGAGATGGCCCGCCTGAAGGGGATCACGCCGATGCGGGTGATTGTCAAACATGCGCTGCCCAATGCCTTGGCGCCGATCATCAACGTCATTGCGCTCAACCTTGCTTATCTGATCACCGGTGTGGTCGTAGTTGAAGTGGTGTTTGTTTATCCGGGCATTGGTCAGCTGTTTGTTGACAGTGTGAAAATCCGTGACATCCCGGTTGTACAGGCCTGCTGTCTGATCTTTGCGGCAGCCTACATCCTGCTCAATCTGACCGCGGATATTCTGTCGATTGTATCGAACCCACGTCTGAGGCATCCGAAATGAGCGGCTGGACAACTTTCTTTGTGGTCCTCGTGGCCCTTGTTGCGGCGGGCTGGATATTCCGCTTTGCCGGGCAAAAACTGACTGGGAATGCACCGAAATTCCGCGACATGCCGTTTGCTGTGGCCTTTGGCTATGCGCTCGGGGTGGCTGTGCTGGCCTGGGTCATCTGGACCTGGGTGCAGGCACGCTTTGTCATGGATGAGCAGACCGCCAACAAATACTTCTTCTTTGTTATGGCGGTCCAAGGATTGGTTCTGTCTGCGATCGCGGCTTGGATCTTCCGCTTGTTTGGTCAGTCCGTGGGGACCGGTGGGACACGTAAACTGTTCCGTCAGATGCCTTTGACGGCAAGTTTTGGTATCCTGATCATTCTCATCTACGCCATCCTTGCGATCTTTGCCGGGCTGATTGCACCGCATGGTCAGGAAACGGTGTTTCCGCAAGCGAACGTTGTTCCGGGCGGTAATCCTGCTCTTGGGGGCAACCCTGACTTTCCGCTTGGCACCGATCAGATTGGCCGGGATATCCTGTCACGTCTGATCTATGGCGCGCAAAACACGGTGGGAATTGCGTTTGTCACCACGCTTTTGGCCTTTTTCCTTGGCGGAAGCCTCGGATTTCTTGCGGCCACATTGCGGGGATGGGTCGATCAGGTCTTATCGCGTACCGTTGATGTGCTGATGGCCATTCCGTCGCTCATTTTCGCGCTTCTCCTGATCACCGTGGCTTCGGCCTGGGTTCAAGGCGCGGGGCTGACCGTGGCAATGATTATCATCATGGCGCTGATCGACTCGACACGTGTGTTTCGTCTTGCGCGGGCTGTGGGCATGAACATTGTGGTGATGGACTATATTGAAGCAGCGAAACTACGTGGCGAAAAGCTGGGATATATCGTGTTCCGCGAGATCCTGCCAAATGCGACGGCTCCATTGCTTGCTGAATTTGGTCTGCGCTTCTGCTTTGTCTTCCTGACAATTTCCTCGCTGAGCTTCCTCGGTGTGGGTATCCAGCCACCGCTGGCGGATTGGGGCACCATGGTGAAAGACCTCTCGGCCTTCATCAACTACGCCGCCTTTGCACCACAGATTTCTGCCGCACCTTTGATGGCTGCGGGGGCAATCGCGCTGCTGACTGTTGCGGTGAACTTTGTGGTTGATTGGATGCTGCATCGCAGTTCGGGGCTGAAGGAGTAACACTATGAGCGACACAGCCACGCAATCCAGCGATCTGCTGGTCGAGATGCGCAATGTGTATCTTGAAGGGCGCAGCGACGAAACTTGGCACCCGATCATCAATGGCGTTGATCTCACCCTGAAACGGGGTGAGGTTCTGGGCCTGATCGGGGAATCAGGGGCGGGGAAATCGACTTTGGGGCTCGCCTCCATGGGATTTTGTCGCGACGGGGTGCGTATTTCCAGCGGGTCGGTGGTGTTTGACGGCATCGATCTTCTCTCGGCCAGCGCCGAGGAGAAACGCCAACTTCTGGGCAAACGCATCGCCTATGTTGCCCAATCTGCCGCGGCGAGCTTCAACCCGTCGCACAAGTTGATTGATCAGCACACCGAAGCCCCGGTTCAGCATGGGATTTCGGGACGATCAGAAAGTGAGTTGGATGGGGTTGAGCTTTATCGCAAGCTCCGTCTTCCCAATCCTGATGAGATCGGGTTTCGCTATCCGCACCAGGTGTCCGGTGGTCAGTTACAGCGGGCAATGACAGCGATGGCGATGGCCTGCCGTCCGGATCTGATCATCTTTGATGAGCCGACCACCGCGTTGGATGTGACAACCCAGATCGAAGTTCTGGCGTCGATCCGGCAAATCGTCGAAGAGTTCAACACGGCGGCGATCTATATCACCCACGACCTTGCGGTTGTGGCGCAGATGGCGGACCGGATCAAAGTTCTGCTGAAAGGGGATGAGGTCGAAGAGGCTGAAACCCGCGAGATGCTCTCAAACCCAACGCAAGATTATACCAAAAGCCTGTGGGCGGTACGTGAATTCCAGCGCCCACAGAAACCAGCGGTACATACCGGGGCAACTCCTGTTGTTTCGGTGCAAGGGGTCACCGCAGCTTATGGCAAAATCGACGTTCTAAGAGATGTCAGCTTTGACATTCATGAAGGACGGACCGTTGCTGTGGTTGGTGAATCTGGATCTGGGAAATCGACCACGGCTCGGTGTATCACTGGATTGCTACCGCCGCGCCTTGGGCACATTGAGCTGGATGGAGAGATGCTTCCGCTAGACTATCGCAAGCGAAGCAATCACCAGTTGCAACAGGTTCAGATGATCTATCAGATGGCGGATACCGCCCTGAACCCTCGGAAAACTGTGGGTGAGATCATTGGCCGTCCGGTTGAGTTCTACACGGGACTGAAAGGGCGTGAAAAACGCAAACGTGTAGAAGAGCTTCTGGAACAGATCGAGCTGCCCGCAAGCCAGTTTATTGATCGCCTGCCGTCTGAGATGTCCGGTGGCCAGAAACAGCGGATCGGGATTGCACGGTCTTTGGCGGCTGAGCCCAAGTTTATTATTTGTGACGAAGTTACCAGCGCGCTGGATCAGCTTGTCGCCGAGGGTATTTTGCGGCTTTTGGCGGATCTGCAGGACAAATTGGGCCTGAGCTACATGTTCATTACACATGACCTCGCTACGGTGAAATCCATTGCGGATGAGGTGGTTGTGATGAAAAACGGTGAGGTTGTCGAACAGGGTCCCAAGCAGGACATGTTCACGCCGCCCCACCATCCCTACACCGATCTTTTGCTAAGCTCGGTGCCGGAGATGGACCCGGATTGGCTTGATAAACTGCTCAGTGAACGCGGAGTTGATAACATCGGCGACGCAGCTGTGGGTAAAATGAATTGAGAATCACCCGGTAACGGGTGCCGAATAATGGCGGATCCTACCGCCAAATTGTCCAACAAGGAGATGTGACATGACCACAATCAGCAGACGTGGACTATTGACCACCGGCGCAGCCGCCGGCGTTTTGGCCGCCTCAGGCCTTCCGCTGCGCGCCGCTGCCAAACGCGGTGGCCGCCTGCGCGCAGGTTTGGGTGGCGCGAACACCAGCGACAGCTGGGACGGCCGGACGCATTCTGACCTGTTTATGATTGCCAGTGCTCAAGGTGCGGTTTTTGACGGTCTGACCGAAATTCAGGCAGATGGTACACTGGTGGGTGAGCTTGCCACCGACTGGGAAGCGTCGTCGGATGCCAAAACTTGGACCTTCAACCTGCGTCAGGGTGTGACCTTCCACAACGGCAAAGCCTTTGGTGCCGATGACGTTATCGCATCGCTTCAGCTGCACGTTGCTGAGGGCGCGAAATCGGCGGCGAAACCTATCGTTTCGGCCATCACCGAGATGAAGAAAGTCACCGATCATCAGGTTCAGTTCGTTCTGGAGAACGGAAACGCTGACTTCCCGTACCTGATGTCGGACTATCACCTGTTGATGTATCCTGCGGGTCAGATCGAAGAAGCGATCGCCAACGGTATTGGTACGGGCATGTACAAGGTCTCGAGCTTCAACCCGGGCGTGCGCATGGTCGCAACCCGTGTCGACAGCCACTACAAAGATGGCAAAGCGGGCTGGTTTGACGAGATCGAATATATCGCGATCAACGACAACACCGCGCGTATGAACGCATTGCTGACCGGTCAGGTGGATGCCATCAACCGCATCGACTTCAAAACCGAAGCGCTGCTGAAGGCCAACCCGAATGTGCGCATTCAGGAAGTCACCGGCAACCAGCACTACACCTTCCCAATGCTGACCGATGTTGCGCCGTACAACGACGTCAACGTGCGTCGCGCGCTGAAGCACGGCATCAACCGTCAGGAAATGGTCGACAAAGTTCTGCTCGGCCACGGTGCCGTGGGTAAAGACACCCCAATTGGCCCGGCAAACCAGTTCTTTGCCCATGACATGGAAGCTCCGGCCTATGACCCGGACAAGGCCAAGTTCTACCTGAAAGAAGCTGGCTTGGATTCGATCAACATCGATCTGTCGGCATCGAACGCGGCCTTTGAAGGTGCGGTAGACGCAGCACAGCTGTATCAGGCCTCGGCCAAATCCGGTGGCATCAACATCAACGTGGTGCAGGAACCTGCGGATGGCTACTGGTCCAACGTTTGGCTGAAGAAAGGCTTCTGCGCCTGCTATTGGTCGGGCCGTGCAACTGAGGACTGGATGTTCTCGACCGCCTATGAAGCAGGTGTGCCTTGGAACGACAGCCAGTGGGACGAGAAAGACAGCGCCCGCTTCCAGGAGCTGTTGATCACTGCACGCGCTGAGCTCGACAGCAACAAGCGCCGCGATCAATACACCGAAATGCAGCAGATCCTGCGTGACGATGGTGGAGTTCTGGTGCCGATGTTTGCCAACTATGTGCAGGCTGTGAGCAACAAAATCGCCACTGCCGACACCGTGGGCAACCTGTGGCAAATGGATAACGCACGTATGGCGGAGCGTTGGTGGAACGCCTAAGTTCCTAAATAAATGACACAAAAAACGCCCTGCCATTTGGTGGGGCGTTTTCTTTCATAGTTTTGCCCAAATGAGCTGACACAGGTTGTGTCAGGTTAATTTTGAGGCAAATGATGTTTTTATTACTTTCTTTACTCGGCATTGCCGCAGTTGGCGCCGCCGTGGTGTCTGTTTCTGAAGATGAAGACAGCGAACCGCAGGTCGAGACCTCACACGAAGATATCCGCGAAACCGAATTTACGGAAATCCGCTCGACCGCCAAACCCGGCACCCTGACACAGGGCAGTGATGACGCGGATATTCTGACCGGCGACGCCCTGATTGACATCATCGTGGGCAACGATGGCAATGATCTGATCCAGGGCGGAGGCGAAGACGATCTTCTTGTTGATATTGAAGGCGTGGATACGATTGATGGTGGGAGCGGTGACGACGTGGTCTTTTCCGCCGGGATCTTTGATGTCGACCAGTTGCAGCATGAAATTTTGCACTACAACGGGGATATCTCGGATGACGTGAACACCAGCTTGAGCACCGATACGGACACCGAAGGTGACGTGATACGCGGCGGGAGCGGCAACGATCTGCTGTTTCTGGGGCAAGGAGATAGTGTCACTGGTGGGCAGGGAGACGACGAGTTTGTCACCGGGCAGTGGCTTGAAGGTGGCGACGCTGTGGTTGTCGAAGACTATGAGAGTTCAGATGATGATATTATCTACCTCAGTGAAAGCCGGGCCGACGTGAACCTTCAGGTTGGGTTTGAGAGCGGCGACGCCCCGGAAGATGCCTATGTGCGCAACAATGGTGAGCTGATTATGATTGTGCGCGGCGCAGGCAGCGGCTTCTCCGTGTCGGATATCAATGTTGTCACAGACAGCTAAAAGAAAAGGCCCCGGAGACGGGGCCCTTCATCAACCTATCAGAGCTTTGCCTCATAGTCGGAGACAAGCAGGTGGGCGGGGGCCTCGTCTTCTTCGATGTTTGAGAACCGGCCAATCGGGAGCTCAAAAATATTGTCGGTTTCGTCGTCATTGACGGTGGAAACTTCACCAATCAACACGTCTCCGCCTTCGCCCCAGAAAGCATGCCAAGTATCGGGAAACAACGTGACCGATTCACCGGCTTCCAACTTAAGCAACCCACCGGCGGGTACAATGCGCGGCATGCCATCACAGATGACCTGAACATCTGCCTTGCGGTCGATGCCTCCATCTGCGTCACGCGCAAAGAGCTCAAGAACAAGTTTCCCGCCGCCCCGGTTGATAATGTCCTCAACCTTCAACTCATGGCGATGCATCGGTGACAGCTGATCCTGACGCGAGATCATGATCTTTTCTGCGTAGAGCATGGCGCTTTTGCGCCCCAGATCGTTGTTCAGACCGTTCCGCGTTGTAAACAGAAAAAGCCCCATTTCGTCGAACCGGCCATCTCCGTAATCGGTAATGTCCCACCCCATCCGACGGCGCTTGATCTCTGCATGATCCGATTGTTTCAGCTGCTCTGGCGAGAGATAGGCAAACGGAGGTAGCCGATAGCCAAAGCTTTGAATGAAGGCATCGCCTTCGCGGAGAATGTCATTGATCTGGGAACGCTTCATGGGGCTCTCGTATCGAAATGTTTGCGCAAACGTAAGGGGGTTCCTGCCCGCTGCCCAGCGAAAAAGGCGCCCATTGGGCGCCTTTTTGTGTCTTACAGAACGTAGCGGCTTAGGTCGGCGGATTTTGAAAATTCGCCAAGATGCTGTTCGACGAAGGCTTCGTTGACCGTCACCGTCACTCCAGATTTGTCAGGTGCTTCAAACGACAGCTCTTCGAACACCCGTTCCATCACTGTGTAGAGGCGCCGTGCGCCGATGTTTTCAACAGACTGGTTCACCCCGGCTGCAATGCGCGCCAATGCGGCGATCCCGTCTTTGGTAAATTCCACCATCACCTCTTCGGTGGCCATCAAGGCCGTGTACTGCCGTGTCAGCGCATTGTCGGTCTCGGTGAGAATACGGACAAAATCACCTTCGGTGAGCGGCTTAAGGTTGACGCGGATGGGCAGGCGTCCCTGAAGTTCGGGTAGGAGATCGCTTGGTTTGGCAATATGGAAGGCCCCTGAAGCGATGAACAGAATGTGGTCGGTTTTGACGGCTCCATGCTTGGTCGACACGGTGGTGCCTTCGATCAGAGGCAGCAGATCTCGCTGGACCCCTTCACGCGAGACATCGCCACCACGTGCCTCTTGCCGTGCCGCGACCTTGTCGATCTCATCAAGGAAGACGATGCCGTTCTGTTCAACGGCCTCAAGAGCTGCGGTTTTAACAGCCTCGTCATCCAAAAGCTTATCGGCTTCTTCATTGATCAGGATGTCATAGCTTTCAGCCACGGTCATGCGCTTGCGCGTGGTTCGCCCGGCAAAGGCTTTGCCGAAAATATCCCCGAGATTCATCATGCCCATCTGGCTGCCGGGCTGTCCGGGAATATCCATCATGGGGAAGGGTGAAGCAGTTTCTGCCAGATCCAGCTCAATCTCAGTGTTATCAAGTTCACCCGCCTTGAGCTTGCGGCGGAACATCTCGCGCGTCCCTTCGCGGGCGTCTGCACCCGCAATGGCCTCAATCACGCGATCTTCAGCAGCCTGCAAGGCGCGGGCTTTGACATCCTCGCGCATCAGCTCACGCTCTTGAATGATCGCCGCATCCACCAGATCACGAATGATCTGTTCCACATCCCGTCCCACATAACCCACTTCGGTGAATTTGGTGGCTTCGACTTTGATGAACGGCGCGCGTGCCAGTTTGGCCAACCGGCGGCTGATCTCGGTTTTGCCCACACCGGTGGGGCCGATCATCAGGATGTTTTTGGGATAGACTTCATCACGGAGATCATCCGAGAGCTGTTTGCGGCGCCAGCGGTTGCGCAGCGCGACAGCCACCGCACGTTTTGCATCGGATTGGCCGATGATAAAGCGGTCCAGCTCGGAAACGATTTCGCGTGGGGTCAGATCAGTCATGTCAGAGCCTTCGTAAAGAGTTCATCAGTCATCATGTCGTCGAACCATTCCGGGTAACGACGACCGGGAGCAGCCACAGCGTCAAGCGCGGCCACGTCTTTGTCGGTCAGGGCAACCTGTGTTGCCGCCAGTGAGGTTTCAAGCTGTGACAGCTTACTTGCCCCAACAATCACCGTATGTGTGCGAGACTTGGCCAGGATCCAGGCCAGAGCAATCTGCGCTGGGGTGGCGTCATATGTGGCGGCAAGTGTGGTGAGGGTGGTCACGGCGGCTTCGGCCTGATCGTGAGAGATTTGCAGGAAATCCCCCTCAGACAGACGCCCCTCTGCCTGATCAAGTTTTCCCAGATCATACTTGCCGGTCAGAAGCCCCCCTGCCAGAGGTGACCATGCCATCAGACCTAGCCCCATCTGAGAGGCCATGCGCAGCACATCAACTTCGATGTCGCGCGCGACTGTGTTGTAGAGATACTGTCCAGTGATGAAGGGGCTCAGGCCATTGTCCTTCTGGAATTGAACAGCCTGTGCCACCTGCCAGGCTGGCCAGTTGGAGATACCAATGTGGCGTACTTTGCCTGCGTCAATCAGGGTTTGCAGCGTTCCCAGTGTTTCTTCCATCGGGGTGGTGAAATCGGTCTTATGAAGGACGAGAAGATCAATCCAATCGGTGCCGAGTCGGGTCAGGGATCCCTCGACCGAGGACAGAATATGCCCACGCGACAGGCCTGCATCGGTGATCCTATCACTCTGACGAAAGCCGATTTTGGTACAGATCACAGCTTCGTGGCGTTTTGTGCGTAATGTTTCACCTAAGATACGTTCGGCTTCGCCGTTGGAATACCCGTCGGCTGTATCAAAGAAATTGACCCCGCGATCGAGGGCAAAATCCACCATCCGCTGGGCATCATCCAAGCCGGTTTTGGCAACGCCCGGGATCCAATCCGACCCATGTGTAAAGGTCATTGTGCCCAGCGCCATCCGCGAAACCACCAGGCCAGACTGGCCCAGACGGGTGTAGGTCATATCGCTCATGCCGAGGCCCCTTTTTTCGTGTTCATCAGGTTTATGTGATTCATTGAATGATACCTAACAATGCGCGTCCCAAGTGCAAGCGCTCACGGAAGATGAGCAACGCGTGAGCCCCCATTTCGCTTTGAAAATGCGCTGATATTTTGAGGGTCAGATTGACGAGGAGGAAACGCAATCATGAACCGTCGTAATTTCTTGGGCACCGTTGGCACCGCAGGCGCCGCAGCACTGGTCGCATCCGTAGGCACGCAGGCCGCTGCCGAATCAATGAAATCCGTAGCCGACGGCACCTTTCAGGGCCGCTCGAACCATGTAACCACCGGGTCGGTGTCGATCTACAAAGAAGGCGAAGTCTACATCGTCGAGCTGGGCGATGACTTTGTGCTGGACGGTGGTCCCGACCCGCGCGTTGGCTTTGGTAAGGCTGGTGAGTATCTGGGCGCAGAGGGTTATCTTGGTGCCCTGCAGAGCCTGAACGGCAAACAGCGCTATGCCGTGCCTAAGGTCTGGGATGTGTCGGCCTATGATGAAGTGTTCATCTGGTGTGACGTTGCCGGTGTTCCTCTGGGCGTTGCCAGCCTGAAATAACCAGTGCGTTGGTCGCGTAAATTGTTTGGGTCGGCATGTTGCCGACCCTGTTTTGTTAGGCCGTGATGCTGTCGACGGTCAGCTTGCCATTGGTGTAAACGCAAATGTCGGCCGCAATCGCCATGGCACCGCGGGCGATCTCTTCGGCAGATTTATCGCTGTCCATCATGCCGCGCGCGGCAGCCAGGGCAAAGTTGCCTCCCGATCCAATAGCTGCCACATCATGCTCGGGTTCCAGAACATCCCCCGCGCCGGTGATCACCAAAAGATGCGTGCCGTCTGTGACGATCAGCATGGCCTCCAGCTTTTGCAGGTATTTGTCCGTGCGCCAGTCTTTGGCAAGCTCCACACTCGCGCGCTGCAACTGACCCGGAGTGGCCTCAAGTTTGGCTTCGAGGCGCTCCAGCAGGGTAAAGGCGTCGGCGGTTGAGCCAGCAAAGCCGCAGATCACGTCATGCCCACCGGGGGACAGGCGGCGCACCTTGCGGGCGGTGCCTTTGATCACGGTTTGGCCGAGGCTGACCTGACCATCCCCTGCGATGACCACTTCACCGCCTTTGCGAACGCCAATGATGGTTGTGCCGTGCCATCCGGGAAAATTGTCTTCTGCCACATGAGCCTCCTGTCTTTCTCTGCCTATATGGAACCTGCGCCGAGGCGGCACAAGTCTTAGGCGCCCGGTGTGAGAGCAAAGAAAAACCCCCGCTGCGCCGGGCAACGGGGGCTTTCGATTCTAGCGAAGAAGCGAAATTACAGCGCTTCTTTGATCCAGCTTTCCAGAGCCGCCTTGGGAGCAGCACCCGCGCGGTTCGAGATCGGTGCGCCGTCCTTGAACAGGAACAGCGCCGGGATGCCACGCACGCCCATGGCCGCAGCCGAGTTCGGGTTGCTGTCGACGTCGACCTTGGCGATTTTCACGCGGCCTTCGTATTCTGCGGCCAGCTCTTCCAGAGCCGGGCCAATCTGCTTACAGGGGCCGCACCACTCAGCCCAGAAATCCACAACAACGGGGATGTCTGAGTTTTTGACTTCGGCGTCAAAGGTGGCGTCGGTGACTGCGACGGTGGCCATAAGGTCTCTCCTTGGATGAGCAGCTATGTTAGACGTGGAACCTAGGCAGGGTCTGCCAAAGCGTCAAGGCGTAGACACATTCCCGAGAGCTTGTGTGACAAGATCGTGTGGCAACGGCATGTAGTGTGCGCCTGCGGTCCAGATCAGCCCGGTTTCGATCTCGTGGTCTGGATAAATCTGCGCCAAAGCCGCAGCATAGGCCCCCATCTGGCGCAACAACCCCTCCGGCACCTGCTCAACCGTTTGGGGGATCACTCGATTGGATTTGAAATCAATCGCCGTGACTTTCTGCGGTGTAATCAGAAGCTTGTCGATGATCCCGTAGATCCGCCCGATGTCTGGTAAATCAGCGGTAACAGGCACCTCGTTCAGGGCATCAGATGCGAAAAATTGGGCAAGCGCAGGCGCGTTCAAAACTCCCACTGCCTCGGAGAGCAGGTCAGGCAAAAGCTCTTCTAGCCCGTCTACCTCGGTTTTCTCGGCAATATGTGAGAGGAAATCATCCGCCGCAGTCGCGCGTTCAGCGCTGGGTAATGGAGCGAGGTTTTCCAGAAGCTCATGAAGAGCGGTGCCGCGCGCCTTGGCGAGCTCTTCGCTGTCACCCTGCGCACCAGGCAGGGCCTTGGCACCGCCAAGATCCGAAGGGGAGCGGCTCTGCGGTTCTTCTGCCGGCACCGGCGCTGGGCGAATAAACTGCTCTGGTAGATCGGGCAAGACCTCAATCCTTGCCTCAGGCACGGTCATCTCTAACCCGACCCAATCCATATGGCTAAGACGTTTTCCGGTCCCAAAGCCAAAGTCGTGATCGCTTGCGCCCGAGGCCGTCATGCCGCGCTGAACCTGATCGTACCAGGCGTCACCCTGTTTCCCCAGCTCACCCGAGGCGGCAACCACCAGCCAGCGTTCGGCCCGTGTGAGGCCGACATATAGAAGCCGATCGCGTTCCTGCGCCTCTTTCTCTTTCTTGGCGTCCACCGCTTGAGATTGGCGTTTGGGCTGGGTGGCTTCTGGCCCTTTCCACATGGCGCCCTGATCGTCGCGCACCAATGCGCCGCGTAGCTTGCGATCCGGCTGGGCGCCGTCAGGCATAATGACAATGGGGGCTTCTAGCCCCTTTGAACCGTGAACTGTCATCACGCGCAGCGTTTCGCCGGCGCTGTCGGGAGCACGCTTGATCTCGAGATTGTCCGCCTGCGCCCACTGCAGAAACCCAGTGAGGGAAGGGATATCGGTCTGTTCATAGGCCAAGGCCTGCCCCAACAGCGCGTTGATCCCGTCCTCGGCCTCTTCGCCCAACCGCCCAATCAGCAGTTTGCGGCCATTGTGGCGGGTTAGGATGCGGTCGATCAAATCGTAGGGACGCAGGAAATCGGTCTGCTTGCGCAGATCGTCGAGTATCTCCAGCACTGCAGGGAAATCTTCACGGCGGTTGCGCAGCCCCTCCCAGAGATAGCGCTGGGTGCGGCGATGGGCGAGATCAAACAGCTCTTGCTCGGTCAAGCCAAACACGGGAGAACGCAGCGCGGTGGCAAGGGACAGGCTGTCTTCGGGGGTCGATAGAAAGCTCAGCAGCGCAATGATGTCCCGCACCGCCAGTTCTGCCATGACCTTCAGCCGGTCCGCCCCGGCAATGGGCAGCGCTTCTTGTTTACAGGCGCGGATGATTTCTTTGAACAGGCGAGACCGCGACCGCACAAGGATCAGGAAATCCCCGGCATGCACCGGACGGGCTTCATATTCTCCGCTAAACCCTTCTTCGATGGGCAGGGGCGTTTGGGCCTCGATAGTTTCGCGAATGAACCGCGCGATGCGTTTGGCCAGGATCACCGAATGGTGGGTTGTGGCCTGACGGTCCAGGGGCTCAAACCATGAGCCGTCTGTTTCATCTTTGATGGATTCAACCAAGGGCCAAAGATCCACCCGTCCTGGCATGCGGTCTTTGAAGGCGCGGTGTTTTTGGTCGGCGCTAAAGCCCGAAGCCCCCGCATGTTCAAACGTATTGTCGACCAGACGCAGGATCGGCTCGGCCGACCGGAAGGAATGTTCCAACACCATCGACGACAAAGGCGCCTCGGTCTGGCTTAGGCGTTGCGCAAATTCGTCCCGCATGCGGTCAAATTCCGAAGGGTCAGCGCCCTGAAAGGAATAGATCGACTGTTTTTTGTCGCCCACCACAAAGATCGTGCGCTGGACATCCGCGCGGGCGCCCTCACCACTGGTGAATTCTTGCGCCAGACGTTCGATCACCTGCCATTGCACGGGGGAGGTGTCCTGCGCCTCATCCACCAGAATATGGTCAATGCCGCCGTCAAGGCGGTATAGCACCCAGGCCGCCACAGCTGGGTCGTTCAAAAGATCGCGGGCGCGGGTGATCAGGTCGTCAAAATCAAGCCAGCCCCGGCGCAGCTTGGCGTCTTCATAGGCGGGTAGGAACACGCGGGCAAAGTGATGCAGAGCAATGTCCTTTTGCACCGCTTGCAGGGCCAGACGTTGATCGCGGGCCTGTTCCACCCGCCGCATCAGATCTTCCAACCGGCCCATATAGCCCGCCATGGCGCCTTCGCGCAGGCCTTTGGTTGGGAAGGCTCCGATCTTGGCGCTAAAGGGCTCTTTTGCGCTGGCACCGGTCAACAGAACCGATTCCAAAAGGGTCAAGGCGGTGACATCTGCGCGTTGAACCAGGGCCAGTTTATCCGCAGCCTTCTGGTCATTTTTGCCAGAGGATTTGAGAAGCGGCACCAGCTCGCCCAACATCTCAACCGTGTCACCCAGAAAGACATCGTCGAGCAGCGCGTCGATACTGGCGGTGTCCTCCAGCCCATAGGCCGTGCGAATGGCGCTGTCGTCGAGGCCGGGCACAAAGGCGTCGCGCATGTGGCACATCTCGGCCAAGAGGCTTTCGCTGTCGTCGCCGGGTAGAAATGGCGCGATGGCCTGGACCAGATGCGCATCAGAGCCGTCAGACATCTGATCGAGAATGTCGGCGCGCAGCATTTCGGCGGCGCGATCCTCCATTTCTTTGAACTGCGGGCTGACCCCGGCTTCAAGTGGGAACCGGCGCAGCAGCGAAGAACAGAACGAGTGAATCGTCTGAATGCGCAGCCCACCGGGCGTTTCGATTGCCCGGGCAAACAGGGTGCGGGCGCTGCGCAGAAACTCGGCGTGCAGATCGCTTTCGACCCCGAGCTTGATCAGCTCGGCGCGCAGACCGTCGTCATCCAACATGGCCCAGCCGCCCAACCGTTTGAATAGCCGGTTCTGCATCTCGGTCGCGGCGGCTTTGGTATAGGTCAGGCACAGAATATGTTCGGGCAGAACCCCATCCAGCAAGAGCCGCGCCACACGGTCGGTGAGCACACGGGTTTTGCCGGATCCTGCGTTCGCGGCAAGCCAGGTCGAGGCCATGGGACGGGCGGCGTCCACCTGACGTTGGGTGGCCAAATCACGTGTCATGTCAGATCCTCACGTGTGGGCGTATCGGTCACATCCCATTCGCCAAAGCGCGATAGATGATCGTAATCGGCAATGTCGGTGTCTTTCATCAGGGCACGACGGGCGGTGAAACCCTGTTCGGCGCTGAAATAGGCACTGATCAGCGTGGTGAACTCTTCCCAGACCTTATCGGGTGGGGCCTCATCCAGAGGGGCAGTAACTTCTTTTGGATCGCCGGGTTTCAGCGAGATAAAAGTGGCTCGTTCAACGTGGCGGGGATCCAGATCTTTGAAGCCGCCTTGGGTGACCATGGCCGCCTCAAGCAAAAGCTGTTTGTCGAAATGTTCCTGTTCGCCTTTCGACGGTGCTGCCCCGGTTTTGTAGTCGTAGATATACGCGCCGCCCCGGTCGTCGATGTCGATCCGGTCTGCGGTGCCGGTCAGGGTAAAGCCCAGCGCAGGCAGCGTGGCCTGTCCTTTGATTTCAAAATTTGACGGATGCGCCGTAGCGAGGGCTTGCCGCGAGGTTTCAGTTTCCACAAACCAATTGGCGACGCGCTGCATCCTTGTCTGCCACAGGGCGCGAATGGTCGGGAAAGGCACGCGGGTGGGATCGCCCAGGATCTCTTGCGCCTGTGCGATAAAGGCGCTGGGCGTGAGTTGATCCGGCTCTGCTACGGTGGTTTTCACAAACTCTTCGAGGATCTCATGCAGCAAAATCCCCCGCATCAGGGCGTCGGGCGCGCGCATCAGCGGATCCAGTGGGCGCAGCCGCAGCACATGTTTGGCGTAAATCGCAAAGGGATCGCGCACCAGCCGTTTGATCTCGGTCACCGAGAGCTGTTGTGGGCGGGCCGTCACCGGAGGGCAGGGCGAGGGGCGGGTTACAGGCGTGCCTGCAATGGGGGTTTCGGCGACTTTGGCTAAACCCAACCAATGATCACCGCGCGCGCGCATCGCGCCCCATGCCTCTGTGCCAAAGCGCTGGGGCAGGCCCGCCATCAGGTTTTCGATCCGGTTCATCCAGCGGCTGGGCACGGTTTCCGCATCATCCGATTTCTTGGCGCGGGTCAGCCAGACCTCGGGCGCACCGGCAGCCTGTTGAAAATCATGCGCTGAGAGACCGATGCGCCGTTCAGGCAGCAACAGGCCCGCATCCGCGCGCATTTTGCGGTTCAACCACGGATCGGCGCCGGGAAGCTCGGGCCAGCTGCCTTCGTTCAGACCGGCCAGGATCAAGAGATCGGCCCCCATCACACGTGCCTCTAGCGTCCCCCAGATCAGGATATGCGGATGGGGGGCGTCGCGGTCACGGACTTCGTGTTGGGCGATGATGGCCCCAAAGAGATCCCCATAGTCGTGCGGATCCATATCCGCGCCAAACTCGGCCTCGGCCCGCAGATCAGCGATCACCTTGGTCAGTTTGCGGCCTGCATTCTCTTGCCACAGCTCGCCAGAGTCCTCCGCGTCGCCCCCTCGGGCAATGGCTTCGGCCAGCGCCACATGATCTTCGACCCAGTTCGCTAGGGGCGTCTTGCCCGTTCGTTCATTGCCGCAGAACTGGTCGGCCACCCATGCGGCCCAAACGTCGCGGTCATTGGCCACGCCCCAGGCGCGCAGGTCCTCTGGCTGGGGATAGGGCCAGCCCGTTTTGCGTATGTGCAGCTCAAGATCACGGGTGTTCAAGAGGTGCTGCCCGCGTCCCTCCCCAGTGTGGGTCAACGGATGTTTGAGCAAAACCAAGAGCGCTTCGGCGCTCAAAGGCTCCTGGAAAAGCGCTGCAACATGGCGCAGGAACCGGCCCGGTGGGGTCAGTTGTGCCGGTGTCCCGGCGGAATCATCTGGCAAAATCCCCCAACGATCGAGCGCCGAGGTGACCTGACGGGTCAGCATCCGGTCGGGCGAAATCAGTGCCGCACGGGTGCCGTCCTCTGCGGCCTGTCGCAGACGTAGGGCAATGGCCAGCGCCTCATCCCGCGATGTGGGCGCCTCGACCAGTGTCAGCCCCTCGGTGGCCTGCCGCAGATCAGGCAGGTTCGGTCCTTCGCTCATCCATTGGTGGGTCACAGGCGCGGGGCGCAGAGCCAGAGAAATCAGTTTGTTGCGTTCTGGCGCAGGGGCTTGGGCGTCGGTCCAAGGGCGAACATCCTGTGGCCCAACACCAAGATCGCGCATCAGATGGGCAAATCGGTATTGCGGATGATCCTCGCCAGTCAGGGCCTCGTCCAGCTGTTCCCACACTTGCGAGGGCATGTCATGGTCAAACCCGGGTAGGATCACCGCGCCCTGTGGGAGCTTGGCCACTTCAGTCATGAACCAATGCGTGGTCCCGCGAGACCCGGTAGAGCCTGCAATGATGATTGGATGCTGGGGCGGATTGGCTTTCCATGCGTCGATGCGCAATTCCAGCGCCATACGGGCGTAGGCCTGAGAATCTGGTGCTTCATCCCCATCGAAATAGCGCTGAACAATGGTCAGAAAGCTCAGCGCGCGTTGCCAATGGCCGGATTGGTCGCTGACATCCAGATTGGCGATGGCCTCGGGATCGACGCCTTCGCCCTGCATCTCTTCCATCAAGGTGGCCAGACTGTCGGCCAGATCAAATAGGGCAGAGCGCGGGGCAAGATCGGGTTGGGCTTCAAGTAGCCGCCCCACCAATCCCGTAAGCTCAAGACGTCGACGCAGAGCAGGCGCAGGTTGACGCAGGCGCGCTTTGATCAACGGGTCCGCGATGTCGGTGATCATCTTGACCCGAGGCAAGAGAGATGCGGGTCTTGCCTCAAAGGCCGTGCGCAGACGGCGCGACATACGCTCGGTGTTCACATAGAGCTCAACCCGCGCCAGTGCCTCAGATGTTTCGGCGCGTTCGATCAGGCCCCGCGCCAGTTCAGTTGGAAAGTCCACCCCGGGGGGCAGAGCAAAAAGGCGTGGGCCAGATCCGCTAAACATCAAGCATCTCCTCGGCCAGAGTGACGCCATGAGGGTGGCCGACATCGCACCATTGACCGGAATACACGGTTCCAAACAAGCGGTTCTGAGCGGCCATCAGGTTCCACAGCTCATTGAGGGAAAAGACATCTTTCTCAATTTCGCCCAGCCGGTCGGTCTTTACGATCTGGGCACCGACATAAACGAAATCCCCTTTGCGGGTCAGCCTGCCCTCCTCAGAAATTGAAAAGTCTCCACCGCCTTGGCGCCCAATCGCGTTTTTAAGCGGGACACAGAGCAAGAGTGCATCCATCTGCGCGGGATCCCAGGCCGTGCGCAGCGCATCCAGAGGATTGGGGCCGTTCCACACCGCATCAGTGTTCAGTGTGAAAACGGGGTTGTGTCCCAGAATGGGCAGCGCGTTGCGCAGCCCGCCGCCGGTATCAAGCACCTGCGGATGCTCTTCAATGACCTGCACCTCGGATCCATTGATATGGCTGTGGATTTGGTCGGCCTTGTAGTGGGCATTGACCACGCGGGTTTGAATACCTTCGGTTAGCGCCAGCGCGTGATCCAACAAAGGTTTTCCGGCCACATCAATCAAGGGTTTGGGCCGATCTGTGGTCAAAGCCCCCATGCGGGTGCCAAACCCCGCAGCAAACAGCATTATGGCGTTGGGCATGATTTGAGCCTGTTCAAAATCTCAGGGGTGGGGGCCGGCAGGTGCCTGTCCAACAGGGCCTTGACCGGGGCAAGCACCGGATGCGCCAGATCCCGTTGCAGGTGGGTCCATGTGGTGGGGATGAAATCGATGTAGTGCGGTTTTTGTCTGACCCGTGCCAAACGCGCAAATATCCCCAGAATGCGAAGATTGCGCTGGGCTCCGAGCACGGCCAGAGAGGTGCGAAAGGTCGCTTCTTCCACACCTGTTTCATCAAGGTAGTGAAGCACACAGGCCTCGCCGGTGCCCTCTAATGGGGTGCGTCGGGCATCGTGGATCAGCGACGCCAGATCATAGGCGCGGTGCCCAATCATGGCGTCCTGGAAATCTAAAAGACCTGCCTGCGCGGCGCCTTTGCGTTCAGGCAGAAATAGAACGTTCTCTGCGTGATAATCCCGCAAGATCATGATGTTTTCGGGTGCGCCAAAGTGATCAAGGAGAGGCTTCAATGCGGCGACAGTCGCCGCCTGAGCTGATGGGTTTGGGTGTCCGGCATAAGTTGCGTAACACGTGAATGCCAGATCGGTCATTTGGGTCAAAGCATCGGGTGTCGCGACGGGTAAAGTGTCGGGGGCAGGATGTTTATGCAGCGCGATCAGCGCATCTGTCGCTGTGATGTAAAGTTGCTTTTCTGTATCTGACGTTTTGGCCAACTTGCTGACAAGATCATCGCCAAAATCTTCGAGCAGAAGAAGCCCCGGTGCTTCGGCGAAAATTTGGGGTGCGCTTAGTCCAAGAGAAGATAGGTGGCGGGCCAGTTGTGCAAAACGCCCGACATCGCCATCGGGGTCTTCCATCAACATTGCGGTTTTTTCACCAAGCTTTAGTCGGGTGTACCGTCGTGTAGAGGCATCACCCGCAAGGGGAACTTGCTGCGCGCCAGACCAGCCTGCCGTTTTGAGAAAGCTCATGTCAGACCCTCAATCAGGTTCCAACGGGTATCGGTCCAATGCAGGGTCATCTGACGGTGATCGTCGTCGCTTGCACAGGTGTCCAGATGTATTTTCAACGCGTTCTCAGGCGTGAGATCTTCAAGTTTATCAGGCCACTCCACCAGGCAAATCGCGGATTCAAAGGCGTCGGTCAGGCCAAGCTCAACACATTCGTCCGGGTCGCTCAGGCGATAGAGGTCACTGTGCCAGATTTCGCCCTTAGGGGTGTCATAAACCTGAACCAGGGTGAAAGTCGGCGAAGGCACATCTTCGGGCGGATCTTGTAGAGCGTGGATCAGGCTGCGCGCGAAGTGGGTTTTTCCTGCGCCAATGCCTCCGGAGAGCAAAATCACATCACCGGGGGTGAGGTGTTTGGCAAAGGTCTGCGCAAATAGTGCGGTTGCGTCGGGTGACGACATGAGGATTTGGCGACGTGTCATGTGCCGAAAATACCGTGCCGTCGTCTCGCTGCAAGCGGGATCAACCGTTGGCGATTTTTTGCATCGGGGAAAACGTATCGGTGTCTTCCAGACGTGAGAACCGAATGAGTGTGGCCCCAGCTGAGACCGGTTCGATGGTCAGGACAATATCCTGCCCGTTCTTAGTGGTTAGGAGACACTCACGCAGCTGGCGATCCTGGCGAGCCAGCACAAATTCCTGCAGATCGTCCCATATTTCGCAGGGCTCAAACGCAGCTTCCCAGGTTTCAGTTGCTTCAATGATCGAAATCTCGGAATCGCGCCCTTCCTGAGGAATGTTCCATTGGCGGTGATACGCGGCGTTGGACAGGGTTAAGACACCGAGATGGGAAAACACAGCGACGGATTCCGCGAAGCAGTCGATCACGGATTGCGTCATCTCAAGCTCAGACCGGAACCGCCGCGTTAGAGAGACTTCGGCGCTGATGTCTTCCAGGAGAAAAGCAATCGCGCCATCGGGATGTGGGCGGCCCGTTATTTTGTAGGTCAGTCCCGAGGGCAAGTTCCATGTTTCACTATACCGGTCTTCTCGAGCCGCCGAGATCATATCCGAGAGCCCCGCCCGCCAGTTGGGATAGTTTTTGGGCTCCGGCATGATCCGGTTGTCGCGCATGTTGTCAAAGAAGCTCAAAAGCGTCGGACGTGAGCTGAGGAAAACCACCGGGAGATGGGTGAGATCGACCAAAGCAGGATTGAACAGGACCAATTGATGGTCCCGATCAAAAACAGCCAAACCAATGGGCAGATGCGCAAATGTCTTGGTCAGAGTCTGGACGAAGTTGCGCTGGGCCAGTTCCGCCTGCACCAGGGAATCGATTCGAATGGCGAAGTGCATCCATCCCTCAGTAGTTGGATGGGAGGATACCTCAAACCAGAGGCGTGCGCCGTCGGGGTCAACCAGACCTAGGCGCGAGGTTTGAACTGTTTGTGGCAGAGGGTAGGGAAGCTCAAATGGGCATGCGCCCGAAGGTGTTGCGCCGACACTATTGCACAGGGATTGATAGGCTGAGTTATGCCAGACCGTCTTGTTGTTTTTGTCCATCGCCCAGCTTGGATTCGGCGAAACGCTGGCGACATGGGAGAGCATTTTATGGTCTCTTTGGACCGCAACCAACTTTAGGATATGACCCGGATTTCGGGAAATGCCATGTAGTTCAACACGTTCAATGTGGCGGTTTTTGTCAATGATGAGCTCAAGTCCGGGCATGCCTTCGGATTGGTAGACCTTGCGACCGTCTGCGATCTCTTCGGGCACGGTGGGAAAAACTGAGAAAAAGGTTTGGCGCAGAACAGCCCAAGAAGCATCTTTTAACTTGGTTTGACCTAATAGATCACGTGCCTGCGCACTCGCGTCAACGACACTGCCGTCATGCAAAAGAAAGCTAATTTCATCATTGAAGTGAGCCGAACTTGAAGCAGCGCGCGGGGCAACCACAACCAGCAGTAGCACCAAAATACTTGCAAGAAGTGCCAAAAAGATACCGGTGGCAATTGCCCAAACCATGTCAGAACTCACAAATCAATTTGTCACCCACAATAGCAAATAAGGATGTTGGTGAAATGTTAATCTGCCGTTAACCGAGGTTGTGTCCAGATATTATTTACAGGTCAAAGGGGCGGTTTTCTCCCAGTGGTGTTCCGGGTTCCGGACGTTCGGGGACAATCTTACTACGTGGCCAGATCACTTCGACGATGGCGCCGATGTGCTCTTCGTCCGTTGCCGCGGGCTGATAAGGGTCTGAACCGTTGGCAAAGCTTAGCTCAGCTCCCGAACGTTCAAGCAGTGTTTTGGCGATAAACAAACCCAACCCCATGCCCTCGTACTCGGGGCGTGATTTACGGTCGCTGTCGTGCCTGCGTCGCATAAAGGGATCGCCGATGCGCCCAATCAGATGGGGGGGGAATCCTTTTCCATCGTCGAGAATGCGAATCGATATCAGGTCGTCGGTCCAGATGGCTTCGATCCAGACACTGGTGCGGGCAAAATCCACTGCATTTTGCACCAGATTCCGTAAGCCGTGGATGATTTCCGGGCGTCGCAGAATCTCTGGTGCGCTGTATTCCCCACCGGGTCCTGGGCCATCCTCGATGACGACGTCTTTGCCGCGATCCTGATGCGGTTCGGCGGCCTCTCGGATTACCTCGATCAAAGGCGCTTTGCGCATATGTAGATCGTCTTTACCGGCCCGTCCCATGGAGCGCATGATATCGCGACATCTATCGGCCTGTTCGCGGATCAGTTCGGCATCTTCGCGCAGCTCAGGATGGTCTTCCAGTTCTTCAATCAACTCTGACGAGGTGAGCTTGATCGTCGCCAAAGGCGTGCCAAGTTCATGGGCCGCAGCGGCAACCACGCCGCCCAGATCATTGAGTTTCTGCGCCCGAGCGAGCGCCATCTGTGTCGCGGCAAGCGCATCAGACATCGAATGCATCTCAGAGGTCAGACGGCGAGAATATACACTGATGAAAACCAGAGCGATTGTGATCGCAGCCCATTGGCCAAAAATGAAAATATCAGGGATGCGCAGGATAAAACCGGCTTCAGTTCGCAATGGCAGGTGGAAAAACACCATCGCGGTGACAAGCGAAAAGGCCGTCCCTCCCAAAATCATAGTTGATCGAAGGGTAAGGACTGAGGCGGAGACAGTGACCGGTGCGAGCACTAACAACGAAAACGGATTGTGAAGGCCGCCGGTCAGATACAGCAGGAAACACAGCTGGAGCAGGTCAAACATGACCATGAAGAAGTTTTCGGTCTCCGACAGACGCTTGTTTTCAGGGAAAACGAAGATGGCGATCAGGTTGCCAACAATCGAAACACCGACCGCCAGATAACAAAGACCCAGCTCGATCTGCAGGTTGTAGAGGTGTTGAGCAACCACAATGGCCGACAACTGTCCAACGATGGCGAACCATCGCAGCAAGATCATTGTGCGCAGCCGGATCCAGTTGCTGCGGTGTCCTTCGCCAAACAGGCCCAGTTCATTTTCAGTCATGTGCGCCTTTTCGTCACTTGCGGCTGGATTTACAATCGTTACCTCTGCGCCAAAGATATGCAAAGGATCCTTCTTATGATGCGTCTTGTCGCTGTTTCCGGTTCCGTCGCCATTGCCGCCCTTCTTGGGGGAATTTGGTACGCAACCTCGGGCCCGTCCAGTGCAGATAAATTTGCTCAGTGTCGTACCGGGGCCGTTGCCGGTGGTGCGGGCACAATTGGTGGGCCGTTCGAGTTGATCAATGGGCGCGGCGAGACAGTGACGGACACGGATGTCATCACTGAGCCCAGCCTCGTATATTTCGGCTATACGTTTTGCCCGGACATTTGCCCCTTTGATGTGGCGCGCAATTCGCTTGCTGTGGATGAACTGGCTGAAGGCGGGCGTAGCGTCACGCCGGTGTTCATCTCGATCGATCCCAAGCGCGATACACCCGAAGTTGTCGCGGATTTCTCAGCCAACAATCATGAAAAGATGATTGGCCTGACGGGGACCGCCGAGCAGGTCAAAGCCGCAAGTCAGGCCTATCGCACCTACTACAAGGCGCAGGAGGCTGAGGATGACTATTACCTCGTGGATCACTCGACCTTCACTTATCTGGTGATGCCAGAAGAAGGATTTGTTGAGTACTTCCGCCGTGAGGTCACACCTGAGCAAATGGCTGAGAAAGTGGCCTGCTTTATGGATGCAAAGTAAATCAGGCATTTGACGCCCCTAGGGCGCAGGGCTAATAGTTTGTAAAACACCGTTTTCGAACGACTGGAGGGATGGCATTGGCAGAACGCAGTATTGAGGATCTCGGCGAAGATAAATCTCTACTCTTGGTGGATGATGACGAGCCGTTTCTGCGGCGTCTGGCAAAGGCCATGGAAAAGCGCGGATTTGACGTCGAAATGGCGGGCTCGGTCGCAGCAGGGACAGCCATCGCGACCGCTCGGCCTCCTGCCTATGCGGTGGTTGATCTTCGGTTGGAAGATGGCAATGGCCTGGACGTGGTCGAAGTGCTGCGTGAAAAGCGCCCTGACAGCCGTGTGGTTGTTCTGACCGGATATGGCGCGATCGCGACGGCGGTTGCTGCGGTCAAAATCGGCGCAACCGACTATTTGTCAAAGCCCGCGGACGCCACTGATATCACCAATGCGCTTCTGGCCAAAGGCGATGATCTGCCCCCACCTCCAGAAAACCCGATGAGCGCAGATCGCGTGCGTTGGGAGCATATTCAACGTGTCTACGAGCTTTGTGATCGTAATGTCAGCGAAACAGCCCGTCGTTTGAATATGCACCGCCGTACCTTGCAGCGTATCCTGGCAAAACGCAGCCCGCGTTAGGCCAGGGTAAACTTTTTGCTGATGGCGCCAGCCGGGGTTCGATAGGTTTCGAACCCCATCGCGCCGTAATATCCTAGCCCCTCATCGTTCCAATCGCCGATTGTGGCATCGATGGCCGGTAGGCCGATCTTTCGCGCAGCATCAAGCGATGACGCGAACAGTTTTCGTCCAATGCCCTGGCCTGCCTCTGACCCGTCGACATAGGTTCCAATGATGCCCCATCCCGGGGTCACTTCATATGCATTTCCCTCGGTTGCCAGAAGAAGCGCTTGAAACCCAACAACTTTGTCACCTTTGAGGGCAACCGAGCATTTGATGCCGCCTTCCGGCTGAATGTAATAGGTGCGAACGTGTTCGGGGCTATGGGGCCGTGGACTGTTCCAGCGCTTCAAAATTGAGTGAAGCAGCTGGCTCATACCAAGCGCGTGGTCGGGGGTGGCAGAGATAATTGAAATCATGTGCGCTATGTTAGCGTTTTGTTCTTGCCTGCCAAGTGCAAATTTTGCGGGTGGATTGGTTAGGTGATTTAGAGTGATACGTCTTCGGAAAGGCGATTGAGCGTACTGCGCCCAAGGTCACAAAGGTCAGGATTAGACCTTTGGTAGTACCAGACAAGTCCCATGGCCTGCTGGAATGCCCAAGCCGCACCTCGAAGCCATTCGATATCATCACAACCGAGATATTGGCGGAACATGTCGCGGTTTTGTGTGTCCAGCATGTGCCAACCGGCCACAAGATCAAGCGCGGGATCGGCGGGGCTAAAGCCTCCGCCATCGAGAACCCCGACAAGGCGATCATCCGCGATGAGTACATTCGCCGGGATAAGGTCTTTGTGACTCATCACCAAAGAACCTGGATCGGGCAGAGTGCGCAGCGAAGACCACATTTGTCTGAGGCGGGGCACGTCCAAAAGGGTCTCACTTTGGGAAAAGCAGTGTTCCATCCATCTATCATGATCAGTGAGGTGACCACCGCGCCCTTAACCGCAGAAGGGGCGGCCCTGCGTATCTCCTGTGCGTAACGACAGGATGAGATTTGCCAGATCTTGGGTGAAAGATGCGGAACTTGCCTGACCGTGAGGCGTGGCAACTTCTCCGGTGATCCAGCTTTGTATCGACCATGGCAAGGGGTAGGCGTCAGATGGGGTGCCAATCGCATAAGGTGTCGGGGTGCGAACGCTGCAATGACGGTTCAGGTCGGTTATCGCCTCCGCCTCAGTGCGCAGCGTTTCGAGACAAATATCGGGGTGTGTCAGACGGCGTGGAAATCTGGCAGCATAGTGCTCTCCAATTTGGAAAACATAGTTGGTGGTTCCGGCACCATTGCGCGCTGAAATGGCTTCACTGGCAAATTCGGGGAACTGCCTGCGGATCATGCTCATCGCATCATGGTGTGAAAGAGGCACGTCGTCGTCATGCATCATGTCTCTCTTAGGATTAGTATCCAGCCGAGCCAAGTAATCGGTATCGGGCTCTGAATAGCAACACTAATGGAGCTAATGAGCTTTCGCGCCATAAGGCGTGTCTACTGCGCAGCAAGAAAAAGCCCCGGCGAGGCCGAGGCTTGGAAATGAGCTTAGAGGAGTGAGATCTGCGCCCTCGCAGACAGACTTTCATCTTGGATTTTTTTAGTTTCCATCAGATACCAGCCCAGCCCGGTTTGGCCTCTGCGCACGGCGTCTTTAACGGCAGCGTTGGCTTGACCCGCATGGGCGGCGCTTTGGGTCAGTGCATGGGCAAGCTCGGCCCGCGACGCCTTAATGGCCGAAATCCGTGCATCATACTGCGCCTGGTTGATCTGCCCTAGGGCAAGCTGTGATTTCATCTGCATCAGTTCGGCGTCCTGCCGGGCGATGACTGAGGCTACGCCACCTTTAACCACCTCAAGCTGGTCTTTCGTTTGACGCACGCTGGGTAGCAATGTGTTGGCAGAAATCAATTCGACCCGTTTCTGAACCTGTGATTGGCCATGAGCATACCCGGCAACACCGCCAATAACTCCACCCGCCACTGCGCCTTTTAGGCACTGAGCTTTGGCAGAGGAGGATACAATGGCCAAACCACATCCGGCGACCGCGCCAATGGCTGCTCCGGTGGTGGTGGACTTGCGCACCATATCGCGTGAAAGGCGGTCTAACGCATGCGCTTGATCGGCAAGCGCGCGTTCCTGATCAGTATGAGCGATGACCGGGGTGCTGCCCATTGTGCTCGAAATTGGTGATTTAACCTGGGCTCCACAGGCGCTCAGGGTCAGGATCAAAAGGGCAAAATATGCAGATTTCTTCACAAACACGGGGTCGCTCCAGCACCACAGGGTCAAATTGAGTGTCCCCTGTGTGTCAGGCGAATGTGGCAACAATTCGATTAAATTGTTTCCGATTGAAGGAAAGTGGACCTCAGAGATTGAAACGTTTGTGGACTTTGTCGACAACCTGCCCGTCCGCCAGCGTGACATCCGTTGTGCGGGCGTAGTCCTCGAAGCCGCGGCTTTGATAGTAGATCAAGCCACCTTCATTGTCGGCGCGTATCTCTGCGTTGATCCATTGAAATCCCAATTCACGTGCGGCCTTTTCCGTCGCGCGAAAGAGAGATGATCCGATCCCCATCCCGGTTTTGCCAACCTGAGCAAAGGTTGCAATGTTTGTCGCTTCGGGCGGCAGCTTTTCGTGCGGCTCGACCCACTGAAATCCCAAAATCTCGCCGGTGTCATCTTCTGCCACGTGCCAGATGGAGTTATCGCTCTGCATCCAGGATTTCATGTCTTCGGTCTGGACGGGTTCAGTGATGGCCGTGGTGCCGCCAATTTTGATGACGGCGTTCAAAAGCTCGGCCATTTGGCGGGCATCCAGCACACCGGCGCGGCGAACGGTGATCATGTTAGTGCTCCTAAGAGAGTTTCGTGGCGTTGGGTAAAATCTGTACGCACGTCCAAAGGCGCACGCAGTTGTATAGAAAGACCGGTGATGATGTCCGGGTCGGGGCGGCCGAAAAATTTGTTGGCTTCAGCGCTCGTGAATCCTGCAATCTGTGTGGCCTCCATCCAGGCGCTGATTTTGTCGGCACGCTTGATCCATTGCTTGAGCCGTACAGGCACAGCCGCAGGCAGGCCAAACCGAATGTGGATCGCGGCGGTCAGGCGTTTGTCGAGCTCGTCATAGCCGGGGCCAACGGCGGCTTTCACCGGCGAAATCATGTCACCAATCACATATTCGGGCGCGTCGTGTAACAGTGCGGTCAATCGCTGAGCCGGTGTGGTTTTGGGGTAAAGCCGCCCAAAGATTTCCTCGACCAAGAGAGAATGCTCGGCGACAGAATAGGGGAAATCACCCCGGGTCTGACCATTCCAGCGTGCGACAAAGGCAAGGCCGTGTGCGATATCTTCTATCTCGATGTCGACCGGCGTAGGATCCAAAAGATCCAATCTGCGCCCTGACAGCATCCGTTGCCATGCCCGTTGCTGTGTTGCCATTATGTCACCTCAAAATTGACCTGCCCAGAAAAAGCCACAATTGCAGCGCAGGCTCATGGGTAGGGATCACCGGCTGCCACCGAACTCGTGAACACATGTGTGTTTAGTCTCGGCTGAGGCATTCCCATATATTAAGCATCGGGGGGCGCAGGCCTCTCTCCTGCTGCGCCCCCTTCAGATCCAAATCAATAGGAAAGGAGCTTGTGATGTTCAAGCGACTGATGAAGGCCGCGCTTGTCTTTGGCATGGCCGCGATCGCCCCTCCGGTTTTCGCACAATCAAGCTGTGCCCCACGCGACATTGTCGTGGACCGACTGAAGGATAAATATACAGAACATATGGTTGGCGGGGGCTTGGCAGGTGGCAGTTCAGGCAGTGCAGTTGTCGAGATATGGAGCTCGGAACAAACCGGAACCTTTACGGTGTTGATCACCAATGCCCGGGGAATGAGCTGTATCGTTGCCTCTGGAACGGATTACTTTGATCTGCCCCCAATGAAGGTGATCGACGATATCGCCAGTTGAGGGTAGCCTGCTTTTAACTGATGCGTACTTTCGCATATCATCCAGACGATCAATGTGGGTGAGGACAGAGATGTTTCGGGTCTGATGGATCCGCTCGGCATCATAGAGCCCATTGTCGTCAGATATGTGCCTTGTGTAGAGGGGCCTGCACATCCGGTCAGAGACCGGCGTTTACCCGCGATTCATGATTGTCTGCGTGTTATGCGCGTTGCTGAATTCCGCAAGGAATGATAGTGCCCGCGCAAACGCAAACATCTTTTGGAGGCGAACCGATGGCCCAAGATTACATCGTCAAGGACATTTCGCTGGCCGAGTTCGGCCGCAAAGAACTCGACATCGCAGAAACCGAAATGCCGGGCCTGATGGCGCTGCGTGAAGAATATGGTGACAGCAAGCCGCTGAAAGGTGCGCGCATCGTTGGGTCGTTGCATATGACCATTCAGACCGCCTGTCTGATCGAAACACTGGTGCACCTGGGTGCGGATGTGCGCTGGGCGTCCTGCAACATCTTCTCGACACAGGATCATGCGGCAGCGGCAATTGCTGCGGGCAACATCCCGGTCTTTGCGATCAAAGGTCAGTCGCTGGAAGAGCATTGGGATTACTTGGATAAATCCTTCATGTTCCCCGAAGGCGCCAACATGATCCTCGATGATGGCGGCGATGCAACGCTGTACATTCTGCTGGGTGCGCGTGCTGAAGCTGGTGAAGACATCATTCCAGTTCCGACCTCGGAAGAAGAGGCCGTGATCAAGGAGCAGATCAAAAAGCGTATGGCAGCAAGCCCCGGCTGGTTCACCAAAACCCGCGATGCGATCATGGGCGTGTCGGAAGAAACCACCACCGGTGTGCACCGCCTGTACGAGCTGCAGAAAAACGGCCAGCTGCCCTTCCCTGCAATCAACGTCAACGACAGCGTCACCAAGTCGAAGTTCGACAACAAATATGGCTGTAAAGAATCGCTGGTCGATGGCATCCGCCGCGCCACCGATACCATGATGGCCGGCAAGGTCGCTGTGGTTTGCGGGTATGGCGATGTGGGCAAAGGCTCGGCAGCATCACTGGCCGGTGCGGGTGCGCGTGTCAAAATTACCGAAGCGGATCCAATCTGTGCGCTGCAGGCCGCGATGGACGGGTTTGAAGTTGTTCTGCTGGAAGAGGCTCTGGCCGACGCAGATATCTTCATCACCACCACCGGTAACAAAGACATCATTCGCATCGAACATATGCGTGAGATGAAGGATATGGCGATTGTTGGCAACATCGGCCACTTCGACAACGAGATCCAGGTCGCGGCTCTGAAGAACCACAAATGGACCAACATCAAAGAACAGGTGGATATGATCGAGATGCCGTCGGGCAGCCGGATCATTCTGCTGTCTGAGGGCCGTTTGCTGAACCTTGGCAACGCGACCGGGCACCCGTCGTTTGTGATGTCTGCCTCGTTCACGAACCAGGTTCTGGCGCAGATGGAGCTCTTCCTGCGCGGCGATCATTACAAAAACGAGGTTTATATCCTGCCCAAGCATCTGGATGAAAAGGTTGCAGCCTTGCATTTGGGTCGCGTCGGCGCGAAACTGACCAAGTTGACGTCTGAGCAAGCAGCTTATATTGGCGTCACTCCTGAAGGACCCTTCAAGCCCGAGCATTACCGCTACTAAGGGCCGATCTTAGCACATCGAGGAAAGCCGCCGCCCCGCTGGGACGGCGGTTTTTCTATTTTGGGGCCTGCAATGTCGGGAGCCCCTATCGCTGATGTGTTTCAACGGCGCCGCGCCGCGAAAATCGCCGCGACTTAACTTGTGAGGGGTGAGACGTATCCCTCGCGGATGACATCTGGGTCATAGGCTTTTCGTGCAAAGACCTCGCGCACCATTGGCTCCCAATATTCTAGGGGTTTCATTGGATAATCGGGGTCGAAGGCGGATTGGTCCCAGCGTTCGCAAAATTCAGCGCAGCTGTTGAAGCAGGGGTGATCTTTGAACTGGTCGCGTGCGTTTTCGTCCCAACCATAATGGCGCGCGTAGTAGAGCATTTGGAAAATGCCATGATGTTCGATCACCCAAGACACATCCCAGCGCACAAACGGACGGATCACCTCTGCGCTAAACCTGTCGTGGTTTTGTGGGGCAAGCCCGTCTCCCACATCATGCAAAAGCGCCCCGACAATCCAATCAATGTCGGCGCCATCGGCCTCGGCCCTTGTGGCGGATTGCAACCCATGTTGAAGACGGTTGATCTTATAGCCTTCCAGCGAGACTTCACCTTGACGGCGCATTTCGTCGAGGATGCGATCTGCGGTGAGCGCGTGATAGGGCTTTTCCAGCTCGTGCAGCATCAGATATTCTTCTTTGGTGCCGTCTTTCATCTGGGTAAAGCTGACTTTGGGTGTCTCGCTCATGCGCTGCCTCCTGCGGTTTCATAAAGGGCGACATCGCCATCTGCGTTGCCTGCCAGTGTTGTAGATTGGTGTTTCAGAACTTGATCATAGAGGGCCAGGTCATCGGGATGAAACAGGCTGCTGGCACCTGCGACCGGAATCCAGCCCTGATGCATGTCAACACCGCGCACCGGGATCGCATAATCCGGTCCGGTGTCAGCCTGGCGCACCTCAGGGGTGACATACCGAATGGCCAGTCCGATACGGCGATCGTTGGACTGATTGGGGCCAGAGGCATGGAAACAACGTCCGTGGTGGAATGACATTTCCCCGGGTTTCAGTGGGCCATGAACCGATTTCGCCTCGTCGACACCCGCAATTTCCTGGCCACGTGATAAGAGATTGTCCTCATCAAATGTATCTGCGTGATCCACGATGCTATTTTTGTGGCTGCCGGGGATAAATCGCATGCATCCCGCCTCGACCGAGACATCCGACAGGGCGACCCAGGCGGTGACCTCTTCGTCGGTTTCCCCCATGCCCCAATAGGTGATGTCTTGATGCCAGCTGACCACAGACTGGGTGTGCGGCTCTTTGATAAAAAGCTCAACCGACCAGACAAGAAGGTTTGGTCCCAGAACATCCGCCACTTTTTCTAAGATGGCCGGGGTGCGGGCCAGTTTTGCGAGGAGCGGAATCACCAGTTGGCCATTGACCCGAAAATAGTGATTGAGCGACCGGCCGGATGCGCCAGCGCTATGCTGAGCCTCCAGTGCTTCTATCTCGGCACGGATGGCGGCTGTCTCTTCCGCGCTAAAGGCCTGAATACCGGCCACAAAGCCATCTTTTGCGTAGGCGGCTTTTTCTGTCTCTGTGAGTCCCAATATATCCTCCCTGTTTTAGGAAGGTTTGCGCAGTGGGGATGCGGCGTCTGTTTCGCACGCGACCGACGTTTGGTCGTTTACGTGACCTGTGAGCGGGGAAATGGGCTGTGGATTTACCCATTGCCTGAAATTGAATAACCCTTAACCTACCGATCGGGGGCTGGGATTGGCCCGTTAATTGTATGGCTTACCGAGGGCATAGCCCCGGCACGAGGGAGTTTGACATGGGCAAACGTGACGACCTGATCGCAAAATATGCGGATGACCTGCGCAACAAATGCGGCATGGAGCCGGATATGGATCTTTTGACCAAGGTTACAATCGGCTGTGGTCCAGCGATTTACAACGATGATGCATCGACTGTCGCGTCGTCGCAGGACAGCGAGCTGGAAACCGTTAAAGCGAATTTTCTGGTGAAAAAGCTGGGTCTGTCTGATGGTCCTGAGTTGATGGATGCGATCAATCAGGTTGTTGAAGTTTATGGAAAATCCGAGCGCAATAAATACCGTGCGGTTGTGTATTACATGCTGACCAAGCACTTCGGCAAAGAAGCTGTTTACGGCTAATATTGGCGTCTATTCTATTCGGAAGGCCCCCTTGGTGGGGCCTTTTGTGTTAATGAACTGGGTGCAATTGCCGGTATTTGCAATTTGCGTGGTTGTGGATAAGGCGTTATGTTCAAATCACTGGCTAGAAGGGTCGGACCAAAGAATTCGTTTTCACGTGTGGTGTTTAGGGAGCACGTGGGTGAGCGGAGGGTCAGGCCTAGGGCCGACCCTCCGTACTCTTTTAGAACAGCGTCAGGACCAGCCCCATCAGGGCGCAGGCCAGGGTGGCATAGCCGCCATCGATCACGGTCAGTTTGACCGGGCGCTGCCCATAGGCGTTGTTGATCGCGATCCAGGGCGAGATGAAAAACAGCCCAACGCCAACACCGGCCACCACGCCTTTGACAGGGCTGTCGATCACGGCGAGCTCAAAGACATGGCGCATCATGCCCGCCACCATCAATTGCATCACAAACGTATAGGCGTACAGACCGGGGTTTTGGCTGCCTTCGGGCTGGCCATCGGCGTTGCGTTTGATGTTTGCCGCCTCCATCCAGGGTTCGGCCAATTTCATGTACCACACTGCACCAGCAGCAAAGGCCACCACCGAAGCCACCAAAACATTGATAATTTCAAGCATGTGTCCCACTCCTCCTGCATGCCATTTGGTTCAGCATGCCTCGCAAAATGCGATGGCACTAGGGGGAAACGCCGCCAAGCTTACAGATAAGAGCCCACTCCGCGTCGCTCACCGGTTGCACCGAAAGTCTCGAATTGCGCACCAAAATCATGTCTTCTAATCGCGGATCCGCTTTGATCTGATCCAAAGAGATGGGTGTGCTCAGAGGTTTTATGGCACGGATATCGACGCATTCCCAGCGCGGGTCATTGGCTTTGCTGTCTGGGTGGATTTCCGCACAGACTTCGACGATGCCGACCACGGATTTCTCTTTCTGAGAATGATAGAAAAACCCGCGATCGCCCAACTTCATCTCGCGCATAAAGTTACGCGCCTGATAATTGCGCACGCCGTCCCACTCTTCACCGATCTCCCCTTTTGCGACCTGTTGGTCCCAGCTCCAGGTTGAGGGTTCGGATTTGAACAGCCAGTAGCGCATCTTATCACCTGTGTTAGATAACTTTGTTCCACGGAATCAGCTGCACATCTGCAAACAACCCTGCCTTCGCATAAGGATCATTTGCGGCCCAGTCCTGTGCCGCAGCCATATCCGTGACCTCAAGAATAACAAGAGATCCGATCATGTCACCTGCGTCATCCAGCAAAGGGCCTGCTTGGCTCACAACACCGGTTGATTTCAGGTAGTCGACATGGGCGGGACGGTTTTCCTGACGAATGGGCAATGCACCGGGTTTGTCTTTGGCGATCAACGCAATCAGCATCTTATTCTTCCTTGAGTGGTCGTGAGAGAAGTTGTTCCAGAACCGCCGCAACGGTCAAGCGGCCTTCGGTGACAGCGGCCACAGCATGGCAGAGCGGAAGGGACAGGCCTTCATCCATTGCGATGCGTGCCATGGCACGGGCGGTGGCGGCGCCTTCGACGGTGACGGCGGGATCAAAGCCCTCGCCTGAGCCAAGCGACTGACCATAGCGGTAATTTCGCGAAAGATCAGAAGTGCAGGTTAGGGCCAAATCACCCAATCCTGACAATCCGGCAAGTGTTTCCGCACGGGCCCCCCGGTGAACTGCGAAACGCGTCATTTCTGAAAAACCACGTGTCATCAGTGCCGCGCGCGCGCTGTCGCCCAGACCGGCACCGATACAGGCACCGCAGGCAATCGCCATGACGTTTTTTAAGGCTCCGCCGAGCTCAGCACCGATGACATCGGTGCTGCGATAAAGACGGAGGTTGGGCGTGGATAGGGCGTGCTGGATTTCATGTCCGCAGGTATCGTTGGCACAGGCCAATGTGAGCGCGGTCGGGAGCCCTTTGGCAATATCGGCGGCAAAGCTGGGCCCGGTGAGAACGGCGGGTATACTCAATGGTTTGCTGGCTGAGATGACCCCAGTTGGGCCAAGCCCTGTGCGCAGATCAACCCCTTTACAGCAGGCAACCAGAGCATGTCCGTCTAGCTCGTCTTCGATCCTGCCCAACAAACCTGACAGGCTTTGCATCGGTACGGCCAGAAGTAGGGTTTTTGCTTGGCTGGCCTGCGCTAGATCATTGGTTATGGTGATGGCGCCAGGCAGTTTTACGCCCGGCAATCGGGGGCTTTCGCGGGTGGCCTGATGATAAGAGGTATCACGGGCCCAGAGTGTTACGGGGCCGATTGCGGCGAGAGAGATTGCCAGAGCTGTCCCAAAGGCTCCGCCACCAAGGACCGCGATGCTCATGCCTTGGCCCCTTTCTTCCCGGAGCCTACCAAAGGCGCGGCTTTGGTATCCAAGGGCCAGCGAGGACGGGCAGAGAGGCTCATGTCATGGGTGATGCCGTTGGCAAAAAGTTCAGATCCAGCATAGGCAATCATCGCTGCATTATCCGTACATAGGTGTAACGGCGGTGCGGTAAACTTTAGGCCGTGTTCGTCGCAAAGTTTTTCGAGCGCCCCGCGTAGCTCTTGGTTGGCGGCTACGCCACCCGCAACGGCCAACGCCGGAAAGGCCGGAGATTCGTCCAGATAAAGGGCGATGGCTCTCGCCGTTTTTTTCTTCAGCACATCTCGTACTGCAGCCTGAAACCCAGCGCAAAGATCGTCGCGATCTTGCTCCGTCAATCCGCCTTTCTTTGCAATGATCTGGTCACGCATCCGCAACAAAGCTGTTTTCAGTCCTGAAAACGAGAGATCACAGCCGGGGCGATCCAACAGCGGCCGGGGAAACCGGAAGCGGGTTTCGTCCCCCTTTTTGGCATGTGCTTCGACCGAGGGCCCTCCGGGTTGCGGCAAACCAAGAAGACGGGCGGTTTTGTCAAAGGCTTCACCGGGGGCATCATCAATGGTGCCGCCCAGTCGCGTGAAATCCTGTGGGCCACGCACCAAAAGGAATTGGCTGTGGCCACCTGAGACTAAAAGCATCAGATAGGGATAGGGCAGATCGTCTGTCAGACGCGGAGTAAGGGCATGTCCAGCAAGGTGGTTCACCCCAATGAGGGGCTTGCGCAGGCCGATTGATAGCCCTTTGGCCATCATCACCCCAGACAAAACACCACCGATCAGCCCCGGTCCCGATGTCACCGCAATGGCATCGACTGCGTCTAGGCTCACCTGTGCTTCGTCCAGCGCTTGTGTGACGGCAACGTCCAGCCGCTCAGCATGTGCGCGTGCTGCTATTTCGGGCACGACGCCGCCATAGGCCGCATGCAGTTGGTTTTGCCCTAAAACGACCGACGATAGAATGTCACGTCCACGCAAGAGCGCGGCGGCGGTGTCGTCACAGCTGCTTTCCAAACCCAATATGAGGGGAGATGTCATCCGGTCTTCCCGTTGCTTTGATTGGTGCCAAGGGGTACCACCTCCCAAGGCGCCCTACAATCCCGGAGCACCCAGAGTGGCAGTTGAGCCTGTGTTATTGATGACCCGACCGGCGAAAGCTGCGCAGGCTTTTGTGGACTCGCTGCCCCTAGAGGGGGTTCGCGTGATCATGTCACCGCTGATTGGCATTGTTCATCGGGGGGAATTGCCCCCAATGGCGGCATATCGCGCGCTGATTTTCACCTCGGTGCATGGGGTCGAGGCCTATGTGGCGCAGAATGGGCCTTTCCTGCCGTGCTATGTTGTCGGGGGAAAAACCGCCCGAGCCGCCCAGGCATCAGGGTTTTCAGTGCGTTCCGTTTTTGAAAATGCCGCAAATTTGATCGAAGGCGTGATACACCACCGTGCCTCCGGCCCGGTGTTGCATGTGCGGGGCGTTCACGCGCGCGGAAACATAGCGCAGACCCTGACAAATAGCGCCATCCCAACCGATGAGGCCGTGTTGTATGATCAACCGGCGATTCCTTTGACGGATGAGGCGCAGGCGGCTCTGTCTGGCGCTAACCCCGTAATTGTGCCGTTATTTTCGCCACGAACGGCTGTTTTGCTGGCTGAGTTTCGCCCAAAGCCGCCGCTTCTTGTCGCGGCCTTTAGTCAAGCAGTGGCAAATGCTGTTTCGGGGCTTCATATAACGAAATTGAGAATTGCATTGCGGCCCGACTCGGATGCTATGGGGGTTGAGGTGATTGATCTCCTGGCTTGGGCAAAAGCAGCAGAGATTTGACCCGGGTCTAACCGGATGTGTTGAAAGGGTGGCATAAGGTGGCAAAGTCCAGAAGAAACGCGCCTCGCGGCAAAGCAAAGCCCACGGCGGACCAACCTGAAACAGGTTCTGTTGAGGATGAGGTGCAAGAGGTGATCATGGAAACTTCGGAAGGGTCTGTTGATCTGCCGGAGAATGAGGCCCTCGCCACGGATGCCCCGCAGTCTGACGAGCTGAGCGAAACGCCCACTGAGCCCGAAGCGAACGATATCGTGGCAGACGAATCTCAGACTGAGGCCGAAACACCTGAAAAGGTGGTTTCGGATGACGTGTCGCCGGTTGTGATCGAAGACGAAGGTCAGGAGCTCTCGGGGGGCGATGATCTCTCGGGGGGCGATGATACGGTGTCTCCTGTCGGAAATTCAGATCAAGAGCCTGCGATGGCAGAGCCTCAGGTCATCCGAGAAACAGTCGTCGAGAAAAAAGCAGGCTTTGTGCCAACCGCCCTTGGTGGTGTGGTTGCCGCAGTGATCGGATTTGGAGCCGCTTCCTATACGAGCGGGGGATTTCCTTTTGGCGCAGCGGATGCTGTTGACCCGTTTCAGGAGCAAACCCAAGCGGCTTTGGCAGCGCAGGGCGACGATCTGGCCTTGCTCAATGAGCGTGTGGCACAAGCCAGCAAAGCGCTTGAGATCCTCGATCTCTCACCCTTGTCAAATGCGGTTGCAGGTCTTGAGGATCAGCTTGCGGCACAGCAGTCTGATCTGACAGAGCTGGCGACAAGTGTTGCGGCGTTCGACAGTCGCTTGACCGCGATAGAGAAACAGCCGCTTGCGGGGGCTCTCGGCCCTGAGGCGATTGCAGCCTATGAACGTGAGCTGGAAGAATTGCGCCTGTCGATTGCGGCGCAGCAATCTGCAATGGACACCCAGCGCGCTGAGATCGAAGCGATGGCGGCAACTGCACGGGCCGCTGAGGCCAGTGCGGAAGAACAAACAGCTTTGTCCGCAAGCCGCACAGCCTTGGCGGAACTGACCGCTCTGGCGCAGGACGGCAAAGCCTTTGCCGCACCTTTGGCAGTGTTGCAGTCCAGTGGTGTCGCCGTGCCAGAGGCGTTGAGCTCGGTAGCGGGTGACGGGGTGGCAACCCTGCCGGCGCTGGTGTCGGACTTCCCGGCTTTGGCACGCGAAGCGCTGGGCATTGCCCGTCGCGAAGCCAAACCAGAGACAGGTGGAGGAGGGCTAACGAGCTTCTTCCAGAACCAATTGGGGGCCCGTTCGGTGACGCCTCGTGAGGGCGATGATCCGGATGCGGTTCTGTCCCGGGCCGAGGCCGCAGCCAAAACCGGTGACCTTGCGACCGTGCTGGACGAAATCCAATCTTTGCCAGACGCGTCTCAGGCGGTTCTGTCGGATTGGGCCGGGCGTGTGGCCCAGCGACGCGACGCATTGGCCGCCGCCGCTGCACTCACTCAAGAATTGAATAAACAGTAAGGGTCACGAAGAATGCTTTGGTCACTTCTCAAGATTGTTGTTTTCTTCGCGCTGGTTGCGGCGCTGACCCTTGGCGCAGGGTTCCTGATCGACAGTGATGGTCGCGGTCTGGCGGATGCACAGATCGTTATCAACGGCATCGAATATACCCTTGGGCCTATCAAACTTGCCTTGGTTCTGGTTGTCCTCGTGGCGGGGCTCTGGTTGGCTTTCCGCGTTGCGGGGTTCTTGATTGCTTTGCTGAAGTTCATCAATGGCGATGAAACCGCGATGAGCCGGTACTTTGACCGCAACCGCGAACGCAAAGGGTATCAGGCCCTGTCTGAGGGGTTGATGGCGCTGGCCTCTGGGGAAGGCCGCCTGGCCATTGCAAAGGCGAACAAAGCACAAAAGTACCTACACAAGCCCGAGCTGACCGATTTGATCACTGCTCAGGCGGCGGAAATGGTGGGCGACAGCAAAAAGGCGGAAGAAGTCTATAAACGACTGCTGAAGGATGAGAGCACTCGGTTTGTGGGCGTTCGGGGCCTGATGAAGCAAAAACTGGAAGCGGGCGATACGGACACTGCGATGAAGCTCGCGGAACGCGCTTTCGCCATCAAGCCAAAGCATGAAGAGGTGCAGGATACTCTGCTGCGTCTTCAGGCGGAATCGCAGGATTGGAAAGGGGCACGTGCCACCTTGGCTATGAAGCTCAAGCATGGGTCCATGCCACGTGATGTGTTCAAGCGGCGTGACGCGGTGCTGGCACTTTCGAATGCGATGGAAATTTCTGACAGCGATCAAAGTGCGGCGACGGCAGAGGCGGCAATTGCTGCAAACAAAGCATCACCCGATCTCATCCCGGCGGCAGCTATGGCCGCGATGGGCTATGTCGCTCAGGGGCGCAAGCGGAATGCCGTGCGCGTGTTGCGCAAAGCTTGGGATGTGCATCCGCATCCAGATCTGGCAGAGGCATTTGCCGCCATCGAGCCCGAAGAAGACGCTGCAGCGCGTCTGAAGCGGTTTGAAACACTCACCAAAGTGAAGTCTGAGCATCGTGAAACCAAGTTGTTGCTGGCAGAGCTGAACCTGGCGGCAGAAGACTTCCCTGCGGCGCGCCGCGCCATGGGCGATTTGGTGGAAAACGATCCGGATGCCCGAGTGTTGGCCATCATGGCTGCGGTCGAACGGGGCGAAGGTGGTTCGGACACTGTTGTGCGTGGCTGGTTGGCCAAAGCCCTGACCGCGCCACGTGGGCCCCAATGGGTTTGTGAAAACTGTAATACGATCCATGCGGAATGGGCACCAATCTGCACAAGCTGTAAAGCCTTCGATACGCTCGAATGGACAACACCTCCGCAGTCAGAAGTGGTTCTTCCCGCAGGGGCAAACATGTTGCCGTTGATTGTCGGCGCACTTGAGGATCAGCGTGAAGGTGAGGAGCCTGAGGTCGAAGTTGATGTGACGCCGGACGTGGCCGCGGGTGTCGACGACAAGATCGAAGAGGGCGCGCCTGAAGCTCCAATTGAGGCCGAAATTGTCGAGGTGCAACCCACGGCCGAGAGTAGAAACTAACGTTTGTCGGCAAGTAACACCCTCAGGAATCAGAACAGGCGCCCCTTGCGGGCGCTTGTCGCATTTTGTGCAGCGGCCTAATCATGTTTGTCGGTGGCTAAAGTGGGGTTTGGGAGCGGCATCCATCGGTGTCCGGCCAATTGAAAACGATTACCCGTCTTTCTGAAAAGTGGTCACCGCATAAGTGACAATCGCAATCAGGATCACTGCGCCCCCTGCAAAGCTCGCGACCGGTGGGATTTCACCGAAGGCGGCGAAGGCCAGCAGCGGGGCAAACACAACTTCGATCATGAGGATCATGCCGACTTCTGGGGCGGTGATGTAACGTGTGGCAACTTGTGAAAGCACTCGTCCAAACGGTGCCGTGAATAGGCCCATTACGCCCATGATGATCCAGGTATTTGCCGAATAGCTGCTGGGTTCAGCGAAGAATGCCATGGCCAAAGCAAGAAACAGGCCGCCCATGCCGACACTCGCCATGCGGCTCACACCTTGGAACTTCCGCAACAGAGTTTGATTGAGCGACAGAAAGCTCACAGCCGCAAAGGCATAGATGTCGCCGATGAGGCTTCCGGATCCCACTGAGCCAGAAACCACAATTGCGATGCCGATCATAACCGCTCCGATGGCGATCCACGTGGAACGTCGCGTGATTTCCCTCAGAAAAACCCAGCTGAAGAGAGCCGCCAACGCGGGCGATGTGGACAGGATCACAAAGGTATTGGCGATCGACGTGGATTTGATGCTGAGGACAAGGCAAGTTGCACTGCCAAGCATCAGTAAACCAGACAAGACAACGGGCCACCCACTTTCTTTGAGTGTGCCATTGACACCGCGTTTGTCGCGCATCTGGATGAAGACGGGCATGGACACCGCTGTGAACAGACCAAAGAGAAAAGCGGTATCAAAGCCACCAACGCCGGAAAGGCGGATGAAGATTGGGTCAAAGCTCATGAGCAGAGCGCCCATCAGGGTGATCAGAATGCCTCGAATGTGGGGAGAGAGGCCGTCGTGTTTTGAGGTGTGAGTGTGTGTCATAATGTGCATCCTGTTTATCATACTGGCGAGTGTGATAATGTGATACTTGCATGGGTGTCAATAAAATCATACCAATGGGTATGTTTCTGATGGAGTTCTATATGGGAAAGATGGACGAGAAGCGAAATCTCAAACGGAAGGCCATCTTGAGTGCTGCGCGCGAGACCTTTTTGTCTGATGGCTATGAAGGAGCGAGCATGGACCACATCGCTGGAGCCGCGGAGGTAACCAAACAAACGGTCTACAGGTACTTCCCCTCAAAGGAGGGGCTGTTCAAAGCCACATTGGAGGAGATGGGAGCGGAATCGCATGCGGACTTTCTCGACCATCTGGATCATGCGAATGTGAGGCAGGCGATGATCAGGTTTGCGGAGGGATTTATTCAGGCACATCTGTCGCCGGATCATATCGCGACCTATCGATTGCTGGTGTCTGAGGGGGCGAAATCTCCGCAGATGGTGCAAAGCTTTTTCGAAGTTGGTCCTGATGAAACGCACACCAGATTGCGGACCTTCTTTCAATCACGCCTCAAGGTGTCAGAACCTGATCTGTTGATCAGACTTTGGACGGGAATGCTGTTATCCCCTAGGGGGAGCGTGTTGATTGGGAATCCTGCCTTGCAGTCTCATGAGATTGCTGAGCACGCGCGTGTGTCGACCCATCTTTTAGTGCAGTCGCCTCTAATTGGAGAGATTGAACTCTAGGGGTCAAGGCAAGTATTTGAAAAATCGATATTTTCCATTTTTCTCGCTGTTTTTGTAATTTTGTGAGATTTGGGGGTTGCGGGTGGTGGGAGTTAGCCGTAGAACCCCCTTCACCGGCGGCGCTGAGGTGTTGTTGGTAGATCTAGAGAGGCAGTTGAGCGGGTTTGT